>Ga0209258_101044_pt1 | contig 12271 bp, 12 predicted proteins | sample Araplaol_mTSA_r2_FD_184281 | JGI IMG/M metagenome (GOLD analysis project Ga0209258, IMG submission 184281) | Arabidopsis root microbial communities from North Carolina, USA - plate scrape CL_Col_mTSA_r2 (SPAdes) (version 2) | ecosystem: Host-associated > Plants > Roots > Endosphere | place: USA...
GGGTTGAAGAACATCAGCGCCACCGACTTGCCGGCCAGCCGCTGGCCGCGGGGCGACCGCTTGAAGGCTGCGGCCTGTTCAAGCAGCGCATCGATCTCGGTGCGGCTGTAGTCCTGGGTGGTCAAGAAGTGGCGAAGAGTCATGATCGTGGATGCCTTTGTCGAATCTCGGATTCCGGAAACAAAAAAACCCGGCTGATGGCCGGGTTTTGTCGTCGATACACATGAAACGCGTGCGACAGCCTACCCGGCCGAATGTCGGACCAGCGGTCGGCGAGCACGCGACGTCATGCCAGCGGCCATGCGGGCGCTGGTAAGGACAGTAGCGGTATAGACGGCTGAGGACATGGGTGTTCCGGGTGGTAGAACACTCATCATGACGGGATTTTCGCTGCCATGCAACAAGAAGCCGGGGCCTGGCGCGAAAACGCCGCCCTGAGGCGGCGTTTTGTGATCTCAGTCGGCGGGAGAAACACTCACCCGCACCCTCAATCGCTCACCGGGGTCGTAATTGAGGCGTGATACGTAGACTTCGCCGCGGTAGCGGTACTCCACGTCATAACCCATGATGCGTCGCTGCTCGCTGACGGCGGCCACCTGTCGGCAGTGCGTTTCGGTGGTCTCGTATTCGCCACCGCCCGTGCGGGATACGCTGTTGCCGACGGCGCCACCGGCAACCGCGCCGGCGACCGTGGCTGCCGTGCGGCCATCGCCCTTGCCGACGGTGCTGCCCAGGACGCCTCCCACGACGGCGCCGAGAATGGTGCCGGCGGCACTACCCTGCGGCGGCGCCGAACGCACCACCGGCTGGTCATAGCATTCCTGGCGCGGCACTTCGGTGCGGGCCACGCCATACACAGGATCCACGCGCAGCACGTCAGCCCACCCGTAATGGGTGTTGTCGTCGTTCTGCGGATATTGCTGCTGGTACCTCGCATCTTGCGCAGACACGCCGGCGGTCATCAATGACAACACCAGCGCGGGGAACAACCATCGGGTCACTGCGACCTCCGCTTAAGGCAATCGGGCGCATCTTTGCGCTTCTTACCACCCATTCCAGCAAATTCACTCTGAATCGACGCTTAGAACCTCGGCTCGAGTCTGACACCTGCCGATGGTGGTTCACCCACCAGCCTGGAGGGGCAGCCCGCCCTCTCCTGCGCGCCGCCCGGCGGCTTGTTAAGATGCGCGACCGGCTTGCGCTGCCCGGCGCCTGCTTCCACCGTCCGGACCTCCAGACCGATGCCCATTTCGCTCCACAACAGCCTGACGCGCCGCGTCGAACCGTTCGCCCCGCTCGATCCGAACCGGGTGACGATGTACCTGTGTGGGCCGACCGTCTACAACTACGTGCACATCGGCAACGCGCGCGGCCCGGTGGTTTTCGACGTGCTGGTCCGGCTGCTGCGCCGCCACTATCCGCATGTGGTGTACGCCCGCAACATCACGGACGTGGACGACAAGATCAATGCCGCCGCCCAGCAGCTCGGCGTGGGTATCGAAAGCATCACGGGCCGCTATGCGGAGGCCTATCGTGAAGACATGGCCGCACTGGGCATCGCACGGCCGGATGTGGAACCGCATGCCACGACGCATATTCCGCAAATCATTGCGATGATCGAACGCCTCATTGCCGGCGGGCACGCTTACGCCGCGGAAGGCCATGTGCTGTTCGAAGTGGCGTCGTTTCCGGCCTATGGCGCCCTCTCGGGCCGCGATCCAGACGAACTGCTGGCGGGCGCCCGCGTCGAAGTGGCGCCCTACAAGAAGAGTCCCGGCGACTTCGTGCTGTGGAAGCCTTCCACGCCGGAACTGCCCGGCTGGGACAGCCCCTGGGGCCGCGGCCGCCCCGGCTGGCACATCGAGTGCTCGGCCATGAGTGAAGCGCACCTGGGCGAAACCATCGACATTCATGCCGGCGGCGTGGACCTGCAGTTTCCGCATCACGAGAATGAGATTGCCCAGTCCACCTGCGCCCATGGCGGCAAGGTGTTCGCCCGGTACTGGCTGCACAACGGCATGCTGACGTTCAGCGGCCGCAAGATGTCCAAGTCGCTCGGCAATGTGATGCTCGTGCATGAATTGCTGAAGATGCATCCGCCCGAAGCGCTGCGCCTGCTGTTGCTGCGCGGCCACTATCGCCAGCCACTGGATTGGTCCGATGCGGCCGTCGCCCAATCGATCAGCACGCTCGATGGCTGGTACCGCGTGCTGCGCGACCTGGCGGACGTCGAAACGAGCGGTGATCTTCCGGTGCCCGAATCGGTGGAAGCCGCGCTGTGCGACGACCTCAATACGCCGCAGGCCCTGGCCGAACTGTCTCAGCTTGCCGACATCGCCCGCCAGGCCGGCGACGGCGAGGCGCGACGTGCCGCCAAATCCGCTTTGCTGGGAGCAGGCGCGATCCTTGGCCTGCTTCAGCAGGACCCGGAGATCTGGTTCAAGCGGGCGTCAGGAGCGATTGAAGTCGACGGGGCACGCATCGAAAGCCTGCTCGAGGAGCGGCGTGCGGCACGAGCTGCACGCGACTTCAAGCGAGCCGATGCCATCCGTGACGAATTGACGGCCATGGGCATCGTCATCGAAGACGGTGCGCAAGGCACGCGGTGGAGCGTGACCAAGGGTTGACGCGACGTCGCCCTGTCGAGCCCGGAACCGGTAAAAGCGTCGATTCGGCAAACGCGCGATAATGGCGCCATGAACGCTATTGCCACATCCAGCGCCGAGCAGGCGCAGCAGGACATCGTCGAGGAATTCGGGTTCTTTGGTGACTGGACCGAGCGCTACCAATACCTCATCGATCTTGGAAAACAGTTGCCGCCGTTTCCCGAGGATCTGAAAACCGAGGATTACCGCGTGCACGGCTGCCAGTCGCTGGTATGGCTGGTGCCCAGCGGCAACGCCGAGAAGCTGCATTTCCAGGCTGCCAGCGATTCGGCCATCGTTTCGGGCCTCATTGCGCTGGTGCTGCGTGTCTACTCCGACCGCCCTGCCCGCGAAATCGTCGCCACGGAGCCGCGCTTCATCGAGGCGATCGGCCTGGCCAAGCATCTGTCGCCCACGCGCTCGAACGGACTGGCCGCGATGCTGGCCAAGCTCAAGGCTTATGCGGCGGCGACGCTGAGCGCCTGACCACCGCCAAGGCGCCCACGCGGAGCGATGACGCGTCCGCACACGTTTCAATCAGCCTGAAAAACAAAACCCCGCCATAAGCGGGGCTTTGCTGGTCCGGACGTTACCCGGCAACCTGCTCAGTCGCCCATCTGCTTCTGCAGATGCTCGCGGCGCTCCTGCGCATCGAGCGACAGCGTGGCGATCGGGCGGGCGTCGAGACGCTCCAGGCCGATTTCTTCGTCGGTCTCTTCGCAGTAACCGTAACGACCTTCCTCGATGCGACGCAGGGCCTTGTCGATCTTGGAAATCAGCTTGCGGTAGCGGTCGCGCGTGCGCAGTTCCAGCGAGTTTTCGGTTTCGCGGGTGGCGCGCTCGGCTTCGTCGCCCACATCACGCACTTCGTCACGCAGGTTTTCCATGGTCTGGCGCGATTCTTCCACCAGCTGTTCGCGCCATTCGCGAAGCTTGTTGCGGAAGTAGGCCAGGTGCTTGGGGTTCATGTACTCCTCGTCATTTGACGAGGGACGATAACCCTTGGGCAGGTCGATCGTGGTGGTCGAAGGCAGCGCGTAGCGACCGTCTTCCCGTGTAATGCCGTTATCGAGGGTTGCGGATTTGTTCATCGAGGACTGCTGGGCTTTCTGCTTCTTGAGGGGGGTATGACGGGCGGTGGCGCTGGCCACCTTGCCGGCAAGGGGTGGAGCTGCCGGCTTGGCCGGCGCCGGAGGTGGCGCCTTGGCCGGTACCGGCGCCGCTACCTTGGCGGCAACGGCTTGCTGCTTGGCCGGGGCTTCCTTGGCGACCGGCATGGCCGGCGCAGCCTTGGCTACGGGCTTGGCCGGTGCAGCGACCGCCTTGGGCGGCTGTTTCTTGGCTGGCGCGGCGACCTTCTTGGCTGCCGGCTTGGCTACGTTCTTTGCGGCGGCTGGCTTGACCGCAGCCGGCTTCTTGACCGCAGCCGGCTTCTTGGCCGGAGCGGCTTTCTTGGCCGCCGGCTTGGGAGCCGCCTTCTTGGCTGCCACGGGCTTGGCGGGGGCCTTGGCGACTTTCTTCGCGACGGCTTTCTTCGCCACAACCTTCTTGGGCGCAGCCTTCTTGGCCGCCGGCTTCTTGGCCGAGGCCGCTTTGGCTGTCGTCGCCGGCTTCGCCGCGCGCGCAGTCGCGGCCTTCTTGCCGGTCTTGACGTCCTTCACCTTGCCGGCAGGCTTTCCCTTCTGCGGCTTGGTGGCTGTCGCACTACGCGTCGTTTTCGCCATTTCCCTTCACCATTTTGCCTTGGCGGCCGGGTGTTATAGCCCATGTATCTAACACCGGCAACCTTGCTTCTGGAATACTTGCGACACTACATGCCGCAAACTGTTTCGGCAGCGTCAAACCGTCGTGACCCGACTAATACTTCTACTGCTCGGCTTCTACAAGCGTTGGCTAAGCCCCCTGCTGGGTCAGCGCTGCCGCTTCCACCCCAGCTGCTCCGATTATGCACGGATTGCCGTTGCACGCTTCGGACCGCTACGTGGCGGCGCGCTTACCGGCTGGCGCCTGCTGCGCTGCCAGCCGATGTGTGAAGGGGGCGAGGACCCCGTACCCGAGCAGTTCACCTTCCGCCGTTGCCGTACCGCTGGAGCAAACCATGTCCACTGAGTGGCTGATCAAGAACGCCGAACTGGTCAATGAGGGCCGTCGTTTCCATGCCGACGTGCGCGTGAAACAGGGCCGCATCGACGCCATAGGCGGCGACCTCGACGCCCGCCCCGGCGAGCAGGTCATCGATGCCAGCGGCCTGTGGCTGTTCCCCGGCATGATCGACGACCAGGTGCATTTCCGCGAGCCGGGTCTGACCCAGAAGGCCGACATCGCCCACGAATCGCGCGCCTGCGCCGCGGGCGGCATCACCAGCTACATGGAGATGCCCAACACCAAGCCTCCGGCGCTGGACCGCGACACGCTGGAGGCCAAGTACGCCCGCGCCGCGGAAACCTCGGCCGTGAACTACGCCTTCTACATGGGCGCCAGCAACGACAACCTGGAAGCCATCCGCCGCCTCGACCCGCTGGCGGCACCGGGCATCAAGGTGTTCATGGGCGCCTCCACCGGCAACATGCTGGTGGACAACCCCGATGTGCTGGACGGCATCTTCCGCGAGGCGCCGACGCCGATCATCACGCATTGCGAAGACACGCCGATGATCGACGCGAACCTAGCCAAGGCGCATGAAAAGTACGGCGACGACATCCCTGCCCGCGAGCATCCGCTGATCCGCTCGCGCGAAGCCTGCATCAAATCCACCCGACTCGCCATCGAACTGGCGCGGCGCCACAACAGCCGCCTGCACGTGCTGCATATCTCCACCGCGGACGAACTGGCGCTGTTCGAGCCGGGCCCGATCAAGGGAAAGCGCATCACCGCCGAAACCTGCGTGCACTTCCTGCATTTCGACGATCGCGATTACGAACGCCTCGGCTTCCTGATCAAGTGCAATCCGGCGATCAAGACTGCTGCCGATCGCGAGGCCATTACCAAGGCATTAGCCGAAGGCCGCCTGGACGTGCTCGCCACGGACCACGCCCCGCACCTGCTGGAAGAGAAAGGCCAGCTCTACGACAAGGCGCCGAGCGGCCTGCCGCTGGTGCAGTTCGCGCTGCAGGCGGCCCTGCAACGCGTGTTCGAGGGCAAGATGACGCTGGAACGCGTGGTGGAGGCGGTGACGCATGCGCCGGCCACCCTGTTCGACGTGAAGGAGCGCGGCTTCCTGCGCGAGGGCTATGCCGCCGACCTGGTGCTGGTCGATCCGAACAAGCCGCATACCGTGAGTCGCGAGGAAGTGCTGTCCAAGTGCGCGTGGTCGCCGTTCGAGGGCTATACGTTCAACAGCTCCATCGCTGCCACGTTCGTCAACGGACAACGCGTGTGGGACGGGAAGAACGTGGATGGCAGCGTGCGCGGCCAGCGGTTGACGTTCGCACGCTGATTCTTGCAAGGCATCTTTTTGTGGGAGCGCACCCTGTGCGCGACAAACGGAGCGTGCGGCTCACCAAAACTCCGCGGTCGCGCACAGGGTGCGCTCCCACCATGAGGCTCTTCAAGGCACGGGACGGAGCGTGATGCTCACCGGCCCGTTCTCGCCCGAACGACCCAATACACTTGTGCGCGTGTCGTTGATGGCCAGCAGCTTGTCGCCCTGCTGCAGTCGTACGTTGATGGCGAAATCCACGCCATCGTGCAGATCGGACGGGTCATAGCTGATCAGGAAATCCACCGGCGAAGCGCCGACCGGCTGAATGCGTTCTTCGGACACGGTGCGGGCAGGAGCATCCTGTCGACTCACGTCGGCAAGGGTCACCAGGAGATAGGCGTCAGCCGGCAACGGTTGCGGCAGCTCGTAGCGGATGTCGCCCGTGATCGACTTCATCAGCGACTGGTGCGCCGGCGCGGTCGCTACCTGCGCGGCGGATGGCTCGTCCCTGGCGTGGCGAGAAAACATCGAGCAGCCGGCGAGCGCGACGACGGCAACGGCCAACAACGAAAGACGGGACAGCATGCAAATCTCCTGCGGCGCTCGACGGGAGCTCCGGAAATGCTAACAGGCGGCGATGGAACCCAGGCTCAGACGCAGCCCTTGCCCGCGTAACCGCCCTCAACACCCTTGCTGGCATAGGCGACGGCGTCGTGCGGATGCAGGCTTTCCTGATGTTCCACACGGATGTGGAAGTCACTGAGCGCGTCGTCGGCATCGAGCGCCTTCTGGATGCGGCGGGCCGCGTCCTCGCAGAACATCAGGTTGCCACCGTTGGCGAGCGCGAATGCCTGCTCGTCTTCGCGCTTGACCGCGGTCTGCACCGGCGTGCCCAAGGCGTGTTCCGTGCGATCGATCAGATTGATCAGGTCGAACTTCGCACCCTCGGCAGGGCGTACGCGCAGGCGGGCGACGCTACGCTGCGCATGCGGCGTGGCGACGATGCCCTTCTCGCTGCCCAGCCATGCGACCACGGCGGCATGATCGATCGGCTGTGTCGCGTCGAAATCCTTGGTGAACTGCTCCTGGATCAGCTGGCGCGACAACGCTGCAGAGGCAGGACAGGTCGAGGAATAGACCACCTCGGTACCCAGCTCGAGCAGGAACTGGTCGCCCACTATGCTGGCCTCGATGGAGACCGGATAGGCGCGCCAGCCGCTGTTGCCGCTGCGCAGCGCCGGGCGACGGACCAGATGTTCGAACCGGACGCTCAGGCAGGCGCGATCGGAAAGGTCCTTGTGCGAATCGAGGAAGCCACGCAGCAGCTCGTGGAGCGACGCGGCGCTCAAGGTCTGCGTGCTCAATGCCTGCTCCACCTGCAGGTACAGGCGGGACATATGGATGCCGCGCTTGTCGGGGCGACGCAGGTTGACGAAGGCGCCGACGCGGGCACTGGCGCGCTGCACATCACCGTCGCCGGCGTCGAAGCGCACCGGCACCTCGATGCCGTCCATGCCGACCCAATCCAGCTCGCCCGCCAAATGCGGTTGGGCATGGACGGCCACGTCGGGCATCAGGCGGGCGGTGTTTTCCTCGGTATACATGGTGAATCCTGTGATCCGGCAGGCGCCTGGGCGCCGTGGCTCATCAATCTTGGGGCAGGCCGGTGGCCTAGCAATAGTGGCGTGGGGGAAACGCTGCGTCTCAATCGACCTGTTTTCGCCATGACCGTGCCGCCTGCCAGGCCTGCCAGGCCACGGCCGGTCCCTGCCGCCGTTGACCCTGGCGAAGAGCGGCCAGCGGATCGGCCGCCTTGCGCGCCCCGGCTACCAGCGTACGGCCATGCCGAGATTCCAGCCCGCGAAACGCACTGAGCGGCCCCGGCAGCCGGTCGGCCTCGCGCCACGCTGCATGCAGGTCGTCGAGTTGGGCGCGGATGGCTTGTTGGCGCGCTGGACTGGCCGTGCGCAGTTCGTTGCGGCTCAGGCCATGCCGTGCCAGGCGCGCCATGGGGAGTGCCAGACGGTCGCGCTCTGCGTCTTCTTCCAATCGCAGCAGTGCAAACAACAAATGGGACAAGGTGGCGACGCGAGCAGCGCGCGCCGCGGATGCGTCGTCGCCAAACCACCAGGCCGTTTCCAGTTCGGCAATCGCACCATGGAGCATCGAACCCGCGGCCAGTTGCGCCGGGAAATCGGCGGCCGTGCCCTCTTCCAGCTGCGCCATGGCGGCCAGCACCGGCGCCACCCAGCGCTCGGCAGGCAGCGCTTGCGCGCGATCGTCATCGAACAACACCTGCGTCAACGGGTGGCGTCCGCCACTGGCTGCCGCGCCGGAGAGCTCTTCCGCCCACCAGTTCAGCTTGGTAGCGGCCACGTGGGGCTCACGGATGCCGTAGGCCGCAGCAAGCCATTCCTGCTCAAGCGCCGCCAGCGCAATGTGGCCGGGATAAGTTTTCGGGTCGACGAAGGCAAGCGCGATGCGCTGTTGCGGCTGCACCGCCAACCACTTGTCGATGTAGCTCTGCAGCGCGGTGTCGCTCATGCCGTCACTCGCAGGCGCGCGGTCAGCTCCGCCGGGTGATCGATCACCAGGTCGGCGCCCCATTGGCTCGGGTCACCACCATCAAGGTAGCCCCATTGCACTGCAATCGTGTACGCACCTGCGGCGCCACCCGCGAGCACGTCGCGGCGATCGTCACCGACGAACAGGCAACGCGTCGGGTCGAGCCGGCCACGCTCGCACGCGAGCAGCACAGGCGCGGGATCGGGCTTCTTCACCGGCAAGGTGTCGCCGGAGACCACCGCGACCACGCGATCGGCCCAGCCGATCCGCTTCACCAGGTCATCGGTGAGGAAGCCGGGCTTGTTGGTGACGATGCCCCAGGCGATGCCCTGTGCTTCCAGCACGGCGAGCAGTTCGTCGATACCGTCGAACGGATGCGTGTGCTCGGCCATGACGGCCTGGTAGAGCTCCAGGTAGCGAGGCAGCAGCGGAAGGAGCGCCTCGTCGCCGAAGTCGGGAAACGCACAACGCAGGATCGCCCGCGAGCCGCGGGACACGACTTCACGCACCATCTCAAAAGGCGGCGCCGGCACCTGCATTTCCTCGCACTGCATCTTCAGTGCGATGAAGAGGTCCGTGGCGCTGTCGAGCAGTGTGCCGTCGAGATCGAACAGCACGCCCTGGATGTCTTGCGGAAAAGGCTTCATGCGGGCTTGCGATCGAAGGGAGTCCCCGTGGGACGGGCGCTGATCAGGTAATTCACCGACGTGAAGCGGCTGATCCACGCCTTGCGGTTGATCGGGTTGTAGCCGAGGCCGGAAACGTCTTCCACTTCAAGCCCGGCATGGCGCATCAGACGCCCCAGTTCGGAAGGCTTGAGGAACTGGGCATAGTGATGCGTGCCGCGCGGCAGCATGCGCATGAGGTATTCGGCACCGAGGATCGCCGCGCCAAACGCTGCGGGCGTACGGTTGAGCGTGGACATCACCACCACACCGCCTGGCTTGACCATGCGCGCCAGGTCGTTGACCAGCGCCTCGGGATCGGGCACGTGCTCGATCAGTTCCATGCAGCACACGGCATCGAAGCTTTCAGGCTCGGAGGATGCAAGCTCGGCCGACGACTGCACGCGGTAATCGACATGGAGATCCGGCGTTTCCAGACGCGATTCGTGCAAATGCAGCTGCGCGATCTCGATTACTTTCTCGCCCATGTCGATGCCGGTGACCCGCGCGCCCGCCTTCGCCAGCGCCTCGCTGAGCAGTCCGCCGCCGCAGCCCACATCGGCCACGCGCGCGCCCGGCAATGTCACGCGCGCCGCTACATAGGCGGCGCGCACGGGGTTGAGGTCATGCAACGGACGGGACTCGCCATCCGGATCCCACCAGCGTGCGGCGAGCTTGCCGAAACGGGCGACTTCCTCGGGGCTGACATTCGCAGCTGCTTGCATGGATTGCATCCTCAATGATTCGTGGCAGAGCTTAACGCGCCTGCCATTCGTAGACCGTGATTTCCCAGCCGCCACTGGTGTATGCGGGATCCTGGTGGGCGATCGAAAGCGCTTCATCCATGCTCTGCGCACGCATGAGATAGGCGCCGCCGGACTTGTCGCTGAAGCCGCCCGAAAGTTCCAGCACGCCGCCCGTGCGTAGCCCCTGCAGGAAATCCACATGCGGCTGCACCATCGCCGGATCGAACTGCGGGCGACGCATCGCCATCACGAGATAACGGTTCATGTCCCTGCCTCGTTCAAGCCGCGTCGATCGCGGCGATGCGTTCGCGCCATGCGTGGGTCTTGGTCAGCACCGCATCGGTGTCGATATCGGTGAGCACGCGTCCGGCGAGTTTGCGCACCCCATGGATCCACACGTCGGTGACCTGGTGGCGACCCGTGGCATAAGCGAGCTGCGATGCGATATGGAACAAGGGCTGCGTTTCGAGATCGGACAGTCGGATGGCCGCGAGATCGGCCTGCTTGCCGACTTCGATGGAGCCGATCTTGTCCTCCAGGCCCATCGCACGCGCGCCGTTGAGCGTCGCGGCGCGCAACGCATACGCGGCATCGAAGGCAGCGGCGTCGTTCGCCACCGCCTTTGCCAGCAGCGCCGCCGTGCGCATCTCGCCGAACATGTCCAGATCGTTGTTGGATGCACAACCGTCCGTGCCGATGGCGACGTTGACGCCGGCCTGGCGCAGCTTTTCCGCCGGGCAGAAACCCGAGGCGAGCTTGAGGTTGGATTCCGGGCAATGCACCACCGACACGCCCGCTTCCGCGCAGGCGGCGATCTCGGCGTCCGTCATCTGGGTCATATGCACTGCGATCAGGCGGTCATTGACGATGCCGAGTTTCTGCAGGCGCTGGAACGGACGCAGGCCGCTCTTGGCCTTTTCCTCTTCCACCTCATGCGCGGTTTCGTGCGTGTGCAGGTGCACCTGGATGTCGAGCTGGTCGGACAGCACGCGGATGCGCTCGAAGCTTTCGTCCGACACGGTGTACGGCGCATGCGGCGCGAACGAGGTGCCGATCAGCGCATCGCCGAGGAAGCTGTCGTGCACTTCGATGGCGCGGTCGAAATATTCGTCCTGCGTCTTCGCCCACGCCGTGGGAAACTCGATCACCGGCAGGCCGACCACTGCGCGGAAACCCATGCGCTTGTACGTGGCGCCGATGACATCGGGGAAGAAGTAGTTTTCATTGGCGCAGGTGGTGCCGCCGCGGATCATCTCCGCCACCGCCAGCTCCACGCCATCGCGCACGAACTCATGGCCGATCACCTGGCCTTCCACCGGCCAGATGTGCTTCTGCAGCCACACCATCAGCGGCAGATCATCGGCCAGTCCGCGCAGCAGCGTCATCGGGTTATGCGTGTGCGTGTTGACCAGACCGGGAATCAGCACGTGCTCGCCGAGCTCGGCTCGCTCGCGCGGTGCATAGGCGGCGCGTGCCTCGTTGATGGGCAGCAGCGCCACGATGGCACCCTTGTCCACGGCGATGGCGTGATGCTCCAGCACGACACCATGGGGTTCCACAGGCACGACCCAACGGGCCTCGATCAACAGGTCGATGGATTGCGGGGTGGTCTGGCTCATCCTTAGGCTCGCTTTATCGATAGTGGATACGACATGGGGCGGATCACCTTGCGGTGGCCGCCCCATGATTGCCTAACGGCATGACGATCGGTGTTTCGCCGCACCGCGCATCAATGCGCGGGTCGGCGCATCACTTGCCGACGCGGCTGACGTACTCGCCCGTGCGGGTGTCGACCTTGATCACTTCGTCGGTGGTCACGAACAGTGGCACGCGCACGACAGCGCCGGTTTCCAGCGTCGCCGGCTTGCCGCCGCCACCGGAGGTGTCGCCACGCAGGCCCGGGTCGGTCTCGGTGATCTTCAGTTCGACGAAGTTCGGCGGCTGCACGGCGATGATCTCACCGTTGAACAACGTCACCACGCACTCTTCCTCGCCCTTGAGCCACTTGGCGGCGTCGCCCATGCCGGCCTTGCTGGCCTGGTGCTGCTCGAAGCTCTCCTGGTGCATGAAGTGCCAGAACTCGCCGTCCGAATACAGGTACTGCATGTCGGTGTCCACGACGTCGGCGACTTCGAAGCTGTCGCTGGACTTCATGGTCTGCTCGGTGGTGCGGCCGTTCTTCAGGTTGCGGATGAAGATGCGGGTGAACGCCTGACCCTTGCCGGGCTT
>Ga0209258_101045_pt1 | contig 12271 bp, 11 predicted proteins | sample Araplaol_mTSA_r2_FD_184281 | JGI IMG/M metagenome (GOLD analysis project Ga0209258, IMG submission 184281) | Arabidopsis root microbial communities from North Carolina, USA - plate scrape CL_Col_mTSA_r2 (SPAdes) (version 2) | ecosystem: Host-associated > Plants > Roots > Endosphere | place: USA...
GCATACCCTGGTTCTCCACGCCATTTGGTCGCGACGGCCTCATCACGGCGCTACAAACGCTGTGGATAGACCCCGGCCTTGCGCGCGGCGTGCTGGGTTACCTGTCCAAGTATCAGGCGACGGAGACGTCCAGCTTCCGCGATTCCGCACCGGGCAAGATTTTGCACGAGACCCGCGCAGGCGAAATGGCATCGCTGGGCGAAGTGCCGTTCGGACGGTATTACGGCGGCGTGGATTCCACGCCCTTGTTTGTCATGCTGGCGGGTGCGTACGCAGACCGCACGGCGGATTTCGATTTCATCGATCGGCTATGGGGCTCGCTGCAGGCGGCCATGAGCTGGATTGAAACCACCTGTGATGCGAACAAGCATGGCTTTCTGTCCTATGCGCCGAGCGTCACCGGAGGCCTGGTGAACCAGGGCTGGAAGGACAGCAACGACTCCGTCTTCCACGCCAACGGCGATATTCCACGAGGGCCGATTGCCCTCATCGAGGTCCAGGGCTACGTCTATGCCGCGCTACGGGCGATGGCGAGACTGGCTGATCGCCGTGGTGAAGCCGCGTCGGCCGGTCGGTGGCGCGCCCGCGCCACGGCGCTGCGCCACGCCGTGGAGGAACGGTTCTGGGACGATCAGCTGGCCAACTACGGCATTGCCCGCGATGGCGACGATTCCTTGTGCCGTGTACGCGCATCCAACGTGGGACACTTGCTCTATACCGGCCTGCCCCGGCGACGGCGTGCGCAGCAGGTCATTCGCCAGCTGCGCACCGCCACGTTCGATGGCGGCTGGGGCATCCGCACGCTGGCTCAGCATCAGGCACGTTTCAACCCCATGTCCTATCACGATGGCTCGGTATGGCCGCATGACGTCGCCATGAGCGCAGCAGGCATGGCGCACTACGGCGAGCGTGACGATGTCGTGCGCCTGGTGGGTGAAACCTACGAGGCGGCAACGCACTTCGGAATGCGCCTGCCGGAGTTGTTTTGCGGTTTTTCGCGCCGCGCGGCCGAGCCTCCCGTCGCTTATCCGGTGGCGTGCATGCCGCAGGCCTGGGCTGCCGGTTCCATGTTCATGCTGATGCAGGCGTGCCTGGGCGTGGATATCGATGGCGGCCGCGGCACGGTGAACGTGCGACGACCACGTCTGCCGCAGGGTATCGATCGATTGACCGTGCATTCGCTGGCCGTCGGCAACGCTCACCTCCATCTTGGCTTCGAGCGCATTGGCGGGCGCGTTGTCGCGTACCGCGCCGGTGGCGCGCCGGATATCCGCCTGAGGGTCGAGCAGTAGCAGGTCGCGCAACACCACCTGCCATTCCAAGGAGAGCCAGCCACGCCCCGATGGTGCGCGGTGCAAGATCCGGATAGCGACGCGCTCCAGTGCCACCGCATCCTTCACGCCGGACTGTCGCCGTTCGTGGCAGTTTTGTGCGACTCACGCAACAGCGCGCACCCTGGATGAAAGATCTTTAATCCGGGCGTATCGCGCTTGGTTCGATGCGGCGCGTCCCCATCCCTTCCGTTCCACCACTACGAGGTTATTCCATGGAATTTCGTCATCTGGGCGCATCGGGCTTCAAGGTACCGGTGCTGAGTTTTGGTACCGGCACATTCGGCGGCAAAGGTGACTTTTTCGGTGCCTGGGGCAACACGGACGTTGAGGAAGCGAAGCGACTGGTGGATATCTGCCTCGACGCGGGACTCAACATGTTCGACAGCGCCGACATCTATTCCGATGGCGCCGCCGAATCGGTACTGGGCGGCGCCATCAAGGGTCGTCGCGACCGCGTGCTCATTTCCACCAAGGCGACGTTTCGTTCGGGCGATGATCCGAACGATGTCGGCTCATCGCGCTACCACCTGCTCAAGGCGTGCGACGCCGCGCTCAAGCGCCTGGGCACGGATTACATCGACCTGTTCCAGCTGCACGGTTTCGACGCCATGACGCCGGTGGAGGAAACCCTCTCGACGCTGGACGATCTCGTGCGCGCAGGCAAGATCCGCTACGTGGGCGTGTCCAACTTCTCCGGCTGGCACCTGATGAAGTCGCTCGCCGCCGCCGATCGCCACGGCTATCCGCGCTACATCGCCAACCAGACCTATTACTCGCTGATCGGCCGCGACTACGAATGGGAACTGATGCCGCTGGGGCTGGACCAGGGCGTGGGCGCCGTGGTGTGGAGTCCGCTGGGCTGGGGGCGCCTCACCGGCAAGCTGCGCCGCGGCGCCGCCCTGCCCACCGTCAGCCGGCTGCACAAGACGGGCGACATGGGCCCGCAGGTGGAAGACGAATACCTGTACCGCGTGGTCGATGCGCTGGATGAGGTAGCGGCCGAGACCGGCAAGAGCGTGCCGCAGATCGCGTTGAACTGGCTGCTGCAACGGCCAACGGTATCGACCGTGGTGATCGGCGCGCGTAACGAGGAACAGCTGAAGCAGAACCTCGGCGCCGTGGGCTGGGACCTCACCAAGGAGCAAGTGGCCAAGCTGGATGCGGCAAGCGAATTGACGCCGGCTTACCCGTACTGGCACCAGCGCGGCTTTGCAGAGCGCAATCCCCCGCCGGTCTGAGTCTGCGTCACACATCCGCTCGCCAGTCCCCTGGGATGGCGAGCGGAGTCGACATGAATGAAGTGAAATGCCTTCCGCCGCAGGCGGAGACGAAACGGAAAGCGCCGCCTGTCTCAGGCGGCGTTCAATGCCCCATCCACCATCGCCTGCGCCTCCTGCAGCAACTGGTCCAGGTGCGCCTCGTCCTTGAAGCTCTCGGCGTAGATCTTGTAGATGTCTTCGGTGCCCGAGGGGCGTGCGGCAAACCAGCCGTTGGCCGAGGTGACCTTGATGCCGCCGATCGAAGCGCCGTTGGCCGGCGCGCGATCCAGCACGTGCTCGATCTTTTCTCCCGCCAGGCTCGTGCTTTTCACCTGCTCCGGTGAAAGCTTCGAAAGGCGCGCCTTCTGCTCGACATTGGCCGGCGCATCGACGCGCTGCGACAGCGGACTTCCGAGCTCCGTCGCCATCTGCCTGTACAGCTCGCCCGGATCGCGATCGGTACGCGCGGCGATTTCGGCCGACATCAGCGCAGCGGCGATGCCGTCCTTGTCGGTGCTCCACACCGAGCCATCGCGACGCAGGAAGGAGGCACCCGCGCTTTCCTCGCCGCCAAAACCCAGCGAACCATCGAACAGGCCGTCGACGAACCATTTGAAGCCGACCGGTACTTCATGAAGGCGACGACCGAGACGCTTTGCCACGCGATCGATCAGCGCCGTGCTCACCAGCGTCTTGCCCACGGCGACATCGCCACGCCATTCCGGACGATGGCGGAACAGGTAATCGATCAGCACGGACAGATAGTGATTGGGCAGCAACAGGCCGCTGCTGCGCGTGACGATGCCGTGGCGATCGTGGTCGGTATCGCAGGCGAACGCCACGTCGTAGCTGTCCTTCAGGTCGATCAGGCGCTGCATGGCGTACGAAGACGAAGGATCCATGCGGATCTTGCCGTCCCAGTCCACGCTCATGAAACGGAACGTGAGATCGACCGTATCGCTCACCACCGTGAGGTCGATGCCATAACGCTCGGCGATCGGCCCCCAGTAGTGCACGCCCGAACCGCCCAGCGGGTCGACACCCAGATGCACCCCGCTGCCACGGATGGCATCGAAGTCGATCACATTGCCGAGGTCGCCCACGTAAGCGGCGATGAAGTCATGCTCGTGCGTGGTCGAGGCATGCCTGGCCTGGGCGAACGGCATGCGGCGCACTTCGCGTAGGCCGCCCTCGATCAACGCATTCGCGCGCTTCTGCATCCAGCCGGTGACATCGGTATCCGCGGGGCCACCATTGGGCGGGTTGTACTTGAAACCACCGCCGTCGGGCGGATTGTGCGATGGCGTGACCACGATACCGTCGGCAAACCCGTGCGTGCGGCCGCGGTTGTAGGTGAGGATGGCGTGCGAGATCGCGGGCGTCGGCGTGTACTCGCCACCCTTGGCGATCATCGTCTGCACGCCGTTGGCGGCAAGCACTTCGAGCGCGCTCTCGAACGCCGGCTGCGACAGCGCGTGCGTATCGATGCCGATATACAGCGGACCGTCAATGCCTTTCTCTTTGCGGTATTCGCAGATCGCCTGCGTGATGGCCAGCACGTGCCATTCGTTGAAACTGCGGTCGAACGACGTGCCGCGATGGCCCGAGGTGCCAAACGCGACGCGTTGCGACGGCACGGAAGGCTCGGGGCGCAGGTCCACGTAGGCGTCGCGCAACCGCTCGACATCCACCAGCAGTGTATCGGGAGCCGGTTTGCCGGCCAGCGGGCTCAGGCGGCCGCTCATGGCTGCACCCCAGGGGTCATCGAAGCATGGGCGCGCCCGGCGCGGTACGACATCGTCATGTGATCGGACACTCTTGAGTGCGAGTAAGTCCCGTATTGACCAACGTCGCACGCGCCAGTGTCAAGCTCAGCGCAATTGGCTGTCCTTGCTGCCTCTACGGTTGTAGCCGCTGAAAGCGGCCTCTTCACGGTCGTGCGCTTCCTGACAAGCCACGCACAGGCGCACGCCAGGGACGGCCATCCGACGCGCTTCGGGAATCGGCGCATCGCATTCCTCGCAGCGCGTCAGACTCGGACCTTTTTGCAGGCGGCTTCGTGCCCGCTTCACCGCGTCTTCCACGGTCGCGTCGATTTGATCTTGTACGGCGCCGTCACCGGCCCAACCAGTCGCCATAGGGTCGCCTCCCGGACGTGCAGTGGCGATGCGCCTGCCACGGCGCAACAAGAGCCCCACCAAGGCGAACCCGGTGCGGCATCAGTCCAATATAGGGATGCCGCGCCTGCTTTTCACGCCGGGACGCCCGCCTGCGTTCAGCAAGCGCCTTTCCGTCATCGGGCCGTGGAAGCCTGCGGGGCCTTGGCCGCGTCGATATCGGCGACCTCCGCCGTACCGTCGAACCCGCCACCCAGCGCTTCGATCAGGCGAACGGAAATGTCGATCTGCTCGCTCTCCAGCGCAGCGAGTCGCTGTTGCGCCGTCAACAACTGCTGGCGACTCGTGAGCGGCGTGAGCGGACCCTTCAGGCCGCCCTTGTAGGCCTTCATGGCGTCATCCCAGCTCTTTTGTGCGTCATCCACCGCGCGCTTTTCCAGCGTAATCTGCTGGCGCACGGACGCGAGCGCGGAAACCTGGTCGGAAACATCGTTCAAGGCGCTGACGACCAGGCCGTTGTAGCGCGCCACCATCGCGTCATATGCGGCATCCGCCCCAGCGAGACGAGCGCGACGATGGCCGCCATCGAAGATCGGCAAGCTCAGCGCCGGGCCAAATGCATACTGGCGTGCAGGCAGCTGCAGCACGTTCGTACTGCCGCCGACGGCGATAACGCCCGCCATGGCGCTCAGGCTGATGTTCGGCAGGAAGTCGGCCTTTGCCGCCTTGATGTCCTTGCTCGCCGCTTCGATTTCCCAGCGCGCCGCCACCAGGTCGGCGCGACGGCCGATCAGATCCACCGGCAGCTTGTCGGGCAGGACCGCAGGACCGCGATCCAGCATGTGCGGGCGACCGATGGCGAGACCGCGATCCGGCCCCTGCCCCAGCAAGACCGATAGGCTGCTGCGCGCGGCATCGATGGCGCGATCAGCCGCCACCTTCTGCTGTTCGGCGCTGGCCAGCTGCGAATCGGCCAGATGTTCCTGCTGCGGCGTTTCCAGCCCGCCGGCAACGAGCTTGCGCGTGACGTCGAGCGACTGGCTCGCGCGCTGCAGCTCGGCTTCGGCCACGTCCTGTTGGGCAAACGCATAACCCAGGTGCACATAGGCGCGCGCCACGTTCACCGACAGTTCGATGCGCGCGGCATAGGCGTCGATCTGCGCGGCGCGGCTATGACCCAGCGCGCCTTCCCATTGCGCACGCTTGCCGCCCCACAGGTCGAGGTCCCAGGAGAACTCGCCCATGATGGACTTGCTCCAGGCGAAGGTGCCCAGCACATACGGCGGATAGATCGGGTTCTTCTTGGACAGGTAGGCACCGGTGATCGATGCATCGAGCTTGGCCTGCGGCATGCGCCCCGCATTGACGCTGTCGGCCACCGCTTGTGCCTGCCGCGCACGCGCCTGCGCCTGCTCGAGGCTGGGGTTGGTCTTGAGCGCTTCCTCGATGAGCGAGGAGAGTTGTGGATCGCCATACGCCACCCACCAGTCCTGCGATGGCCATGCCGTGGGACTCAGCTGCACGTCGGCCAGGCTCCGCTCGGAAGCGAGCGCGCCGGAGTCGGTCATGGTGCCCGTGGTGTGCAGGCCGCGACTGCTGGCGCAACCGGTCATGACCAAGCAGAGCGCAACGGCGGCAGGGAGTGCGAAAGAACGCATGGCGAAGATCATCCGGAAGCGAGTGGAGGCCGCGCGATGCGCCTGAACGACGCGATGGCGGACCATGTGCGGGCGACCTCGCCTGGAGGCTGTCCAGGCCAGCCGGCCGTATATGCACATGCAGCAAATTATATCGTTGCGACGGTGCCGTCGCATCGCGCGGCAGGCCCGCGACGCGTGAAAGCGGCTACTACCATGGTCCAATGGCAAAGATCATGCGCACGCTCCCCTTGGCGCACGCCACGCCTTTGCCTATGGTTCGAGCGATGCATCACCTCCCAGGAGCACAAACCATGTCGCGCGTTTCGTCCGCCACCGTCGTATCCACCGACAGCAACTATCTTCATCACATCCACGCGGGCCACTACGCCATGGATACGGACGAACCGCTCAAGCTTGGCGGCCAGGGCGCCGCTCCCGCGCCTTTTGACTACTACCTTGCGTCGCTTGCGGCCTGCACCGCGATCACACTGCGCATGTACGCGCAACGCAAGGGGTGGGATCTCGGCGAATTTCGCGCTGAACTTGCGATGGAGCGTGACGACGACGGCAAGCTGCACGTGCGCCGCACACTGCACGCGACTGGCCCCTTGAGCGACGAGCAATGGCAGCGCCTGCTAGAGATCGTGGCTAATACGCCGGTCACCAAAGCCATGCGCGAAGGCGTCGACATCACCAGCGTGAAAGGCACCACCAGCGCAACGGATTGATCCAAAAGCAGCTTGCAATGTGACCAACTGCACAAGCACAACTATGAGAGGCGTCATGGCCCATGGCGCCCCGCCTGCTTTCACCGTAACGTCACTGCGCGGCATGGCAAAGTGCGCCATGGAAAGTCGTTTGCGTCGCCCTGACGATCGCAAGATGTAGCGGAACCCGCTTAGGCATCATGCGCGACCGGTTGCCCACGGTCGCGCAAGGGGCAGCGCTCCAATGCAAGAACCGGCGTCGACGCATGTGTCCAGCCGGCCGCAGAGCCGGCGATCCTTGAGAACCGGCCGACAGCGGTAGACACGGGGAGGTAGTCATGGGGGAAGCGAGCGTGTTGCGTGAGTGGGGTCGCCACGGGGCGATCTGTGCAGGCTATGCACTCCTCTACGTGCTGCTTCGCGACTTCTCGGTATCGCACTGGAACCTTCCCGCCGGCCTGCGTGTCGCCTGCCTGCTCCTGCTTCCTTATCGCTACTGGCCCGCGCTGTTCATTGGCGAATCGCTGCCGGTGGGATACCACGCCTGGGATTGCCACGATCAATTCGGTTGGCACTGGGCCGCGCTCGCCGCCATACCGCCGATCCTGCCGATCTCGTTCGCCGTTGCCTGGGCGAAGCGTCATGCGCGACTGATGCTCGGCGCGCGGCAGGTGAACACGACGATGTTGCTCGGCGTCATCCTTGCCGGCGCGATACTCACCGCCGCGGGCAACGCCCTCACGCTCGCTGCCACGCAGTTGCCGCCGGACAGCCCGCCGCTCATCATCACCAGCCAGATCCTATTCGGCTATTTCCTCGGCAACTATCTGGGCGCCATCGCATTGGTGCCGACCGTGCTGGTGGTTCAACTCGCCTTGGCGCGAGGCGCGCGTCTCACCCAGAGCGCTACGCGCTGGTACGGCCACCTCACTCGCGACTGCCTGATCGGCGTACTGCTTCCGCTGATCGTGCTCGTCGGCCTGGTATTCAGCAGCCAGGGCGACAGCATGCAGGTGTTCCGCATTGCCATGTTCCTTCCGGTGGCATGGCTGACGTCACGTTACGGTTGGCAGGGCGCTGCCATCGGCGGCACGCTCGCCAGCTTCGCCGTGACGATGACGTCCACCATGGTGCGCGACCCTGGCGTCATCCAGGCGCAGGCCATGATGGCGTTCGCCGTCACCACGCTCCTTCTGCTCGGCTCGCGCATCGCGCACCAGGTTCATACGACCAGCACGGTTCAGCTCGATACCTTGCGCGGCTTCCAGCTGGCCCAGCAAGGCCTGTACCTCGAAGAGCTTCGCATGCGCCAGGCGGCCGACGCACTGGAGCACATCGGGCAGAGCATCCGCGAAAACCACAACCGCCTGCTCGATCGCCTGCGGCACGTGCTGCCGGCGAACGAGGAACACATCTACTCGCGCCATGTAGTGCTGGCGCAACATGAAATGCACCGGCTGGCCAATGCACTGCACCCTCGCGGCTGGCGCGAACGCGGCGTACCGGCCACCTTGCGCGAAGGGCCCTTTGCACAGGCCGTGCACCTGACCGGCGCCACCTACCAATGCGATCTTTCTGGCCGCGGCCTTAGCCAGCTGGCCCCGGATGTACATCTCACGCTGTACCGCCTTGCCTGCGAGGTACTGGTGTACGTGCTTTCCCGCGCGCCGATGCAGCACGTGCACCTGCAGCTTCGCGGCGGCTACACCGGGGGAAGGCGCTGGGTGGTCATGCGCCTTGTCGGCGAACTCGCGACCGCCAACGAAAACGAAACCGGGCCGAGGCCCGATGCTGACTCATGGAAGCAGGCCATGACCCTGCTCGGCGCCAGCGGGCTCGGCATGAACACGATCCGCGATCGTGCACACATCTATGGCGGTGCGGTCCATATGCGCGACTCGCAACAGGGGCTCGGTGTCACGCTGCTGCTGCACGATTCATTGCGATCGATGCCGATCCACCAGGGTGCCTCCGGCTGAAGGCACCCTGATGCGCCTAACTTGCGTTATTGCAGTCGCGAACTGCACTCGATCGGATCCTTGCAATCACCGTCGGCAGCGTAGACGCGCGTCGTGCCGTCAGGCTGCGGCGACACCAGCACCTTGGTGGTCGCATCCTGGTAGACGATCTCACCCGCCTGCGTGGTGGCTGCCAATGGTTCCTGTGGCGTTGCGACTCGCGAAGCATCCACGCCCACCGGGAGCGCGAGGAAGCTTCCGCCCGACCTGGCAAACGCCGCGCGCACCTTGCCGCTCAGATCGTTGATCTGCACATAGCGAATGCCATTGCGTTCGAACACGTAGACATGCCAATGCGGACTGGCGCTGACGTCGGTGGCATTGGGCCACGACTGGCCGAGCCCGCTGGCTGGCGCAGCGCCCTGGGCGATGGCGGAAGCTGGAGCCAGCACCGCCAGAGCGAGGCCTGCGGCGGCGAGACTTGCAAAACGACGGCTGCGTGCATGCTGCATATGTATTCCCTCCTTAGCTCATCCCAATTCCGAGACGCGTTGGTCCAGCGAGAACCGGCACAGCTTGCGACAAGCCGTCGACCCGGTCAGGCGAATGTGCCTTACGCACGAGTACGCGCGTAAGCCCTCGGCGAGCGCGGCACGTACCGAACATTCAGATTCGCAACGCACGACGCATGGGTCCTCACAACACATTCACGACGTGGCGGGCACATGCGCAACAAGATTCACCCCAGCGTCACAACTGCCGCGCAAGAGGTTTCGCCGGCGGCGGCATCCGCGTGAAGCTAGTCGAGCCGACGCGACGCGCAGGACGCGACAATCCAACGCTATTTGCTGACGCACACCACGCACGGAGACGTAGCAGCACGGCGCTCGATACCGAGTGCACAACCAGGTGCCAGCTGGAATTCAATGCATCACAGCGCGCATTGCCCGCGCTGTCGAGCTTGCCGCAGCGCTCCTTTGAATCACGCGGAGTCGACGTGCTACCGCTTCATCATGGTGATGAAGCAGACATGTCGCACGTCCATCGCCGCCCGGCACCGCCATGAATACCGCATCGCTTCCCGCCACCATGACCGAGATAGGCTTGGCCGAACACGGCGGCCCCGAGGTGCTGCAACCGCAGATCGTGGCGATGCCTACGCCCGGTGTCGGGGAGCTGCTGGTGCAGGTGGCGGCCGCAGGCGTCAACCGACCCGATGCACTGCAACGCGCGGGACTGTATCCACCTCCACCCGGCGCCAGTCAAATTCCCGGACTGGAAGTGGCCGGCACCGTCGTCGCGCTTGGCGAAGGTGTCACCCGTGCCGCCGTCGGCGACACCGTATGCGCGCTGACCAACGGCGGCGGTTACGCACAGTATTGCGTCGTGCCTGAAGGCCAGGCGTTGCCGGTTCCACGCGGCATGTCCATGGTGCAGGCGGCCGCCATCCCTGAAACTTTTTTCACCGTATGGGCCAACCTGTTCGAGATCGGTCATGCACGCCGCGGGGAAATCGCGCTCATCCACGGCGGCACCAGCGGCATCGGCACTACCGCCCTGATGCTCTGTCGGGAGTTCGGCATCCGCACCTTCGCCACGGCAAGCAGCCTCGAAAAATGTGCAGCGATCCGCGAACTCGGCGGTGAACCCATCAATTACCGGCAGGAGGCATTTGCCGAAGTGGTGCTCGCGAAAACCGAACATCACGGCGCCGATGTCATCCTCGACATCATGGGTGCCAGCTATTTTGACGATAACCTGGCGACGCTCGCGCGCGACGGACGGTTGTTGCTGATCGGCTTCCTCGGCGGCCCCATCGCCGAACGCGTCGACCTGCAGAAGATCGCCGTGAAACGCGCCATCGTAACCGGCTCCACCATGCGTACCCGCACCTGGCAGGAAAAAGCCGCCATTGCCGAAGCATTGCGCCAGCACGTGTGGCCGGTGCTGGCCGAAGGCCGCTGCGTGCCGATCATCCACGCCAGCTACCCGCTCGAACGCGCGGCTGACGCGCATCGTGATCTGGAGTCGCGCCAGCACATCGGAAAGATCGTGCTGGAAGTGACCTAGCAGGCGCCGGCTTCCAGGCTCGCCATGGACGGGAATGACGTGCAGCCGCGCGAGGCCTCGGTGAGTTCCTCCATCAGCCGCCGTGCTTCACGTATCTGCATCTCGCCCGCAGGATGGCGGCGCAGCTGGGCGCAAAGCAGTTCGATCTCCTGCTGCAACAAGGCATTCTGCTCGAGCAGTTCGTCGCACGCTCGGGAAAGAAGGTCGTTTTCGCGGTCCTGTTCCATACATGCACCGCTTGCCAGGAGGGGACATTTAAGCTGCCTGCGCGGCCGTTAAGCGGTCGTGACCCTTTGGATAAGGCTTTCGCGCCTCATTCATGGCCCCGGGGTGTAGGCTCGCGGGATGCCAAAATCACGCGCCGAACTCGATCAGATGCTCGATGCGCTGGACAGCTTCGTTCCCGGCCTGGTGAGCAGCAAGCCTCACGCGGCCGATTTCTGGGAGGCCTTCAACAAGCTGGCCCAGGCAGTACAGCAAAACGCCGGACCGGGCGACCACGACTGGGTCTGCGAGCGGCTTGACGCCATCCAGGAAAAGCACCACCTGGTGCCGCCTGCCGACCAGATCTGATCGCACCCATAGCGCGCCGCAACATCGGCATCCCGAGGCGACAGGTTCCCGGGACGACTGGTGGTAGACCAGCACCGGGACGTCGCAACTGATCGTGACCGGTGAGTCGCACTGCCCGGCAGCGCGTTCGAAACCATTGGTGTCCACGCGATGCCATCACGATCAGGGCGCACTGGTGCCTGGCCGCCGCGGCGACGATGGCCACATAGGGCGCGGGTCGAACACGAAATCCGTTCGCACGGCACGCCGGCAGCCGCGGCACGGCGGTAGATGTCATCGAGCAGGCCCGCGCGCACTCCTTGGCGAGCTCCGTGTACGAATCGCATGACTGGATCGAGTCGGCCACCCAGGAAAATAGCCGGCAAAGGTGCGGCACGCGCATGTCCTACGCCTTCGCCTGCAGTCGCCTGGCCGGCTCGATGCCGGTATCGACGGCCTTGAGGGCATGCTCGGACCCGTCGACGGGTAAAAGGATGCGCTGGTACATGGCCTTGCCCCCTTGTCCTTTCGCAACCGGTGTAATCAGGCATGGCCGGACAATGTGGAGGACAGGTGGCAGCTCGTGCGACAGATTGACGCCCGGGCGCTCCGCCGACTTGCCGCAGGTCTACGC
>Ga0209258_101046_pt1 | contig 12268 bp, 10 predicted proteins | sample Araplaol_mTSA_r2_FD_184281 | JGI IMG/M metagenome (GOLD analysis project Ga0209258, IMG submission 184281) | Arabidopsis root microbial communities from North Carolina, USA - plate scrape CL_Col_mTSA_r2 (SPAdes) (version 2) | ecosystem: Host-associated > Plants > Roots > Endosphere | place: USA...
TCCCCGATTTCTTCCGCGCCGCCCAGGCAGGGCAGGCCCTGGAGATCCGCCATCCGGACGCCACACGCCCGTGGCAACACGTGCTGGAGCCCCTGTCGGGCTACCTGGCGCTCGCCGAAGCCCTGGTGGAACAAGGCCAGCCCTTCGCGCAGGCCTGGAACTTCGGCCCCGTGGACGAGGACGCCCGGCCCGTTCGCTGGATCCTCACACGCCTGACGGCCCTGATGCCCGGCACCCGCTGGCACCAGCCGCCCGCCGAGCACGTCCACGAGGCGGGCCTGCTCAAGCTCGACAGCAGCAAGGCGCGCAGCCGGCTGCACTGGGCGCCCCGCTGGGGCCTGTCGCGCGCGCTGGAGCAGACCGTGAACTGGCAGCTCGCATGGCTGGAGCGGCGCGACATGCGCGCCTTCAGCCTCGAGCAGATCGCCGCGTACCAGGCGGCGGCCGCAGAGCAGGCCGCATGAGCCGGTTCGACGTTTCGCCGACGCCGCTGGCGGGACTGATGCTCGTCCAGCGCCGCCGCGCGCAGGACGAGCGCGGATTCTTCGGTCGATTCTTCTGTGCGCAGGAGCTGGCGCCGGCCGGCTTCGCGCTGCCCATCGCGCAGATCAACCACACGTTCACGGCACGGCGCGGCGCCGTCCGCGGCATGCATTTCCAGCATCCGCCACACGCGGAGGACAAGTTCATCAGCTGCCTGCGCGGCGAGATATTCGACGTCGCGGTCGACCTGCGGCGCGACTCGCCCACCTTCCTCCATTGGCACGCCGAGATCCTGTCGGCGGAGAACGCGCGCAGCCTACTGGTGCCGCAAGGCTTCGCCCACGGATTCCAGACGCTCGTCGATGATTGCGAACTGCTGTACCTGCACTCGCGGCCTTACGAAGCCGCGGCGGAGGGCGCGCTCAACGCGCGTGACCCGCGCCTGGCGATCGACTGGCCGCTGGAGTTCACCGACGTCTCCGCGCGCGACGCCGCGCATCCCCTGCTCACCACCCAATTCACCGGTATCTGACGATGAAATGCCGCCACTGCCAAGCCGCCGTCACGCTGAAGTTCATTGATCTGGAAACGTCGCCGCCGTCGAACTCCTACGTGACGCCGGCGCAGATGAGCGCGCCGGAGAAGTGGTATCCGCTGCGCGTGTTCACCTGCACGAACTGCTGGCTGGTGCAGACGGAGGACTTCGCTCATTTCGCCGAGCTGTTCTCGAGCGACTACGCCTACTTCAGCTCGTTCTCGAGCAGTTGGCTGGAGCACGCCGAGCGCTACGTCGACGAGCTGACGGAGCGGCTGGGCCTGGGCGCGAACTCCCATGTGATCGAGGTCGCCTCCAACGACGGCTACCTGCTGCAATACGTGCGACGCAGGGGCATTCCGTGCCTCGGCGTGGAGCCGACCGCCAGCACCGCGGCCGCCGCACGCGACAAGGGAATCGAGGTCGTGGAAGAGTTCTTCGGCGTCGCGCTCGCGGACAAGCTCGTGGCGCAGGGCCGCTGCGCCGACCTGACCGCGGCCAACAACGTCCTGGCCCACGTGCCCGACATCAACGACTTCGTCGCCGGCTTCGCCCGCGTGCTGAAGCCCGATGGCGTGTCGACCTTCGAATTCCCGCACCTCGTCCGCATGGTCGATCAGTGCCAGTTCGACACCATCTATCACGAACACTTCTCGTACCTGTCGCTCACGGCCGTCCAGGCGATCTTCGCGGGCAACGGCCTGCAGGTGTTCGACGTGCAGGAGCTGCCAACGCACGGCGGCAGCCTGCGCGTGTTCGCGCAGCGCGCGGACACCGGTAGCCGCCCCCGCACGCCCGCGCTCGAGGCCTTGCTGCGGCGCGAATCCGGGCTGGGCGTGTCGTCGCCCGAGTACTACGCCGGCTTCCAGCAGCGCGCCGACCGCATCAAGGACGACCTGATGAGCTTCCTGATCGACTGCAAGCGCCAGGGCAAGCGCGTCGGCGCATACGGGGCGGCGGCCAAAGGCAACACGCTGCTCAACTACGCGGGCGTGCGGTCCAACCTGCTGCCGTGGGTCGTCGACCGCAATCCGGCCAAGCAAGGCAAGTTCCTGCCGGGCTGCCGCATCGCGATCGTCGACGAGGAGCACCTGCGCCAGGAGCGCCCGGACTACATCGTGATCCTGCCGTGGAATCTGCGCACGGAGGTGATGGCGCAGCTCGACTACGCCCGTGCCTGGGGCGCTCGGTTCGTCACGGCCGTTCCTCACCTGACGATCGAGTGAGCCCGGCATGAAATTGGCAGTCACCGGCGCCAGTGGCTTCATCGGGCGGCATGTCCTGCGTTGCCTCGGCGCGCGCGGTGACGTCGAGCTCGTCGCCATGTCCCGCGTGCCAATGCCCGAGGACACCTTGCCGTCCGGCTGCCGCCACGTCAGCCTCGACATCGAGGATGCGAGCGCCGTCGCGGACAGCTTCGAGCGCCTGGGACGCCCGGACGCCGTCATCCATCTGGCCTGGAGCGGACTGCCGAACTACAAGTCCCTGCACCACTTCGAGACCCAGCTGCCGCAGCAGTACGCCTTCCTGAAGGCACTGGTGGACGGCGGCCTGCGATCGCTCACCTGCACGGGCACCTGCTTCGAATACGGCATGCGCAGCGGCGCGCTGGCCGAGGACATGAGCGCGCAACCGGGCAACCCCTACGGCTTCGCCAAGGACGCCTTGCGCCGGCAGCTCGAATTCCTGCGCGCGAGCAAGCCGTTCTCGTTGACCTGGGCCCGGCTGTTCTACATGTACGGCGCCGGCCAGCCGGCCAGCTCGCTGTACCCGCTGCTGCAGGCCGCCATCCAGCGCGGCGATGCCCGTTTCCCCATGTCCGGCGGCGAGCAGTTGCGCGACTTCCTTCCCGTCACGGAGATCGCCCGCATCATCGCCGCCCTGGGCGTGGATCACCAGGACACGGGAACGGTCAACGTCTGCTCGGGCAAGCCCGTGTCGGTGCGATCGATGGTCGAAGGATGGTGCCGCGAAAGCGGCTCGGACATCGCCCTCGAACTCGGCAAGTATCCGTATCCCGACTACGAGCCGATGGCGTTCTGGGGCGCCGACCAGAAGTTGCGGCGCGTCCTGGCCGCTGGCGGGGGGTAGCGATGAGCGCTCCGACCTCCCCCGTCCTGCGCATCGGCGACCCGACGGCGCTGACCCGATACGTCGCCGCACAGCTCAACAACCTGTTTCCCGACCAGGGGATGGAGGCTGACATTGCGCTGCTCGCGCCCAGCCTGCCGCGCGCCTTGCAGCGCATGGCGCCGCTGCTGGAGGCGATCCGCAACTTCAAGCCGGGCTTCTTCGACCATTTCAACTCCCTGCAGTACGCCAGCTTCCTGTATCTGCTCGCCAACGAGCACTGGCGCCGCGCCGCAGACGTCGCGCTGTCCGAACGCCTGTTTTGCCTGAACCGTGCCCTGAACGCGATCGACCTGTTCTATTCGGTCAGGATGCCGGAGGTCTTTTTCCTGTCGCACGGGCTCGGCGCCACGCTGGGAAACGCCAGCTACGGCAATCGCCTGGTGGTCTTCCAGAACGTGACCGTCGGCCGGGTCGGCGACGACCGGCCGGCCATCGGCGACGACGTCGTCCTGTATCCCGGCGCGATCGTAACGGGCAGGTCGACCATCGGCCACCGCAGCGTCGTCGGCGCGGGCACGGTGCTGCACGGTGTCGACGTGCCCGACGACACCGTCGCCACGATGCGTGAGGGTGCGCTGAGCCTGCGCCCGCGAGGCTCGCGTGACTTCATCGGCCACTACCTGCGCAGTTGAGGCCCATCGATGACGGTCGGCACGAATGTCATCGCCAACTACCTCGGGCAGGGGTGGGCCGCGATCATGGGCATCGCCTTCGTGCCGCTGTACATCAGCACGCTCGGCGCGGAGACCTACGGCCTGATCGGCGTATTCGCGGTGCTGCAGGCCTGGATCACGCTCCTCGATCTCGGCCTGACGCCGACGCTCAACCGCGAGATGGCGCGGCTGCAGGCAGGCTCCAGGACGCCCGAATCGATCCGCGACCTGCTGCGTTCGCTGGAGCTCGTGTACGCACTGGCCGCCATCCTGATGATCGCCGCCATCTGGCTGGCCGCCGACTGGCTATCCGCCGGCTGGCTCAAGGCGGACAGGATCGCGCCCGGCCAGGTCTCCCTGTCGATCCGGATCATGTCCTTCGTCCTGGCCACCCGCTGGCTGGAGCAGGTCTATCGCGGTGCGCTGCAAGGCCTGCAGGACCAGGTCTGGCTCAATGCGATGCAAGCCTTCATGGCGACGCTCCGGTGGGGCGGCGCCTACCTCGTGATCGCCTTCGGCTGGCCGACGGTGGCGGCGTTCTTCATCTGGCAGGGCGCCGTGTCGGTGTTGACGATCGCCCTGCTGGTACGCCGCACCTACCAGAGGCTGCCGGCATCCGGCCGGTCGGCGCGGTTCAGCGCATCCGCGCTCTACGAGATCCGCCATTTCGCCTCGGGCATGTTCCTGGGCGCCATCCTCGGAGTCGTGCTCACGCAGGCCGACAAGATCATCATCAGCAAGCTGCTCCCGCTGGAGCAGTTCGGCTACTACACGCTGGCCTCGACGCTCGCGGGCGGGCTGCTGCAGCTGATCATTCCCATGAACAACGCCCTGTACCCGCGGCTTACCGAACAGGTCGCCCGCGGAAGCACCGCTGCGCTGAAGGACACCTACCAGCTCGCCTGCCAGTGGGTGGCGGCCATCGTCATCCCGCCCGCGCTGGTGCTGGCCTTGTTCCCGTCGCCGGTGCTCGTCGCGTGGACCGGCAACGCTTCGCTGGCCGGCGCGACGGCCCCGCTGCTCACGCCGCTGGCGCTCGGCACGCTGATGAACGGGTTGATGAACCTGCCGTACATGCTGCAGCTCGCCCATGGCTGGACCAGCCTGGCCGTGAAGGTCAACCTGGTCGCAGTGGCCCTCGTCGTGCCCGCGCTCGCCTGGTTCGTCCAGCGCGACGGCGCCGCCGGCGCGGCATGGGTCTGGTTCGCCCTGAACACGGGCTACGTGCTGGTCACCGCGCAATTGATGCACCGGCGCATCCTGCCCGAGCTCAAGTGGCCCTGGTACCGGAGCGCGGTGGCGTGGCCCCTGCTGGCCGGCCTGGCGACCTGCGCCGTGCTGCGCCAGATCCTGCCCGAGCCGGCGTCGCGCACGGTCGCCGCGGGGCAGGTGTGCCTCGCGGGAATGGTCATCGCAGCCGCCGTCGTGCTCTCGCTGCGCGAGGTACGGCATCGCATCGCCTCCATTCTCGCCGTCGTCCTGCCACACTCCAGGTTGCGCTAGCAGGGCCCGCTCCAATCACGCTCCCACGAAATCTCGGCCATGACGACCTCACCCGCCCTGTCCCTCATCGTTCCCACGCGCGAACGAGCGTCCTACCTGGGCTATGCCATCCGGACCTGCACGGCCAGCGCGCTGGCGGACCTCGAGATCCTGGTGCTGGACAATGCCAGCACGGACGACACGCCGTCCGTCATGGCGGGCATCACGGATCCGCGCGTGCGCTATGTGCGCAACGACCGCCGGCTGAGCATGCGCGACAACTTCGAGAAGGGCATCCACGAATCGCGCGGCGCAATCATCGGCTTCATCGGCGACGACGACGGCGTGATGCCCGGAGCCGTCGAGTCGGTGCTGGCATTGCTCGAGTCGGGGGAGGTCGATGCGGTATCGGCCGCGCGCGCGCACTACTTCTGGCCGGACCTGCTCTCCTCGCGGCGCGATACGGCCCTGTTGCCGCGTGGCCGCGGCGTGGCGACGCTGGACGCCCGCGAGCAGTTGCGTCACGTGCTGACCGACAACGACTACTACCGCCTGCCCTGCCTCTACCACGGCTTCGTCCGACGGTCGGTCGTCGAGCGGGTCATGCGGCGCCAGGGCCGCTTCTTCCTGTCCAGCCAGGTCGACATGTTCTCGTCGATCGCGCTGTCGATGGAAGGCATTCGCTACGCCTTCAGCGCGACGCCGCTGGTGGTCAACGGCGCCTCGAGCCGCAGCAACGGCGCCTCGCATTTCGGTGGCGGCGCCGGCGCAGAGAAGGCCTTGTGGAAAGTGGAGGACGATCTCGGATTCCTGCCCGGATTCGAGGACTGCCTCACGGTGGGGGCGCTGATCGTCGAATCGGCCGTGCGCTATGGGCAGGCCAATGGCATCGCTGACACCACCCGGATCCTGGCGCTGGAGGATATCCAGGCCGCGCTCAAGGCGGAGGCGGATGCGCGCAGCGCCGCGGGGCAACCGGCCGAGCGCAACGAGCGCATGTTCGCCACGGCCGGCGTCCGCGCCAGCGAGACCGTCGGATCCGCCGCATCGGGCAGGCTGCGCAGGGCGTCGCGCATGATGCAAGCCTTCCTGCGCTCGATGCCCCTGGACATGAAGACGAGAAACATCGCCGACGTCCACGCCGCGGCCCAGCATCTTCACGCCCTGCACTCGGCCAACCGTACCGGGCTGGCCAATGGCACGTACGAGCAGATCGGAACGGCCCTGAAGATGGCCCGCAGGAATTTCCGTGGCTGATCTCGCACTCGCGTGCCTGTGCGCGGCCATGTACTGGCTGTCCAAGAGGCACGTCAGCGCCAGTGGCCGCATTCAGGTCAATCCGGTGTTCGCCCTGCTCGCCGGCAGCACCTACTATGTCGTGCTGCCGTGCATATTCGTCGGGCATTTCAACGACCTGGTCAGCGGCATCACGGTCTACGACGCTTATTTCACAGCCGGCAACGCCGCGTTCGTGTCGTTCTTCTGGGCACTGGTGCTCGTCGCGCTCGGCCTCGGATTGAACGTGACGGATCCCGCGCGCGGCCGCCGGCTCGTGCGCGCCACCACGGTGCAGGCAGGCAGCGCGCAGCCGGCTCGATGGGCGTTCGCCAGCTTGTGCGCCGCATTCGCGCTGATGCTGCTGACGGCCCTGTCGATCCGCGACAGCCTGTTCGCCGGCTACGACGAGTACGTGTTGCTCGACGATGCCGTGTGGCAGGCACGGGGCACGATGTCGTCCCTCTACTCGGTGATGGCCGTCCTGCAGTTGGCGCTTCTGCTGCGCCATGGCAAGGCTGCGCTCGCACCGGGCATGCGCCTTTCCATGTTGCTGATCTTCGTCGTCTCGTCGGCCCTGCTGCTGTCGCTCGGCGCGCGACTGTACGTGATCATGGCGCTGCTGAGCGTTGTCGCCCTGTACGCCCAACGCAAGGGGGGGATCCGCCTCATCCGGCTTCTCACTTTGGTCGTCCTCGCCTTTTCGGTGTTCGGCGCCATCGGCGTGCTGCGTGCCGGAGAGGTCGGCGGTCTGACCACGATTCTGTTGAACGTCGCCACCGAGCCGATGCTCACCAGCATCTCGATGTTCAGCGTCATCACGGACAACGCCGTTCCGCTGATTGGCAAGCCCTATCTGTTCCCGGCGGATTTCCAGGCCGTGCTGCCCTCGGTGCTGTTTCCCGGCAAGGCAATGCTTTTCGACCGGCTGTCCGACTACGGCTATGACTTCGAGGCACCCCTGGGCGGCTACCACGTCGTGTTCTCGATGCTGATCAATTTCGGCGTGCTGGGCTCCCTGCTCGCCGCCTTCGTCGCGGGACTTGCACTGGGCCGGCTGGCGCGGCGCCAGCGCGACGACCCCGGTTGCGCCCTCTGGAGCCTGTGCAGTGCAAGCCTGACCGGCATGCTTGCCTTCTCGATCTTTCGCGATCCTTTCTTCATTTCGCTGGTCAAGAACGTTCTGGTCGTTTCGGTCGCCGTTCCCTGGCTGGTCGACCGCTGGGCGTTTCGTCGCCAGGGCGTCCGCGGCGCGGGCCTCTCTTCCAGGTTTTCAGCAGCGTGAGATCGACCGTGCGGCCGCCGGAGCCCAAGATCCGGTCACTGTGCATGATCTCGGCCCGCAACCTCGGAGATGCCGTCATCCACGCGCGCTTCCTGCGTGGGCTCGTCGAGCGCGGCATGGCGCGTCGCTACATCGTCTGGACGTTCCCCGGGGCTCGCTTCCTGTTCGAAGGCATCCCCGATTGTTCCATCGTGACCTCCGATTTTCCGATCGGCGCCACGATCCGCTCGTTCATGCGCGGCGGCTATCGGGGATTCCTCGCGGCACTGGTCTTGATCTTCCGCCGCCGACCCGAGCAGGTGCTGGAGCTCGTATCCGACTACCGGGAGCGCGCCCTGTCGGCTCTGCTGCTGCCGCGCCGCCGGCTGTATGTCCACTGGGAAACGGGTCACGTGTTCCGGCGCCACAACCGGATCGCGCCGTGGCGCGGCCGCCCCGTCGTCGACATCCCGGCCGACCAAGCGAACCTCTATGCCGCGTATAACCGCGCCTTCTCGGCCTTGACCGGCTCGGAGGTGCCCCTCTTCGCTGGCGGGCACAAGCCGCTTTCCCAAGGGGGCGTCACGGTAGGGCTGCATCCATCGGCGTCGCAACCGTTCAAGCTGTGGCCTGCAGCGCATTGGCAATCGCTCATGCGTTCGCTCGCGGAGCGCGGCTGCACCCTGGTGCTGTTCGGTGCGCCGTCCGACCGTCCGCAACTCGAGTCGTTGGCCGACGGCGCCCGCGTTCCGGCCGAGATCTTCACGCGCTCCCTGCCGGATTTCGTCCGCCGGCTCGCCGATGTCGACCTGCTGGTCGGCCTGGACAGCTTCTCGGTGCATCTGGCCAACGACCAGGGCGTGCGAACCATCCTGCTGAACGGTGCGAACGACCCGCGACTCTTCACGCCGATCGGCACGAACGCCGTGAGCCGGCCTGGCGTCTGCCCGTTCCAGCCCTGCTATGGCCGCCCGGCCTGCATCGGGAAGGATTTCCAGTACGCGTGCATGACGTCGATCACGGTGGCCGAGGTGCTGTCGTCCGTCGATCGACTGTTGCCGACCGAGTCCGGGCCGCGAGAGGGCACCCCTCTCATTGGAACCGCATCGACTCCAGCGGAATGACCTGCGCGTTCCAGCTCGTGTCGCAGGGCGTCGTGTCGTACTGGAAGTCAAAGACCACGTTGCGCTGCGGATCCAGGCCGACCAGCCGCGCGTGCGTGAAATTGTCCGCCGTGGCGTAGGAGATCAGCACGCTGCCGTCGGCGACTTGCGCCGCGCTGGAGCAGAATGGCGCCTTGATCTGCTGTCCGTAGTCGAAACTCCAGTGCTGCGTCGCGGTGAGCGCGGCATCGTCGATCCCGTAGGTCGCGACACTGCTGAACGTCCGAAACTCGCCCGCATTGCCGCCCGCCGGTGGATTCGATGACGGTTGGCCATCGTCGAAGATCATCAGCTCGCCAGTGGGCGTGATCGTCACCGCGTGCTGGCCGTCGGGATACAGACCGTCGTTGGTCAGCGTCAGCGCCCGTGCGCGCAGCGAGGGCGATTGGTACCAGTACTTCGTCGGATCGCCGAAGACCCACTTCAGGTCGCCGCTCGCGTAGTCGATCTTCATCACGAAGTTCTCGCGGCTCGAGACGAGGATGGAATCGTCGCGCCGGTCGTAGAAGGCGGCATTGAGGTGGAACCAGTCGACGCCGGGTCGCACGACGGTGGATGGGTCGTCACCGGCCGCGGTCATGTAGCGCGAAACGATCTCGGCCAGGTTCCATTCATGCAGCACCTGCCCGCTGGCGTCGATCTCGGTCAGCATGCTCTCCAGGTTGTCCACGCCATCGATCTTGGCATCCGGCTCCACCAACAGGCCGGCTTTCCCGTAGTCCATGTTGTGAGTGAACCGAAGGTAGTCGACGTCGGACGACGAGATCATCCCGATCACGGTCTCGGTGCCGTCAAGTTCCAGACGTCGCATCGTCAGGCCGGTCACGACGTAGAACCCGTTGTCGGCGAACAGGCTCGCCTGCGAGTTGAACGTACCGATGTCGGCCCAGCGGATCTCGCCGTCCGTGTCGACGACGACCGGCGGCCCGTATCCCGACTTCATGTAGAAATAGTTGAAGCCAATGGCCTGCGAAGGCGCACGTCCCTTCATGACGACCGGCTGATCGTAGACCGCATGAGGGTCGACATAGGCCGTGGTGGCGAAGGACAGCCGCAGGACCTGCACCGAGCCGTCTTCGAATGCCAGCTTCAGCGTGACCTGGTTGTTCCATCCCGAATACAGGCCGAACAGGGGCAGCACGATCGTTCCATCGGCCACCGACGAGCGGTTGCTGCGCCGCAGCCAGGCCGCATCGAACGATGCCTGGACAGGCGCGGCGGTCGCCCCCAGCTTCGGCTCGATCACGAATGCGGCACCGGACAGCCGCGCGACATCGACGCCGGCCAGTCGAACCGAAGCGACGAAAGGCGTCATGCCGGCTACAGGCGTTCCGACGCTCGCATGGCTGGCCTCCGCGTCGGTCGGATCGCCGCCGCCGCAGCCGGCGGCCAGCAGAACATACGCTGCCGCCACGGCGATACGCAACAGGAGCATTTGACGGGCCACGGGCTTCCCCATTCAAGGAACTTGGCCTGAGCCCGCGCAGGGCCGAGCCGTACCGCCGACCAGCTGGTCGACGTCCAGACACCTCGCAAGGGCATGCTATCCGGATTCAGGCGTGGGGCGCTACGACCATGCGGAGCTCAGGAATCCCGCTTGCGCTCCGGGTCGGTCTTGTCGTAGTAGTGCGTCGTCTCTACCACGCCCTTGGGAAACAGCGCACGCACGGCCATGCGCAGGCCCGCGTCGGCTTGCAGTACCAAGTCGCGCACAGGCTGCTCCGGCCTGCCACGGAACGAGGTGACATGGAAATAGGACTGCGCCTCGGCGGGCTCCTCCGAGAAATAGTAATTCGAGACGCAGCATCGCAGGTCGTCGGTCTTCACCGGAGAGACCGAATGCCACGAGCTCTTGTTCGTGATCATGATCGCAAGCCGGTTGAAGCGGCTTTCGACCGTCTGCTGCGCAGCGCCAACGCCTTCGGGCCACAACTCGAGGTTGCCGCCGTTTTCGAGACGCCAACCGGGCGAGACGTAGTAGAGCAGGTTCAGCACGCGATAGAACTCTCGGTTCTTGTCGTGCGAATTGTCGATGTGGGGATTGAGGAAGTGCCCCTTCGACATCATCGAGATGCCACCCGCATACAGTTGATCGTCCGGGCGCAGCTTGCGCAGCCCGGTGATCCGGCCGACGAGGTCGACCACCCGCGGATCCTGGAACGCGTACAGCGCTTCCTCGAGGATCGGATCGTAGGCGTCCATCTGCGCGGCAACATATTTCAGTTCGCGCAGGCTCTTGCGAATTCGCATCGTCTCGCCGCGGGGGAACGCGGCACGGATCTTCATCGCCAGGGCCTCTGGCAGCGCGTCGTCGACGAAGCAGTGCGACACCTTGCCGGACTCGCGCCACTGGAGCGCCAGCGTCTCCAGTGCCTGCTCGAGGCGGGCCACCACATGATTGGCAATCTCTTTTCGATCCATCTGAGTATCCTACTGCAAGGGTTCCATGAGATCAGCCCTGGGAGTCCGGCTGGTATTCGGGGACCACATGGGTGATACGACGACGCACCTCCTCGTCGGACGCGGCCTGGGTCTCCGCAACCCAACCGACCAGCTCCTTGATTGTGCTGTCATGCGACTTCAGGCGAGCGATGCGCAACTGTGCGATGGCGGTCGGCATCGTCGAGTCCGCGTCCGCGAGCAATTCCTCGAACAGCTTCTCGCCGGGTCGCAGCCCGGTGAAGGCGATTCGGATCTCGTCGACGCTGCGGCCGCTGAGTCGGATCATGTCGCGCGCCAGGTCGACAATCTTGACCGGCTCTCCCATGTCAAGCACCAGTACCTGCCCGGACTCGCCGATCGCGGCGGCCTGGATGACCAGACGCGCCGCCTCGGGGATGGTCATGAAGTAGCGGATGATCTCCGGGTGCGTCACCGTGATGGGGCCGCCGCGCTCGATCTGCTCCTTGAACTTCGGGATCACGCTGCCCGACGACCCGAGCACGTTGCCGAAGCGCACGGCCATGAAGCGAGTGCCGGGGTAGTCGCCCACCAGCGAGGACACCACCATCTCGGCGGCGCGCTTGGTAGCGCCCATCACGTTGGCCGGATTAACGGCCTTGTCGGTGGAGATCAGCACGAAGCGCTCGACGCACGATTCGCCGGCGGCCAGCGCCGCGTTGTAGGTTCCCAGCGTGTTGTTGCGCAGCGCCGCCCACGCGTTGTGCTGCTCCATCAGCGGCACGTGCTTGTAGGCCGCAGCGTGGAAGACGACGTGCGGCGTCCACGTGGAGAAGATGCGGCGCAGGCCGGCCAGGTCCTTCACGTCGCAGATCAGGCG
>Ga0209258_101047_pt1 | contig 12231 bp, 18 predicted proteins | sample Araplaol_mTSA_r2_FD_184281 | JGI IMG/M metagenome (GOLD analysis project Ga0209258, IMG submission 184281) | Arabidopsis root microbial communities from North Carolina, USA - plate scrape CL_Col_mTSA_r2 (SPAdes) (version 2) | ecosystem: Host-associated > Plants > Roots > Endosphere | place: USA...
AAGCAACGGGCAACGCAAAGAGCAGGGTAAACGGCCAAACCAGATCAATACTTGAACGGCCGGCCACCCATAAAGCAATGGCGCCCGAGAAGATCGCCGCCCCCAGTGCGCCGTGTGCGCTCGCGACAAGTCTTGTGTTGATTCGCGGGGATTTATCCGTGAAGAAGTAGATGGCACTAATCACGACCATCACGAAGGTCGCTGGCAGCCAATTCCACAGTAAGTTTGCCGGCACAGCTCTCCCTCCTTGAATGCTCGCCATATGTCCGCTTCGGGTCGGAAGCGGACCTTCCAGCGTCGCACGATATGCGGTCTTACGAACGCTTTCGACCGTACTTCCTGCGAGTTCGGAAGACGGTAATTGGCCCTTTAATCTCGCACTTGCCCATGTGGTCGGCGACGGTGTCCACCAGGGAGGCAGAAGTGTCTCCCTCGCCGCACAAGAAAGGGACCATGTCCCAGTCGGTGAAGATGGCCATAGCTTCACCCCGAAAGCTCAGTTTGACTTGCAGGGTGTCAGCCATAAGAACCCAGTTCAGCGACTTCACGGTTAGCCCTTGGAGGTCTTCGAGGTGGGCCAGGTGGCTCCACAATCCAGGCTTTAAGATGCCCCTTAAAGTCTTGAATCCCGGCATGACCTGCCGAATGTGACCACTGCTCTTTCCGTGCTCATCCATTGATGGCGCTCACAAGGTCTCAGTGCTTTGGTTGGGCGGGCCTAAGGTCTGCTTCGGGTCGGAAGCGGACACTTCGCTACCCGACACTAGACGCCCGGACATTGCAGACGTCAGCGTTGTTCACAGCGGATATCGAATGGTGCCGTGCGATCCTTCAATTCCTTCCAAAACAGGCCGAATTGATCGATGGAGCTGGTAAAGGTCTTGCTGCGGCCGGCTTTGGTGACGACATCAATTGCATCAACGCGAATGTCTTTCCGATATCTGATGAAGTCGATGTCTCTGAATGAAATTTCGGTCTTCGAGAATCTGCCGTAGCGAAGCGCCGAAGTATCAATCTCAACCTCGTACTTGAAGTAGTAGAAGGCCCCGAATAGCTCGACAATAGATGCCGACCAGACGAAAGCCCACTGGCCCATTTTCAAGTGCGTGTGCGCGGGGTCAAGCCAGCGGGGCCACAGAAAAGGAAAAAGGAAGAACGAAATCGCGCCGAAGGCCATGATGTAGCAAAGACTCCTGGCGTACTTAAAAGTGACCTTCATGGCTAGCCCCTATCTCCTCGAAGTGTCCGCTACGGGTCGGGAGCGGGCCTAACGGCAATGCGCAGCACATGATTCCTCACCTCGACTTATCGAGGAAGTACCTAATCGCCACGCCTGTCGCGACCACTGGAACCGCACCCGAGACCAAGCGCATCAGCTCGCGCCCCAGCAGAAGATAGCCAGTGAGCATCAGAAAAACACAAACCCCGATAGCTAAAACAAAGGCCTGAATCGCCGCGGCCCACGTTCGCTTGCTCTTGTCGGTCAGCATCGCCCATCCATCTCCAATGTCTGCTCCGGGTCGAAAGCGGACCTCTCCGTTAGCTAATAGCCGCCGGTAGTCGTGTCTGCTATCGACAACCAACTACTCGCCAAGTCCGTAAAGTGCGAATCATGCGCAACCTCTGCGAGCTTTGATATGGCTGCACGCGCCTCCGAAATAGTCCAACCTTTGGAGTTGAGAGTCAGCCAAGCTTCACCGATTCTTCCGTCACCGACGCACCTGTCAAAGTGAGCCATACGCGACACGTCACTGTTTAGCCAAGATGGAACGTTGTGAGAATCCTGGATCCTTCTCAAGGCCTCGGCCGAAATCTCGAATTCACAAGAGAGATTTGTATATTGCATTGAGCTTTCCGATAGCAACGCAGGAAAGTCACCGGTGTATTCCTCGGGTCTGACAATGCTCTCAAGTGGGAGGCTACCGCGGAACTGTGGCAGCGTCGAAAGCCCTTGCGGGGAGTCGCCCGATTCCAAGGAAAGGTGGTCGATTTCCGCCAGATTACGAACGCCGACCGATTGCGCAAACCGTTCGATCTCTGGGCTGACGCCCTCGTTCTCAACGATTGCCGAAAGAACTATGAGGCAGAGGAATTGCTCGACCGAGCGCGCTACTTCGACAGCGAATCCGCCTTCCACGAAGAACTTGACGAAGGTTGGTTTGCGATCGACAAACCAGTGCTGCCAGATTCCCCAGTACATGGGATGTGATCCGTCCACCAAAATAGGTATGAGTGCGGGCGGGAAGCCGTACCACTCGGCAGGTGCGCGTACGCCCTCGAGCGGCACGCGAAGATGGCCAGTAGCGCATCGCAGCAATGGCTCTTGCACGCCAAGTGATGACAGCACTTCTCGATACTGGGCCAAAACCAACTCCTTGTCGCAGACTCAATAACGTGAATTCAGGAGATTCCCAAGCCTTGTCCTTGGGGTGGAAGCTCGAACGCTAATGTCCGCCTTGGGTCGGAAGCGGACCTCTCCGATCTCTAACGTAGAGCGTCCGCCACTTCGGCCAGCCATGCGCGATAGAGGCTTGGAGATCCGGGCCAGTAATAGCAACCGAGCTGCTTTACCTTGACCTCAAGCGACTCATCGTCGGGATGACGCTCCGCGAGTCGCTCGATCTCTTCCGCGACCAAACGCGCCTCATCGCCGACAGCCTCAGCGCGATACTGAGCGACAACAGCTCGCCAAGACAAAGCCTCCTCGGGCCAGTCCTGATGGAAGTAACAACTGAAAAACTGATCGAGCCGTTCCATGTGGCCCCCTTGGCCGATATCTGCATGCTACCTAAGGTCCGCTCCGGGTCGGAAGCAGACATTCCGTCTTCGTCGAACTATCGTGCCAGATGGAGAGGCAAGAGGACTATCAGCGTTCTGGAGCCACGCTTGCGCTGGCCACAGCGACACCTGGACGTTCCCCGCCTGGCTTGAAACGTAATGCCGTTCTTTCCACGAAATACCAGGAGACGGCCGCAAGAACGAGTGTCACGGGAATAGTCATAGACAGTAGCTCGAGATAAGGCGTTTGCCGCCCCAAGAGTGCTACTCCTATTTGCTGTACGGGCCATGCATAAATGTAGATGCCATAGGAGAGGTCGCCAAATGCCGGTACATCCCGCAGGCCAGGCCATGAATGCAAGCCAATCGCGATAGTCAGTGGCGGGACGATGAATGCAAGACCAAGTTTTGTTTGACCCACGAGCACGAGCGCCGAGCCCATCACCAGAAACAACAGGGTCAGCAGGGGCTTGCGCAGGTGCGGATAGGCTTGCAGCAGACCTCCTGCAGAAAAAAACAGCCCAAAATACGGCAAGACAGCGTATCCATGTTGCATCCCCGAAACCACGAAGTAGCCGAAAACCCCTACAGTCAACGCAATAGCGGGGCGTCGTGTGGCGACGCCAGCAACAAGCAACAGTGCATAGCAGGCGATCTCATACTTGATGGTCCAAAGAGATCCATTGGTGAGGTGCTTGGGGTTTTCCGGGAATCCGCTTAGTCCAAGCGTAAGGATCACCGCCAGGGTCAGCGGGATGGAGACGCAAAGGGCCGGCGCCAGCCGCAGGATACGGCGAGCGACAAAACGAAGGATATGAGGATCGTTCGTCCAGCTGGATGTAATAAGAAAGCCGCTGATCGAAAAGAAGATGAGCACGCCTAGGTTGCCAAACGAGTGGTCCCCGACGAACCTCGGCTCCCAGCGTCCAGACAGGGCGAACTGATGGCTGATCAAAACGAGAAACGCGCCGATCAACCTCAAAGCATCGAAATTATTGCGCTTCCCATCGCTCATGCCTGTTCATCCTGTAATCGACACGCCGAACTCTGGTGAGGGCCGGAAAAATTCCGTTAGTCGAGACGGCCTGCAAACGGTGCGCCTCAAATCGGCGCCAACAATGGCATGAACATGTCCGCTTCGGGTCGAAAGCGGACCTTAGCAGCATAGTCTTTGACATTGAGATTGCGGGGCGGGCTCATCTTTTGGCGTCACCGACTAGTTACCTGCGGGACTTGTTGGGTGGCTAGCTGTGTCCGGCGAATCGTTCGTCAACTTGCGCACCATTGCCAATGTCTTGGGGCTCGCACGGGCGACCCCAGAGAATCCGCAGTTGTAGACCCAGTACGCTGGACCCACCAAGGTTTTCGGATCGAACCTGGCAAATAGAAGGAATGTTTCACCGACGGGCATCTCGAAACGACCGCTGTCGTTTTCGCTAAAAACAAGCACAGTGTGTCTTGGCTCCCCTCGAAACTGCTCGATAACTTCGAGTTGGTAGGAGGTGCCAAGCGAAGAGCCATCAGACGGCTCGGGACTAAGTTGTTTTGCCGACGTCACTTTGCCTACAAAAACCAGGTCGCTTTGATGAAACTCCGTTGCGACGTCGGTCCGCCTACTGCAGTCAGCAAGTGAAGAATCGATGGGCGCCACAGCTAGAAATAGAATGAAGAGGACGGATAGATTGCGCATTTCATGACACCCTGGTTTTGCACTTTCCGTTGTCGAATAGGTCCGCTATGGGTCGGAAGCGGACACTAGCTGTTCGCCTACTACCGCCAAAGCGGCATCCCTTCGAGAGGGTCGCGTACACGAATGCGCTCTCAGATCAATGCTCGACTTCCCCCCCATCACTGCTCTGGTGATGCTGCAGAATGTATGAGTCCAATGTTGGCAGTATGCCGCCACGCTGCATGTCTGCCGCCAGGGACTTTCCTTCCATAATCTGCTCTTCACTAACGAGCTTCAGCAAAATTCGTTGGTTCATTGCAGCATCGTCGGCTGCTAGCCGGTCGGTACGGATGAGCTTGTCGACTGAGAGGTCGAACAGGGCCAACGACACTACATAGTCCTTGGGGACGCCCCATCCGTTTGCGTAAAACGCCCCGAGTGAGAGGATTGAGCGCAAATTTCCGTGTGCCGCACCCTTCCGATACCAGTAGATCGCCAACGAGTAATCCTTGGGCACTCCGGAGCCATATTGGTAGGCCAATCCGAGGCTACCCTCTGCATCAGGATAGCCTTGTTCAGCCGCCTTGCGATTCCAATAGACGGCCTTTGAAACATCTTTCGGGACACCCCAGCCTCGCATATAGAAGGCCCCGAGACCGCTTTCCCCGCGAGCATCGCCTTGCTCTGCCGCTTTTCCGAACCAGAACGCGGCCTGGATAAAGTCTGGTGGCCGCAGATAGTTCCAGTAGATGACCCCAAGGCTCACCTGGGCATCGGCAAACCCCTGCGCGGCAGCCTTCTTGATCCAGTCGACGCCCTTGCCCATATCCGGCATCACGCCATCGCCTCGCACATATATCGTTCCCAATCGGGTCTGGGCAGGTGCGTAACCCTGATTCGCCGAGTCCTCCAACCATCGCACGGCGAGGTTCATATCGCGCGATACGCCATCGATATAGAGAAGCCCCATGTGATATTGGGCCTCAGCGTTGCCGTCGATTGCCAGCGGCTGAAACGCGGCCAATGCCCCTACGAAATCTCGCTTTTTCTCAGCGTCCAGCCCGCCCTGCAGGTTGCCATCGGCAAGGGCTGGGATGCCCCAGATCGCCAGTGCGACGAAGAGCAGCTTTCGTAACGTCATGCGCTTTCCCCTAACGGCATCCGACGAGTAGCCAGGCATCAAACGCCCAGTGACGCCATATTACGGTCCAAGAGGCGAGTTCGAGATCTTCGTAATGTCCGCTTCGGGTCGATAGCGGACATTAGCGAGGGCTATCACTGCCAGTAACTTTTACCTCGGCGAAGCGTTTGCTTTTCACTGACAGGTGAACTGATGATCAATGATGTTCCCTTAAGTTCGCCCTCAAATCGCATCTCGGCAAATGCACCTTCGAGTGGTATCACGAAGGAGATTCGCGATCCCTCCACGACAAAGGGAACGACTCGCGTGAGGGGCGCTCCGCCCTCGGCGATCTGCACAAAAGCACTATATCCACCTGCTTTTGCGGGGAACACTAGTAGCTCCATCCCCAGCAGGTCACCGCCTTCCTCGTTGTAGCGAAGGCTACTGTAGACCCCAGTGATCTTTGGGGCGCTCGTCTGTGCGAATGCAGGAGAGGCGGTTAGCAACAAGGTGAGTACGACCAAGAACAAGTAGCGCATTGAATCCCCTTTCGATGGAGAGCGAACTGTCTGCTTTGGGTTGCGGATTCAGCCGGTCGTTGCAACAGTTTGATGAAAACGCTCCGCTGGCGTTTCGAAGTTCAACGTCTGCCGAGGCCGCTCGTTCAGTCGCCGGGCAACGGCATCAAGCTTCGCCTGAGAATACACCGACACGTCGGTGCCTTTGGGAAAGTACTGGCGAAGTAGGCCGTTCGTGTTCTCGTTCGAGCCACGTTGCCACGGATGCTGCGGATCGCAGAAGTAGACCTGAATATCGGTCGCCAAGGTAAAACGCCGGTGGTCGGCCATCTCCTTACCGCGATCCCATGTCAGTGATTTGTAGAGTTCGCGGGGTAGTTTGTGTGCGTGCTTGATCAGGGCATCGATGACCGTTTGCGTATCCCGGCCATCGACCTTCACCAGCATGACGTAGCGCGTGTGACGCTCCACAAGCGTGGCGATCTGGCTGTTATGGCTTCCCATCAACAGATCGCCTTCCCAGTGACCGGGCAAAGCGCGGTCTTCGACGTCGGCGGGTCGCTCGCGGATCGAGACCATGTCCGTGAGCTGTCCGTGGTTCGCCGTCTTCTGCGTGTGATGGCGGGAGCGGCGCATCGCGCGCGTATGGCGCAAGTGCGCCAGGAGCTCCTTTTTTAAGGCTCCGCGGGCCTGAATGAAGAGGCTGCGATAGATGGTCTCGTGCGACACCTGGTGCTCCTCTTGGCCGCCCGATCGCTGCTTGAGCCAGCCTGCAATTTGCACCGGCGACCACTGGAGTTGCAACTTGTCGGCGACCAGTCGGGCCAGCACTCGATGCTTACGGAGCTTGCAGACCTTCGGGCGACGTGCGCGATCCCAGGCCCGCTGATCGGCATGGCTGGCACGGTAACCATCACGCCCACCATTGCGCTCTACCTCCCGACTGATGGTGGACGGTGCGCGGCCAAGCTGAGCTGCGATCTGGCGCAGTGATTGCCCCAAAGCCACCTGCCGCGAGATCTCTTCTCGCTCAGCCAGCGTCAGGGCACGCGGTGAGCGGCGCCTTAGCACCGGCCGAATGCCGCCGGCTTGGGCAATCACTCGGCGTATCGAGGAATGCCTGCGGCCCAGCCATCGGGCGATCTGGTGGAGCGACTCTCCGCGCCGCCATCGCTCCCACAGCAGGGTCTTCTCGCTATCAGTAAGGTGCCGCCGAAGTCTGGGTGCCATGCAACACTCCTTCCGCTTGCGCGTCTATAGTGTGTTGCGTTGACCGGCTGAAGTCGCAGTCGAAAGCGGACCTTTCGGTTCCGACGTTAGCAAGCCATGTCGCGAGCAAACGCGCCAAAACGTAGTGACGAGAAGCCTCCAATTCATCCTCGGGTATAACCAGCGAGGAGAGCGTCATTCGCTTGTAATATTTGAACGTCACGAAGGCTTCGTGCTGCCACGACCCCGAGTCACCGGGCCTTGGTTTCCTGAAGTCGTCCAGCACCATCCGCAGGCGGCCATCCCGCGGTCTTAACAGGCTACTCGCCGCACCGCGCTCACCCCGTTCGGTGGCCCTCCTGCCGGAAATCGCACGGTAGCCTCAGCCAACTCGGGAGGCCTGTCAGCAGGGGTTGAGCCGCCATGCTTCGCGGTTGGCAGGCCAGCTTGAAAACCCTGGTTCTGCCGCCGCCCATCGTCATCTAGAAGGCGACTTTTAGACATAAGATCAGCCACATATCACCGAAAGTTGTGCGCGGCATCTTCATTTCATTTGGTCCATGAGTGCAAACTTACGGTTCTACGCATTAGTTTTCGTTTGCTGGTCTACAGGGGGCCACCATGAAGAACTTGCAGAAGGGTTTTACGTTAATCGAGTTGATGATTGTGGTTGCGATCATTGCGATCCTTGCCGCCATCGCCATACCGCAATACCAGACCTACGTCATCAGGTCGCAGGTAACACGAGCCATGAGCGAAGCCAGCGACGCCAGGGTACTTGTGGAAGACTGCGCAACCAGTGGCAAAGTCCAGTTGGGAACCTCCCAGGGGCAGTGCGACACGTCCCCCATCGTTGGTTCGGACATTCTTCAAGGAGCGTCACAGAGTGGGCCGGCGCTACCGGCCGGCATGGGCGTACCGCAAATCCAGGTTCCGCAGGACGCAGCGGGCCGAGGCACAGTCGAAGCCCAACTTGGCAATCACGTCCCAACCCGTATAAGCGGGGGCAAGATTACCTGGATTCGCGATACCAACGGCAGCTGGAGCTGCACGGTGGATGCAACCATTGGCGCCAAGTACGCCCCGGCAGGCTGCCCGTTCGTGCCCTGATTGGCCCGCTCTTGGTGTCGACTCCCATTAGTTCAACGCCGCGAATAACCAGAAGCCGCCGTATCGTTTTGCATCCGAAATTCGGCGGGCGTCAGCCCGCCAAGGCTGTTATGGGGGCGCACCCCCAAGGCGATAAGTCCCTCGGGAACGGCGGGCATCGGTGTGCTGCCCGCCGCAAACATCAATCGTTGCCCCCCAGACTTCGGACGAAACGATCATCAGCAGGGTTAATGCGGACTGGGCCAGGCGGGCGATCACGGACGTTCCCTGCGTCTGCAGTTCGAGATGGCTGGATGTCTGTTCGGGTCGATAGCAGACAGTTTAGGGGTGACCAACATTCAGGTCATCGATCAGTAGCCACTGAAAGCGGGACTTGAAATCGTCGACGCATTGCTGACAAACCCAGTGCCTGTCATCCAACGTGCAAAAGCCAGCCCCGAGCTCGCCAGGAATACCGAGCTTCGAAAACTTGGCCCAGCAAAGCGCGCAATGGTCGTGATCCTCATCGACATGCGCCGGCACCCACTCCCGACGTATGAGCGTTGCGCCCAACAGGTGGTCCGCATGGTCCGTCAGCCAGCTGGTATCGCGCTCAGTCATCTCACTTCCTTTGAAATCTGTCGCTTTGGGTTGCGACTTCAGCCAATCGACGCCTCAGTTGGGCATCACCGCAGGCGCCGTTCTTGACTGACCCGCTACTGGCAACGTCCTCTTCGTTTGACCAGCACCCATCGCATTCGCCCAGGGAGTTGAAAGCGGACACGGCCTTGCGTGTCCGCCGCCGTCGGTCATCCGTCAATTCGGCGCCACAAGATGCAGGCGATCATCGCACTTGTCGAGACCGAACAAGCCGCTCTTCGTGCAGCGCGCCTGAAGGGAGTTGGCGATGATCGCACCTGCCCCGATAGGGGAGCGCAGGTGATAGACAATGCCTGGCGCGACTGAAAGCGCGGTCTTGCCGGCGTCGGTTACCAACAACGTATTCTCATCCAGAAGGAACCGCCCCAGAAGCGGGCGGTTACCGGATGCGAAATCCGCAGGGCCGAAAACCTCAATAAAGCCGAAGAAGTGCAGATTGCGCTCGATTGCCACGCCCGTGTACACGAGCGCATACCGAGCCGCGTTTTCCGGTGCAGCCAGCTCCTTCTCCTGGAATGCCTTTTCCTGCGGGGAGTAGTCAGACGAAGATACTCGTCCGGGTAGCACAAATTCCCGCACGACGGCGTCGACGTTGCGCGCCCTCAAGTTCAGGGCAATCGCTTCGGGAAGCGTCCTGCAAACGATGTATTCCGGCATCGAAAGCATTGCTTCGGGCATCGGCCCGGGACGGGAAACCAGTTTAGTGAGCAGATTCCCGCTGAGGCTTTGCGAGCACAGACCGTTCGAGTAGTTCGCGACGATGAGGACCGGCGCCATTGGCGCATCCGATGCGATCAGTGAAGAGTCGCGTGCCGCAGCGGCCATCGGCCAGGAGAGTGTGATGGCACACAGGACGACCCAGTTCAACCATTCGAATCGTCGATTCTTCGCGTGCTTCTCATTGGTGATAGTGCGACTAACAAAACGCATGACGTGCCCTTTATTTTCCAAGTTGCCGGAGCGGCCCGGCGGGTGAAGATCCATCAGCGCGCCGTGCGGCACGAGGACATCGAAAGCGCGCTCACACCTGTTGCGCATCAGGCACTTGCTGCTTACGCCACTCCAAATGCCGCTGAGTGGTCGAATGCAGACTAGTGCTACGACAGCCACTAGCCACGCATGAAGGCGTAGAGAACAAAACACCAACAGTAAACTCCTGCACCTATTTCAGTGCGTAATACGAAGGCAAAAATAAGGGTGCCCACAATCCACCCAAGCCAGTATTTCGCGACAGATGACCAGCCGAGTTGCCTATTGCGTAGCGCCGTAAAGGCAAGCATCCCCAGGCAACCAAGAATAAAATTCACCAAGCTCTCCTTTCATAGAAAAATTAAGCGCCGCAGTTCCGCCAGGTGTGTATACGTACACACCATGATGTCCGCCACGGGTCGAAAGGAGACATGAAGATACCAGTCAGCTTGAGCGATGTTTGGGCCGAATGGAGAGAAGACGCATCCCGAGAGGTCCGGCCAACTTCTTCACCGTTACCTCATCACCGGATGACGCGCCAGAGTATGGCAACCCGCAATTGGACACCCGGCGCTGAATGGTGGGATCAAAGAACGCGTAGTCCACCCTGCACCGGCCTTCATCCCAATAGCTCACTTCAAGCACCGATGTTGTTTGCTCAGTTCTCTGCGCACCTATAAAAACTGCCAGGTTAAGCACCGCGAACAGGCACACCCATAGCCACCCGCCAAACGCCAAGCCCACCAACCCTGCGACCAAGGGAACCTCAACAGGATGCAAACGGCGACGCACACCTTTCTTATCGGGAACCAGGTATCCGTTACGGCGAAGCACCTGGAACCACTTGATCGCGCATACGAGCGCTGAGGCGACAAACAAGGCTATCGAGACGCAGAAGGTCGAGAAGTTGAAGTAGCAGTCTCCCGAGATGAGCACCGAGAAGAACGTAAGCAGTAGACCGAACAGCACGGCATACAGTCGCATAACCCCATTACGAGGACTGGACTCCGCCGCTGTCACGACTGGTGTGGCGGCAACGGGACCACCCGGGTTCGAATCATTCATGGATTGATATGCCGCTGGGTATCTTTAGGCCGACCGCTTGTACAACGTCCATGTCCGCCTCGGGTCGATAGCGGATCTTCCCAGAATATAGCCGCAAGCGACCCTGGGTACTGATGGCCAGCACCAGCGGGGTGTTCAGTGGTCAACGGAATGGGGGCTCAGTTCGTCCGGAATCCGCGATTTCGCGAGTCGTGCACGCTCTTGATAGAGCGCACTGCCTTCGTGCCATCCAAGGGGATGGTGCTGACATTCGGCAAGCATGGCGCCGTCACGCTCACCCGCAGCCCGGCTGACACTCATCTCGCCCAACACTGGCAGACGATGACAAGCCTGCTCGTTAGGGTCGGTATGTCACTCGCGCTGTCATATGGCAGGGCCTCGCGAGTGACCATGACCACCAAGTCATGAAGCGCGGGCCGTGAGTGCTTGGAACCACCCACGACCCGCTAACCATCACCAACTGATAGGAAGTTGATCATGGCTACCCACGATCATACGGTACGCATTCGCTCGTCCGTTCCCCCTAACGACACCTTCACTCCGCCACTTGGCGACGCAGCGCGCACGCGTGCGGTGTGGCCTGAAATCCCGCGTTTACGCACGCCAAGCACGCGCGATGACATCGTGCTGGCGGCGCTCGCGCTCACGCGCTTGCGTGTCGATAGCGAGCAGTGCCGCCACGCGCAGGCCCGGGGATTCCGCGGCAGACCGCTGCCATGGCCGCTTCCCGTGACCGTCACGGGCAGTCTGGGCACGGCCATCCGCTGTCTTCAGTGGGTCGCCCGCCAGCTCGGTGACGAGCCACGAGTGACCACCACACGCCTCCGATGATCGCCGTGGCGGCGCATCGGCCGGCATGGCGATGCGCCGCATTCGGGCAATCACCGACGACGCTGCCAAGCATTCACTGACACGGAGCGCTGTAAGCGCCTATCCGCTGCGCGGCCGTGCCCGACAAGGGAAGACCCCCATGGAACTGATCCAGCTCACCCCGCATTCCGACGTCGACCCCTCGCAACCGCTGCGAGCCCCCGGCGACATCCTGCTGCACGCCTACCTGATCCCCAACGCCCTCAACCCCGCCCGCCTCGCCCGCCGCACCGGCATACCCGCCACCCACATCAAAGCCTTCATCGCCGACACCCACCCCA
>Ga0209258_101051_pt1 | contig 12152 bp, 9 predicted proteins | sample Araplaol_mTSA_r2_FD_184281 | JGI IMG/M metagenome (GOLD analysis project Ga0209258, IMG submission 184281) | Arabidopsis root microbial communities from North Carolina, USA - plate scrape CL_Col_mTSA_r2 (SPAdes) (version 2) | ecosystem: Host-associated > Plants > Roots > Endosphere | place: USA...
GCGCGGGGGCGAGGCCGGCCGCAGCGTGCTGTACGGCCGCCGCAGCACGGGCCTGACGCGCCAGCTCGAGATGCTGGCCTGGCGCCTCACGCGCCATCGCCTGGGCGACTACTACCGCACCTATGCGCAGACGGTACAGGACGAGGTGGCCGGGGCGCTGCGCTCGCCCCGCGACTTCCGGGTCGGGCCGCCGGCGCTGCTGCGCGATTCGGACCGCTTGCGGCGCGTGGGTTTCACCGTGCGCGACGGCAACTACCTGTCGGCGCGCTGGCCGGGCGACGCGCACCGCTTCGCCCACGAGCTGGCCGGCATGCTGGCCTGAGAGGGCGCCACGCGCGGCGCCGCGCGCGTTCAATTGCCGGTCTTGAACAGGTCGAGGATGCTCTTCTTCTCGTCGTCGGTGCTCTGCGGCTGCGACTTGTCATCCAGGCCCAGGCCGCTCACGCCATTGGCCGGACCGAACTCGTCGTAGTACCACTCCCCGTTGACGTTCATCACGCCCTCGGGCGCCTCCAGCGGCACCTGCGGCACGTCCTTCAGCGCGGTCTGCATGAACTCGATCCACACCGGCAGCGCGAGGCCGCCGCCCGTCTCCCGGTCGCCCAGCTTGCGCGGCGTGTCGTAGCCGATCCAGACGATGGCGGCCATCGAGGGCTGGAAGCCGCAGAACCAGGCGTCCATCGAGTCGTTGGTGGTGCCCGTCTTGCCGTACAGGTCGGGGCGCTTGAGCACGGCCTGCGCGCGCGCCGCGGTGCCGCTGCGCGTGACCGTGTTCAGCAGCGACTCCATCATGAACGCGTTGCGCGGCTCGATGGCGCGCATGTCGTCGCTGAAGGGCTTGGGCTTCTCGTCGTGCAGCACCTTGCCGCGCGCATCGGTCACCTTCGTGATCAGCATCGGGTTGACGCGGTAGCCGCCGGTGGCGAACACGCCGTACGCGGTCGACATCTGGATCGGCGTCACCGAGCCCGAGCCGAGCGCCATCGTGAGGTAGGGCGGGTGCTTCTCGGGATCGAAGCCGAAGCGCGAGATCCACTGCTGCGCGTAGGCCGGGCCGACCGACTGCAGGATGCGGATCGACACCATGTTCTTGGACTTGGCCAGCGCCGTGCGCAGCGGCATCGGGCCCTCGAACTTGCCGTCGTAGTTCTTCGGCTCCCACGGCTGGCTGCCGGTGGTGCCGGCATCGAAGAACAGCGGCGCGTCGTTGACGATCGTCGAGGGCGTGAACCCCTTCTCGATCGCGCTGGAGTAGATGAACGGCTTGAAGCTGGAGCCCGGCTGGCGCCAGGCCTGCATCACGTGGTTGAACTTGTTCTTGCCGTAATCGAAGCCGCCCACCAGCGCGCGGATCGCGCCGGTGGAGGGTTCGGTGGCGACGAACGCGCCCTCGACCTCGGGCTGCTGGGTCAGCGTCCAGTCGCCCTTGTCCGTCTTCATGGCGCGCACGATCGCGCCGGGCCGGATCTGCACCTTCGGGTCGGCCTTGGGCGACAGGCCCGACGTGACCGGCTTGAGGCCTTCGCCGGTGACCGTGATCGCGTCGCCCGACTGCAGCACCGCCACCACCTTCTTGGGCGACGACTCCAGCACGACGGCGGCCTTCAGGTCGTCGTTGTCGGGATGGTCCGCCAAGGCCTCGGCCACGCGCGCGTCGACGGCCTTCGGGTCGGCGGGCAGGTCGACATATCCCTCCGGGCCCCGGAATTGCTGCCGGCGCTCGAAGTCCATGATCCCGCGCCGAAGAGCGTGGTAAGCGGCCAACTGGTCGGTGGAATCGACGGTCAGCACGACGTTGAGCCCGCGCGTATAGGCCTCCTCGCCGTATTGCGCGTAGACGAGCTGCCGCGCCATTTCCGCCACGTATTCCGCGTGGATCGGCGACTCGCTCGGCGCCCGGTATGTCAGCACCTGGGCGTGCGCAGCCTTGCGCTCGTCTTCCGTGATGAATCCGTTTTCGAACATCCGGTCGATGATGTACTGCTGCCGGACCTTCGCGCGTTTCGGATTCGCGATCGGGTTGTAGCTGGAGGGCGCCTTGGGCAGGCCGGCCAGCATCGCCGCCTCGCCGATCGTGATGTCCTTGAGCGGTTTGCCGAAATAGATTTCGCTCGCCGAGGCGAATCCGTAGGCCCGCTGACCCAGATAAATCTGGTTCATGTACAGCTCCAGAATCTGGTCCTTGCTCAATTGCGCCTCGATCTTGAGCGCGAGCAGGATTTCGTAGAGCTTGCGGGTGAAGGTCTTCTCGGTCGACAGGTAGAAGTTGCGCGCGACCTGCATCGTGATCGTGGAGGCGCCCTGGCTGCGCGCCTCCCCGACGTTGGCCAGGCCGGCCCGGATCACGCCGAGGTAGTCGACTCCACCGTGGTGGTAGAAACGCGCGTCCTCGATCGCCAGCACGGCATCGCGCATGACCTTGGGGATCTGGCTGATCGGGACGAACTGTCTCCTTTCCTCGCCATATTCACCCAGCAACACCCCATCAGAAGAAAAAACCCGTAACGGTAATTTCGGGCGGTAATCCGTCAAGGCGCTCAGCTCGGGGATCTTGGGATACGCGACTGCAAGCCCGATGGCCGCGCAGATTGCAACACCGAGTAACAACGCCAACACCCCGCCGGCAATTGCCATAAGGCCGCGCAGGGCCGCCCGACCGGCCCGCGAGGACCAATGTCCAGCAGGCGCCCCACGGGGCGTCGAGGAGGGAAGTTTCGCGGGCGTGCTGTCGGGTTCGCTCATGAATGTGGGCCGGGATGTAAGCGCCGATTATAGAAACCGACAAGTGCGGCTTAAGCGTTCCGACCACCGGGTCGAAGTGCATGCAATGGCGGATATGCGATCGTCCGCCAGTTTCCACCATGACTTATGGTGACCAAATGCCGGGAAAATGCGGGCATTCCCGCACACTAACTTTGTTTTCCTGTCGTTCTTGCTGATAGGATTGCCGCAAAATATCAACCCGGCGCTTCCATTGGGGCGCTGTCGGAGCATGTCCTCGTGTCATTTCTCGATCGCATCTTTTTAAGGACGCATCCGCCCATGATCGGGCTGGATGTCAGTTCCTCCAGCGCCAAGCTGGTCGAGCTGGGTCAGACCCCGTCCGGGGACCTAGTACTCGAGCGATTCGCGAGCGAGCCGTTCGAAAAGGGCTGGATCGCGGACGGCCAGATCGAGAAATTCGATGAAGTGGCCGATGCCGTGCGCCGCCTGGTCGCCAAGAGCGGCGCCAAGACGCGCGACGTGGTGATGGCCATGCCGCAGTCGGCCGTCATCACCAAGCGCATCGTACTGCCGGCCGGTCTCCGTGAAGACGAGATGGAGATCCAGGTCGAGTCGGAAGCTCATCAGTACATCCCGTTCTCGCTCGACGAGGTCAGCCTCGACTTCTGCGTGATCGGCCCGAGCGCCACCTCGACCGGCGACGTCGACGTGCTGATCGCGGCGTCGCGCAAGGATCGCGTCCAGGACCGCCAGGGGCTGGCCGAGGCGGCCGGCCTGAAGCCGGTCGTGCTCGACATCGAATCGCACGCTTCGCGCCTGGCGATGGGTCGCGTCATCTCGGGCCTGCCCGAGCAGGGCAAGGACATGCTGGTCGCGCTGTTCGAGATCGGCGCCGACACCGCCGGCCTGAAGGTGCTGCGCGGCGACGAGATGCTCTACGACCGCGACCAGACGTTCGGCGGCGCCCAGCTGACGCAGCTGATCTCGCGCCAGTACGGCTTCTCGTTCGAGGAAGCCGAGCAGAAGAAGCTCGCCGGCGACCTGCCCGAGGATTTCGAGTCGACGCTGCTGATGCCGTTCGTCGACAGCCTGGCCCACGAGATCGGCCGCGCGCTGCAGTACTTCTTCACGAGCACGCCGCACCACAAGGTCGACTACGTGATGCTGGCCGGAGGCACGGCGTCGCTGTCGGGCCTGCGCGAGCGGGTCAAGGAAGTGACCGGCTTCGCCTGCCGGGTCGTCAATCCGTTCGAGAACATGAAGTTGGGGAGCGCCGTGCGCGAAGGCAAGCTGCGGCGCGAGGCGCCGTCTTACCTGACTGCGTGCGGGCTGGCGATGCGGAGGTTCGTGCAGTGATTCTGATCAACCTGTTGCCGCACCGCGAAGCGCGGCGCCAGCAACGCAAGCAGGCCTTCTTCGCCGGCATCGGCTTCGCCGTGCTCGTCGGCGCCGGCATCGTGCTGGCCTGGTACACCTTCGTCAACACGCAGATCAGCACGCAGGAGGAGCACAACCAGTTCCTCACGAGCGAGATCAAGCGCCTGGACGCCCAGATCGCCGACGTTGCCACCCTGAAGGCCGAGATCGAGGCCCTGAAGGCGCGCCAGAAGGCGGTGGAAGACCTCCAGGCCGACCGCAACATGCCGGTCTACCTGCTCAATGAACTCGTCAAGCAGACGCCCGAGGGCGTGTTCCTGACGAGCGTGAAGCAGGATCACCAGCAGGTCAAGATGACGGGCGTTGCACAGACCAACGAGCGCATCTCCGAATTCCTGCGCAACACCGCGAGCAACTCGCCGTGGCTCGAGAAGCCCCAGCTGATCGAGATCCGTGCCCAGACCATGCAGGTCGCCGGCAGCAAGGATCAGCGGCGGATGTTCGCCTTCAGCATGAGCGTGACGCTCAAGCGTCCGCCGGCTCCGGGGGCGGCCGCCTCCGGCGTCGCGGGTGCGGCTTCCGGCGCGGCTGCCGCTGGCGCAACGGCTCCGGCCGCTTCGACGGCGACGAGGTAAGCATGGCTACTGCAAAGAACAAGGGCCCGGACATCGGCGCCGCGCTGCGTGGCGGACTGAGTCAGTTCCGCGACCTGAACCCGAACCAGCCCGGCCAGTGGCCGCTGCTGCCGCGCCTGACCGTCTGGGCGGTCGTCGCGATCGCCGTCGTCGTCGTGGGCTGGTTCGTCGAACTCAGCTCGCAGGCGGATGACCTGCAGTCGGCGCGCGACAAGGAACCCGCGCTGAAGGCCGAATACAAGACCAAGCTCGCGCAGGCGATCAACCTGGACGCGTTGAAGAAGCAGAAGGAAGAGGTCCAGACCTACGTCACGCAGCTCGAAAAGCAGCTGCCGGGCAAGGCGGAGATGGACGCGCTGCTGACCGACATCAACCAGGCGGGCGTGGGCCGCGGCCTCGTCATCGACCAGTTCATCCCGGGCGCGACCGAGACCAAGGAGTACTACGCCGAGCTGCCGATCGCGATCCGCGTCAGCGGCCGCTTTCATGACATCGGCGCCTTCGCGGCGGACATCGCGGCGCTCTCGCGCATCGTGACGCTGCACAACCTGTCGATCAGCCCCGATCAGAAGTCCGCTGGCGGCGGCCTGTCGATGGAAGCCGTGGCGCGCACCTACCGCTACCTCGATCCGGCGGAGGTCGTCGAGGCCCGCAAGGCTGGCGCGAAGGACAAGAAATGAACCGTCTTCTCTGCATCACGGCGGGGGCGCTGCTGTTGTCCGGCCTCGGCGCATGCACCGCCGACAACGACGAGCTGATCCAGTGGATGGAGCAGCAGCACAAGGAAATCAAGCCGAGCATCGCGCCGATCTATCCGCCCAAGAAGTTCGATCCGCAGCCCTACCTGGGCGTCACCGGCGTCGAGCCGTTCGGCACGCAGAAGCTGATCCCCGTGGGCGGCCCGTCCAACGGCAAGGGCAGCGCGCTGCTGGCGGCCGCGAAGGCGCATGCGACGCAGGAGCTCGAGTCGTATCCGCTGGACAGCATGACGATGGTCGGCTCGCTCCAGCAGGGCGGCAAGGCGCACGCGCTGCTCATGGTGGAGAACCGGCTGCACGACGTGAAGGTGGGCGACTGGATCGGCCAGAACTACGGCCAGATCACCGCCATCACGGACACACAGATTACCTTGCGGGAAACCGTGCAAGACCCCACGGGTGAATGGATAGAGCGCACCAGCACCCTCCAGCTTCAGGAGAAGGCGCGATGAACAGCAGTCAGGAGAATCGGACTATGCGGAGTTGGACCGCGGGAGCAGCGCTGGTTTTGGCGTTGGGATTGCCGCTGACGTCGTGGGCGGAGCCCAAGATCACGTCGGTGACGGGTTTGCAGCAAGGCGGCACGGACGTCGTGCGCGTCGAGCTGAGCGAGCCGCTGTCGGCCGTGCCGGCGGGCTTTGCCGTGCAGGCGCCCCCGCGCGTCGCGATCGACCTGCCCGGCGTGACGAACGCCTCGGGCAAGTCCAGCGTCGAGGTCAACCAGGGCAACATCCGTTCGGTGAGCCTGGCCAGTTCCGGTGAGCGCACGCGTCTCGTGCTGAACCTGAAGACCCCGTCCAGCTACCACGCCGAGATCCAGGGCAAGTCGCTGCTGATCGCGCTCGACATGGCGCAGCCTGCGGCCACCCCCGTGGCCGCCGCGCAGCCGGCCGCCGCCGACACGCACTTTGCAGCCAGCCAGAACGCCGACGTCCAGGAACTGCGCGACATCGACTTCCGCCGCGGCGCCGACGGCGCCGGCCGCATCGTCGTGAACCTCCCGAGCAACCAGGTCGGCGTCGACCTGAAGCAGCAGGGCAAGGACCTCGTCGTCGACTTCCTGCGATCCAACGTGCCGACGCGCCTGCGCCGTCGTCTGGACGTGACCGACTTCGGCACCCCGGTGCAGGCGATCACCACCACGCAGGCCGGCGACCACGTCCACATGGTCGTGACCCCGACGGGTTCGTGGGAGCACAGCGCCTACCAGACCGACAACCAGTTCGTGCTGGAAGTGCGCCCGGCCAAGACCGACCCGAACAAGCTCGTTCCGGGCACGGGCTACACCGGCCAGCGCCTGTCGCTGAACTTCCAGAGCATCGAGATCCGCGCGCTGCTGCAGATCATCGCCGACTTCAGCGACTTCAACGTCGTCACCAGCGACTCCGTCACCGGCACCGTGACGCTGCGCCTGAAGGACGTGCCCTGGGATCAGGCGCTGGACATCATTCTCCAGAGCAAGGGCCTGGACAAGCGACGCTCGGGCAACGTGCTGCTGATCGCGCCGAAGGATGAACTGGCCGCCAAGGAGCAGGTCGACCTCGAGGCGAAGAAGAAGATCGCGGACCTGGAGCCGATGCGCATGCAGGCATTCCAGCTGAACTACACGAAGGCGCTCGAGGTGTCCAACGGCCTGACCGGCACCGGCTCGTCCGGCGGCGGCACGCGCCTGCTGTCGCAGCGCGGCTCGGTGATCGCGGAGACGCGCACCAACCAGCTGTTCGTCACCGACATCCCGTCCAAGCTCGAGGAGATCCAGGCGCTGATCGCCCGCATCGACATCGCACAGCGCCAGGTGATGATCGAGGCCCGCATCGTCGAGGCCAACGACAACTTCGGCCGTGCGCTGGGCGTCAAGCTCGGCGGGACCGCCTTCAACTCGTTCCACCTTGGCGGCAGCCAATACGTGAGTCCGGGCGGCAACTACGAGGCCGTCGGCTATCAGACGGGCCAGATCCAGGGCACCGTGCCCTACACCGACTCCCAGTTCGTGAACTTCCCCGCGCAGGCCGGCATCGTGTCCAGCACCGCGACGGCCGCCACGTTCGCCCTGTCGCTGTTCAGTTCGAGCGCCAGCCGCTTCCTCAACCTGGAACTGTCCGCCCTGGAAGAAGACGGCTCGGGCCGCATCATCTCCAGCCCGCGCGTGATCACCGCCGACCAGGTCCAGGCCGTCGTCGAAGCGGGCGAGGAACTGCCGTACCAGCAGGCCACGTCCAGCGGCGCGACCTCCGTCGCGTTCCAGAAGGCGCAGATCCGCCTGCAGGTGACGCCGCAGATCACCCCCGAAGGCAACGTGATCCTGGACGTCGAAGTGAACAAGGACAGCGTCGGCCGCAGCACGAGCGCCGGCTTCGCCATCGACACCAAGCACGTCAAGACCACGGCGCTGGTCGAGAATGGCGGCACGGTGGTCCTCGGCGGCCTGTTCCAGCAGATCGAGAACAACGTCACCGACAAGGTGCCGTTCCTGGGCGACATCCCGTTCCTCGGCAACCTGTTCAAGAACACGTCCAAGCTGCAGACGCGCACCGAACTGCTTATCTTCATCACGCCGCGTATCATTTCCGACCGGACGCAGGCGCATTGAGGTCATGAAAATGAATTTCCAGGGAATCCAAGGTTTGAAGACGCTCATCGCCGCGATGGCCATGGGCGTGGTGCTGGCCGCTTGCAGCGCTGGCGGCAAGGGTCCGGACAAGACCACCGGCACGACGACGTCGACGGCGGCCAGCCTGAACGTCAGCACGAGCAAGACCACGATCGCCAGCACGGGCAGCGACACCGCCGTCATCACGGTCACGGCGATCGATTCCAAGAACAACGTGGTGCCGTCCACGCCGATCACCTTCCAGTCGGACAGCGGCGTGCTCACGACGTCGGGCTCGACCACCGACACCTCGGGCAACGCCACGGCCACGCTGGGCATTGGCAGCGACCATACCAACCGTCCCATCAACGTCGTCGTCACGTCGGGTTCGATCAAGAAGACCATCACGGTACAGGTCACGGGCGACACCCTCACCGCGACGGTCACCTCGACGACCGCCGGCTCCGCCGCGACGATCCAATACACGCTGCTCGACGCTGGCAGCGTCCCCATCGCCAACCAGCCGATCACGGTCAGCATGAGCGGCCAGGCCGACGTCTCGGCCAACACCGATCCCAACGGCAAGTACATCTACAACTACACGATGCCCAGCACGAGCACGGACGTGACCGCCACCGCGGCGACCGTGTCGACGAAGAGCACCGTGACGCCCACGAACGGCACGACGGTCATCCCGAACGCCGCCACGGTGACCTCGTCGTCGCTGTCGGCCAATCCGACGAGCGTCTCGACCGGCAAGCAGGCCGAGCTGCGCGCGCTGTTCATCGGCGCCAGCAACGCGCCGATTCAATACGTGCGCGTCCATTTCATGATGAACGACTCCAACAGCATCGGCGGTTCGCTGTCCACCGATGCCAGTGACGGTACGCACAACGTGGTCTACAGCGATGCCAACGGCGTGGCGCGGTCCACCTACACCGCGGGCACCCGCGGCGGCGTCATCACGCCCGAGATGTGCTGGAGCTCGGTCGACTTCACGACGTCGGACTGCACCGGCGCCAACGAGCATATCGTGAGCGCGTCGTCCCTGACGGTCGTCGCCAGCGGCGTCAGCCTGGCCCCGTACGCGAACGGCACGGTCGGGGTGGACGATACCAAGAACATCTACACGCTGAACGTTGTCGTCCAGGTCGTCGATGCGTCGAACCAGCCGATCTCCGGCTCGACGGTCACGCCCTCCGTCGACATCCCGCGCTTCTACCGCGGCGTCTATACCGTCAACGGCAGCTGGGTCCCGAGCATCTACCAGGACAACACCCTGGCGACCAAGTTGCTCAACGCCAAGCAGTCCTGCGACAACGAGGACATCAACCGCAACAACGTCATGGAAAGCGGCGAGGATGCCAACGTCAGCGGCTCGCTCGAGCCGTTCAAGGCCAGCGTCACGATCGTTCCGGCGTCCGCCAGCAGCAACGTGACCGACATCTACGGCAAGGCTTACTTCACGCTTCAATACGGCCAGAACTATGCCAGCTGGGAAGACGTGATCATGACGTTCACGACCACGGTGGAAGGCACGGAAGGCCATGCGACGTTGTCGTCCTCGTTGCCGGTGCCGGCGACGACCCTGACCTCGACGAACGTGGACCCGCCGTTCAAGTTCAGCCCGTACAACGTCAGCAGCGACCCCCTCTCGCGCGCGTGGGCCGTCAGCATCATCCCGGTGACCAACCCCGGCGTGATCTATCCGGCCACGACCACCTTCCACCTGTGCGGCCCGCAGCAGTGATCCACCAGATCTGATCAGGGGACGACACCGTTCAAGCCATCGTTCTCGTAGGCATGCCCGGTTGTGGAAAATCCACGATCGGGCGACAACTGGCGCGCGTGCGCCAGTTGCCGTTTCTGGACTCCGATCACGAGATCGAGCTCTACCTCGGTTGCTCGATTCGCGAATTCTTCGATCGCGAAGGCGAGGCGGCGTTTCGCGACGTCGAGGAGCGCGTGATCCGCGAGACGCTCGCCGACCCCCAGGCGCGAGTCATCGCCACCGGCGGCGGCAGCGTGCTGCGGCCCGCCAACCGGGAAGCGATGAAGCGCCATGCCACCGTCGTCTACCTGCACACGCAGGTCGACGACCTCGCTCGCCGGCTCAGCAGGGACACGGCGCGCCCGCTGTTGCAGGTGGCCGATCCGCGCCAGCGACTGCGCGAGCTCTACACGGTGCGCGACCCGCTCTACCGCGACGTGGCGAACATCGTCGTGGACACGGCGCACAAGTCGGCCGCGATGCTGGTCAACCTGATCTCGATGCAGCTGGACATGAGCGCAGGTTCGCGCGAGGACGCAAAATAGCGTCCGATGCCGACGACTCCCGAACCTCTTCGTACCACGCCCGACCCGGTTCACATCGACCTGGGCGAGCGCAGCTATCCGATCCTGATCGGCGGTGACCTCTTGTCCGATCCGGCCACCTGGGCCCCACAGGCCAACCGCAAGGCGGTCGCACTGATCGTGACGAACGTGACCGTGGCCGCGCTGTACGGTGCGGCGCTGGCCGCGGCCCTCGAGCCTCACTTCGCCCGCGTGCGCACCCTGGCGCTGCCCGATGGCGAGGCCTACAAGGATCTCGCGCACCTGAACCTGGTGTTCGACGAGCTCCTGGGCCAGGAGGCGGATCGCCGCACGGTGCTGTACGCCCTGGGCGGCGGCGTCGTCGGCGACATGACCGGCTTCGCGGCCGCCTGCTACATGCGCGGCGTGCCGTTCGTGCAGGTGCCCACGACGCTGCTGGCGCAGGTCGATTCGTCGGTCGGTGGCAAGACGGCCGTCAACCACCCGCTGGGCAAGAACATGATCGGGGCGTTCTACCAGCCGCGCCAGGTGGTGTGCGACCTCGGGGTGCTCGACACGCTGCCCGATCGCGAGATGTCGGCCGGCCTGGCCGAGATCATCAAGTACGGTGCCAGCATCGACATCGAGTTCTTCGGATGGCTCGAGCGCCATGTCGACGACCTGCGCGCGCGCCGGCGCGACGCGCTCGCGCACGCGGTGCGCCGCAGCTGCGAGATCAAGGCCCGCGTGGTCGGCGCCGACGAGAAGGAAGCCGGCCTGCGCGAGATCCTCAACTTCGGCCACACCTTCGGCCATGCGATCGAGGCCGGCCTCGGCTACGGCGAATGGCTGCACGGCGAGGGCGTGGGTTGCGGCATGGTGATGGCGGCCGAGCTGTCCGCGCGCCTCGGCCTGGTGGATGCGGCGTTCGCGCGCCGCATCGAGGCGCTGGTCGCGCGCGCGGGCCTGCCCGTACGCGGACCCGCGAGCCTGGGCCCGCAGCGCTATCTCGAGCTGATGCGCGTCGACAAGAAGGCGCAGGGCGGCGACATCCGCTTCGTGCTGCTCGATGGCGAGAGCCACGCCTGCGTGCGCACCGCGCCCGAGGCGCTCGTCGTCGACGTCATCGCCGCGCTCACCGCCTCGGCCTGACCGCCGACGTTCGACGTGATCGCCAGCCCGCTCGTCGAACGCCCCCCGTATGCCAGCGACCCCGCGCGCTCGCGCGGCCGCCGCGTGCCCGAGGCGGCCGCGCCGACGCGCACCGAGTTCCAGCGCGACCGCGACCGCATCGTCCATTCGACGGCCTTCCGCCGCCTCGTCTACAAGACCCAGGTGTTCCTGAACCACGAGGGCGACCTGTTCCGGACGCGGCTCACGCACTCGCTGGAAGTGGCGCAGCTCGGACGCTCCGTGGCGCGCACGATGGCCATCGACGAGGACCTGGTCGAGGCGATCGCGCTGGCCCACGACCTCGGCCACACGCCGTTCGGCCACGCCGGCCAGGACGCGTTGGACGATTGCATGCGCGATCACGGCGGCTTCGAGCACAACCTGCAGAGCCTGCGCGTAGTCGACGAGCTCGAGCTGCGCTACCCGGAGTTCGATGGCCTGAACCTGACGCTGGAGACGCGCGAGGGCATCCTCAAGCGCATCACCCTGGCCCAGGCGCAGGCGCTGGAGGCGGTAGAGCCGGGCGGCGTCGGCCACCGCTTCGTCGCCGGCCTGCAGCCCGGGCTCGAGGCGCAGCTGACGAACGTCGCCGACGAGATC
>Ga0209258_101052_pt1 | contig 12139 bp, 7 predicted proteins | sample Araplaol_mTSA_r2_FD_184281 | JGI IMG/M metagenome (GOLD analysis project Ga0209258, IMG submission 184281) | Arabidopsis root microbial communities from North Carolina, USA - plate scrape CL_Col_mTSA_r2 (SPAdes) (version 2) | ecosystem: Host-associated > Plants > Roots > Endosphere | place: USA...
ATCAGCGTGCCTGCCTTGACCGGCGCCATCATGTGCATCGGCATCGCCACCGCCAACAGCATCCTGGTGGTGAGCTTCGCGCGTGACCGCATCAATGAAGGCGCCACGCCGCTGCAGGCCGCGTTCGACGCAGGCAGCACGCGCTTCCGTCCGGTGTTGATGACCGCGCTGGCCATGCTTATCGGCATGCTGCCGATGGCGCTGGGCCTGGGTGACGGCGGCGAGCAGAACGCGCCGCTCGGTCGCGCGGTCATCGGTGGTCTGCTGTTCGGCACGGTCGCCACCCTGGTTTTCGTTCCCGTGGTGTTTGCCGCCGTGCATGGCTGGCTGCGCCGCCGCGCTGGCCAAACCGTGCCAGCGCTGCCCCATCCGAACCCGTCGACTCCGTAAGGGAGAACTCCCATGTCCATGCTCGTTCCCGTGAAGCCTGCAGCTGCACCCAGGCGCCTGCTAATTGTTTCGGCCGTGGTGGCGGCGCTGGCCTTGTCCATCGGCGGCATGCCGCGCCTCGCTGCGCACGGCACGGTTGCCCGTCAGACCGATACGCTGGCCGTGCCTACCGTCGCCGTGGTGACGCCGACCAAGGCGCCGGCCCAGCAGATGCTGGTGCTGCCGGGTAATGTCGAGGCCTTTCAGGAGGCGAACATCTATGCGCGCACCAGCGGTTATCTGCATCGCTGGTACAGCGACATCGGCACACGGGTGAAGCGCGGCGACCTGCTCGCCGACATCGATGCGCCCGAACTCGATGCCGAGCTCGCGCAGGCCAGGTCGGATGCGGCCACGGCATCGGCCAACTACGACATCGCCAGGGTCACTGCCACGCGCTGGCAGGAGATGCTCAAGGACGATGCCGTTTCCCGGCAGTCCAGCGAGGAAAACGTGAGCACCATGAAGGCCAAGCAGGCCATGCTCGCGGCCGCGCAGGCAAACGTCGGTCGCCTCGCGCAGCTGCAATCATTCGAGAAGGTGACGGCGCCGTTCGATGGCGTGATCACCGTGCGCAACGTCGATACCGGCGCGCTGATCGACGCGGGCAATGGCGGGACGCCGGCCGCGTTGTTCCGCCTGGCCGAGACCGACCGGCTGCGCGTGTTCGTCGATGTGCCGCAGGACCAGGCCGCCGATGTCGTCGCCGGCGCCGAGGCGAACCTGGCGCTGCCGCAATATCCCGGGCGCAGTTTCACCGGCACGGTGGCACGCACGTCCGGTGCGATCGACGCGGGCAGCCGCACGCTGCGCGTGGAGGTCGACATGGACAACCCGGATGGTGCCGTGCTGCCTGGTGCGTATGCCCAGGTGAGCCTGCCGCTGTCTGCTGCGAAACCGGGCCTGTCGCTGCCTGCCAATGCGCTGCTGTTCCGGCCTGCGGGCGTGCAGGTGGCCGTGGTGGATGCCAAGGGCGCCGTGCAGTTGCGCACCGTCACGTTGGGTCGTGATTTCGGCGCCCGCGTGGAGATCCGTTCCGGCCTGAATGGCGATGAGCGCGTGATCGTGAATCCGGGGGACGCCGTCAGCGCGGGCCAGATCGTTCGCATCCATGCCCAACCGGCGAACGATTGAGGAGGCCCGATCATGAAACCTCGCATGACCTCATCCCTTGGCGCGGCCGCGATGGCGGCGCTGCTCGGCGGCCTGCTCGTGGGCTGCACGCCCGGGCCTGCCTATGTCCGTCCCCAGGTGGCTGTGCCCGACCAGTTCAAGGAGGCATCGCGTGCGGCGCTGGGGTGGCAACCTGCGCAGCCCGGCGACGATGTCGATCGCGGCACATGGTGGACGTTGTTCGGTGACACGACGCTGGACGATCTGGAAGCCAAGGTCGACGTCGGCAACCAGACCATCGCCAGGAGCGTGGCGAATCTCGCGCAGGCCAAGGCGCTGGTCGGCACGGCGCGCTCGGCCTATTGGCCCACGGTCACCGCGGGAGCCAGCGCCGATCGCAATCACACCTCGCAGAACGTGGAGGGTCGCTCACTGGCCGGCAAGACCGTGTCCGACTTCAGTGCTGGGCTCACGGTGTCATGGGAGCCGGACCTGTTCGGACGCATCGGCTACCAGGTGAAGGCGGCGCAGGCACGTTACCAGGCGAGCGAAGCCGACCTGGCCTCGGTGCGCCTTGCGATGCAGGCGGAGCTTGCCATCGATTACATCGACCTGCGCGAACTCGATGCGGAAGCCGCGCTTCTGCAACAGACAGTGGCCGACTACGCCCGCGCCAGGTCGCTGGTGAATACGCGATACCAGGGTGGCATCGCGTCCGAGTCGGACGTGCAGCAGGCTGAGACGCAATGGCAAGTGGCGCAGGCAAGGTTGATCGATCTCGGCGAAAGCCGGGCGCAACACGAACACGCCATTGCCGTGCTGATCGGCGTTCCACCGGCTCAGCTCAGCCTTCCGGTGGACAGGCAGCCGCTGGCCTTGCCGCAGGTTCCGGCGGGCGTGCCATCGACATTGCTGCAACGCCGCCCGGATATCGCCGCCGCGGAGCGTCGCGTGGCGGCGGCCAACGCCGACGTGGGCGAGGCGACGTCGGCGTTCTTCCCAGACCTGTTGCTGTCGGCCAGTGGCGGTCTGGAAGCGTCGAAGCTCGCCCAGTTCGCCATGTTGCCGAGTCGCTTCTGGGCGATCGGCCCCGCACTCGTCGGCACCTTGTTCGACGGCGGTCGCCGCAAGCAGGAGCTTGCCGGAGCGAACGCCAGCCACGATGCCGCCGCCGCCGACTATCGCCAGACCGTGCTCACCGCTTTCCAGGACGTGGAAGACAACCTCGCTTCGCTGGCCGTGCTGGGGGACGAATCGGTCACGCAGCAGCATGCGGCGGATGCCGCTACCCGTGCGGCGCAGCTGGCGTTGACGCGTTACCGGGATGGGGCAACGGACTACCTGGAAGTGGTGTCCACGCAGAGCGTAAGCCTCGCTCAGTCGCAAACTCTGGTGGAGCTCTCTCGCCGCCGGCTGGAAGCCGACGTGCGTCTGATCAAGGCCTTGGGTGGTGGCTGGCCGGGCGTCGACGCGGGGCTGGCATCCTCGCAGTGAGGCTCCGTCGGTGCGTGCGCGAAACGCCAGGGTTCCACCTGGTGGAACCGAACGATTTCCTGCCTCGCTGAAGCCTTCCTGCGAGGGCGGCGGATGATGTTGCGCCGTCGCCGGGCGCACCCACCGTCAACGTGGACCCGTGCCTAACGGCACTGGTGCGCGGCGCGGGCATGCCGGTTCCATGGAGAGTGCATCCGACACGAGCATGGCTGCGCCTGTTGATCGCAGCGGGGAGCATGCGTGTCGTGCATCTGCGTAGCTAACCGCCATTTGGCCTTTGCGAGATTCCTGATGAAGCGAGATTTGCCTGTTTGTGGTCGTGCCGCCCGGGTGGGGCGTGGGGCCGTCTGGTTTGCGGCCGTGTTTGCGCTGGGCATGGTCATGTCGCCCTGGTCGCTGGCCATGGCTGCCGAAGGCAAGGATGCCAAGCCCCCCGCCGAGGCGGAAAAGAAGTCCGAAGTGGAGCTGCCGCCGCTGCCGGCCGACAAGACCATCAAGCAGAGCGTGCGCGTGGGTGGCCGCACGGTGTCCTACGAGGCAACCGTCGGCACCATCCCGGTGCGTGATGCCAAGGGCAAGAAGATCGCCGATGTGGTCTACACGTCCTACGTCGTGCCCGGCAACGATCCGCATCGTCCGGTGACGTTCGCCTTCAACGGCGGCCCGGGTGCCTCGTCGGTATACCTCAACATGGGCGCGATCGGTCCCAAGCGCATCCAGTTCGGCGTGGACGGCGATGCGCCGTCCGATGCGGCCATCACCAAGGACAATCCCCACACCTGGCTCGACATGAGCGACCTGGTGTTCATCGATCCAGTCGGCACCGGCTTCTCGCGTTCGCTGGAAGACGAGGACAAGACCAAGAAGGATTTCTACTCCACCGAGGCGGACATCAAGTACCTCTCGCGCGTGGTGTACGACTGGCTGGTGAAACACGGTCGCCTGCGCGCACCCAAGTACGTGATGGGCGAGAGCTACGGTGGCTATCGTGCTCCGCGCATCGCCTATGAGCTGCAGACCCGCATGGGCGTGGGCGTGAATGGCCTGGTCATGGTGTCGCCGTATCTCGATCCGGCCGCCATCGGCGACGGCGACGCGCTGTCGCCGCTGCCGTGGATGATCAACCTGCCGTCGATGACGGCGGCGCATCTGGAAGCCCAGGGCAAGTTGTCGGCGGCTTCGATGACGGACGTGGAGAACTACGTCCGCACCCAGTTCGTCACCGACTTCCTCGCCGGGCGTTCGGACCCGGGCGCGATCAGCCGCATGGTGCAGAAGGTGTCGGCGTATACGGGCCTTGATCCGTCGGTGGTCTCCAAGCTGGATGGCCGCGTCGACATCGGCACCTACCTGCGCGAGATCCATCGGTCCGAAAAGAAGATCGGCAGCGTGTACGACTCCAACGTCACCGCGTTCGATCCGTTCCCGGGTTCGGCGCGCCGTCAGTCGGGCGACCCGATCCTCGAGGCGCTGCTCGCGCCAACCACCAGCGCGATGGTCGATTTCGTGACGCGCGAAGTGGGCTGGAAGACGGATGCGCACTACGAGGCGCTCTCGTACACCGTCAACAATGCATGGGATCGCGGCGAGACCGACGACAAGCCGGTGGCCGACCTGCGCAAGGCCATCGCCAACGATCCGAACATGAAGGTGTTGATCGTGCACGGCTATAACGATCTCTCGTGCCCGTTCTTCACCTCGCGCCTGATCATCGACCAGATGCCGACCTTCGGTCAGCAGCAGCGCGTAAAGCTGTCGGTGTATCCGGGTGGCCACATGTTCTACAGCCGCGATGGCAGTGCATCCTCGTTTAAGGCGGATGCGGCGCAGCTGTACGGCGCCACGAAGTAAAGTGCTTTGACGATGGCGCCGCGCGCGCGGCGCCATCCTGTTCAGGGCTCCAGTCCAGCCGGCGGTCGAACCTGGTAACCCAACGATTTGAGTTTTGCCAGATAACCGTCTGGCTCCATCAGTTGTTGCATGGACAAAATGGCTACGGTGTAGCGGTTGCGAACGAGTGCGGAATCGGCTGCCTGGAGCCAGGTGTCTTCAATACGCTTGGGCAGGTCGGGAATGGCAAGCTGGTGTTCGAAGTCACCGTTGATCGCTGCAACGACGCATGGTTCGTAATGCGTCTGCTGCACCAACGATTGCAAGGTGCGCATATCGCCCGTTGCCCAGGCATTTGCGCGCTGGGTCAGTTTCGGAAGGTCGTGTTCAGCCAGTTGCATGGTTTCATCAAGACAGGCTATCCCTTGCTGTTGCTCTTGATCGATTCCATCGCTGAGGGCGGGGGTTTTCCTCACCAATAGTTCATAACGCACGCCGATGACTCGCACACCGTGCTTGTGTGCGAGCCTTTCAACCATGCCGGCGACGTCGATATCCGGGGTGAGATCGCTCGCCGCAAGCGCATTGGAATAGAGCTGTTCGGCGACCACGATGGGACGCTGATACTCATAGACATCGTCATCATGCAGGTATTGCTTGCGCAGGGCACGCCAACGCGCATACATCTCCGGTGTCAACAGTCCCTGTAGTGTGGCGCCCCCGGGGTTCAAGCGAGCCGATGGCTGAAGGGTGAGCCTAGAAAACAGGCTCGGAGACATCCTGAGCCGCGCAGAGGGTGCCTCGAGCAATTCGGAAGCGCGACCTAGCACTCGCTCCAGGTCGGTCCACTGCCAGTCGGCATGTTTGGGCAGAGGGGACATCGTGCCGAGGATCCACATGACATGATCGCCGCGACGTACTTCCCATAGCGCCGGCCCAGGTTGCTCGCCCCGCACTGTGACGGCCTGCAACTGCACCACGGTCGATGGCGGTTGGGATGCGGTAGACGGAGGCGTCGGCGACGCGGACTGCGCGCCGACACCGCTGGCAAATGCCAGGGCGGCCAGACAAATGGCGAACTTGGCATGCATCCGGAAAGCTCCTTGAGGGAAGCGACAAGCGGTCGGCGCGGTGCGCCACGCGATTGAACAACACCAGAGCCTGCTGCGCCATACAAGGATGCGAACTGGTCGCTGCACAGAGGGGGCCTTTCAAGCAAGGCAACGTCCGGAAAAGCCTATGGATGACCCATGGGGCGCCCGATGAGGAGAGTGGCGTTTCTGTCTACGCCTCGACTCGCTGACCTCTTCCTGGCCTCAGGCAGAACGCGCAAGCTGAGCTTGATAAGCGGAGCCTGGCTGCCCGGCCGACTCCGGTCGGGCAGCATTCTGCTTAAAGCTCGCGCATCACCATCAGCCGCACCTCGGTCATGTCTTCGATGGCGCAGCGCACGCCCTCGCGGCCGATGCCGGAGAGCTTGATGCCGCCGTAGGGCATGTTGTCCACGCGGAAGCTGGGCACGTCGTTGACGATCACGCCACCTTGTTCCAGCTCGTTCCAGGCACGCATCGCGCGGGCGAGGCTGTCGGTGAAGATGCCGGCCTGCAGGCCGTAGTCCGAATCGTTGACCATAGCCACGAGGTCGTCGAAATTCTTGAACGGCGCAAGCAGGGCGAACGGGCCGAACACTTCCTGGCGATGCACTTTGGCGCTGGTCGGCACGCCTTCCATCAGGGTCGCTTCGAGCATGGCGCCATCGCGCTTGCCGCCGCACAGCACCTTGCCGCCGGCCTTGCGGGCCTCCTCAATCCACCCGTGCAGGCGTTGCGCTGCAGCCTCGTCGATCATGGGGCCCAGGAAGGTGTCCTTCTTCTTCGGGTCGCCCGCCTTGAGTTTTTTCACGGCCGCGACGAGCTTCTTCTTCAGCTCGTCGTAGATGTCCTTGTGCGCATAGATGCGCTGCACGCTGATGCAGCTCTGGCCGGATTGGTAGAACGCGCCGAACACCAATCGATCGATCACGCGGTCCAGGTGCGGTCCCTGGTCGGCGTCGATGATGCAGGCCGCGTTGCCACCCAGCTCAAGCGTCACCTTCTTGTGGCCGGCGCGCGTCTTGAGGTCCCAGCCGATCTGGCTGCCGGTGAACGAGAGCAGCTTGAAGCGCGGGTCCTCCACCAGCGGGTTGGCGTGCTTGCCGTCCAGCGTGAGCACCGAGAACGCGCCCTTGGGCAGGTCGGTTTCGGCCAGTACCTCGCCGATGATCAATGCGCCGATCGGCGTGCGCTCGGCGGGCTTGAGCACGAACGGGCAGCCGGCGGCGATGGCCGGCGCCACCTTGTGGGCCACCAGGTTCAAGGGAAAGTTAAACGGGGTGATGAACGACACCGGGCCCAGCGGCACGCGCTTGGTATAGCCGTGATAACCGTCCAGGCGTTTGGCCAGTTCCAGGTTGATGGTTTCGCCGTTGACGCGCACCGCTTCCTCCGCGGCGATGCTGAAGGTTTCGATGAGACGCGTGACTTCACCGTCCGAATCCTTGATCGGCTTGCCGGCTTCCACGCACAGCGCATAGGCCAGCTCTTCGCGACGTTCGCTGAAGCGCTGCGCACAATGTTGCAGCACCTTCTGGCGTGCCCAAGGCTTGAAATCGCGCATGGGGCCGGCGGCCTTCACGGCGGCGGCGATGGCCTTTTCGGTGGCCTTGGCGTCGGGCACGGCCACGCGTGTGGCGACCTTGCCGCTGTATTTGTCCAGCACGTCCATTGTCTCCTTGGACGTCTGTGGCTGGTTGGCGAGGTAATACGGGTAGCTTTTGGCGAGCATGGAAACTCCAGACGATCAGACGGCTGCGCTGAGCCGGCGGATCTCTTCGTTGAGGATGCGGTGATTGTCCGAATAGTCGATGACAAGATCGATCAGGTGCACGCCGCCGGCGTCGAACGCACGCTGCAGCGTGGGAAGGAAATCATCGGCACTGGTGGGGCGATGGCCGTGTGCACCGTGGGCCTGGGCGAACTGCACGAAGTCAGGATTGCCGAAGGTCATGCCGTAGTCGGTATAGCCCATTTCGGCCTGCTTCCAGCGGATCATCCCGTAGGCGTCGTCGCGCAGCAGCAGGATGACCAGGTCGAGCTTGAGCCGCACGGCGGTTTCCAGCTCCTGTGCATTCATCATGAAGCCGCCATCACCGCAGATGGCCAGCACCTTGCGGTCGGGATACACCATCTTTGCCGCCATCGCCGAGGGCAGGCCGGCACCCATGGTGGCGAGCGCGTTGTCGAGCAGGATCGTATTGGGCTCGCGGGCGCGGTAGTAGCGCGCGTACCAGATCTTGTACATGCCGTTGTCCAGGCATAGGACACCGTCATCCGGCATGAAGCTGCGCGTGTCGTCCACCACGCGCACGGGGTGCATGGGAAAGCGGTCGTCGCGTGCGTGATCTTCCAGCTGCGTATGGAAGGCGTTGCGCACGCGGTCGAAGAAGCTGAAATCCCAGTGGTCCTGCGGCTTCAGGGCGTCGGTGAGGCGCTCCACCGTATGCGCGATGTCGCCCACCACTTCGATCTGCGGGAAATAGACCGCATCGACCTCGGCGCTGGAAAAATTGATGTGGATGACCGTGCGCCGCCCTTTGCGCATGAGGAACGGCGGTTTCTCCACGACGTCATGGCCGACGTTGATGATCGCGTCCGCCGCGTCGATCGCGCGATGCACGAAGTCACCATCGGACAGCGCGGCGTTGCCCAGCCATAGCGAGTGATCCTCATCGATCACGCCCTTGCCCATCTGCGTGGTGAAGAACGGAATGCGCAGCTTGTCGATGAAGGCACGCAGCGCCACCGTGGTGCGCTGTCGGTTGGCCGCGGCGCCGATCATCAGGATCGGATGCCGGGCCTTGCTGACCGCCTCGGCCGCCTGCACCAGCGCGGCATCGTCCGGCGAGGGCCGGCGCGCGTACTCGGTAGGCAGCAGAATCGCTTCCTCGACGGTGTCGCGGGCGATGTCTTCGGGGAGCTCCAGGTGCACGGCGCCGGGGCGCTCTTCTTCTGCTCGCCGGAACGCTTCGCGGATGCGCGCCGGAATCGTTGCGGCGGACACCAGCTGGCGCGTGTATTTGGTCAGCGGCTGCATCATGTCGACCACGTCGACCAGCTGGAACAGGCCCTGCTTGTGTTCGCGGATGGGCTTCTGGCCGGTGATCATCAGCATCGGCATGGCGCCGAGCTGCGCGTAGGCCGCAGCCGTGACCAGGTTGGTGGCACCGGGGCCCAGCGTGGCGAGCGCGACGCCCGCTTCGCCGGTGAGCCTTCCCCAGGTGGCGGCCATGAAACCGGCAGCCTGTTCATGGCGGGTCACGATGAGGCGGATCGATGAATCGCGCAGCGCTTCCACCAGGTCGAGGTTTTCTTCGCCAGGCACGCCAAAGATGCTGTGCACGCCCTCGGCTTCCAATGCCTTCACGAACAATGCCGCTGCCTTCATGCCGCGCTCCTGTGACCGGAACGCGAAGGATGGGGCATGAATCGTTCATACGGTGTGAGCCGTGTCTGCGCGGCGCATCTGTGGGAGCGCACCTTGTGCGCGACTGCCGCGTGTCTGCCTGCCTCTTCGCTGATCCGTCGCGCACAGGGTGCGCTCCCACAGCAAGAGTGCATATTGCTACCCGTTGTCGGGTGTCCCTTTGGTTCCCACTACCAGCGGCAGCTCGCCATCCGCAAGGCGTCCTCGCAGCTGCGCTCCTTCGCTGATGCCCTGCGCGGAACGCACGACCTTGCCCTGGTCATCGAACAGGATCGCGTACCCGCGTTCCAGCGTGGCCAGCGGGCTCACGGCATGCAGCGCACGGCCGGCCTGCCGCAGGGTCAACTGCTCGCGCTCCAGTCGACGTTCCACCGAATGGCGCAGGCGTTGCGACAACTCCGCCAGGCGACGACGCAACAACAGCAGACGCAAACGCGGATGCTGCGCGATCAGGCGCGCATAGGCGCGCTCCAGCGCCACGCGTCGCATGCGGGCCTGCTCACGCTGCACCCCGAGCAGGCGGCGTTCGAGGTTGACCAAGCGTTCGCGATCGCGCGCGAGTCGCGCCTGCGGTCGCTGCGCCTGAAGGCGCGCATAGAGGTGATCCACGCGCTGGATGCGTGCCTGCAGCCGGCGCTGTTCCAACACGACGAGACGCTGTTGCAGCTGCGCCAGGTGTCGCCGCATGGGCGCGGCATCCGGCACCAGCAGTTCGGCGGCAGCGGATGGCGTGGGCGCGCGCAGGTCGGCCACGAAGTCGGCGATGCTGAAATCGATCTCGTGGCCCACGGCGGAAACCACCGGCACCGCGCTTGCGTAGATCGCGCGGGCGACCTGCTCGTCGTTGAATGCCCACAGGTCTTCCAACGAGCCGCCGCCACGCGTGAGCAGCAAGACGTCGTAGCGACCGCTGGCCGATGCCTTGCGCAGCATCGCCGTGATCGCTGGTGGCGCCTCGCGGCCCTGCACCGGCACGGGCAGCACGTCCACCTCGGCTAGCGGCCAGCGTCGCGACATGACGCTCAGCGCGTCACGGACCGCCGCGCCGGTCGCCGAGGTGATCACACCGATGCGGCGCGCGTAACGGGGCAGGGCACGCTTGCGCGCCGGATCGAACAGGCCCTCGGCATCCAGTCGCGCCTTGAGCTGTTCGAATTCACGCTGCAGGGCGCCTTCGCCGGCGGGTTCCATGTGCTCGGCGACCAGCTGGAATTCGCCTCGCGGCTCGTACAGGCCCACCCGCGCCCGGACCAGCACGTGCATGCCGTCAGCCGGGCGGAATTTCAGCCAGCCGCTCTTGGGACGGAACATGGCGCAACGCACCTGGGCGCTGGCGTCCTTGAGGGTGAAATACAGGTGCCCGGAGGCCGGGCGTGCCACGTTGGACAGCTCGCCCTCGATCCAGATCAGCGGCAGGGCGTCCTCCAGCAGGTCGCGCACCAGCCGGTTGAGCGAGCTGGGCGTCAGGATCTGCCGAGGCGGCGTGCCACCGGGGTCGTGGTTGTAGTCGTCGGGCGAGCGCATGAACGCGGGAGCCTACCACGACCGAATGGCACGGAATGCTTGGATTACATTCGCTTGGCGGATCAAGCGTAGCCAGGCCCTCAGGCAATGCCTGTATCCACCTGATGTTTAAAGCTATTCCGCCGGCGAATCGTCGAGTTCCGCGGCCTGTTCACGCAGGCGTCGCCGTAGTCGCCAGCCCCGTATCCCGAAATTCAGGGCAAGCCAGGCTGCGATCAGACCCAGTGGCCAGCCGATGACCGCCGGCCAGAAAAACCCCACCACCGCCAACAGGGTCAGCGCCAGGGTACCCAGCGCCAGCGGACCGGTCGAGGTGTCGCCCAGTACCCGGCGGTCCGTCAGCGCGGCACCGACCGTATTGGCGATGCGCAAGGCGCCGGCGGCTGCCCGTCCTGAGCTTCCGCCCACGTGCCGCAACCGCGGCGGGCGCCGGTCCTTGCTTCGTACATGGTCGGTACGGCGACGCCAGCGCCGGGGCGAAAGCACGATCTCGGTGGCATGCTCTAGATCGCGTTCGTACTGCTCGGCCAGTTGCTGCGCGAAGGCGGTGTCTTCGACGGCCACGTCGATCTCGCGATTGCTCAGCCAGCTGGCGATATTGAGATTGGACGAACCCACGCGCGCCCAGAGGTTGTCCGCCACCGCTGTCTTCGCGTGCAGCATCGAGCCATTCCATTCGAACACGCGGATGCCGGCCTTGAGCAGCGGCCGATAGCCCGAACGTGACATGCCGGCGACCATCGGTATGTCGCTGCTGCCGGGCACCAGCAGCCGCACGTCGACACCGTCGCGCGCTGCCGACGCCAGCGCCTGCACATAGGGTGCGATGCCGATGAAATAGGCGTCGGTAAGCCACAGTGTCCGCCGCGCCATGGCGGCAATGAGCTGGTCCAGACGGTACATGCCGGCGGTGGAAGGTTGCGTGGCGATGACGCGCAATGCCACGGAGCCGGCCTGTTCCTCCGGCGCGGGCATGTCGGGAAAGGGCGGCAGCGGCGAACCGATGCTTGCCCAGCTCTCGGCAAAGGCATGTTCCAGTTCGGCGACGGCCGGGCCACGCAGGCTCACGCCGGTGTCGCGCCAGGGTTCCACGTCACGGCGAGGATCGCCCAGCCATTTTTCGCTGATGCATACCCCGGAGAGAAAGCCGAGCACGCCATCGACCACCAGCAGCTTGCGGTGATCACGGCTGATCCAGCCGAAGGGTTGCCCGAGCTGCGGTGGATTG
>Ga0209258_101053_pt1 | contig 12128 bp, 7 predicted proteins | sample Araplaol_mTSA_r2_FD_184281 | JGI IMG/M metagenome (GOLD analysis project Ga0209258, IMG submission 184281) | Arabidopsis root microbial communities from North Carolina, USA - plate scrape CL_Col_mTSA_r2 (SPAdes) (version 2) | ecosystem: Host-associated > Plants > Roots > Endosphere | place: USA...
GCCGCCCAAGCCCTGTTCCGCGATCGTGAGGGTGCGCTGTGGATAGGAACCATCGACCACGGCATCTACCGGATCGCGTCGGGCCGGGTCGATCACTTTGGCAGTAAAGACGGCCTGACCGGTGACGGCATCTATTCCTTCTTTGAAGACAAGGAGGGAAACATGTGGGTGACGACCTCGGGAGGCATCGATCGGTTCCGTGACTTCAGGGTGTGGAGCTACACGACCCGCGAGGGCTTGGCTGTCGACGAAGTGGACTCCGTACTCGCCGACAGGGAAGGCAGGATCTGGGCAGGTACTGCCAACAGCCTGGATGTTCTCGACCATGGTGAGTTCCGTTCGCTTCGCGCCGGCAAGGAGCTGCCGGGCACCCAGGTCACGTCACTCTTTGAAGACAAGGCAGGGCGCCTTTGGGTCGGCCTTGACGAGAGCCTCTGGATCTACGCCGACGGGAAGTTTTCCGCCGTTCTCGACCGCGGCGGCAAGCCGCTGCGAGGGATGGTATTTGCGCTGGCGCAAGACGCGGGCGGTGCCATATGGGCGACGCTGCGCGGTCATCCGTCCAGACTCGTACGCATTGAGGCCGACAAGGTTGTCGACGAGTTCGCCTCGCCCAAGTACCTGCCAGTGCGATCCATGGCGTCGGACCGCACCGGCGCCGTGTGGCTTGGGCTCCAGAACGGCGAGCTGGCTCGACCGAACGGCGAGCGGATACAGACGGGCCTGGACACGCAGGTCACCGACGTTGCCATCACTGGCGATGGCCTGGTACTCGGGGCGACGAGCAAGGGGCTGATCGCCTACAAGAGCGGGGTGTCGCGCGTGCTGTCCTCCAAGGACGGACTTCCGTGTGACCCGGTGAACGGCCTGACCGATGGTGAAGACGGCGCGTTATGGCTCTTTGCCGGCTGCGGACTGGTCAAGCTCTCGCTTTCGGACGTCGAGCACGCGCTACGCGCCCCGGCCCATCCGGTCGAGGCCCGCGTTCTGGGCGCCTTGGACGGCGTGCGTCCCGGGCGCGCACCGTTCCAGAAGAGGATCGCGCGCGCGCCGGACGGCACGTTGTGGTTCGCCAACGGCGTCGACCTTCAGACACTGGATCCGCGCAAGGGCATGGCGAGCGACCGCGCGTTGCCCGTGCACATCGAGAGTTTGACGGCGGACCGCAAGGCGTATGGGGTCACTGGCGAACTCGCGCTGCCGGCATTGACCCGTGACATACAACTCGATTACACCGCGATCGGCCTTGCCGTGCCTCAACACGTTCGCTTCCGCTACCGCCTCGACGGCCATGATCAGGATTGGGTGGAAGCAGGGCAGCGGCGCCAGGCGTTCTATACCGACCTGCCGCCGGGTACGTATGGTTTCCACGTCGTCGCGGACAGCGGTGACGACACGTGGAAAGCGGGCGCAACATTGAATTTCACGGTGCTCCCCGCGTTCTACCAGACCAACTGGTTCATGCTCCTCGTCGTTGCCGCAGCTGCGCTGGTGCTCTGGATGCTCTTCGCGTTGCGCATGGCGCACGTCAAGTCTCAACTGCGCACCCTCTTCGAGGAAAGGCATGCCGAGCGTGAGCGCATTGCGCGCGAACTGCACGACACGCTCTTGCAGGCCGTGCAGGGCTTGATGCTCCGCTTTCAGTTCGCCATGGAGCGCATACCTCCCTCGGAGCCCGCCCGCGAACTCATGGAAAAGGCTCTCGATCACGCGGACGAGGTCATCATCGAAGGCCGGGACCGCGTGACGAACTTGCGAGCGATGGAGCAGGGGATCAACCTGGAGAGCGCGCTTCGCCAGATGGGAGAGGCGATGGGCCACGATGGGCGCGTCGTCTTCAGGCTCACGGTGGAAGGCACGCCACGGCCCCTTCATCCCGCCGTCGGCGACGAAGTACTGCAGATTGTGCGGGAGTCCATGGCGAATGCATTCCGTCACGCGCAACCCGGTCGCATCGATGTCAGCGTCGGTTATGAGCGAAAGTGGCTTGCGCTCAGCGTCGTTGACGATGGCGTTGGCTTCGATGTGGATGCGGTTGCCACGGAAGGTTCAGCCGGACACTGGGGTTTGAAGGGCATGCACGAGCGTGCCGCGAGCCTGCGAGCACGGCTGACGCTGTCCAGCCGTCCGGGCGCGGGGACGGCCGTCGAGTTGTCCGTGCCGGCTTCCATCGCATTTCGCCGTCCCAAGGGAGGATGGGGCCGGTTCAAGGCTCTTCTCCGTATGATGGTCGCCAGCCGTGGCTCGAACGCAAGAACATTGGATCATGAGGATGTGTAACACCCCGATGGCAGCCAACGAACCCAGGATCATCTCGGTGCTCGTCGTCGACGATCACCCGCTTCTGCGGGACGGTGTCGCTTTCGCGCTTTCCGGCGAGTCCGACATGCGCGTCGTGGCGAATGCCACGGACGGCAGGTCGGCCATCGAAGCCTTTCGCGAGCATCGGCCGGACGTGACACTGATGGATCTGCAGTTGCCCGACATGAGCGGTGTCGACGCGATGTGCGCCATACGGGCAGAGTTCCCGGACGCCAGCGTCCTCATTCTGACGACGTATCGCGGCGATGCCCAGGTCACCAACGCGATGCGAAAGGGCGCCAGCGGCTTCCTGCTCAAGGCGTCGCTACGGAAGGAACTGCGTGATGCGATCCGCGCCGTGTACGCCGGGCGCCGCGTACTTTCACCCGAGGCGGCATCCGACGTGGCAGCACATATCGGTGGCGACATGCTGTCCCAGCGTGAGCTGGAAGTCTTGCGCGCCGTTGCCCTGGGTTACGGCAACAAGAGAATCGCCACCGAACTGAACGTCAGCGCGGACACCGTCAAGGCACACCTGAAAAGCATCTTTTCCAAGCTCGACGCCAACGATCGCACCCACGCCGTGGTGACAGCGGTAAAACGCGGCATTATCCAGATCTGAGGGAAGCTGCGCCGCTACACGGTGCAGACACCCGGCGGCTGCTATTCGCCGGGTGTCTGCTCGTCTTGCCTGGCGGAAAGCCATGCCGGTCGGGTCGTGGAAGAACCGGCGGGCGCGGCCGAACTTCATTCCGGTGGCAGGGGCCTTAGCCGTGGGGCAGGGCGCTGGGATCCATCCACATGACCTCCCAGATATGGCCATCCGGATCCTCGAAGCTTCGGCCATACATGAAACCGTGATCCTGCACCGGCGTCGGGTCCGGCTTGCCTCCCGCCACGCTCGCGCTTTCGACGAGGCGGTTCACCTCCTCGCGACTGCCGGCGGACAGGCAAAGAAGCACCTGTGCGTCCACGTGTGCGTCAGGGATGCGCTTGGTCGTGAATTGACGCCACTTGTCGTGCGTCAGCAGCATCACGAAGATCGTATCGGAGAGCACCATGCACGCCGCGGTGTCGTCGCTGAAGGCGGGGTTGTTGACCGCATCGATGGCCTCGTAAAAGGCTTTTGATCGCTTCAGGTCGCTCACCGGAAGGTTGATGAAAATCTGCTTGCTCACTGCATTTCCTTTTGACTGGGGGACTGCGATTTTCGTGGAGTTTTCGAAGGGCGCGTACGCACTTGAGAAAGGTATCAGTCGACGGCATCAAGGCTGGAGTGAGGCCCCGGGATGTGCGCTCCGCGCTAGAGCAGGTGTAGACCGCCATCGCATTCGAGAACGCTTCCGGTGGTGTAGCCGTTACCCACGAGGTAGGCCACGGCCTGGGCCACGTCATCAGGCTGCCCAATGCGCCCCACGGGCAGCTCGCTGGCATGGCTGGCAAAGAACTGACGTCGAGCCTCCTCAGGCATGGCGTTCCACCAGGGGGTTTCCACCACGCCGGGCGAGACGGCATTGACCCGCGTGGGCGCAAGTTCGCGGGCAAGCACGGGAACCATCGCCTCGATGGCCCCATTGATCGCGGCCAGTCCACTGGTGCCCGGGTTGGCGATTCGCGCCGAGATCGACGTCAGGAACGTCACGCTGCCTCCTTTGCGCAACGTCGGCAAGGCAGCCTGCACCGCTTGCACGTGTGGCCAGAACTTGGCCTCGAAACCTCGTCGCAGGGCCAGCAAGTCGAGTTCCTGAAAGTGGCCGGCACCATCGCCGCCGCTAAGGGCGATCACGAGATGGTCGATGGTGCCGACGCTGCTGAAGAACCGGTCCAGTGACTCACGCTGAGTTCCATCAAACGCCTCATGTCGAACGGGCCCCTGGATGTCGGCCAATGAGGCGCGCAACTTGTCCGCGTCGCGACCGGTGGCGATGACCTCATGGCCCGCATCGACCAGGCGCCTGACCGTTGCCAGGCCGATGCCCGACGAGCCACCAAGTACAACGACCCTGCCTGCGCTGTTGCCCATCGCACCCTCTCGCGTTCCTGCCGCTTCGGCGGCGATGGGCGAAATGGTGCATGCTACGGCGACTATCACTCAAATCGTTTATCGCAATGGCCTCCATCATCGAGCATGATCTTCGCCAGTTCGATCTGAACTTGCTGCTGGTCTTCCGGGCGCTGATGCAGGAACGCCACGTCACGCGCGCGGCGGAGCGACTTTTTCTCGGCCAGCCTGCGGTAAGCGGTGCGCTAAAGCGGCTCAGGGCGGCATTTGGCGATGAGCTGTTCGTGCGTGGACGCCAGGGCATGGAGCCCACGCCTCGCGCGCTTGAGCTCTCGCAGCAGATCGACTCGCTTCTGATGGGCTTGCATCATGCGATGCGGGTTCATCAGCCGTTTGACGCGAGGCACGCCAGCAGGACGTTTCGCGTGGGCGTTTCCGAAGCCATCGCCGTGACGCTTTTTCCGTCGTTGCTGAAAGTGCTCGGCTCGGAAGCACCGGGCATACAACTGATCACCGTGGATACGGACTGCCATCGCGTGTCGTCGATGTTCGAGCGCAACGACATCGAGATCGCCCTGGGTGTCTTCAATCACCATCCCCAGTGGCAGCAGCATCGGGCGCTGTTGGATTGGCGGTTTGTCTGCCTGTACAACCCGGAGCTGATACGGATACCGCACGAAGCATTGAGCATGCGCGAGTATCTCGACCACCCGCATTTGCTCACGTCGTTCAAAGGGGAGCTTCGCGGGTTTATCGATGAGCAGCTCGAGGCGCTGGGTGAACGTCGGCGCGTGATCTTTTCGAACCCGCACTTTGCCACGCAGCCGTTCATAGCGCGCGACAACCCGGTGCTCGTCACCGTGCCGGACTACATCGCCCGCATCTGGAGCCGCAGCCTGGGTTTAAGCATCAGCCCACTGCCGTTCGAGACTCCGATTCATCAGATCAGCGCACTTTGGAAAACATCACACCGCGAGGATATCGGGCTGCGTTGGCTGATTGACCGGATTGATCAGGTGGTTCGCGCGCCATGAATGAGCGTTGGTGTTCACGGAGGACGCCGCCAACGCCATCTCGCCGGCCATCGGGCGCAGGGCCACCCGGGCTTGCATGCGGCGGGTTTGTGTCGACCCGGATGGCGGCGATTCCCATTCGATGGGGACGATCGTCTTTGGTGCTCCCCGCAGGTCTCAGGCGGCAGCCAGCGCCAACGCGTCGGCACCCGCAGGAATGCGCATGGGGCTGGCGGGGTCGTTGACCGCCTGCCATACCGCGTCGGCCACATCGGTCGAGCGCGTCACCAGATCCGTCGATTGCGCCCAGCGGGAGAAGACCTGCTGCGCCAGGTCGGTATACGCCTCGTGGAAACCGCCCTGCATGCGGGACCGGGCGTTATCACCGAAGCGCGTTTCCGGTGCCCGCCCCGGCAGTACCAGGCGCACGCGAATGTGGAAAGGCTCCAGTTCCAATGCCAATGATTCGGTGAACGCATTCACCGCCGCCTTGCTGGCGGTGTACACGGACAGGAGGTGGAGCGGCCTCAGCGTGACAGTGGAAGTCACATTGACGATCACGCCGCTCTTGCGCTCGCGAAATTGGGGAATCACCGCCTGGGTCATGGCAATGGTGCCCAGCGTATTGGTCTCGAACACCTCTCGCGCGGCTTGCATGGACGTGCCTTCCAGCGCATTGAGCATGCCGACGCCCGCGTTGTTGACGAGTGCATCGACAGGGCCGGCGTCGGCAATGAGTCGGGAAATGCTCTGGGGATCAGTCACGTCGAGTGAGAGCACGCGCAGGCGATCCGAGCGCGGAAGCGCGTCTTCGCGGGGTGTTCGCATGGTGGCGATGACGTTCCAGTCGTGATCGAGGAAATGCTTGGCGATCTCAAGGCCAAAGCCGGACGAGCAACCGGTGATCAGAATGGTCTTCATGGACGTTCCTGGACGAAGTGGTGAGGTGGTGTGCCCACGATAGACGCCGAGAGCTGGACTCACTACCGCTCAAAATCCGCTTTGCATTGGCTATAGTCCGGATATGATCGATCCGCTCGCCGAAGTCGTCAGCTTGCTCCAGCCCCAGGCCGGCTTCTCCAAGATGGTCAGTGGCGCCGGGCGTTGGCGGGTGCGGCGCACTGAGGCCGGCAGGCCGTTCTATTGCGTGATCCTTGAAGGTTCCGGCCGCTTGACCGTGGAAGGCCGCGAACCACTGGTCCTACAGCGCAACGACTTCGTACTCATCCCTGCTGCACAGAACTTCGCGACATCGAGTCTCGATCCGCCCGACGACGACGCGGATACGTCGCCCATCCTCCTGGCACCCGGGGAATTTCGTCTTGGCACGCCCGACGGTCCGCCGGAAGTGCGCATGGTGATCGGCTACTGCGAGTTTGGTTCTCCGGACGCCGCTGTATTGGTGTCGCTGTTGCCACAGTTGGTGCATGTGAGCGGAGAGCCGCGCCTCGCCACGCTGGTGCAGCTGGTGAACGAAGAATCACGTGCGCAGCGACCGGCGCGCGATCTGATTCTGGCTCGCCTGCTGGAAGTGCTTCTGATCGAAACCCTGCGATCCTCGGAAGGCACCGCGGCGTCGCCCGGCTTGCTGCGCGGACTGGCTGATCCGCGTCTCGCCGCCGCCATCCGACGCATGCACGAAGCGCCGACGCGAGCCTGGACGGTGGCGCAACTCGCCAAGGAAGCAGCGTTATCGCGCTCGGTGTTCTTCGAGCGTTTCAATCGCGCTGTCGGCTTGACGCCGATGGAATACCTGCTCTCCTGGCGCATGGCACTGGCCAAGAAGCTGCTACGCACCCGGAACATGGCTATCGCCGACGTCGCCGAGCGCGTGGGTTATAGCTCGGCGAGCACCTTCAGCGTTGCATTCACCCGCCACGTTGGACTGCCGCCCACCCACTTTGCCCGCCAAACGTTGCAGGCGGCAGACGCTTGATGCAGGCCAGCGTCCTCACGCTGGTTTTCCCGCATAGGCCCGGTGCCGGATTGGCCAAAGACGTGCCCGCGCTCCTGGAGGTTTGAGATCCGGATAGCCGGTACGTGTCGGCTCCTGCCGTGTTGCATTCCGGGTCTCAATCCGACTGACCAGCCTGAAGCGTTCGCTCGGGACCAGCCGCGCGGTCACCGGGTACGGTGATCGCCGCGATGCCTGCCTCGTGCAGTTGCTTGTTGAGCTTCGGCAGATCGGTCGTGCGTATGGCGTTCCATTGAGCGAGCGCCTGGTCGACGCTGGCCTGGTAATGGGCGAGCGCCTGTTGCTGGCCGTCGGTCGGCGCATGGTCGGCGCCTTCGACGTCGGTTGCGATCGCCGCGAGTGCGTCGCTGATCGCGTGCAAATTGAGTGACGTCTCGCCCGCGCCCTCGACCAGTGGTGTGGTTTTCGAATGCAGCGAATCCGCGCTGTCGAGCAGCGCCTGGTGCGCGGCGTTCTTGCCGAGCTTGTGATCCAGTGCTTCCAGTTGATCGCGCACGGCTTCCACTTCACCGTAGCCTTGCCATACGCGTTGAAGCAAAGCCGCCATGTTGCGCGAGTAGGTGAGCCCGGCGGCCAGTTCGTCCTGGCTGACCTGCTCGCGCGGGTCCAGCGCGATGACCAAGGGCGCGCGATACGACTTGCCATCCACGTGGAGCACCAGTTGATAGTTGCCCGGCAAGACCAGCGGCCCTTCTGGCGTTACCGGCGTGTCCGAATCCCAGGTCGCGGCAATGCTGTAGCCGTATTCGATCGCCTGCGGGCGCGGATAGCGCAGGTCCCACACAAAGCGATGGGTGCCGGCCTTCGTGGACAGCGCGGCCTGCGGCTTCACCCAGTCGTCGGCGAAGTACCGTTCGGCGTCGAGCGTCGGTGGCTTGTCGGCACTGGAGAACCGGCGCACGAGTTTGCCGTCGCTGTCGAGGATGTCGAGTGTGACGGGGCCTTTGGCGTTGGCGGCGAGCCGGTAGTCGATCACCGCGCCGCCAGGTGGATTCTTGCCGACCGGCGTTTCAGGCGGCAGTGGCGTGTCCTTGTTCTGGTTTGCGCGCACACGCAGTGCCGTTGCCGGTGTATAGAGGTGCGCCGCGGCGCGTTCGGTGTCGGCGGTCGCCTGCCGCAAGGGCGTCACGTCGTCGAGAATCCAGATCGCGCGGCCTTGAGTGGCGGCGATCAAGTCGTTGCCGTGCACGAGCAGGTCACGGACCCAGGCGGTCGGCAGGTTGCGTTGCAGCGATTGCCAGTGCGCGCCGTCGTCGAACGAAACAAAGGCGCCGCGGTCGGTGCCCGCGTAGAGCAACCCGGCGCGCGTGGGATCCGCGCGCACGACGCTGACGAAGCTGCCTGCCGGCAGTCCCGCGGCGATGTCGGTCCAACTGGCGCCGTAGTCCTGCGTGCGCCAGGCGTGCGGATTGAAATCGTCCTGGCGGTGATTGTCCACGGCGGCATAGGCGGTGCCCGCTTGCAGCGACGAGACATCCAGTGAGCTGACCTGGGCCCACTCAGGCAAGCCTTTCGGGGTGACGTTGTGCCAGCTCTTGCCGCCGTCCCGCGTGAGCTGGACGAGGCCGTCGTCGGTGCCGATCCAGATTTCGTCGTTGCTTCGAGGCGACGGCGCGATGCTATAGATCACGCCGTAGCCGCAGTCGCGCGCTTGTGCCGTGGTGGGGGAGCCGTCGCAATGCGTTGCGCCATCCTTCCTGGCATTCAACTCGGGACTGATCACATCCCAGTGCCTGCCCTGGTCGGTACTGCGGAACAGCACCTGTGCACCCAGGTACAAGGCGTAGGGAGCCTGGGCCGAGAACGCGATCGGGGTGATCCAGGTGTAGTGGTACTTGAAGTCGGTCGGTCGCTCGCCGTAGCTGTTGACCGGCCATGGCGTGACGTTTTGCACGGCGCCCGTGCGCCGATCCCAGCGCGACACGCGCCCACCGAGGCCGGAGCCGAACACGATGTTGGGGTCGCCCGGATACGGCAGGTCGTAGTCCCGCTCGTCGCCGCCGACCGGACGCCAATCGCGGTAGGAGATCGAGCCATAGTCGCTGCGACTGGCGATACCGACGGTGCCCGAGTCCTGCTGGCCGGAATAAATCCAGTAGGGAAACTGCTGATCGGCGCTGAGGTGGTAGAACTGGCCGGTGGGCTGGTTGTACCAGCTGCTCCAACTTTGACCGCCATTGGTGCTGACCACCGCACCCTGATCGCTGGCAGTGATCATCCGCTGCGTATTTTTCGGGTCGATCCACAAATAGTGGTAATCGTCGCCACCGGGCGCGCCCTTGAAGACCGTCCAATGTCGACCGCCGTCATCGGAACGACGGATCGACTGTCCGGCGGAGTAGATGCGGTCGCGGTTGTCGGGATCGACGGTGATGCGGCTGAAGTAGTCGTTGGCGAGCCAGCTTTCGTGACTGGCCACGTGCCACGTCGCGCCGTCGTCATCCGATCGGTACAGGCCGCTCGCGCTTTTCGTCGTTGTATCGTTGACCACGGCATAGACGCGACCATGACCCGCCGTCGCGATGCCAATGCGTGCAAGCGTGTCGCTGGGCCAGCTATGTCCGCTGATGCGCTTCCAGCTGATACCGCCATCGCTGGAGCGGTAGAGTCCGCTGCCCGGCCCGGCGTTGGGCTGGAAATACGACAGCCACGGATAGTTGCGCACTTGCCAGGCGGCGGCATAGATGACGTTGGGGTGATCGGGATCGGCGGCCAGATCGACCACACCAGTATCCGCATCGATGAAGAGTGTCTGCTTCCAGGTCTTGCCACCATCGGTGGAGCGGAACACGCCGCGTTCCTGGTTCGGTCCGTAGTAGTGACCGAGGGCTCCAACCAGCACGGTATCGGGATGCTGGGGGTCGACCAGGATGGCGCCGATGTGGCGAGTCGCATCCAGACCCATGTGCTGCCAGCGTTTGCCGCCATCCACCGAGCGATACACGCCGTTGCCTGCACCGACGTCGTAGCGGGCGGCCACTTCGCCGGTACCCACGTAGATGACGTTTGGATCGGACGGCGCGACGGCCAGCGCGCCGACGGGTGAGGCCGGTTGCTCGTCGAACAGCGATTGCCAGGTGCGCCCGGCATCGCCGGTCTTCCACACGCCGCCTCCGGCCGTGCCCATGTAAAACGTATTGGGCTGCGTCGGCACGCCGGTCGCCTGGGTCGCCCAGCCGCCTCGAAACGGTCCTACCTGCCGCCATTCAAGCGAATCGGGCACGCTTGAACCCAGCCGTCCAGTGGCGTTGGCCGCCCGGGCCTGATGAGTGCCGACCAGTAGAAGGCCGGCGATCACGATGACGGGACAAAGCGCATGGCGTTTCAGCATGGGCGGCTCTCGCGGCGGAGTGACGACATCGCTATAGGAAGGGTGGGGCGGCCGAGCGATGGCATGCCGCGTCCCTCACAGGGTGAGCTTCACGCCGGTATACCACGTGCGTCCTGCCGCCGGCTCCAGCCCCGTCTGCCACACGCGGTCGTAATACTGGCGATTGGTGAGATTGCTGACGCCCGCTAGCAGCTTGACGGTGCGATTGAGCTGCCAGTCGCTCGCAAGATCCAGCACGGTATAGGCGGGAATACGTGCCGGCAGATAGGTATTGCCGCTGCCCAGCGGCTGGTTGGAATCCTGCCAGTACTGCGCGGCCGACGACACCGCCGTAAGGCTGAGCTTGACGCGCTGTTCAACGCGCCAGGTCACGCCTGCCTTCAGCAGATAACGCGGCGCATAGGCCGGTATCTTGCCGACTTGCCCCGGTATGGCACTGGCGGTGAAACGGGCATTCAACAGGCTGGCATTGAGGAAGCCCTCCAGGTGCTCGTCGCGATCAGCCAGCGAGGTCCGCGCGAAGAAGTCGTAGTTGAGCTGCCCTTCAAAGCCGCGGCTGCGGGTGTTGCCGGTGTTCACCTCGATCACGTCGGTAGCGTTGATGTGCTGCGCCTCGATGCGGTTCTTGAAGTCGATCCAGAACACGCTCGCGTCGTAGTAGAGGCCAGTGACCGGCACGCCGTGGACGCCGGCTTCCCAGGACAGCGACTTGGACGGATCAGGCGCACGCCCCGGCACGATATTGGCAAACGGCGAGGCCATGTCGAAGTAGCGCAGCGGCCGCCAGCCCTGCGACACGTTGAAATAGGTCTCGTTGCCGTGGCCAAAGTCGTTGCCGATGCCCAGCCCGAACAGCGGCACCGTGCGCGCATCCGCCTCGTTGATCAGTGGGCGGCGGAGGAAGGGCGGCTTGACGGTTTCTTCCACCGCTACCCGCTCGTGCTCCAGTCGCACCGAGGGGACGATATGGAAGCGGTGCGGCAATCGGAACACGTTCTCGGCGAACACCGAGGCGTAATGCGAGCTGCGCGCCTGCACCAGTCGTGGCGTGCCGCTGCGGTCGTCGCGGTCGACGTAGAGGTCGGTGCTGGTCCATTGCCGGAACGGATCGTTGCCGTCGAACAAGGTGGAACCGATGGTGAAGGCATTGCCTTGGCCCCACCGCTTGCGCAGGCGCAGATCCAGGCCGGTGCTGCGGAATTGCTCGTCCTGGAGCGTGGTGGTGAGCGGTGGCGGCTGAGGCGGCAGCGCCCCGTTGGCCGCTCGACTGGCGAGGTCCTGGTAGGCGAACCACAGCTTGCCGGTAAACAGCCAGCCATCGCCGAACTCGCGACTATGCCCCAGTACCAGTTGGTCGCGATCGACCCAGTCCCGGTTGTATGGCGTAGGTGTCGCCTGCGGGTTGGCCTGCCATTGCGGGTAACTCAGCCGCCCGGCATCGCCGGAGGCCGCGTCGATCATGTGCAGGTCCAGCCACCACTGTTGTTGCGCGGTCGGGCGGTAGGC
>Ga0209258_101055_pt1 | contig 12066 bp, 10 predicted proteins | sample Araplaol_mTSA_r2_FD_184281 | JGI IMG/M metagenome (GOLD analysis project Ga0209258, IMG submission 184281) | Arabidopsis root microbial communities from North Carolina, USA - plate scrape CL_Col_mTSA_r2 (SPAdes) (version 2) | ecosystem: Host-associated > Plants > Roots > Endosphere | place: USA...
CGACCTTCGATCATGCCAAGAATGGCACCTGTTCTATGGTCGACCATCAGCGATGCTACCTGTTCAACACCCTTCGTCTTGCTGTCAGGGGAGAAGTTATCAGGATTAGCAGAGACGCGCTTCATTGCATCATATATTTTCTTATCAATGGTGGTATACACGAGATAACCGCCGCGAAGCAGTTGCTCGCGTGCCGACTGCAGCATATCGTTGTTCTCGCGCTTGCGCAAGTCTGCCTTCGTAAGTCCAGGATTCTGCTGAAGTACGAGTACTTCTGCTGCGGCACGTTCTGTTTCCATCATCAGATATGGATATGTAGCGTATGCCTTCTCCCGAGGCTGGGCAATTGATTTGCGAATATCAAACGCCAGCGCTTCATTATATTGCTGCATCGTAATTTTATTTTCTTCAAGCATTCGCTTGAGAACAAGCTTCTGCCGTTCAATTGCGCGTGCAATCCCTTTTTCATTGACTTCACCTTTACCGGTAAAGGCCGAGTAAGCGGATGGAAGCTGTGGAAGGCCTGCAAGATACGCAGATTGGGCGATGTTCAACTTGCTCAGATTATCAATATTAAAAATACCTTTTGCTGCTGCTTTAATTCCGTATAAGTTGTAGCCTGTTGAACCGTTTCCGAAAGGAACCTTATTTAAGTATGCAACAATAATTTCATCTTTGGACAATACACGCTCCATACGCATGGAGAGCAGTATTTCCTTTGCTTTACGACTGTCGGTACGATCCAAATTCAAAAATACACGTCTTGCCAATTGCTGAGTAAGCGTACTGCCGCCTGTCTGCACAGATTGATTCAATACTTTCTGTACAACAGCCCGAGACAGTCCGCGAATATCAACGCCCATATGCTCATAGAATCGATTGTCTTCAATCGCAACAAGGGCATCAATGACGGATTGGGGGATATCTTTTAATGAGACGGGACGACGATCCTCTTCGGTTCGAAGCTGTCCGATCGGATTGCCGTCATTAAAAAAAGCGAATCCGGTTATGGCATTCTCCTGAATCTTCTGCTGAATCATTTCTCGTGGGCGAACCGGTTCGTCCTTGACTAAGGACGTTACATAACCGAGACCAGCGCCACCAGCAAATAAGCCGCATAGCAGGCCGAACAGCATGAGCCACTTCATAACGGACCATATCGTGCGGCCAATCGACCTCTTGCGTGCTGGTCTTTTGCCGCTTTCCGTCACTTTCTCCTCAACCATGCATTATTTCCTCCTTAGTAATTGCAGCGCTTTCCATTATACCATAAAAGTGAGAGGAAAAAGAGCGTCCGTTATCGCATTTCCTGATGATAATATAGCAGGAAAAATAAAAAAATCGCCTCCCGCTAGGGAAGGCGATTGTGGTGTCGCTTCTATGCGATAGAGCGAATCTTATCGGCTGTAGAACTCGACGATTTGCTTTTCATCGATGTCTTGGGACAACTCGCCGCGTTCAGGCAAACGTACGAATTTACCTTCCATAGCAGCTTCGTTGAACTCCATGTATCCTGCCAAGTGATGACGGCCTTCAAGAGCTTCCTTGATCACTTTCAAGTTACGGCTTCTTTCGCGCAAGCCGATTACATCACCAGGAGATACGAGGTAAGACGCGATGTCTACTTTCTTGCCGTTTACAGTCACGTGACCGTGTGCTACCAATTGGCGAGCACCTGCACGGGAGTTGGAAAAGCCAAGACGGTATACCAAGTTGTCCAAGCGGCTTTCGAGCAAGAACATGAAGTTCTCACCAGCGATACCTGGCAATTTGGATGCGCGGTTGAACAGTGTGCGGAATTGCTTCTCGCCCAAACCGTACATGTGGCGCAATTTTTGTTTTTCTTGCAATTGAACGCCGTAGCCGCTCAATTTTTTGCGTTGTCCTGGACCATGTTGTCCTGGAGGATACGCGCGCTTCAATTCTTTACCTGTACCGCTCAAGGAAATTCCAAGACGACGGCTCAATTTAAATTTAGGACCTGTGTAACGTGCCATGTTATATTGACTCCTTCTCAATCAAAATTATCGTTAGATTGTGGGGTGTCATTGCGTCGAAATCATCCTATGCTTTCCGATAATTCGGTCAGCTCCGACTCAGGTTTTCAGCCGCTGCCTAGCCGGTGATGATTATCGTGAGGGTGACACAACAGTTTCGCCCATATACATCACATAATATTATAAGATAGAGTACGCTCCTGTCAAGCTATATAATCAAATTGAGTTAGAATCTGATTTCTAGTTAGATCTTTTGGCATGGTTCAAATGGACCAAAAAAATAGAATTGGTTTTCGGGATATAGTACATTTTAATTGCAAAATCATGTATGATAGAAATTGAACAACCTTTCGAAAATGAAGGAGAAGAGGATGACGGAACGTCAACTTCCACAATACACAACTGAATTTGAACCAATAAAGACAGAGACAGAGGATTGCCAAGATCCTGCTCCTGTCGACGAAGAATTGGCATTAGAAGGATGGCTGCTTCAGCGTGACGTGACGACGCATGATTTCCCTTATATTGCCTCGCAATTGCAATCCGCATATCGCGCATGGCTGAAGGATATGCCGTATGAAGCGATTTCTATAATTGGAAGCAGTGCGATTTACGATTATGCTGGAGGATGGTTGGCAGGGGATGAGTCACTGCATGCGGATAGCAGAATAAGTATAGCGTTGAATGAATGCTTGCAAGAACGAACCAAGACAACAGCAGCTATAGACAATGGACAGTTGGTTATCTGCCCGCTGCAGACACGCGAGGGGCAAAATGTATTCGCAGCCGTTGCTTACAAGTTGTCCGCAGCTATGTCGAGTGGAGCCATGACAGCGCTGGAGGCGTGGACACACGCGCTTCGCTCGCAGTTCTACCTTGCATTCGAATATACATTTATTAAGGAACTTATGTACACTCAGCGCATTGTTGAACGAGAATACAAACGCAGAGATGTTCTATATAATGTGGTGCGTCACATGCATGATCGAATTGATGTTGATGCGGTGCTGACGCAAATAATGGAAAGTGTAGAGCGGCTTGTGCCGGAATCGAGCATTGAAGTGTATCTATCACAGGATCACCATAGTGTGAACCCGAAGGTGAAGACACTCGTGTTCAAGTCTTGGGGCGATCCGATTGTCATGCAGGCATTTATGAAGGGAGAGCTATGCTACGGCCGGACGCAAGAGGGTCACACCGAAGTTGCCTTCGGGCTTTGCGGCAAGCAGGGCTCGTACGGCGTGCTGAAAGTCTGCTTTCCATACGAGGAACCGGATCCTTCCGATGTACAGCTCATTCAACTCGTGGTCGAGACAGCAGGTACGGCATTTGAAAATGCTCGCCTTCATGAGCAGGCCAATGAAGTCATTCAAGAGCTTCGCTTCATTAATGACTTGACGAAGCGAATTAATCAGAGCTTGAGGTTGCGGGATGTATTCCGGGATGCGACGCACGAATTGCTCCGAGTATTCGGGGCTGAGTTCTGCGTACTGCTACAGCTCAATGCCGAGAAGAACCGCTTCGAGGTTGTATCCTGCAACCTCGAAGAATTTGATGGTGCTCATATGCCAGCGGATGAAGGATTGTTCGGCTACATGATCTCATTGCGCGAGCCAATTATTGTCTCAGACAGCAAGGAACAGAGCCCTACATCCATGCACTTCTTTGAAAAGCTTGGACTGCGCTCTGTGATTGCTGCACCGTTATTTGGCGGAGGTGAGCTGGTTGGAATTGTCGTGCTGGCAGACAAGCGGCCGCAGTTCTTTACGTATGAGAATTTGAAACTGTTGCAAATGCTTGCCACTCATATCGGCCTTGCGATTGCCAACGCCACCTTGCATGCTAGGGTGAAGCATCTTGCCAACAAAGATCAGCTGACTGGTCTCTATGCTCGGCATTATTTGGATAAGCAGATTGATCGGTTGCAAAAAAACGACTTTTGCGGTTCATTGATTGTAGCGGATATCGATTACTTTAAACAGATTAACGACTCGTATGGCCATCAAATTGGCGATAAAATCTTGAACCAAGTCAGCCGGATTATTCGTACTTCAATTCGGGAGACTGATATTGCAGCTCGTTGGGGCGGTGAAGAGCTTGCAATTTATTTGCCGCAGTTGACCCTGCCCCAAACACTACGGGTGGCTGAACGCATACGAGCCCGGGTTGCGAACGAGACAGACCCGAGGGTAACAGTCTCATGCGGCATCGCGGACTGGAACTGGCAGGATGAGAAGATCAGTGTTGAATCCCTGTTCTACCGTGCGGATGTCGCCTTATATGAAGCGAAGCATGGCGGCCGCAATCAGATTCAAATGAGCAAGAAGAAGCAGTAAGCATCATTTTGGTGCGCCGCATAATTCCAAAACAGACGTGACACGCTAAAAGAGGCAGGAATGCAAATTCCGACCTCTTTTTTTTGTTCATTTACAGTGGAGGTGACTTAATGACTATAGCACGATCAACATTACGGGAGAAGCGGCGCCGTGTCATATGGATGGCAACTTTGCTGATTGTTGCGCTTATTGCTCATGGATGTTCGATTGCCGACCATACTCCTCCTGATGTATTGCTCGATAGAGCGCTCAATGGAATGGTAGGCAAGGATCAGTTCCGCTTTCAGGGCATGGCCGAAATCCGAACAGGCAAAGATAAACTGCTAGCCAAGCAGCTGCGATACGAGGGGGAAATTCAACAGCATAAGGGTACCCATATGCGAATTAGTCCTCAAGCGGAGCAGACAACGACCGAGAGCAGATGGAATCCTCTGCGACAATTGGAAGAGCTTCGAATCGATGGGGCGAAGCGGGTGAAGCTGCTGACGGATTCTGATCCAGTTGTTCAGACGCATGCTGGGTTGCCCAACCAAATGCGTGTAATGAGCATCGATGCGAAGCAGCGGGCAGACCTGATTCCATTGCAAATCGTAATCGGTGCAGATCAGGCAAAGCGCCTGTATACCAAACAATTGGTTGAAGATTACGAACGGCTGATTACACCGAACGTGCAGCTGCAGCAAATGAAGGGCAGCATGTCGCAGGCTGATGAGCAGAAGCTTCAGAAGGAGTTAGCAGTTCTTGCTGCCCAAGGCCGCAAGGAGCTCCATGCAAGACTGGAGGATGCAGCGGTGCAGGCGAAGTATGTCGTGTGGGTGAATAAGCGGGATTCACTCCCTGCCTATGTCGAAGGTTGGATAACGTCATCCTATAAGGAGCAAGGGGAACCGAGAGAAGAATTGGTTCACATGCAGTCACAATTTATATATGAGTAGAAGTCTGCTGTACCGTGCAGGAACACGCTGACTCTGCATGATCATCGTGATACAATGATAATCGTAAGTTCATGTTAACTGATCGAGGAGGAACCATAGGATGAAAGACCCAAGAATAGAACAGCTTGCGAAAAACTTGGTTGGATACTCAGTTGATGTACAGCCAGGGGAAAATATCCTTGTAGAGATGATTGGATCTGAGCGTGAATTGGTTAAGTGTATAGTGGATGAGATTGCTAAGCGCGGCGGTCGTCCATTTGTACAGCTGACGGATCGTTCTGTACTGCGTTCGCTTCTCTTGAATGCAACGAAAGAGCAGATGGAGACATGGAAAGAGTATGATCTGCTTCGGATGCAGAATATGCAGGGATACATTGGAATCCGTGCTGGTGAGAATGCGAACGAATTGGCCGATGTGCCAAAAGATAAGATGGCGTTGTACGAATCGATCTATTCCCATCCAGTACATATGGAAGAACGCGTTAAACGTACGAAATGGGTTGTGCTTCGCTATCCGAATGCCTCCATGGCTCAGCTGGCGAACACGTCGACAGAAGCATTTGAGGACTTCTACTTCAATGTTTGCAACTTGGACTACTCCAAGATGGATGCTGCGATGGATTCCTTGAAAAACTTGATGGATCGTACAGACAAGGTGCGCTTGGTCGGGCCAGGAACAGATCTCAGCTTCTCCATCAAGAACATTGGTTCTGTCAAATGCTCCGGACAACGGAACATTCCAGACGGAGAAGTGTACACGGCTCCAGTGCGTGATTCGGTGAATGGCACTTTGTCCTACAACACACCGTCCATCTACAACGGGTTCACATTCGAGAACGTGAAATTTCGTTTTGAGAACGGTAAAATTGTGGAGGCAACAAGCAATGATACGGATCGCTTGAACGAAATCTTGGATTCGGATGAAGGTGCTCGCCACATCGGTGAATTTGCAATTGGCGTCAATCCGTATATTTTACACCCGATGAAGGACATTCTGTTCGATGAGAAGATTGCAGGCAGCATTCACTTCACACCGGGGCAAGCCTATGATACTGCTGATAACGGCAATCGCTCTTCCATCCACTGGGATCTGGTTCTGATCCAGCGTCCAGAGTACGGCGGCGGCGAAATGTACTTTGACGATGTGCTTGTTCGCAAAGACGGCCGCTTTGTTCTTCCAGAGCTGGAATGCTTGAACCCTGAACATTTAAAGTAGTCTATATTTGCCTGCTTCATCTGATGGATTTCACCTTGCGCCCAGCCTCTTATTCACGGTATGATGGAAGCGTATAAATTAGATGTGATTTACTGAGACGGAGGGATTTCAATGTCTAATAACACGGCAATTGTGGAAATCTCGCAAACAGCGAACAAATTCAGATCTTCGATTGTGTTACAAGCCGACAACAAATACATTGACGTAAAAAGTATTCTTGGTTTGTTCACGACACTCGTTGGCAATCAAGCGTATGAACTGCATGTTCATGGACCGGATGTAGACGAAGCGAAAGTAGCTATGTCTGAAGTATTCGAGAAGCATGGTCTGAATGTAACTGTTGTAGCCGAATAATTCGGATCGAGAATTGGGGGGTCGGGACGTATTGTCTCGGCTCTTCTTTCTTTTGGACAAGCACTTTCTGCTTAATATTGAAATACGCTGTTATTTTTTTGCTCTCTCAAGTTTTTCTCTATGAGATGGCAATTATGCTGACCATGCAAGGCGTCGCTTCACTTTGGTACAGGGAATTGCAGGTGGAAAAGTGCGCATTGTCATACAGAAGTTCGCGGTGCATCTTGTGTTACAGGTCATGATCGTCTAATATTAGAAATAGAACAAACGTGACTTCGGGTCATAGGGGGGAAATCAGGCATGTCTTCGTCGGATGTGGTACAACAGATCAATGATAAAGCGCTCGCTCTGCTTGAAGATGATGCGCATCAAATAGAGAAACTCATTCAAGTTCAAATGGAGAACTTGGCGACGCGTTACTGCCCTCTCTATGAGGAAGTGCTAGATACGCAAATGTATGGTTTTTCTAGACAGGTGGATTTTGCAGTTAGAGCGGGATTGGTAGAAGAGGCTGTCGGACGTATGCTGGTCAGCAGATTAGAGCGGAATCTTGCTGTACTGTATGAAGCATTGAACAAAGAAGAGAAATAAGATGAATGAAATTGCTCAGTGCGCAAACGACTGAATACAAAGAAAGCTTGGGACAAGTCCCAAGCTTTTTGTGTTTTGTTGGCAAATGGAAGGAAGGGGACAACGGCAAGCTGTTTCCATACACGAATCATGAATCAGAACGCCTATACGAGGTAAAAAGATACGCCAAGAATAATATACACAGCGAGCAGCAGCAGTCCTTCGTACCAATTTGTACGTCCATCCTGAGAAATCGACTTCGCGATAAAGACAGAGACCGCAATGGCCACCATTTCAATGGTTGTAAATACGATGTCCATCGTTTGCCCGAAGAGAGCACTGACAAATACGAGTACTGGTGCTACGAACAGAGCAATTTGCAAGCTGCTGCCAATTGCAATCTCGACAGCAGCGCCGATCTTATTCTTCATCGCCATCATGACAGCTGCGCTATGCTCTGCGGCGTTACCGACGATTGCAATAACGAATGCGCCCACGAACAGTTCGGATAAGCCGAATTGTGCGGTGAACGAATCAAGGGTGCCAACCAGCCATTCACTCACGAATGCGACCATAACCGTAGCTAGGAGCAGGAATACGATAGACTTTGATTTTGACCAAGCTGGCTCTTCTTCTGCCTGTTCCTCGCCAACCGCTGATTCATCGGTGAGCAGGTCCTTATGGGTAATCATAGAGAACACGAGCCAGAGCAAGTAAGCAGCGATCAATACGCCGGCAACAATGAGACTGAGCGTCTTCGTGCCTTCTGCACTAATCGAATGAGTGGTGAAAAATGCGGCAGGCACGAATAAGGCAATCACAGCAAGCAGCATCAGAGAACCGTTCATGCCTGCAAGCTCGATGTTGAAGCGCTGCACCTTGTATTTTAAGCCCCCTACAAATAAGCTAAGCCCCAATACAAGCAGTAAGTTGCCGATAATCGCACCAGTCAAGCTGGCCTTGACCATGTCGAACAATCCTTCCCGAACAAGGAAGATTGCGATGATGAGCTCAGCTGCATTGCCAAAGGTTGCATTAAGGAAGCCACCGAGCCGCTGGCCTGCGTAGTGGGATACACTCTCTGTGGCCCGTCCAAGAAAGCCGGCGACGAAAATAATCGCGACTGCGGAGATGACGAATTGCAATGTCATATTCCAGTGAAGGTAATGACCTACCCCGCTAAGGACGAATGTGGTGCACAAAAGCGCAAAAAACAATCGGTTGCGCAAACCGATCACTCCTAACGTTCATAAGGTATGGGGCAAAACATCTGATATTTAATATAGCGAACTGATTTTCGTTTGTAAACTATGCCAATTGATCCATATCGTCGGTGTGAAATTGAATCTGATTCGAGTTGAATAACACTGTTTGCTTTCATGTTCAAAAATCGACTACAATATAGGGGAGACAGAAAGGAGGATGACGATGGCTGAGGAACAATTGAACACGCAGGAAGGTAACATTCGGATATCCGACGATGTCGTCGCCACAATCGCTGGTCTTGCTGCGCTTGAAACTCCAGGTATTGCTGCTATGTCAGGCGGACTGTCCGAAGGCTGGGCGAAGCGATTGAGCGGCAAGAATGTACAAAAGGGTGTATCTGTAGAGGTAGGCCAAGTGGAAGCCGCTATAGATCTACGAGTGATTGTCATGTATGGCATGCCAATTCAGGAAGTGTGCCGCCAGTTGCAATTAAACGTCCGCGAAGCGGTTCAGAATATGACCGGACTAGGCGTCGTTGAAATTAATGTTAAGGTTGAGGGCGTCGCATTTAAAGATGAGGAACTGGAAGAGATCCAGCGAATCAGTAAATAGGCACTTATGCTTGCATGCACACCACGAAAAAAAAGACTACACGGACCTAAGAGGCCGGTAGTCTTTTTTGGTTGTTCGCTTGCGGGAATTCGGCAAGCTCCCAATTGGCTTCTTATCATGATTCATCCGATTCGCCTCGCGTGACACACTGAGCAATATGCCGATACTCGCCATCGTAATGAGCAGCGAGGAACCGCCATAACTGATGAGTGGAAGCGTGACACCGGTTATCGGGATCGTTCTCGTTACGCCTCCGATGTTAATGAAGGCTTGAACGGCGATAATCCCAACGATGCCGACACTAACAAGTGTCCCGTACGTATCTGGACACCGTAGAGCGATCATGATGCCGCGCCAGATGAACATCAAATAAACGATCAGGAATATGCTTGTTCCGATAAAGCCCCATTCCTCGGCGATGATAGCGAAGATGAAGTCATTATACGGGTAGGGCAGATAGAGCAGCTTCTGGATGCTCTGACCGAACCCAGCGCCAGTCCATCCGCCATGAGCGATCGCCTTCAACGATTGCAGGAGATTATAACTGGTATTCTGCGAATCGTGAAAGGGATCGAGCCAGGACTGGATGCGGGCGAATTGATATCCGTCCGTCAGCTTCCCAGGCGATAACAAAAAATGCAATCCTAGAACGACAATCACACCTGTCAGTCCTACCAACAGGCAATTCATGATGTGCTTCAGGTTGGCTCCGCCTGCAATGACGATAACACCGGCACAGAAGGCTAGAATCATGGCAGACCCAAAGTCGGGCTGCAGCATGATCAGGCCGACAACGAAGCCGACGATAATCATAACAGGGAAGAGCCCTTTTTTGAAATCTCGAAATTTCTCGCCCTTCTTGGTAATTAAGGCGGCCAAGTACAGAACAATTGAAATCTTAGCCAGCTCTGTCGGCTGTACCCCAATGGTACCACCAATGCCGAACCAGCTGCGCGCTCCGTTCACATCCTTACCTATATACGGGACGAGCATTAGCATTATAATCGTAGCAATAAATAAAGGGATAAATAACTTTTTATACATCCTGTACGGGATATTCATTGCAATGAGCATTGCGATGAATCCAAGTCCAGCCCACATGAGCTGACGCTTGCCGAAGTAAAGTGCATCATGGTTGTATAAAGCAGAAACGGCAGCCAGACTAGAACTCGCACTATATACCATGACGACACCGAATCCGACTAGCAATAACGTAAGCACGAGCAAGGTGAAATCCGGCGTGCCTTTGGCTGGTGGAGACGGGGTATCTCGTTTCATGGGTTTATATGTTGTTCTACTCAAATGAGAACCACTACGCGCTAAGCGCTTCCTTCAATTGATGCAGGCGTTGGGTAGCAGTGTTGAGCTGTGCTTGCGGTATGGGTGTTTCATAATCCAATCCGTGCGGGAAAGACGCACGTCCCATGTAGACCGCTTCGATTGCCAGAATCGCATCTGGCTTCTCCAGCTTGCCTTCCTTCACCCGTGTGTTAATACGCAAATAATAGTCTTCGCTGCCTGCTTCCAGTTTCAAGTCGTATGTAGCACGGTAATACTCCCATTGGCCGCGAAAGAAACCGAGCTTCTCCATTGCTTCATCAAGATAAGCAAGGTCGGATTCAAGCCCGATCAGGCCAGAATTTTCGATTATCATGTACCACTTTCCTCCTTCGAGTTCTCGTCTACCTTGTAAGTACAACCATCTTTACTCTCTACCATGATAGTATGTTTCCTACGCTTGCGCAAGACACCTCTAGCAGGAGCGGATATGGCTCCATATTTCAGGCAGAATCATGCAAAGATGTCTACGAAAGAATGCATGTTATGGTACAATTATGAAAATGGAAACGTAGGGGGAGAGAAGGATGAGTGTGTCTCAGGCATCGTCCTTATGGAAGGAAGCTTTGTCAGCGCAGTTTGACCAGATGATTGCATGGCGACGTTACTTGCATCAGAATCCGGAACTGTCCTATGAAGAATCGAAGACATCCGCATTTGTAGCGGAACAGTTGCGTTCCTTCGGAATTGAGGTTGAAACCGGCATTGGTGGCAACGGAGTGGTAGGCCGCATTCGCAATGGTGATGGTGCAGTCGTTGCCCTGCGTGCAGATATGGATGCGCTTCCGATTCAAGATGAGAAGCAGTGTGAATACCGTTCACAGGTTGCCGGCGTGATGCATGCATGTGGTCATGATGGACATACGGCTACGCTGCTGTCGGTAGCTAAGGTGCTGTCAGAGCATCGAAGCCATTGGTCAGGAGAAATACGGTTGCTGTTCCAGCCTGCGGAAGAGGTAAGCCCTGGCGGCGCTCAGGCTATGATCCGTGATGGCGCGCTGGAAGGTGTAGATCGGATATACGGCGTTCATCTGTGGACACCGATCCCTACAGGCATCATAGCTACGCGTCAAGGGCCGATGATGGCAGCTGTGGATGACTTCCGCTTGACGATTGCAGGGAAGGGCGGGCATGGAGGAATGCCGCATCTGTGCACAGATGCTGTATTAATCGGAGCCTCGCTTGTGCAGCAGCTGCAATCCATCGTTAGCCGCAACGTATCGCCGCTTCAGCCTGCGGTACTATCCATTGGCTCCATACAGGCGGGTACGACCCAAAATGTGATTGCAGAACGTGCGGAATTGAAGGGGACATTACGCTCGTTTGATCCGGATGTCCGCCAGCTGCTTCGTCAGCGCTTCGAGCGTATCGTAGAGCTGACTTGTGCAATGCACGAAGCTGAATATGACTTAGAATTTCGAGTTGGCTATCCGGCACTCGTGAATGACAACAGCGAAGCTGAGCGTGTCTTCCGCATTGCAGCAGAAGTGGTGGGGCAGGAT
>Ga0209258_101058_pt1 | contig 12025 bp, 10 predicted proteins | sample Araplaol_mTSA_r2_FD_184281 | JGI IMG/M metagenome (GOLD analysis project Ga0209258, IMG submission 184281) | Arabidopsis root microbial communities from North Carolina, USA - plate scrape CL_Col_mTSA_r2 (SPAdes) (version 2) | ecosystem: Host-associated > Plants > Roots > Endosphere | place: USA...
GCACTCCATGACCTGATCGGCATCGGTGCCGAGCGCCGCGCGGGAAATGGCCACCTCAGCCCCCTTGCCTGCGCTCCACACGAAAGGCTGTTCAATGTGATGCATATCGGCACCGGCCTTGCGGAAACACTTGAGCGACACGCCGATACGCAGCCACTGCCCGTTCGGCATTCCGGCGAGCTGCGGCCCCAATTGGACACGGCCTTCGCACCCCTTGCCGCAGGCCATGCCGATCCATGCTTCCTTGCCGGGCAGTGCATCGATGCGCAGCGTGGTGATCAACAGCACGTCGCCATTGGTTTCGCGATCGAGATCCATCGGCGCGCGCGCCGTAATGGCGAGTTGCGCATCGCCCTTGCTCCACGCAAAGCGCCGCGCATCCTCCTGCGCCTTGTAATCGAGCGCCGTCATGCGCAGGGCGCCGTCGCCGGTTGCCGCCGGCGATACGTCGCCCGGCGTTGATGAGCCATCGGCGCCACGCAACGTGAAGGTGTACCCATGCACGGGCTTGCCGCGTTCGAGGTAGTTGCCGACGGGAACCTGCTCGCCACGGATGCCGGATGTCTCAGGCAATGTCGGCAACATCCCGTGATTGGCATACGTCAGGCCATAGCCAAGAGGAAACAGTGGGCTGCCCTGCCCCTGAACCGCGCTGCGCGGCCACGCAAACGAAAGCTTGCCGTGGAAGTCATGGGCAACATGGCCATCACGAGTGCGCAGCAGCACATCGGCGACGCCGCCACCTTCGCTGCCTGGCAGCCATGCCGCCACGAACGCGTCGGCCGCGTTGATCTCGCGGTTCATCCACAGCGGGCGTCCACTCAGGAAGACCGCAACGACCGGCACACCTTCGCCGCGCAGGTGACGGATCAATTCGAGATCGTGATCGTCGCCCGGGCGATACAGCAGGTTGGGAATGTCGCCCTGGAATTCCGCGTAAGGATCTTCCCCGAACACGACGACCGCGGCGTCGGGCTTGGCCGCATGATGACCATCGGCGGCGATCTCCACCGCGCCGCCCGCCGCCCTCACCTGCTCCGCGATGCCAGCTCCGATCGATTGCGCGCCGGGGAAATTTGCGTTCTTCAGGCCGGCGCCCTGCCAGGTCAGCGTCCAACCGCCGCTCTGCCGCGAGATGTTGTCCGCGCCGTCGCCCGCGACGAGGATGTGCTTGCGCGGGTCGAGCGGCAGCACGCCGCCGTTGTTCTTCAGCAGCACCAGCGATTCGCGCACGGCGCGTCGGGCGATGGCGCGATGCGCCGGGCTGCCCACCACGTCAGCCGACCTGGCCGCCAGCGGATTGGACGACGGAAGCCCGGCATCGAACAGGCCTGCCCGGAATTTCACGCGAAGGATGCGAGCCACTGCATCATCCACCCGCGCCATCGGGATCGCGCCCGACTTCGCTTCGGCCAGGGTGTGTTCGTAGAGGCCGAGCCAGCTGTCCGGCGCCATCAGCATGTCGATGCCGGCATTGATGGACACCGGGCAGTCCTCGTTCGTGCAACCAGGCACCTGGCCATGCGCATTCCAATCGCCGACGACGAAGCCCTGGAAGTCCATGCGGTCCTTGAGCACGTCGGTGATCAGTGCCTTGTTGCCGTGCATTTTCTGACCGTTCCAGCTCGAGAAAGACGCCATCACGCTCTGCACGCCGGCATCGATCGCAGGCGGATACCCGGCGGCGTGCACTGTTCGCAGAATCTCTTCGCTGATCTGCGCATCGCCCTGGTCCTTGCCGTCCTTGGTGCCACCATCGGCCAGGAAATGCTTCGCTGATGCGACCACGTGCATGCTGTCGAGAAACTGCGGCGTACCGACCTTGCCCTGCAGGCCTTCGACCATCGCACCGGCGTACTGCGCCACCAGCTTCGGATCCTGCGAATACCCTTCGTAGGAACGACCCCAGCGCACATCCTGCGGTACCGCGAGGGCGGGAGCGAAAGTCCAGTTGATGCCGGTGGCGCGCACCTCCTCCGCCGTGGCTGCCCCGATCTCGCGCATCAGCGCCGGATCGTGCGTGGCGCCCAAGGCGGAGTTCTGCGGGAACAGCGTCGCGCCGACGGCGCCGTTATGGCCATGCACCGCATCGATGCCGAACAGCAACGGGATCGCCACATGGCCATCGCTGGTGTCCATAGCCGCGCGGTGAAACGCATCGGCCAGTGCCTTCCACTGCACCGCATCGGCAACCAATTGGCCGCCCGGCTTGGAGTTGCCACCGGCCAGGATCGAGCCCAAGCGATACTTGCGAACGTCATCCGGCGTGACGCTGAGGATATCCGCCTGGATCAGCTGCCCGACCTTTTCCTCCAGCGTCATCTTCGCCATCAAGGCCCGCACGCGCTGCTCCAGCGCGGCGTCCTTCGGCAACGGCCACGTGGCCTTGGGCCACAGCGCAGGATGGACAGCGGTGTCAGGTGCAGCAGCAGGGGCGCTGCCCGACGCAGCCGTACAGGCCGCCATCAGGACGGCAGAGGCCACGCGCAAACGATGGCGGGTCAAAGGCACGGAGCTCTCCCCAACAAATCCGCTGCGGCTCCCCCATGGAGCCCTGGGAGCGGCAGCCTGACAGAAATGACAGCGCTGTCAAATTGCAGTGCAACAACGGACGCCTAGTGTCGTGCCGACGAGCCCCTGCGCGTCCGGTCCGGCACCTTCCCCGTGGAACCGCGCAGGCACAGCGCGAACTTCGCGTAGACCATGGCGCCCTCGCCGTCCCTGATCGTTCGTAACAGTTGGTTGGCAGCGATGCGCCCCATGTCCCGGCACGGCTGGTGGATCGTCGTCAGCGACGGCCAGATCTGGCGCGACATCGGCGTGTCGTCGAATCCGCACACGGAAAGATCGCGCGGCACGACCAACCCCGCCTCGCTGGCCGCCCAGATGACCCCCGCCGCCATGTCGTCGTTGGCGGCAAAGATCGCTGTCGGCGGCGACGACAACGAGAGCATCGTTCGCGTCGCCACGACACCCGAATCGAACGAAAACTGTCCCTGCACCACCAGGCGGTGGTCGTAGCGCAGGCCGCACTGCTCCAGGCCGTCGCGATAGCCGTCCAAACGCCAACTCGACGCACCATGATCCGGATGGCCGATGATGTGGCCGATACGGCGATGCCCCAGCGATGCAAGGTGCACGACCATCTCGCACGCGGCACGCCGCTCGTCCAGCACGACGCCCGCGCAATTGCGATCGCGTGGCGCGACGCAGGCAAACGGAACGCCCCACTCGCGCAGGCATGACAGCAGGTCCGCATGATCGCTGATCGGAGGGGTGAGAATGAGGCCATCCAGCCGGCGCTCGGAAATCAGCTTTTCAACCTGCTCCAGGAATCGCGGGCTGGTTGCGTCCAGTGGCTGCAGCATCATGCTGTAACGCTGCGCATCGCAGGCTTCCAGCACGCCGTCCTGTACTTCCATCATGTAGGACGGCGAAGGGTTGTCGTAGAGCAACGCCACCAGAAACGAACGATTCGCCGCGAGACTTCGCGCGGACGGATGCGGGCGGTAGTCGAGCGACCTGACCGCATCGAGGATGCGTTGCCTGGTGTCTTCCCGCACGCTGCGTTCGTTGTTGAGCACTCGCGAAACGGTCTTGGGAGACACCCCCGCCGCTTTCGCCACGTCTTCGATGCGTGCGCGCATAGTCACCTGAAGTCACGATCGTGGAGCGCCCCGGCGAATCCCTGCCCAATGCGCGTCGGCTCGCATCGCGACGCCGGAGGGAGAGGCGGCGTCATCCTAGCACCGCGCATGGCTTCCACTGGAAGCACCGCGAGCGGAGCTGTCTCGCGCCCATTGCAATCGCATGCTTTCGCCCCACATCTGGAATCGCGCGCGCGTACGCGCGACTACTGTTGGTGTGCCATAGGTGCCGCCAAGCGCATTTTTTCTGGGAAAATGGCTTCCACGGGCGTCGCAGCCGCGGCGCGGTTTCGGTCTTAAGGCATGCGGGTGAACACTGTGATAAAGCTGGTGGGTTTCGATGGCGACGACACGCTGTGGCATAGCGAGGGCTTTTATCAGTCGGCGCATGACGCGTTCGAATCGATCCTCGGCAACTATGTCGATCTCGCCAACCTCGGGCTTCGCGATCGCCTTCTTGCGACGGAGCGGCGCAATATCCGCCTGTTCGGCTATGGCGCCAAAGGCATGACGTTGTCCATGCTGGAGGCGGCCATTGAAATCACGCAATCGCGCATCAGCGCCGCGGATCTTCATCGCATCATCGCGATAGGCAAGGAAGTGCTGGCGCATCCGGTCCAATTGCTGCCAGGCATCCGCGCCGCCGTGGAGGCCGTCGCCCAGCACCATCACGTGGTGCTGATTACCAAGGGCGACCTGTTCCACCAGGAGCAGAAGGTCGCCAGCAGCGGCCTCGCCGATCTGTTCCACCGCATCGAGATCGTTTCCGAGAAGGATGAACGCGCCTATCGCCGCGTCCTTTCCGAATTCCACCTTGCCCCGCAACACTTCGCCATGGTCGGCAATTCCCTGCGTTCTGACATCGCACCGGTGGTGCAACTGGGCGGCTGGGGTGTCTACATGCCTTACCACGTCACCTGGGCGCATGAAGCCGATTCGGATTTCGTCGACCACGCGTCGCATGTCGCACAGATCGACGGCCCGCACGGCATCGCCGCTGCCATCGAGGAGTTGCAGGCCCGTGCTGCCGCATGAGTCCAACGTAGTGCTCGATGCCGACCTGGCGCGAGACCATGAACGCTTGCGCGCCTTCATCGCCGACCACCCGAAGCTGTTCGTGCTTACGGGAGCGGGCTGCAGTACCGATTCGGGCATTCCCGATTACCGAGATACGAACGGCGGTTGGAAGCGGCCACAACCCGTGACCTACCAGGCCTTCATGGGCGACGTGCGTACGCGTCAGCGCTACTGGGCACGCAGCCTGGTTGGTTGGCGTCGGTTCGGGCGCGCAAGGCCCAACGACACGCATCACGCCCTGGCGCGACTCGAGCAGCGCGGCCATGCCCAGGTGTTGCTCACGCAGAACGTCGACGGGCTGCACCAGGCCGCCGGCCATCGCCACGTGATCGACCTGCACGGCCGACTGGACGAAGTGCGTTGCACGGCGTGCGAACACCGTCTGCCACGCGAGGCATTCCAGCAATGGCTTGTCGCGCGCAACCCAACCTGGGCGTTGCTCGATGCGGGAGACGCACCCGATGGCGACGCCGACCTGGACGGCAGGGATTTTTCCAGCTTCGACATCCCGCCCTGTCCCGAATGCAATGGCGTGCTCAAGCCTGACGTGGTGTTCTTTGGCGAAAGCGTGCCTCGCGATCGTGTTGACGCTGCCATCACATCACTGAATGAGGCGGATGCCGTGCTGGTCGTGGGCTCGTCGTTGATGGTGTTTTCCGGCTATCGCTTTGTGGCTGCGGCAGCCCGGGAAGGCAAACCGGTCGCTGCCGTGAATCTGGGCACGACGCGCGCCGACCCCTTGCTCACGCTCAAGATCGAACAACCTTGCGCTGCGGCGCTGGCTTTTATCGCCTGAGGCATGTGGTCATACGCCGCTCGCGCCGCATGACAATTTGATGCAAAGTAGACATCCCGGCCGGTCGGAAACTTTTCCATGAGTGCCAGGCTACAGCGTCACGCAGCGTCGCCGCGCGCCTTATCGGGCCATGCCATGGTCAAGCCAACGTCTCCCTCGGCATTCGATCGCATCCGCAAGAATCTGGACGGCTATTTCGTCAAAGCCGTCGATGCACGCAAGCGTCTGCTCACCGGGCCCTACGACGCGGATCTTCTCCATGCATGGCGCGTCAACCTGCGCCGGATCACTGCCACACTGAAAGACGTCGCGCGGTTTTCCGACGACGATCTCGACGATGTCCACGCCTATCTGCGCGAATGCCGCGATGCAACCGGCGAAACCCGGGACATCGATATCCTGGTGGATGAAACCCTGCCGCTATTCGTCGAAAAGAACGAGCCGGACAAAAGCAGGATCGACACGACCGCCAAGGCCTTGAAGGCTCGGCAAGCCGCCGCCCGCACGCACGCCGTGGCCGCGTTGAAGAAGTACGATCTTGCCAAGCCCATGCGCGCCTTGCGGCATTGGGAGGCCACGCTGGAACCTCCCACCGACAACATGACGCGCAAGCTGGCAGCCACGTCGATCGAAAAGCACTACAACCAGCTGATCAAGCGCGCCGACAAACTCGACGGCGGACAGAAAACCCTGCATCGCCTGCGCACGTCGACCAAAAAGCTGCGCTACACCATCGAGCTCTACGCGCACGTCTTTCCGAAACAGGCGACCGGATCATGGCTCAAGCAACTTGCCGACCTGCAAAGCCATCTCGGTTTGGCGCATGACCGCCTGATGGGTCGCAAGCTCATCGCCATGGCAGCGGCAGAGCATGCGAAAGCCCCGAAACCCTTCCGTCGCTGGACCAAACTCACGGCCTACGATGCATTGAAGGATGCCATGCAATCGCTGGCAAAGCTGAAGCATTTGCGCCATTACTGGCGCGCGCGAGCCAACTGACGCGCTATCGGCGCGCGCGAAAGAAATCGCGCAGCATGCTCGACGACTCGTCCGCCAGCAGGCCGCCCTCGACCATGACGCGATGGTTGTGGCGATCCGAGATCAACGTGTCGAACACACTGCCTGCGGCGCCGGTCTTTGGATCGGTGGCGCCGTATACCACGCGACCGATGCGTGCGTGCACCAGCGCCATGGCGCACATGGCGCACGGCTCCAGCGTCACGTACAGCGTCGCGCCTGGCATGCGGTGGTTCGCGAGTTTTTCGCCGGCCGCGCGTAGCGCCATGATCTCGGCATGCGCAGTGGGATCATTGAGCGTGATGTTGCGATTCCATCCCAGGCCGATGATCTCGCCCTCGTGCACCAGCACCGCGCCCACCGGCACCTCGTTTTCCGCATCACGTGCATGCCCTGCAAGCTGCAGGGCGCGCCGCATGTAGCGTTCGTCTTCTTGTGAAAACGGCGGTGCCGGAAGCGGCATATCGTCGGTCATCGGGGCCATTCTTGCCTGGGCGGTGGGCCATTCTACCGGCGCTGTACGCGTATTTCCGCCGCATCGGCACCGCCGATGACGGTGACCGGGCATCCCCGCTTCTCCTTCGGAGGCCGGCGGCATGTCGTGTCGGCTTGCCATCGACGATGGCGATTCAGCGAAGGGACGCCACCACGGAACACGCCGAGCCGGTAGTTATCGTCGGCGAAAGTCCGGCATAGGCCTCTCCTCGGCCTGCTCGGCGCCACTTGGCTGAAACGCAGGAGATCGCTTGCCACTCGGAGGCCACGACTGAATCGACGTCGATCCTCACGAATTGCCTACGTTTTCGCGAGCTGCCGAAGGCATGGACTTCCTTACCATGGGGCCATGTTGATGACTCGAGCTCCCAAGAGTCGCGTCGGCGCATCGACCCTGGTGGCGATGGCGCTTGCCATCATGTTTCTCGGAGCCACGCTGCCCACGCCGCTTTATCCGCTGTACCGGCATCGCTTCGGCTTCAGCGAGGTCACGCTGACGCTGGTGTATTCGGTCTACGTTCTCGGCAACCTGGGCGCGTTGTTCTTCTTCGCGCGGCTTTCCGACCAGATCGGCCGCAAGGCAACGGCATGGCCGGCCATCGGCATCGGCATGGCCAGCGCAGCGGCGTTCGGACTCGCCAGCGGCACCGCATGGCTGTTCGCCGCCCGGGCGCTCAGCGGCTTCTCGACGGGCCTGGCTTCGGGCACGTTGACCGCGTGGATCGCGGAACTCCAACCGGAAGGCCGCAGCGGTGCCGGCGCAGTGACGGCCACGGTGGCCAATTTCTCCGGGCTCGCCATCGGCCCGCTCATAGGCAGCCTGCCCGCCCAATTCGAGTTGCAACCGTTGCGATTGCCGTTCGTGGTGTACATCGTGGTTCTCGCGGCCGCGGGCATCGCTCTTTCCTTCGTGCCGGAGACTGTGGACAAACGCGTGCGGCGCTTCGCCGAACTGTCGCTGCGGCCACGCCTTGGCGTGCCCAGGGAACGTCTCGCAGCCTTCGTATCGCCGGCGGTAACGGCATTCGTCACTTTTGCGCTCATCGGCTTCTACGCAGCATTGATTCCCGGCGTGCTGGCCGAGGCGCTGAAGGATTCGCGCCCGCTGGTCTCGGGCGCCGTACTGTTCCTTCTGTTTACCGTCGCCGCCATCGCGGTGGTCGCCACCCGCACGATGGCCAGCCGCACGGCCATGCTGGTCAGCCTCGCGCTGTTTCCGCCGGCCGTCGCCCTGTTGATTGCCGCCGAGCACTTCCATCGCTTCACGGTATTGCTCGCCGCGTCGGCACTGGCGGGCGCCGCGGCGTCACTGGGCTACCGGGGCAGCCTCGCCGTGGTCAATCGCATCGCGCCCGCGGAGCGCCGAGGCGAAGTCGTGTCGACCTATCTGATCGTGATGTTCTGCGGCAACTCGTTACCCGTGATCGGCATCGGCTTGCTGTCCATCCGCACCGGCCCGGCGTTCGCGCATCAAGCCTTCGCCGGCCTGATCGTGTTGCTTGCGGCGATCGGCCTGGCGGTCGGCTGGAAATATGCACCCAGGAACGGGAGTTGACCGGCGCCGGAAACGGGCGCGAATCGAATGCGCGGAAGTCGCCACGGTAACGCAGGCCCGGCACGCGACGGAGTTCAACATGAACGACACACGCTCGACGACGCACGCAACAGCAACGGTGACCGTTACAAGGTCCGAAGCCACGCCCTATGACGAAGACCCGAACCCGGCACTGCTTGAGATCGCCTTGACGGAAACATTCACCGGAGACATCGAGGCGGAGTCTGAGGTTCGCGCGTTGCAGACTCGGCGTGCCGATGGATCCGCCAGCATGGTCAGCATGCAACGCGTTCGCGGAACCTTGGGCGGGCGCCGGGGATCCTTCGTGCTCCAAGGCTCCGAAACCATTCAGAGCGGCAGGATCAAAGCTACCTGGTTTGTCGTTCCCGACTCCGGAAGTGGCGATCTCTGCGGGCTGCACGGCGACGGCGGCTTTGAAGGCGAGTTTGGCAAAAGTTCTCAGGCCACCCTGGACTACGGATTCACGTGATGCGACCGGAGCGTTATCGCCATGCCGTGGTTCCGCACATCTATATCGATGGCGCGGCACGGGCAATCGAGTTTTATGCGCGGGCATTCGGTGCGGAGGAGCTTTTTCGCATCGCCGGGGCAGACGGCAAGATCCTGCACGCGGAGATTTCCATTGGCGGTTCGGTGATCATGCTGGGCGATCCTGACGGCCGGCTCTATGCCGAACCGAAAGTGCTGGGGCGCACTACCGCTGGCCTGCACGTCTTCACGGATGACAACGCTGCGTTGCTTCGGCGCGCATTGGACGCGGGCGCGGAGCAGATCCAGCCGCCGACCGACATGTTCTATGGCGCCAATTCCGCGAGTGTGCGCGATCCCTATGGGCATGTCTGGGTGCTGCTGACCTGGAAAGAGGATCTGTCGCCCGCAGAAATGGAGCGCCGAGGACGTCCATGACGCCACGTCCTGGGCGTCGCCGGGAAGAACGCTGCAGCGATCCATCGGATGGGCGGGAGGTTTCCCGGTAACGCGAAGTACCGCTGCCCAGCGGCGGCATCAGGCCCGGACGTAGACCCAGGCTTCGTTACCGGATTTCAATCGCACCGCGACCCGCTTGTAGTCCGCGACTTCGTACCGGTCCGCCGCGGCCAGCTCCGCCGAGGTGATTTTGAAGACCTTGCCGGCGACCTCGTCGGCCGGATCGCCGCTAGGGGCGACGATCGGGTGGAATCGCTCGCCGCTCTTGCGAAGGACTTCCGGGTCGGTGATCTCGACCATCGTCCGGCGATAACCCGGCATGGCGTCGTCTTCGCCATCCAGCAGACGGCCGAAGGATTCGAGTTGCACCCGCTCGAGCTGCAACGTGCCGTAGGAGAACAGCAGCTCGCCAGGCTCGTCGCACGGTCGCATCGAAAATCCTTCCCTATCAATGAATTACGGCAAACTTCTGAGATCCGCAGACGAGTGGGGTTTCGCCGGGATCACTCCCACTCAATGGTAGCGGGCGGCTTGCCGCTGATGTCATAAACGACACGAGAAACGCCACGCAACTCATTGATAATGCGATTTGAAACCTTGCCAAGGAACTCATACGGCAAGTGCGCCCAGTGCGCGGTCATGAAGTCGATGGTTTCCACGGCACGCAGCGCGATCACCCACTCGTAGGCGCGCGCATCGCCCACCACGCCCACCGACTTCACCGGCAGAAACACGGCGAACGCCTGGCTGGTCTTGTCGTACAGGTCCCAGGCGCGCAGCTCTTCGATGAAGATGGCATCGGCACGGGCCAGCAGCTCGGCGTACTCCGGCTTCACCTCGCCCAGGATGCGCACGCCCAGGCCGGGGCCCGGGAACGGATGGCGGTAGACCATGGCGCGCGGCAGGCCGAGTTCCACGCCGATGCGACGCACCTCATCCTTGAACAGCTCGCGCAGCGGCTCGACCAGCTTGAGCTTCATGTGCTCCGGCAGGCCGCCCACGTTGTGGTGGCTCTTGATGACATGGGCCTTGCCGGTCTTGCTGCCGGCCGACTCGATCACGTCGGGGTAGATGGTGCCCTGCGCCAGCCACTTCACCTGGCCGTGGCCGGCGTTGGTGACCTTGGCCGATTCCTCGTCGAAGATCTCCACGAACAGCCGACCGATGATCTTGCGCTTGGCTTCGGGATCGGCCACGCCCTCCAGCGCCTTGAAGTAGCGCTCGGCCGCGTTAACGCGGATCACCTTCACGCCCATGTGCTCGGCCATGGTGGCCATCACCTGGTCGCCCTCCTGCCAGCGCAGGAGGCCGGTGTCGACGAACACGCAGGTCAGCTGGTCACCGATGGCCCGGTGCAGCAGCGCGGCCACCACGGAGGAATCCACGCCGCCGGAGAGGCCCAGCAGCACATGGTCGTTGCCCACCTGCTCGCGCACGCGGGAAATCTGGTCTTCGATGATGTGCGCGGCGGTCCACAGCGTCTGGCAGCCACAGATCTCCGTGACGAACCGCTTGAGCAGGTTGGTGCCCTGCTTGGTGTGGGTCACTTCCGGATGGAACTGCACGCCGTACCAGCGCTTGTCCTCGTTCTCCATCACCGCGACCGGGATGCGGTCGGTAGTGCCGGTGATGACGAAGCCCGGCGGCGCCTTGGCGACGTGGTCGCCATGGCTCATCCACACATCCAGGCGATGCGTGCTGTCGTGGTCGCTCAGCTCCGCGAACAGGCGGCTCTTGGCAACGATGTCCACTTCCGCATGGCCGAACTCGCGCGCATCGGCGGCCTCGGTGGCGCCGCCCAGCTGCGCGGCCAGGGTCTGCATGCCGTAACAGATGCCCAGGATGGGCAGGCCCGACTCGAACACTTCCTGCGGCGCCTTGGGCGCGCCCGGCAACGTGGTCGATTCCGGACCACCGGACAGGATGATGCCCTTGGCGCCGAACGCAGCGATCTCGGCCGGGTCGTGGTCCCACGCCCAGATCTCGCAGTACACGCCGATCTCGCGGACGCGGCGGGCGATCAATTGGGTGTACTGCGCGCCGAAATCGAGGATGAGGATTTTGTCGCTATGGATATCGGTCATGGTCCGGCTCCGGATGGGACCAGGTGGCCGGCCCCACGTCTGAATCTCTGGAATGCGAAGCCAACGTCATGCGGGTGCACGCCGTTGGCTCCGGTTGAAACGATGCGCCGGCCATGAGGCCGGCGCGGATCCTTACGAATTCAGCCGATAGTTCGGCGCTTCCTTCGTGATCTGGATGTCGTGCGGATGCGCCTCGGTGACACCGGCGCTGGTCACCTTCACGAACTGCGCCTTCTGGCGCACGTCCTCGATGGTGGCCGCACCCAGGTAGCCCATCGAGGCGCGCAGGCCACCGATCAGCTGATGGATGATGTTGCGCAGCGGACCGCGGTACGGCACCCGGCCCTCGATGCCTTCGGGTACCAGCTTGTCGGCGTCGGCTTCTTCCTGGAAATAGCGATCCTTC
>Ga0209258_101059_pt1 | contig 12014 bp, 12 predicted proteins | sample Araplaol_mTSA_r2_FD_184281 | JGI IMG/M metagenome (GOLD analysis project Ga0209258, IMG submission 184281) | Arabidopsis root microbial communities from North Carolina, USA - plate scrape CL_Col_mTSA_r2 (SPAdes) (version 2) | ecosystem: Host-associated > Plants > Roots > Endosphere | place: USA...
CGTCAACTTCAAGGCCATCGACGAGGAGATCATCCTGCGCGTGGTCGACAAGTTCCTGCTGCAGCTCGAGGCCCAGCTGGCCGAGAAGAAGGTCGAGGTCACGTTCTCCGACGCCCTGCGCAAGCACTTGGGCAAGAAGGGCTTCGACCCGCTGATGGGCGCCCGTCCGATGCAGCGCCTGATCCAGGACACGATCCGTCGTGCGCTGGCCGACGAACTGCTGTTCGGCCGCCTGGTCGACGGCGGCCGCCTGAGCGTGGACGTCGACGACAAGGGCGAGACGGTGCTCGACATCCAGGCCTCCGGCAAGAGCGGCGACAAGCCCAAGGCGGAAGCTGCGGCGCTCTGAGCGGCAGCCTCTCTCGGCGAAACCCGGCGCGACGCGAGTCCCGCCGGGTTTTTTCATGATCGCTTCAGTGCGTCCAGGGCGGCGCGAACGGCGGCTGGCCGCTCACGCAGGCCTGCGCGCCGGCGGGCATGATCGCCACGCCCCGGAACGGCTCGGCATGGAGGTTCCGCAGCGAGAACGGCACCTCCGGCGGGATCACGATGGCGCTGCCGGGCGTCAGTTCGTGCTGGGCATCGCCCAGCGTCGCGAGCGCGCGGCCCTCGATGCAGACGATGGTTTCCTCGGCACTGAGCGTGTGCGTGACGGCCTGCGCGGTGTCGAGCAGCGTCACGATCCAGACGCTGTTGGCCGTCGCCCCGCGGCTGGGTGAGGCGAGGCCGGTGAAGGTCGCGCCGTGGAGGTGAAATTGCGGCGCGTCGGCGGCGGCGATGAAGGGCATGGCGTGCTCCGGGGTTATGATGGTTTACCAAAGTAATATACCAAGGTTAATCACATGACGCAGGGCGATCCCCCCGATGGCGGCCCGCCGATCGACTTCGGCGTCCTGCTGAACCTGGCGTTCGGCAGCTTCAAGGTCGCTCTGCATGCCGAGCTGGCGCGCGCCGGCTTCGGCGACGTCGGCCCGTCGTTCGGCTACGTGTTCCGGCTGCTCGCGTCCCGGCCGCTGAACCTGAGCGAGGTGGCGAGCGCGCTCGCGATCACGGCGCCCGGGGCACTGAAGATCGTCAACGACATGGTGGACAAGGGCTACGTCGAGCGCCAGGCGCACGCCCTCGATGCCCGCCAGAAGCTCCTGGCGCTGACGCCGCGGGCGCGCCGGGCGATGAAGGCCGCGCGCCAGTTCCATGCGCGGTTCGAGACCAAGCTGGCGCAACGGCTCGGGGCCGGCGACGCCCGTGCCGCGCGGCGCGCGCTGGAGGCCATCGTGGCAGCCGCGCCGGCCGGCGAGGTGCAGCTTCGCGCCGTTTGAGGCGCTGTCGGTCCGCGGGGGCCGGGACCGGGCGGCGGGGACGGCCGCGCGCGCGCCTGGCTAGTTCGCGTGCGAGATCACGAGGTTGTCCGACGCGCCCGTCGCGTCGGCCGGGGCGGTGACGACCGCGCCGACCGATGCAGTGACGGTATTCTTGTGGCCCGTGATCGTGACGCGCCCGGTGCTCGAGTCGACGACCGTGTTCGACGGCACGTAGAACGTCTGGTTGGGCCCGATGGTGTACGACTGACCGGCGACGAGCGTGCGTGTCTGGGGAATGGTGTCGTCCCCGCCGCAGGCGGCCAGGCCCATGCAGAGCGCGCCCGCGAGCGTGATCGTCCGGAGGATCATGTCGTCTGTCCCTGTGAGGTTCGTGAAGTGGCGCCAGGGTAGGGGCGCAGGCTGAAGGCGACCTGTGCCGGTGGTGGGCGCGGCCAGGCGTGTGCGGCGCATTGTCGCCCGGGCGGCGCACCTGACGATGCGCAGGAGCTTCCCGCTGCGCGCGGGCTCAGGCGGCCGCGGGATCTTGCCGGAAGTAACCCGCCAGCAGCTCGTAGACCGCCGGCGACTCGCGCTTGAACGGCACCGCGGCCACGAAGAAGGCCTCGACGGCGACGGCGAAGAATTCCTCGACGGCCTGCGCGCCATACGGGTCGACGACGGTGTCGGCGCCGCTGTCGACGAGGTCGCAGAAGTCTTCGTACGCGGTGTCGAGGACTTCGATCCAGTGCTCGCGCGCGGCCGCGTCGGGCAGCGGCGGCACGCCGTCGGTGGCGCCGGCGGCCATGTCGATGACGTGGGCGAACTCGTGGATGACGACGTTGTAGGCCCAGTCGGCTGCCTCGGCGGCGTCCTGCACGTCGGCCCAGGCCAGCATCAGCGGGCCGCCGCTCATCGCCTCGCCGGTGAGGTTCTCCTCGTACTCGTGGACGATGCCGTCCTCGTCCATCACGCTGCGCTGCGCGACGACCTCGTCCGGATGCACGACGATGCCGACGAAACCGTCGTACAAGTGCAGGCCCAGCTTGAGCACCGGCAGGCAGGCCTGGGCGGCGATGAGCAGCGCCATGTCGTCGCTGACCTCCAGGCCGCCGGCCCCATGGAACTGCTTGCGATCGAGGAAGAGACTGCACAGGCGCCGCAGTTCGCCGCGCTCCGCCTCGTCGAGGCGGGCGAGGAAGGGCAGGCGCTGCAGCGTCAGCTCCCACAGGTCGTCGGGAATCGCGCGGCGCGCGAGCGCGCGCTGCTCGCGCCACGCGTCCAGGCGCGCGAGTGGCGCGCGCCACCACGCGGGCGGGGCGGCGTCGCGCATCAGGCCTGGTCGGGCGCGATGCGCTCGAAGCCCGCGGCCGTCCAGCGCAGCACCTGCGCCCGGCGCGCCTCGGGCTCGGGCCGGTCGAGATCCCAGTCGGTGAGGACGTGGCGCGTCCAGCCGTCGCGCACCTGGGTGCCGGGGCGGTGGGTGTGGCCGTGGATCATCGTGTCGGTGCCCAGGCGTGCGAGCCAGGCCTTGGCCATGGTCTCGTCGACATCGGCGTAGGTGACGGGCTCGTCGTGGCGCGCCATGCTGGCCGCGCGCATCTTCGCGGCCAGCGCCAGGCGAGCCTCCAGCGGCTGCGACAGCAACTGCTGCTGGTACGCCGGGTTGCGCACCTGCTGGCGGAACACCTGGTACGGCACGTCGTCGACGCACAGTTCGTCGCCGTGCGTCAACAGCACCGTCCTGCCGAACGCGGTCACCGCGGCCGGGTCGGACAGCAGGCGGATGCCGGTGGCCGCGGCGAACTCGGGACCGATCAGGAAGTCGCGGTTGCCGTGCTGCAGCCACACGGGCACGCGCGCGGCGGTGGCGGCGATGGCCGCCGTGCAGCGCGCCTCGAAAGGACGCGTGCGCGCATCGTCGCCGACCCACACCTCGAAGATGTCGCCCAGCAGGAAGACCGCGTCGGCGCGCGTGCGCGCCATGTAGGCTTCCCACGCGTCGGCCGTGGCCGGCATGGTCTCGCTGAGGTGGATGTCGGAGATGAAGTCGACGGCGCGGATGTCGTCGCCGAGCTTCAATGCCGAATCGAAGGGGGATGGCAATGAACCCTCCGCACTGCGTGCCGCGGTGCGACCGGCTTCGGGCGGCCGGGCGCCGGTCAAGCTCAAGCCTGGACTTCCTCGGCCTTGACGATCTTGACGTCCTCCAGCGGCACGTCGTCGTGGAAGCCCTTGCGGCCGGTCTTCACGGCGGCGATGGCGTCGACGACCTCCTTGCCCTCGACGACCTTGCCGAACACGGCATAGCCCCAGCCGTCCTGCGCCTGGTCGTTGTTCAGGAAGCCGTTGTCGGTCGTGTTGATGAAGAACTGCGCGGTGGCCGAGTGGGGCGCCGAGGTGCGCGCCATCGCCAGCGTGTACTTGTCGTTCTTCAGGCCGTTCTTGGCCTCGTTCTGGATCTGCGCGTCGGTGTCCTTCTGCTTCATGCCCGACTCGAAGCCGCCGCCCTGGATCATGAAGTTGCGGATCACGCGGTGGAAGATCGTGCCGTCGTAGAAGCCCTTGTTCACGTAGGACAGGAAGTTGGCGACGGAGACGGGCGCCTTGGCGTCGTCGAGCTCGATGCGCAGGTCGCCCTGGCTGGTGGTCATCTTCACGTACTTGGTCATGCTTATTTCTCCAGGGTGGCTTTCTTGATGATGACGGGGTTCACGGGCACGTTCTCGAACGGGCCCTTGGTCGTGGTCTCGACCGCCTTGATCTTCTCGACGACGTCCATGCCCGAGACGACATGGCCGAACACGGCGTAGCCGTCGCCCTGGTCGAGGAACGGGTTGTCCTTGACGTTGATGAAGAACTGCGCGGTGGCGGAGTTCGGGTCGCCGGTGCGCGCCATCGCGATGGTGCCCACGGTGTTGCTCAGGCCGTTGTGGGACTCGTTGACGATCGGCTTGTGCGTGGGCTTTTCCTTCAGGCCGGCGAAGGTGGAGACCATGCCGCCGCCCTGGATCATGAAGTTCGGGATCACGCGGTGGAACACGGTGCCGTTGTAGTGGCCTTCCTTGACGTACTGCTCGAAGTTGGCGACCGTCTTGGGCGCCTTGTCCGCGTCGAGTTCGACGACGATCTCGCCCAGCGTGGTGTCCAGGTGCACCTTGTCGCCGGCGTAGGCGGGCGCGGCGACCGCGCTCAGCCCGGCCAGCGCCAGCGCGGCCCACCGGGTTTGTTGGGGGATGCTCATCCAAAGGTCTCCTTGGCTATACTTCCCCGATTCTACCGAGGGCAGCCGAGCCCGCTTCCTCCCGGACTCCGCGTACTCTTCCGTTCTTCGGCCGCGGGCGTCGCGCCTCGGCGAAAGACCCGGTCTTTCCCCCAAATTTCCGCGTTCGGCTGCCCGCCGCTTCCCTGCGAGGCCTTGGGCGCCGGCTCCTGTTCCCGATGACGCTGCGTCTGTTCAACACCCTCACCGGCCAAGCCGAAGAATTCGTCCCGATCGTTCCCGGCCATGTGCGCATGTACGTGTGCGGCATGACGATCTACGACCTGTGCCACATGGGCCACGCCCGCATGATGATGGCGTTCGACGTCGTCTATCGCTGGCTGCAGGTGCTGGGCTACGAGGTCACGTACGTGCGCAACATCACGGACATCGAGGACAAGATCATCAAGCGCGCGGTCGAGCGCGGCATCACCATCCGCCAGCTCACCGACGAGATGATCGCGGCGATGCGCCAGGACATCGGCGCCATCGGCATCGAGCCTCCCACGCACGAGCCGCGCGCCACCGAGTACGTGCCGCAGATGCTCTCGATGATCGCCACGCTGCAGGACAAGGGCCTCGCCTACCAGGGCGACAACGGCGACGTGAACTACGCGGTGCGCAAGTTCCCGGGCTACGGCAAGTTGTCGGGCAAGTCGCTGGACGACCTGCGCGCGGGCGAGCGTGTGGCGGTGGCCGACGGCAAGACCGACCCGCTCGACTTCGTGCTGTGGAAGTCGGCCAAGCCGTCCGAGCCCGACGACGCCAAGTGGGACAGCGCGTACGGCCCGGGCCGTCCGGGCTGGCACATCGAGTGCTCCGCGATGTCGTGCGCCGTCCTCGGCGAACGCTTCGACATCCACGGCGGCGGCATGGACCTGCAGTTCCCCCACCACGAGAACGAGATCGCGCAGAGCGAGGGCGCGCTCGGCCATCCGTTCGTCAACTACTGGCTGCACAACGGCTTCCTGAACGTCGACAACGAGAAGATGTCGAAGTCGCTCGGCAACTTCTTCACCATCCGCGACGTGCTCCGGAAGTTCGACGGCGAGACGCTGCGCTTCTTCATGCTGCGCACGCACTACCGCAGCCCATTCAACTTCAGCGACGCCCATCTCGAGGACGCGCGCGCGGCGCTGCGCCGCCTGTACACCGCGCTCGCCTCCGTCGGCCTGCACGCCGACGACACGGCCGCCGGGGTGGCCGAGCAGCCGGTCGACGCCGGCGCCGTCGACTGGACCGACCCGCGCGCCGCGGCCTTCCGCGACGCGATGAACGACGACTTCAATACGCCGGGCGCATTGGCCGTGCTGTTCGAGATGGTGACCGACCTGAACCGCACGAAGTCCGCCGCGACGGCGACGCTGGTGCGCGCCCTCGGCGCCACGCTGGGCGTGCTGCAGCAGGAGCCGACGGCCTTCCTGCAGGCCGGCGCCGCGCTGACGGAGGCCGAGATCCAGTCGCGCATCGAGGCGCGCGCCCAGGCCAAGAAGGACCGGAACTTCGCGGAGTCCGACCGCATCCGCAAGGAACTCGCGGACCTGGGCATCACGCTCAAGGACGGCCCCGAAGGCACCACCTGGGTGAAGGCCTGACATGGTCAGTGCTGCGGCCGTTCCAGCCGCCTCCGATGCCGCCCGCGACGTGCCCGTGTACTGGGACGACGCCTGCCGCCACCTGGTCAAGCGCGACCGGGTGATGAAGAAGCTCATCCCGCAGTTCGGCGACGCCCGCCTGCAGAGCAACGGCGACGCGTTCACGACGCTGGCGCGCTCGATCGTCGGCCAACAGGTGTCCACCAAGTCGGCGCAGGGGGTCTGGCGCAAGCTGGTCGCCGCCGTCGACGGCCCCGACGTGGAAATGCTGCAGCCGGCCGCGGTGCTCGGGTTGGCGCCCGAAGGGCTGCGCGGGGCCGGGCTGTCGGCGCGCAAGGTCGAGTACCTGCGCGACCTGGCGCACAACTTCAGCAGCGGCGCCGTGCACGTGGGCCTGTGGCACGGCATGGACGACGAGGCCATCATCGAGGAACTGGTGGCCATCCGTGGCATCGGCCGCTGGACGGCCGAGATGTTCCTGATCTTCCATCTCCTGCGCCCGAACGTCCTTCCACTGGACGATCCGAACCTGATCCGCGGAATCAGCGAAAATTACTTCAGCGGCGAGCCGGTCTCGCGCGCCGAGGCCCGCGAACTGGGCGAGGGATGGGCGCCGTACCGATCCGTCGCCACGTGGTATCTCTGGCGCAGCCTCGATCCCGTCAAGGGCTGAGCTGCCGCGCAAAAGGACTAGAAACGATGACCAAACGCCACTTCCTGGAATTCGAACAACCGATCGCCGAGCTCGAATCGAAGATCGAGGAGCTGCGCTACGTGCAGAACGAGTCGGCCGTCGACATCTCGGAAGAGATCGACCGCCTCGACAAGAAGAGCCTGCAGCTCACCAAGGACATCTATTCCAGCCTGGAGCCGTGGCAGGTCTACCAGATCGCGCGCCACCCGCAGCGCCCGCAGACGCTGGACTACACGGCCGAGGTGTTCACGGAGTTCGAGGAACTGCACGGCGACCGCTCGTTCGCGGACGACGCCGCCATCGTCGGCGGCCTCGCGCGCTTCAACGGCCAGGCCTGCATGATCGTGGGCCACCAGCGCGGCTACGACACCAAGGATCGCCAGCTGCGCAATTTCGGCATGCCGCGTCCCGAGGGCTACCGCAAGGCCATCCGCCTGATGAAGACGGCCGAGAAGTTCGGCCTGCCCGTGTTCACCTTCATCGACACGATGGGCGCCTACCCCGGCATCGGCGCCGAGGAGCGCGGCCAGTCGGAGGCCATCGGTGCCAGCATCTTCGAGATGGCGCAGCTGGAAGTGCCCATCATCTCCACCATCATCGGCGAAGGCGGCTCCGGCGGCGCGCTGGCCATCGGCGTGTGCGACCAGATGCTGATGCTGCAGTTCTCGGCCTACTCGGTGATCTCGCCGGAAGGCTGCGCATCCATCCTGTGGAAGACGTCCGAGCGCGCGGCCGAAGCCGCCGAGGCGCTGGGCATCACCGCGCACCGCCTGAAGGCGCTGGGCCTGATCGACAAGATCGTCAACGAACCCGTGGGCGGGGCCCATCGCGACCCGAAGGCGATGGCCTCCAGCCTGAAGCGCGCGCTGGCCGATGGCCTGCGCCAGGTGGCCGACCTCAAGCCCAAGGAACTGCTGGCGCGTCGCCAGGAGCGCCTGATGGCCTACGGCCGCTTCGCGGACACGACGGACCGTTGAGTCCATGTCCGATCGCTCCGTCGTTGCGGTGGCCTGCAGCGGCGGACGCGATTCGGTCGCCTTGCTGCATGCCGCGCGGCGTGCGGGCGACGCGCTCGGGACGAGCGTCGTCGCGCTCCACGTCCACCATGGCCTGATGGCCGACGCCGATCGCTGGGCCGGCGAGCTCGCGGCATTGTGCGGGCGCTGGGGCGTGCGCTTCCTCCAGGATCGATTGCAGGGCGTCCCGCAGCCCGGCGAGAGCGTCGAGGCCTGGGCGCGGCGCGAACGCTATGCCGCTCTGGCGCGCCTGGCGCGCGCCGCCGACGCCACGATCGTGCTGCTGGGCCATCACCTGCACGACCAGGCCGAGACCGTGCTGCTGCAGGCCCTGCGCGGTGCCGGACCCGCGGGGCTGGCCGCCATGCCGCGCGTCGTCGAACGCGATGGCCTCGTGTGGGCGCGGCCCTGGCTGGCGCGCACCGGCGCGGAGATCGACGCCTACGTCGCCCCGCTGCGCGTGACCGTGGCCGCCGACCCCAGCAACGCGGATCCGCGCTTCGCGCGCAGCCGCTTGCGGCGCGACGTGATGCCCGCCCTGCGGCGGGCCTTTCCCGACGCCGACGTCGCCCTGGCCGCCGTCGCGCGGCGTGCGGGCGAGGCGAGGGCGGTGCTGGACGAGGTCGCCGCGCAAGACCTGCAGCGCCTGGGCGCCGCCGGCGGCGGGGGGCTGCCGCTGCCGGCCTGGCGGGCGCTGTCCGTGGCGCGGCGCGGCAATGCCCTGCGCGCGTGGCTGCGGGCCGCGCTGGGCGGCCCGGTGCCGCAGACGCTGGTCGATCGTCTCCTGGCCGAGGCGACGGTCGAGGCGACGCGGCGCTGGCCGATCGGGGACGGGCGCGTGCTGCGCGCCTGGCGCGGCGAGCTGGCCGTCGTCGCGCCCGCGCGCGTGCGGGCGGGCGTGACGCCTGCGGGCGACGCGGGGCGGGCCAGGCAGGCCTTGTCGCTGCTGCGCTGCGCCCGCTATGACCTGCCTGGATGGAAGGGGGTGCTGGAGGTCTTCGCGACGGTCGATCGCGGCATCGCGCCGCACCGGCTGGCGCAGGTCGAGTCCCGCCCTCGCGCGGGCGGCGAGCGTTTCGTCCTCCATCCGGCCGGCGCGGCGCGCAGCCTGAAGAAGCAATGGCAGTCGCAGGGCATCCCGGCCGAGGGCCGCGACGGGCCGCTGCTTTACGACGCCGGCGGGGCGCTGCTGTTCGTGCCGGGCCTGGGGATCGATGCCCGTGCCTGGGCGCCGTCGGGAGCCCCGCAGTGGGGCCTGCGCTGGCTGGCGCTTGCGTAGCCGGGAGATCGTCCGTCGGCTGGCCACGGTGTTGCCACAGGGCGGTCGAGTCTCGCCAGCGAGGCGCGCCCCGGGCGGCGTGGGTGACGGCCGGGACGACGGACAGCAGGGGTCGACCCGCCCTACGGCGCCGGCGAAGGCTGCGGCGCGCTGGACCGCCTCCGGCGCGAAGGCTGTGCCTGCCTAGGCAAGTCGTGTTCGCGCTCGAAGAAGCGCGGCTCCACCAGGCGCGAACCAGTCCCGCCCGGGAAAACCCCTGATCGCACGATAAACTTGGAGGTTTGGGCGGGCAGGTCGCGTGGACCTGTCCCGGGTTCAACCGGGCGTTTCAGACCATGGCATTGATAGTTCACAAGTACGGTGGCACCTCGATGGGTTCGACGGAGCGGATTCGCAACGTCGCCAAACGCGTCGCCAAATGGGCGCGCGCCGGTCACCAGATGGTGGTCGTGCCCTCGGCCATGAGCGGCGAGACCAACCGCCTGCTGGGCCTGGCCAAGGAGCTGTTCCCGGGCGTGCCCACCCCGGCGTCCGACCGGGAGCTCGACATGATCGCATCCACCGGCGAGCAGGTGTCGGTGGGGCTGCTGTCGCTGGCGCTGCAGGCCGAGGGGCTGGAGGCCGTCAGCTACACCGGCTGGCAGGTGGCCGTGAAGACGGACTCGTCGTACACGAAGGCGCGCATCGAGAGCATCGACGACGTGCGCGTGCGTGCCGACCTGGCCGCCGGCAAGGTGGTCGTCATCACCGGCTTCCAGGGCATCGACGAGGCCGGCCACATCACCACGCTGGGCCGCGGCGGTTCGGACACGTCGGCCGTGGCGATCGCCGCCGCGATGAAGGCGGCCGAGTGCCTGATCTACACCGACGTCGACGGCGTCTACACCACCGACCCGCGCGTCGTGCCGGAGGCGCGCCGCCTGCAGACCATCTCGTTCGAGGAAATGCTCGAGATGGCCAGCCTCGGCTCCAAGGTGCTGCAGATCCGCTCGGTGGAATTCGCCGGCAAGTACCGGGTGCCGCTGCGCGTGCTGTCCAGCTTCACCGACTGGAACATCGACATCAACGAAGAGGCCCGCTCGGGCACGCTGATCACTTTCGAGGAAGACGTCAACATGGAACAAGCAGTCGTTTCGGGCATCGCGTTCAACCGCGACGAGGCCAAGGTCACCGTGATGGGCGTTCCCGACAAGCCGGGCATCGCGTACCAGATCCTGGGCGACGTGGCCGAGGCCAACATCGACGTCGACGTCATCATCCAGAACGTCTCGCACGACGGCAAGACCGACTTCTCGTTCACCGTGCACCGCAACGACTATGCGCGCACGATGGACCTGCTCAAGAACAAGGTCGCCCCGGCCACCGGCGCGGCCAGCGTGATCGGCGACCCGAAGATCTGCAAGGTCTCGATCGTGGGCATCGGCATGCGCAGCCACGTCGGCGTGGCCTCGAAGATGTTCCGCACCCTCAGCGAGGAGGGCATCAACATCATGATGATCACCACCAGCGAGATCAAGACGTCGGTGGTCATCGACGAGAAGTACATGGAGCTCGCGGTGCGCGCGCTGCACAAGGCGTTCGACCTGGAAGAACCCGCGCCTTCGGCGGCTTGATCGGCCCTCGAATTCCAGGCTAGAATGCCAGCTTAGGTTGGAGTTGTGGCCGAGTGGTCGAAGGTACTCCCCTGCTAAGGGAGCATGCGGTGATGAGCTGCATCGAGGGTTCGAATCCCTCCAACTCCGCCAACCGACGCGAAGCCCCAGAGGAGCGATTCTCTGGGGCTTTTCTCATGGCGCATCCGGGTCGCGGGCAGACACGACGGCAGGGCGTCGCGTGCCTCAGCGCGGCAGCGCGTCCAGGATGAGTCCGGCCAGCGCGTCGTAGTCCCCGCCGAAATGGTGCCCGCCCTTGAGCGGCATGGCGCGTGCGTGGCCGGGCGAGAGTTCCGGGCACAGGGAGTCCTTCTCGTCGAGGCCGTAGATGCACAGCGTGTCCGCGGCGGCGAGCTTGAGGGCTTCCGGCGCGATCGGCCGGTCCCCGCCGGGCCCGATCCAGTTCGACAGGTGGAATTCGAACGAGGCCTTCTGGCCCGGGCCGAGCAGGGCGGTCAGGCGGACGCTGGCGCGCGTGGCGGGCGGCAGCCGGTTCAGGGCGAACGGCAACACGTCGGCGCCCTGCGAGTAGCCCACCAGCAGCACCTCGCTGCGCCCCCAGTGCGCGGCGTAGTAGCGGATGACCCGGTCGAGGTCGGCGGCCAGTTCCTCCGGCGTGCGTGCGCCCCAGAAGTAGCGCAGGGAATCGAAGCCGGCGACGGCAACGCCCCGCGCGGCGAAGGCGGCGCCCAGGCTCTTGTCGATGCCGGCCCAGCCGCCATCGCCCGAGAGCAGGACCGCCAAGCGGCCGCCGGCCCGTGACGCCGGCACTTCGACGATCGGCAGGTTTCCGAGCTCGGCCGGCGGCGCGCCCGGCGCGGCCTGTCGTTCGCCGACCTGCCGGAATGCGCGGGCGAATTGCAGCATCGGATCCGACGTCGAGCCGGATGCCGGCACCGCGATCCAGGGCGTCGCGGCTTGCGCTGGCCCCGTCGCGGCATGGACGCCTGACGCTTCGGGCAGCGCCGCGGCGACGGCGTTCGGTGCGCAGGGCGGCGGCTTCAGCACCAGCGGTTGCGGCGCCAGCCCAAGGCCGGCGGCGAACGTGCCGGCCGGGGCCTGCGAGAGCAGCGCCTGCACGTAGGACGAAGTCGGGCCCGCGCCGGCCACCATCGGCAGCATGTAGCCGGGAACCTGCTCGAAGGCCTGCAGGTAGCGCGCAAGATTCTCGAACGCGCCGGGCCCGTAGGTGCAGCGGCCGTCCTGCGCCGCCAGCCG
>Ga0209258_101060_pt1 | contig 11992 bp, 14 predicted proteins | sample Araplaol_mTSA_r2_FD_184281 | JGI IMG/M metagenome (GOLD analysis project Ga0209258, IMG submission 184281) | Arabidopsis root microbial communities from North Carolina, USA - plate scrape CL_Col_mTSA_r2 (SPAdes) (version 2) | ecosystem: Host-associated > Plants > Roots > Endosphere | place: USA...
AGGCGGTGCTGGAACTCATCCTTCATCGCATGCCATGAGCGCCGTCGGCCAGTTCGTGATCACTCTGTCGTGTCCGGATCGCGCCGGCATCGTGGCAGCGGTCTCGAACCACCTGGCCGCGAATCAGTGCAACATCATTGAAGCCCAACAGTTCGGCGACGCCGAAACCGGGCGCTTCTTCATGCGACTGGTGTTCGAGAGCGCACGGCATGATCTGGACGCATTGCATGACGGCTTCGAAGGCTTTGCGCCCTCGCTCAGGATGCAATGGACGCTGCGTGACCGCTCACGGCGGCGGCGTGTGATGCTGCTGGTGTCGAAGTTCGACCATTGCTTGGCGGACACGTTGTACCGCTGGCGCATTGGCGAGCTTCCAATGGACATCGTGGGCGTGGTTGCCAACCACCCGATCGAAACGTATCGCCACCTGGACTTCGACGGCATTCCGTTCCACTACCTGCCGGTCGACCGCGACAGCAAGGTCCAGCAGGAAGCCGAGCTGTGGTCGCTGATCGAGCAGTCAGGCGCCGAACTGGTCGTGCTTGCGCGTTACATGCAGGTGCTGTCCAGCGAGCTGGCCGATCGCCTCGCCGGTCGCTGCATCAATATCCATCACTCGTTCCTGCCGGGATTCAAGGGCGCCCGCCCCTATCACCAGGCACACCGGCGCGGCGTCAAGCTGATCGGCGCCACGGCCCACTTCGTGACCACCGATCTCGACGAAGGCCCGATCATCGAGCAGGACATCGAGCGCGTGACACATGCGGACACGCCGGACGACCTGATCCGCATCGGCCGCGACATCGAACGCCGCGTGCTGGCCCGCACGCTTCGCCTTTATCTTGATGATCGCGTATTGCTCAACGGCAGCAAGACCGTGGTTTTCCATTCCTGACAGGAGACGCCCGTGGAACTGATCGGCATGCTCGACTCGCCCTACGTACGCCGCACGGCGATCTCGCTGCGCTTGCTGGGCATTCCATTCACGCACCGCAACTGGTCGGTGTTCCGCAACTTCGACGAGTTCCAACGGGTGAACCCGCTGGTAAAAGCGCCCACCCTGGCGCTGGACGACGGCACGCTGCTCACCGAATCCAACCTGATCATCGACTGGGCGCAATCCATCAGCAGCAAAGCCGCGCTGATGCCCGACGATGCCGCGCAGCGCTTGCGCGCCACCCGCATCGTCGGCATCGCCATTGCCGCCAGCGAGAAGAGCGTGCAGATCGTGTACGAGCACAAGCGAGAGGAAGACAAGCGCGATGCCGGCTGGCTGCAACGCGTGCGAGGCCAACTGCGCTCGGCCTGTGATCTCCTCGAACGGGAGCTGGACGGCGTTGAGGGTTGGTTGTTTGGCAACGCACCGACACAGGCGGACGTGTCGATTGCCGTGGCGTGGGGTTTTACCCAGATCGTTGCTGGGGACGTGGTCGACGCGAAGGCCTATCCGAAGCTGGCGAAGTTCTCGCAGCGGGCGGAGCAGCACCCGGATTTCGCGGCGCTGCCGCCGGTATAGCGCGGCGAATCTTTCCCCTGTAGGAGCGCACCCAGTGCGCGACTGCAGAGACACGTCGTCACGGCCCGTAGCTTTTTCGCGCACTGGGTACGCTTCTGCAGGAAAATCAGGGATCGGCGCCGCTGGTTAGCGGCACGCCTCCAGCGCCTGCGACAGGCGCTCCACGGCCACCACCTCCATCTCACCCACCTTGCCCTTCTTCGGCGCGTTCGCCTTGGGCACGATGGCCTTCTGGAAGCCATGATGCGCTGCTTCTTTCAACCGCTCCTCGCCATTGGGCACGGGGCGGATTTCGCCGGACAAGCCCACTTCGCCAAACGCGATGGTTTTCTCCGGCAGCGGACGGTCGCGCAATGACGACAGCACCGCCAGCAGCACCGGCAAGTCGGCGGCGGTTTCCTGCACGCGGATGCCGCCCACCACGTTGACGAACACGTCCTGGTCGTACGCCGCCACACCGCCGTGACGATGCAGCACCGCCAGCAGCATGGCCAGGCGGTTCTGCTCCAGGCCCAGCGCCACGCGACGGGGATTGCCCAGCGACGATTGATCGACCAGCGCCTGCACCTCCACCAGCAACGGGCGCGTGCCTTCACGCGTCACCATCACTGCACTGCCTGAAGTCGGCCCGCTGTGTGCAGACAGGAAGATCGCCGACGGGTTCGGCACTTCGCGCAGGCCTTTTTCCGACATCGCGAATACGCCAAGCTCGTTCACCGCACCGAAGCGGTTCTTGAAAGCGCGCAATACGCGGAACCGGCTGCCGGATTCGCCTTCGAAATACAGCACCGCGTCCACCATGTGCTCGAGCACGCGCGGGCCGGCGATGCCGCCTTCCTTGGTGACGTGCCCGACCAGGAATACCGAGGTACCGGTTTCCTTGGCGAAGCGGGTGAGCTTGGCGGCCGATTCGCGCACCTGGCTCACCGAGCCCGGCGCCGCGGTGAGCAGCTCGGTCCAAATGGTCTGGATGGAGTCGATCACCAGCACACGCGGCCGGCTGCTAAGCGCCTGCTCGATGATGCGCTCGATGCAGGTCTCCGCCAGCGCGTGCAGCGGACCCAGAGGAAGATCCAGGCGCTGCGCGCGGGAGGCTACCTGCGCGAGCGATTCCTCACCGGTGACATAGACGCTGGGCACCTGTGAACCCAGCGTGCCAAGCATCTGCAGCAGCAACGTGGATTTGCCGATGCCGGGATCGCCGCCGATCAGCACGACCGAGCCGTCCACGAGGCCGCCACCGAGCACGCGATCGAGTTCGCCGATGCCGGTCAGCGTGCGTGTTTCCGCATCGAGCGCCACCGCCGTGAGCGGCGTGACTTTCGGCGAGCCCGCCGCTGCGCCGGCGTAGCCGGTCGTACGCGCGGCAGCCACCGATTTCACCGCCGGTTGTACGACGAATTCGCTGAGCGTGTTCCACGCGTTGCACTCGATGCACTGGCCCTGCCATTTCGAATGCTCTGCTCCACAGTCGGAGCAAACGTAGGCGGTCTTGGCTTTGGCCATGCGGATTCCCTGGTGCGCGTTGATGCAGCGAGCTTAGCGGGCCGCCATCGCAAGCGGCGAGACGCGGATCAGTGCTCGTCCTCGACGAACAATACGCGCCGGGTCATGCCGCAGGTCAGGTCATAGGAAATGGTGCCTGCCTGCGCGGCGATGATCTCCACCGGCAGTTCCGGCCCCCAAAGGGTCACGCGATCGCCAACCTTCGCTTCCGGCGCGTCGCGAAGGTCCAGCGTGATCAAGTCCATCGAAACACGGCCGATCAACGGTACGCGCTGGTCACCGACGAGTACGGGCGTGCCAGTCGCAGCACTGCGCGGGTAGCCGTCGCCATAACCGACGGCGGCGACGCCGACCGGCATGTCTTCCGGGCAGGTCCAGGTGCCGTTGTAGCCGATGCGCTCACCCTTGCCGATGCGGTTGATGGCGATCAGGCGCGTGCTCAGTGTCATGGCCGGGCGAAAGCCAAAATCCGCGCCCGACTTGCCTTCCACCACGGATAGGCCATAGAGCAGTCCGCCGGTCCGCACCCAGTCGCCCTTCGCTTCGGCCCAGCCGAGCACGGCGGCGGAGTTGGAAAGCGATCGAGGTCCGCGCAGCCCCTGCGTGGCTTTGGCAAAACGTGCGATCTGCGCGAGCGTTTCGGTGCCGTCGAATACTTCGGACTCGGCGAAATGGGTGAGCAGCCCGATCTCCGGATCGATGCCCGGCATCGCCGCGAGCTGCGCGTGCACGAAGGCAACCGCTTCCGGCGCAAACCCGAGCCGATGCATGCCGCTGTCGACCTTCAGCCATACGCGCAAAGGCCCGCGCGCTGGCGAAGCTTCCTTGAGCCAATGCAGCTGTTCCTCGTGATGGATGGCGGCATCGAGGTTGAGGCGCTGCATTTCCGCGATGTCACTGGCGCGGTCGGGCCCGGACAGCACCACGATGCGTTGCCGATGCCCTGCTGCCCGAAGGCGCAGGCCATCGCCCAGCGCGGCCACGGCAAACGCGTCCGCATCGCCTTCCAGCGCACGCGCGACGCGCTCCAGTCCATGGCCATAGGCATCCGCCTTGACGACGGCCATGACCTTGGCAGGAGCCGCCAACTGCTTGATGCGGGCGAGATTGTGGCGCAGGGCGCCCAGATGGATGGTGGCGACGGTGGTGCGGCTCATGCCTGCTCGGCGCCGGCGTCGGCGCATGACGTAAGAAGGAGAAGGGCGCGAACCGGGCGGCCCGGGTGACCCTGCTAGCTTAGCAGGCCCCGTTCCTCCCGCATTCGCGCCCCGCCATCTTCACGCCCCTGTGGGCCCGGTCGGGGCCGCCATCGTGGCAAACCCGTGGCAGCGCTCTAGTCGTTGTCGTCGCGCCGCGTGCAGCGTTCCATGATCGCGCGATGCGCCTTGTCGTACTCGTGCTGGGTGATGGCGCGCGAGTCCAGTGCGTCCTGCAGGTCGGTCAACTCCTTGCCGCAGGTTTCGGTGCTGGTCTGCACCATGCGTGTATGGCTGCCGCAACCGCTCAGGGTAAGGCAAATCACGACCAACAACGAAGGAATCAGCACGCGGCTCATGGCACCCTCCGAGGGACGCAGGCGACGTCAGATAACCCCTAATACCAGCAGCACGATCAAGATGATGAGAATGAGGCCCAGGCCGCCGCTGGGACCGTAACCCCAGGCACGGCTATACGGCCAGGTGGGCAGCGCGCCGAGAAGAAGCAACACGATAATGAGCAGAAGGATGAGCGACATAGGTCATACCTCGTGCGGAAGGACGGCCACGAGGGTGCACGGGCACATGTGAACCTCGCCGCCGTTTCGCGTGCACGCCGCGCATAGAGACGAGTCCGGTACAGGCGCCGTTCCCAAAGCGTAACGGCGCCTAAAGCCGACGGCGCGACTAGTCGAATGCGCCGACGAAGGAATCGGGCGCGTAATTCTCGAACTTCGTGTAATGACCGAGGAAGGTCAGCTTCACCGTATCCGTCGGACCGTTACGCTGCTTGCCGATGATGATTTCGGCCAGGCCTTTGTCCGGTGATTCCTTGTTGTAGTACTCGTCGCGGTAGATGAACATGATCACGTCCGCGTCCTGCTCGATAGCGCCGGATTCGCGCAGGTCCGACATCATCGGACGCTTGTCGGCGCGCTGTTCCAGCGAGCGGTTCAACTGCGAGAGCGCGATGACCGGACAGTTGAGTTCCTTTGCCAGGCCCTTCAGCGAGCGCGAGATTTCCGAGATTTCCGTCGCGCGGTTTTCCTTCATGCCCGGCACCTGCATCAGCTGCAGGTAGTCGATCACGATCAGTCCGAGACCACCGTGTTCGCGATGCAGGCGTCGGGCGCGCGAACGCATTTCCACCGGCGACAGGCCCGGCGTGTCGTCGATAAAGATCTTGGCCTCGGACAGCAATGCGATGGCGTTGGTGACGCGCGGCCAGTCTTCTTCGGCAAGATCGCCGTTGCGCAGGTGCTGCGCGTGGATGCGACCCACCGAGGAGATCATTCGGAAGGCCAGCTGCGAGGCCGACATTTCCATCGAGAAAATCGCCACGGCTTTCTTGCCGCGCATCGCCACCGCTTCGGCCATGTTCACCGAGAACGCAGTCTTGCCCATCGAGGGACGCGCCGCGACGATGATCAGGTCGGACGGCTGCAGGCCCGAGGTCAGTTCATCGAGATCGGTGAAGCCGGTGGATACGCCGGTGAGCTGGCCCTTGTTTTCGAAGCGCTCGGAGAGAATGCGGAAGGCATCCTTCACCGCCTCGCGCATGGATACGGTGTCCTTCTTGCCGCGCGCGCCGGACTCGGCGATCTTGAACACGGCCTGCTCGGCGCGCTCCAGCACTTCCTGCACGCCCATGCCATCGGGCTGGTAGCCGTCCTCGGTAATGCCAACGCCGGCATCGATGAGCTGGCGCAGCACGGATTTCTCACGCACGATTTCCGCGTACGCACCGATGTTCGCCGCGCTCGGCGTGGTGTTGGCCAGCTCGATCAGATACGCCGCGCCGCCAACCATTTCGGCGAGCCCATTTGCTTCGAACCAGTCACCCAGGGTCACCGCGTCACATGGCATGCCCTTGCCCGCCAGCTCGGTGATGGCGCGCCAGATCAGGCGATGATCCTTGCGGTAGAAATCCTGTTCGCTCAGGCGATCGGCCACCTTGTCCAGCGAATCGGGCGAAAGCATGAGGCCGCCCAGCACAGCCTGTTCCGCGTCGATCGAGTGCGGCGGCACGCGTAGCGCATCGACGCTCGACATCGGCTTGCGCTCGGATCGCCGGCGGCGGCCGGATTCGTCGGAACGGTCGGAAACGAAGGACATACGGTTCCTCGGAGCGAACCGACGGCAATCCGTCGGTGGCATGGCAACAGGCACAGAGCATACGCGGCGCCATCTCAGCCGGCGAGACAATAACCCTGTGGAAAACCTGTGGTTAGTTGTGGATAAGCCGGTGGACAGAGCCATCGACGTCCCCAAAAGCAAACGGGCGCCCGGAGGCGCCCGTCTGGGTGTTGCGAGCGATGGATCGGCTTACTTTTCGCCGACCACGATCACCTTGACCTGGGTCTGCACGTCGGCGTGCAGCGCGATCACGGCTTCGAACTCGCCGGTGTGGCGGATCGGGCCTTCGCCCTGGATCACTTCGTTCTTGTGCACATCGTGACCGGCAGCCTGCAGGGCCTCGGAGATTTCGCGCGGACCGACCGAGCCGTACAGCTTGCCTTCCGGGCTGGCATTGACGGTGAGGGTCACCTCAACGCCTTCCAGCTTGGCCTTGCGGCCTTCGGCGCCGGACAGCTGCGAGGCAGCCTTGGCTTCGTACTCGGCACGGCGCTTCTCGAAGGCTTCGAGGTTGGCGGCGTTGACCGGCACGGCCTTGCCCTGCGGCAGGAGGTAGTTGCGGCCGTAACCCGGCTTCACCTTGACCTTGTCGCCCAGGTTGCCGAGGTTGCGGACTTTCTCGAGAAGAATCAGTTCCATGGTGGTTCCTTTTCGTTAGCGCCGGTGTGGCCCGACGCAGCCGTGGACGGTTGTCCGAAGGTGGTTTTCCACTCCTTCTCCCCTTGGAGAGAAGGCCGGGATGAGGGGCAGTCTTGCGAGCGCCTTGAATCGAAACTCGCTTGTCGATGCTCTTTCGCGAGCACCTGCCCCTCACCTCATTCCTCTCCCCAGAGGGGAGAGGAAGTACAACGTCGATCAGACGTCGTGGTTGTCGGTGTACGGCAGCAGGGCCAGGAAGCGGGCCCGCTTGATGGCCGTCGCCAGCTGACGCTGGTAGCGGGCCTTGGTGCCGGTAATGCGCGACGGAACGATCTTGCCGTTCTCGGTGACGTACTGGCGCAGGGTGTTGAGATCCTTGTAGTCGATCTCCTTCACCTTTTCAGCGGTGAAGCGGCAGAACTTGCGGCGGCGGAAGAACTTGGACATGTCTGTGCTCCTGATCAGTCGTCGCTGTCGCGATCGTTGTCACGGTCGTCGCGGTCGCGACGGGCCGGGCGCTCATCACCTTCGCTGTCGTCATCGCGGCGACGCGAGGACTTGGCGTCGTCCTTTTCCTTGGACTTCAGGATGAAGGACTGCTCGGTGTCGGCCTCGTCACGCTTGATGACGAGGTGGCGCAGCACGGCGTCATTGAAGCGGAAGCCCGACTCCAGCTCGTTCAGCACGTTCTGGCTCACTTCGATGTTGAGCATGACGTAGTGAGCCTTGGCCAGGTTCACGATCGGGTAGGCCAGCTGGCGGCGGCCCCAGTCTTCCAGGCGGTGGATCTTGCCGCCGTCGGTCTCGATCAGCGCCTTGTAGCGCTCGATCATCGCCGGGACCTGCTCGCTCTGGTCAGGGTGGACCAGGAACACGACTTCGTAATGTCGCAGGGACATTGGTGGGTAACTCCTTGTGGATGCGGCCCTTTTGGGGCCTGGCAGCCTCCCGCCCTATGCGGTGAGGCAAGGTTCCATCCGAGCTTTTCGGGCGCGGACAGAAGCGGAAGTGTAAGGGAATTCAGGGGTTTGGGGCAAGCGGTCACGCCGTGGGCACGCGTGGCGCGACACCCGCCAGCGGTTCCGGCCCCGGCGAGGCGCTCAGCCGACCGTGAAGCTCTCGCCGCAACCGCACTCGCCGGTGGCGTTGGGGTTGTGGAACACGAAGCTGGCGTTGAGACCCTGGCGCTGGAAGTCGATGACGGTGCCGTCGATGAGCGGCAGGCTCTTGCCGTCGACGATCAGGGGCACGCCGTCCACATCCAGCGTTTCGTCGCCCTCGCCCACGCTCTGGGCCAGGTCCACCACGTAGCCGAAACCGGAGCAGCCGGTTTTCTTGACGCCAAAGCGCACGCCCGCGGCACCGGGAGTACCGGCTAGGAAGGCGCGCATACGCTCGCTGGCGGCGGGAGTGATGGTGATGGTCATGGGCGATGCAACTACCGGAGGGGTTTGGTGGTCGGAGAACGGGCGCCAGGGTCGCGACCTGAACGGAACGTCGATTATGATGCCAGATTCGTCTTATGCGTCCGATATGCGGCGCCCAGCAGGAGTTTCAATCCATGGCGGTGGTTAGCGTCAAGCAGGCTCTTTCCGGCAGCATCGAAGCCGGCAGCACCGTGACCGTGCGCGGCTGGATCCGCACGCGGCGCGATTCGAAGGCGGGCCTGTCCTTCGTCAATGTCAGTGACGGCTCCTGCTTCGACCCCATCCAGGCGGTGGTCACCGGTGAGGTCTCCAACTACGAGAACGAGGTGAAGCACCTCACCGCCGGCGCCGGCGTGATCGTCACGGGCACGCTGGTGGCTTCGCAGGGCAGGGGTCAGAGCTTCGAGATCCAGGCCACGGAAGTGACCGTCACCGGCTTCGTGGACGACCCGGAAACCTACCCCATCCAGCCCAAGCAGCACTCGATGGAGTTCCTGCGCGAAGTGGCGCACCTGCGTCCGCGCACCAACCTGTTCGGCGCCGTGACCCGCGTGCGCCACACGATGATGACGGCGATCCACCGCTGGCTCACCGAGCAGGGCTTCTTCTGGATCAACACGCCAATCATCACCACGTCCGACGCCGAAGGCGCTGGCGACATGTTCCGCCTGTCCACGCTGGACCTGGCGAACCTGCCGCGCACGCCTGAAGGCAAGATCGACTTCCGCAAGGACTTCTTCGGTCGCGAGGCGTTCCTTACCGTGTCCGGCCAGCTCAATGTCGAGGCCTACTGCCTGGCGATGAGCAAGGTGTACACGTTCGGACCGACCTTCCGCGCCGAGAACTCCAACACGCCGCGCCACCTGGCCGAGTTCTGGATGGTGGAGCCGGAGATCGCCTTCGCCGACCTCAACGCCGACGCCGACTGCGCCGAAGGTTTCCTCAAGGCCATCTTCAAGGCCGTGCTTGAGGAGTGCCCGGACGACATGGCGTTCTTCGCCGAACGCATGGCCCCGGATGCGATCAGCCGTCTGGAAGCCTTTATTGCCAAACCGTTCGAGCGCATCGACTACACCGAGGCCGTCGACATCCTCAGGAAGTCGGGGCAGAAATTCGAATTCCCGGTGGCCTGGGGCATCGACCTGCAGACCGAGCACGAACGTTATCTCGCCGAAAAGCACGTCGGCCGGCCGGTGGTGGTGATGAACTATCCCGAGCAGATCAAGGCCTTCTACATGCGCCTGAACGACGACGAGAAGACCGTTGCCGCGATGGACGTGCTGGCCCCGGGCATCGGCGAAATCATCGGCGGCAGCCAGCGCGAAGAGCGCCTGGACTATCTCGACCGTCGCATGGTTCAGTTCGGCCTCGATCCGGCCACTTATGGCTGGTACCGTGACCTGCGTCGCTACGGCACCGTTCCTCACGCGGGCTTCGGCCTCGGCTTCGAACGCCTGCTGGTGTATGTATGCGGTTTGTCCAACATTCGTGATGCCATCCCCTATCCACGCGCGGCTGGGACGGCCGAATTCTGATTGATGGTTATGCCATGCGTTATCGCCTGATCGCCTCTACTGCCCTTGCTCTTGCCGTCACGCTGGCGGCCGGATGCCACAGCATGAAGACCTTCGTGCCGCCCAACCTGCGGGCGCCGGAGAATGCGAACAGCAGCCTCGAACAGGCGCGCAAGACGCTGCAGCAGGCCACGCCCTGCTGCAGCACGTTCGCGGACTTCTCGTTCCAGGACAACCTGCCCTGGCAGCCCAGGAAGTTCGTGCTCGGCCCGGGCAGCACGGTGGTCAGCTTCAATGGCGAGCACAGCTACTTCCTGAGCTTCAGCCTTCCTCGCGAGACACAGCTGCCTTATCGCGTGGCGGTCAAGTCGGAATTGAATGGCCGCTGGCTGCGCGCCAGCTATCTGTTCGCGCCCACTGTGGTGGTGCTGGATGACGCGTTCCAGCCCATCGCCACGCAGGATGTCGGTCTATGCGAACACATGGGCTGGACGGACGAGACCACCGGCGCCTTCGGCAGCATCGAGATCACCGACAAGCGGGCGCGCTACCTGGTGCTGTACAGCTCGGCCAAGCAGCAGGCCGGCAGTACCTATTGGGAACAGTCGCCGGCAGCGTTCTCCGCCGAGGCACCGGTGAAGATGGCGGCAGCCGGCACATTCAAGGTTCCGCACGGCCCGGATGGAACCGTGTGGGTCGGCATGATGGACAAGACCTACCAGGGCGCCGTGGACAACGCGATCTGCGCGAAGCCGGCACAAGGCGATGGCGTGCTGAGCACGTTGCGTGACTCCATCCCGTTCCCCGTGATCGGCGACAAGACCTCCACGCCGAGCACCTCCACTCCCAAGAGCAACGGAGCGGATACCTCCAATGCCCCGGCAACGGGCAGCTCGCCGAGCAGCTGAGCTCGGCGGCGCCCATGCAATTGAAGACAGGCACGGCATGATCGAGCTTTACCTCTCCCTACTGATGGCCGGCGTCGCCTGCTTCCTGCTGCATTTTGGATCGCAGTACCGCGTGGCATCGTTACTGCGTCGTCGTCATCCCCACGAATGGCAGATCATCGCCGAAGCCGATGGGCAGCCTGCGAACCTGCTGCGCATCTGGATGCGCCTGCAGCTCGCCCTGCGTTCGCCGGTATTGCCCGCGCTCGAAGACGATGCGATCACGCGCTGGCGCCGTGCATGGCGTTACAGTCTCTGGGCCGCATGGCTATGCTGGTTCGGCGCACTCGGCATCCAGCTCAACGCACGCTAGTTCCCTTCCAACGCAAGGAGCCTCTCCCATGCAGCTGGACCTGAGCGGACGTCACGCCCTTGTCTGCGGCGCCTCACAAGGCATTGGGCGCGCAAGCGCGTTCGAGTTGGCCGAACTGGGCGCGAGCGTCACCGTGCTGGCGCGCAACGCGGATGCGCTGAAGACCGTTGCCGACGAACTGCCGCGCAAGCATGGGCAGCAACATCGCTGGTTCGCGGTAGACATGGCGCAGACCGAGAGCCTGCGCATCGCACTCACCGATATCGTGACTCCCGGCCCCGTCGAGATCTTGATCAACAACACCGGCGGTCCGCCGGGCGGCCCCGCGCATTCAGCCGAGACCAGTGCCTATGAAGCCGCGTTCCGCCAGCACCTGCTGGCTGGCCAGACGCTGCTGCAGGCGCTGCTGCCGGGCATGCGAGCGCGAAGCTACGGCCGCATCGTCAACGTGATCTCCACGTCGGTGAAGGAGCCGATTGCCGGGCTCGGCGTGTCCAACACCGTTCGTGCCGCGGTGGCCGCGTGGGCAAAAACGCTGTCCAGCGAACTGGCGGCCGACGGCATCACGGTGAACAACGTGCTGCCGGGCTATACCCGCACGGCGCGACTGGACGGCCTGCTCTCGGCACAGGCCAGCACCAGCGGCCGGTCGGGCGATGAAATCGCGCAGGGCATCCTGGCCTCCGTGCCCGCTCGCCGTTTTGGCGAAGCGTCGGAAGTGGCTTCGGTGATCGCCTTCCTGTGCACGCCCGCGGCGGCCTACGTGAACGGCGTGAGCATCGCGGTCGACGGCGGACG
>Ga0209258_101063_pt1 | contig 11965 bp, 10 predicted proteins | sample Araplaol_mTSA_r2_FD_184281 | JGI IMG/M metagenome (GOLD analysis project Ga0209258, IMG submission 184281) | Arabidopsis root microbial communities from North Carolina, USA - plate scrape CL_Col_mTSA_r2 (SPAdes) (version 2) | ecosystem: Host-associated > Plants > Roots > Endosphere | place: USA...
CCTTGTCGAACACTTCGAACACGCGCACGTCAGGCTGCCAGACGGGGATGTCCTTGCGCTCCTTGAAGGTCAGGCCGTAGAGCTGGTTGGCGGCGTAGAACACGCCGTTCTGCAGCACGTTGTCCAGCTCGAAGTACGGCTTGATCTGCGATTCGTCGAGGTCGTATTTCGCCTTGCGCACTTGTTCCGAATAGTGGTTCCAATCCCACGCTTCGACCTTGAAGCCGCCCTTCTGCTGGTCGATCACGTCCTGGATGTCCTTGGCTTCACGCTCGGCGCGCGCGGTGGCGGCCGGAGCCAGCTTGTCCATGAAGGTGAGCGCCGCTTCCGGCGTCTTGGCCATCTGGTCTTCCAGCTTCCATGCGGCGTAGCTGGAGAAACCGAGCAGCTTGGCCTGCTCCGCGCGGATCTGCGCGATGCGCGAAATAAGCTCGCGCGTGTCGTTGTCGTCGCCCTTCTCGGCGCGATCCCACGACGCCTTGAACAGCTGCTCGCGCGTGGCGCGATCATTGAGATTCTGCAGCGCCGGCTGCTGCGTGGTGTTCTGCAGCGGGATTACCCACTTGCCGTCCAGCTTGCGGTTTTCCGCCGCCTGGGAGGCAGCGGCGATGTCGCCATCGGACAGGCCGTCGAGCTTGCTCTTGTCGTCCACCACCAGCGCACCGGCCTTGGTCGCGGCGAGCAGCTTCCTGGTGAACTGCGTGCGCAGGCCGGATTCTTCCTTGTTGAGGTCCTTGAGCTTCGCCTTGTCGGCATCGGACAGCTTGGCGCCGCCACGCACGAAGTTCTTGTAGGTCACTTCAACGAGACGCTTGGACTCGGGGTCGAGCTTGAGCGAGTCGCGCTGGTCGTAAATGGTCTGGATGCGCTTGAACAGCTTGTCGTTGAGCACGATCGCATCCTGGTGCTCGGCGAACTTCGGCGCTTCGTCCTGCTGCACCTTCTGCAGCGTGTCGTTGGTGTTGGCGCCGGTGACGGCGAAGAACGCACGGCGCACGCGCGAGAGCAGTTGCCCCGACTTCTCCATCGGTATGAAGGTGTTCTCGAAGGTCGGCGGCTCCGGGTTGTCGGCGATCTTGGTGATCTCCTCCAGGTGCTGCTTCATGCCCTCTTCCAGCGCGGGCTGGTAGTCGCCGTCCTTGATCTTGTCGAACGGCGGCGCCTGGAACGGCAGCGTGCTGGGTTCGAGGAACGGGTTCACGGCACTCACCTCGGCCTTGGGAGCGGCGGTGGATGCCTTGGCCGGCGCGGTACTGGCCGGTGCCGGTGCAGGCTGGGCCTGCTCGTTCGACTGCTGCGAGCAGGCGGCGAGCGCCATGGTGGTGGCGACCACAAGCGTACGAAGACGAAGCATCTGATTTCCCCGGGTGTGCGGCACAAAGAGAAGACCTAACCACACCCCGGCGCGGCGGGCATGGGTAGGAAGTCAGGCCCTAGCCATGCCGCGCCCCGAAACGCGCCGGCCTTACTTGCGCGGCGCGATGATTTCGCTGAGGTAGTCGGGCTTGCCGCTTATGCGCACCAGGTGCGGGTACTGCAGGCCGTCGTGGTAATCCACGGCGACGGTGCGATAGCCGCCCTGGTACTTCAGCAGCAGCTGTATCGGCGCCTTGGTGCCCTTGGCCGCCGTGATCGCCGCCTTGAGTACGTCGGTGGAATAGTTTTCGCCGTTCACCGCGACCAGCGTGGCGCCGGTGCTGACGCCCGCCTTGAAGGCCGGGCCGTTCCAACGGACGTCGTTGACCTGCCCCTTGTCGTTCATGGTCAGGCCGATCGACCAGGCGAAGTTGTACAGATGACGCGCGGGTTCCGAGCGGCTGTTGTACTGCTTCTCGTAGCCGCTTTCCTGGTCGGTGTAGACCAGCTTCCAGCCGGTGGCTTCCAGGCCGTTCTGCAGCGGCGGGTTCACCACGTTGACGCGGTTGCGCAGGAAGCTCGCCCAGTCGTACTTGGCCACGCCGTCCAGCGCCGCGACCACATCGTCGAAGGTGTAGGTCTTGGTGACGTAGCTGCCGTTGTCGACGCCGAAGAACGCCTTGGCGAAATCGTCCAGCGACTTCTTGTCGTGGGTGAGCTCGCGCAACTTGCCGTCGACTTCCAGCCACATCATCTGGCCGCCGCTGTAGTACTCCTCGCTCATCTGCCAGCTGCGGAACGGCAGGCCGGCACGGCGCGCGATGGTGGCGTCGTTGGTGGTGTCCTCCAGCGTGCGCCATTCGAAGCCCACGCGGTTGCGCTCGTAGTTGGCGGCCGTCATGGCAAGTGCGTCGCGGAATTCCTGCGGCGACCACATGCCCGCGCGCGCGGTGAGCACGAAGCCCCAGTACTGCGTCTGGCCCTCGTAGACCCACAGCAGCGAGTCGCCCATCGGCACGTTGAAGTTCGGCGTCCACAGGTCTTCACCACGGCGGAACTTGCCGTTCCACGAGTGCGTGTATTCGTGGGCCAGCAGGTCACGGCCGGGCGCCGCCTCCTTCCACGCGGTGAAATAGTCGGCGTCGAGGCCATCCTCGCTGGACTGGTGATGCTCGGTGCCGTGGCCGGACATTTCGTCGGACAGCGAGAACAGGAAATCGTAGTGATCGTAGTGATGCGAGCCGAACAGCTTGAGCGCCTGCGTGACGAGGTTGCGGTGCACGCTCACCTGCTCCGGCGTCATTTCCAGGTACTTCGGCGCATCGGCGAACACATCCAGATAGACCGGCACCTTGTCGAACGAGGTGAGGTCGACGCGCTTGAAGTACTGGCCGGCATACACCGGCGAATCGACCAGGTTATTGAGCGTCACCGGCTTGAAGGTCACGGTGTCGCCCGAACGCGAAGCGGTTTCCAGCGCCGTGGCGATCTGCCAGTCGTGCGGAACAGTCATGCTGGGCGCGAAGGTGATCTGGCGCGAGTAGTGGCCGGCCGGATACAGCAGCATCGAGCTCCATTCGACATCAGTCATGCGCTGGGTGATCTCGAAGCCCGCATCGTCGGTGCGGCCCGAGAGATACTGGAACTCCGCGTCGATGCTGGAGACACCTTCGGGCACGTCGAGGTGGAACGCATACACGTTGTACTTGTCGCGCTTCCACACCAGTGGCTTGCCGTTGGCGCTGAGCTTCACGCCCGCGAGCATGGCGATGGGGCCGGTCGGCGAGTGGTCGCCAGGAATCCACTGCGGATACAGCAGCGTCAGCGGACCCGCCTTCACCGGAATGCTTTCACGCACGCGGAAGATGCCCTGCGTGGTGTCGTTGGCATCGATATGGATGGACACCGTGCCCGCATACGGCGTGTCCTGCGGCGGCGGCACATCGCCCATGCGGTTGTCCTGCGCCCCCGCTGCGCCGGTGGCGAACACCATCGCCACGGCCAGAGCCAATCGCGAGAACCTACGAGGCTTGGCCAGTGGCGAACCAGCGAAAGGGACATGAGACATGAGCGGCTCCGGCAGACGGGTGGATGATCCCGCTACTTAACACCATGGATGCCGGGTCGAGCTAGGGGGCTTTGCGTCCGCCAGCCGCGACGGGCTATCGCCGCATCGCCAACACCCCGTCCAGCGCCAGTTGCGCCTTGAAGCCGGCCTTCTCCAGCCGCTTCGCCACTTCGCGGGGCACATCGCGATCGCTGGTGAGCTTGTTGGGGCTGCCGGTGTAATGGAACATGCGCCCGCCGCGGCGCAGCACGCGTGCGAGCTGGTCGTAGAACGCCTGCGAATACAGCTCGCCCGCGATGCCGAAGCGCGGCGGATCGTGCAGCAGAGCATCCACCGAGGCATCCGCGATCTGCGTGATCGCCTGCGAGACGTCGGCGTGCGTAAGGTGCAGGCGGCCTCCGCTGGCAGGCGCTTCCGGATCCGGCGACCACGGATTGAGCGTACGCAGCCACAGCACGTCGGGGTTCTTCTCGAACGACTGGATGCGCGCCACGCCGGCGTCGAGGCAGCAGGCCGCGAAATAACCCAGGCCACCGCAGGTGTCGAGCACGCTTTTGCCGCGTGGTTCGACCAGCGCCACCTTGCGGCGCGCATCGTCGACCGGCGACTCCTTCGACGTGGGCAGCATCTTGATGCCGTCGATCTCGAACGTCGGCGCACCCCACTCCGTCGGCACCAGCTTGATCAGCGAACCGGAGAAGCGAGACACGGCGGCGAACTCATCGCCATCCCAGTAATAGATCGTGCGGTCCTTCAGCTTGCCGGGATAGGGATAGGCACGGCCCTTCCACGACCAGGTTTCCGCCTGCAACGTGGCGCTGTCGATGGAGCAATCGAGATCCAGCGAGCCGGTCCACGCATCCAGCCCGGCCGCTCGTGCGCTCAACAAGGCCTCTGCGGCAGGACGCGTAAGCAAAGGGCCGGCATAGTGCGACACGACGGTCATCTCCTGGGTGCGTGGTTCACCGGCATCCCTCCAGACGATGCTCGTCGAGGGGCTGCGGCGTGCCCGGCGGTGCCGGGGAAAAGAGGAAGTGTGCCACGCCCTGCCACTGCCGTGTCCTGCCGACGGTGCAGGCGTGCGCGCCATGCATTTCTCCTTGCTCGTGCGCGTGCGGCCGTCGGACGCGATCACGTCGAGCCGCGCTTCAAATCACGCTGGACTTTCCGCCATCCATGGGAATCACCGCACCGGTCACATAACTCGCCCGTGACGATGCGAGAAACACGGCCACGTCTGCAATCTCTTCCGGTTCGGCCATGCGTCCCATCGGAATCTCGGCCTGCTGCTCGGCAAGCAGTTCCTCCGCCGGGCGACCGCTGGCGCGGGACGCGGCATTCAGGCCTTCCTGCACGCGCCCGGTATTCGTCATCCCCGGATTGATCACGTTCACGCGCACGCCCCTGTCGGCATAGGCATTGGCATAGCCCACCGAAGCGAGCATCAACGCGGCGTTGGCCGCGCCGCCGCCGATATGGATGGGACTTGCCTGCTTGCCGCCCTGCCCGACCACATTGACGATGCTGCCGCGACCACGCGACGCCATATGACGGATCACCGGGTCGATGATGTGCATGTAGGTGAAGTACTTCGCCTGCATCGCCGCCTGCATCGCGTCGGCATGCAGTTCGGCAATGGGCGTGCGCTTGGCGGCGCCGGCGCAATTGACCAGTACGTCGATCGGGCCGAAGGCGTTCTCGATGTACTCCACGACCATCTGCGCCGCCACGCTGTCCTGCAGGTCCGCCGCGGCGATGTCCAGGTGCAGCCCTTCGTGTTGCAGCTCGTGCTGGGCGGCATGCAGATGCGCGATGTCACGCGATACGCCCACGACCTTGGCACCTTCGCGAGCAAAGGCTTTCGCACATGCCAGGCCGATCCCCTTGCTGGCGCCGGTAACCACCGCGATGCGTCCGGCCAGGCCTAGGTCCATGGAGCGCCTTCCTGTTTCGTTGATGACGACATTGAAGCATGCCCATTTCCCCCATGAGGTGAGGTGATGCCTGTCACCCGCGATGGTTGATGACCGCTTCTGCCCCGGCCGTGCCCGGGAGCGGAGGCTATGCGCCACCGGGAGGGCACCGGCCTGCCCCACGACTCGTTCAGCTTTATAGGCCATCAGTCACATTGCGAATTTCAGCCCGAGCTATTGACGGCTTCGATTATGGTGTTATAGTTCACTACAACACCGGTCCACGAGAGCACTAAAGGAGAGCGTCATGAAAGCGAACAACCTGCTAGCACTGACCGCCGCTGCCCTGTTCACCACGGTAGGTCTGGCCGCCATCAATTCGAACGTCCGCAGTCTCCCGGTTTCTGAGATCAATGGCGTCAAGGTCATCGACCTGGCTCCGATCGATGTTCGCCCGACCGCTGAAGACCTGCGCGCCGCTGCCCTGTACATCGACGCCGGCGTCGCCGCCGCCCTGACGGCCGCCCCGCTGCTCCGCCCGGAGGCCGTCGCCAGCCGCGGCGTACTCGGGGCACAGCTGGCCATGCCCTACTATTCGTTTGGCAATCAGTTCGGCCGTATCAGCAAGGAATAACCGTATGACCATCACCTGGAACGACAGCGTCCCGATTTACCGCCAGCTTCGCGAGCGCGTGGTGGCGATGATTCTGGACGGCGCCTTGAACGAGGGCGACCCGCTGCCGTCAGTACGCCAGGTAGCTGCAGACTTTCAGATCAACCCTCTGACTGTCTCCAAGGCGTACCAGGAACTGGTCGACGATCAACTGGTGGAAAAAAGGAGGGGATTGGGCATGTTCGTGATCGATGGAGCCAGGGAAGCGCTGCTCAAGTCCGAACGGGAGCGCTTCCTGCGCGAGGAATGGCCGGCGCTGTTTGCGCGGCTGCAGCGCCTCGGGCTGGATCTGAAGACCCTGATGCGCGAAACGCAGGACAACACACCGGCCAACGGGGAGAGCCAGTCATGAACGCGGTCGTGACCGCCAGCGGTCTCAACAAGCGCTACAAGAACACCGTCGCGCTGGATCATGTGAATTTCCGCATCGAGTCGGGCCGCATCGTGGGGCTGATCGGCCCGAACGGAGCCGGCAAGACCACGGCGCTCAAGGCCATCCTCGGCCTGACCGACTTCCAGGGAGAACTGAACGTGCTGGGCTTCGACCCGCGCACGCAGCGTGACCGCCTGATGGAACAGGTCTGCTTCATTGCCGACGTGGCGGTGCTGCCGCGCTGGCTTCGGGTCCGCGAGGCGGTCGACTTCGTCGCCAACGTGCACCCGCGCTTCAACCGGGCCAAGTGTGAAGCCTTCCTCGCACGTACCAAGCTCACGCCCGACCAGCGCGTGAAGCAGATGTCCAAGGGCATGATCGTGCAGCTGCACCTCGCCCTGGTGATGGCCATCGATGCCCGCCTGCTGGTGTTGGACGAGCCGACGCTGGGCCTGGACATCCTCTATCGCAAGCAGTTCTACCAGAGCCTGCTGGAGGACTACTTCGACGAGAACAAGACCATCATCGTCACCACCCACCAGGTGGAGGAGATCGAACACATCCTCACCGACCTAATGTTCATCCGCGACGGCAAGATCGTGCTGGATACCGACATGGAAGCCGTCGGCGAGCGTTTCGCCGAAGTGATGGTAAGCGCCGACAAGGCCGCCACCGCGCGCAGCATGAAGCCGCTGGACGAACGCCAGGTGTTCGGCAAGAGCATCTTCCTGTTCGACGGCGCCGACCGCGCCACGCTCGAAAGCATGGGCGAGGTACGCCGCCCCACCGTCAGTGACCTGTTCGTTGCCACCATGAAGGGAACCTACGCATGAAAACCTTCTACTGGCTCGTGAAACGCGAATTCTGGGAGCACCGCGGTGGCTTCCTGTGGGCGCCGATCGTCACCGGCGTGGTTTTCCTGGTGCTCAACATCATGGCCATCATCACGGCCGAGGTGCTGGGTGCACGGCACGGCATCGAGATTGGCGGCAGCAACTGGCAGATGATGATCGCCAAGGCCAACGAGGGCGATCTCGCGCAGATCGGCGTGGGACTCGACGTCGCCATGCTGTCCTCGATGGGATTGATCAGCATCGTCATGGGCATCGTGGTGCTGTTCTACTGCCTCGGCGCGCTGTACGACGACCGCCGCGACCGCAGCATCCTGTTCTGGAAATCGCTGCCGATCTCCAACACCAGCACCGTGCTGTCCAAAGTGGTGAGCGCGACGATTCTGGCGCCTGTCATCGCCGTGGTCGTGGCCGTGATCATCGGGCTCGTGCAATTGGTGATCTTCGCCCTGGTGTTGTCGATGCATCACGTGAACGCCTGGCAGCTGATTATGCTGTCCCATCCGTTCCGCGCCATCGGCACACTGGTGAGCAACATCCCGCTGTATGCGCTGTGGGCCATTCCCTCGGTAGGCTGGCTGATGTTCTGCTCGGCCTGGGCACGCAACAAGCCCTTCCTCTGGGCAGTGGCGGTGCCGGCGGTGCTGGGTCTGCTGGTGAGCTGGTTCGGCATCATGGGTCTGTTCAACCTGCCGACCGTGTGGTTCTGGAAGAACATCGTGCAGCGTGCCCTGCTGAGCGTGTTCCCCGGCTCCAACATCGTCTACAACGATCATGCGCTGGAGGCTTCTGCCGATCTGGGCGACGCCCACAATCCGCTGAGCGTGCTCTCGCCGATGCACTCCTATGCCCTGCTGGCCTCACCGAACCTGTGGCTGGGCGTGTTGGCCGGTGCAGTGCTGATCGCCGGTGCCATCTGGTATCGCCGGGTCCGCGACGACAGCTGATCTTCAACCGCATTCGCTCGGGGGAGCACACCATGGTTACCAACGCATTTGCCGGCCGCATGTTCGCACTGGCCCTGCTGTTGCCACTGGCGGCCTGCAGTCAGTCCGACCACGGCAACAGCGAGGCGGCGCAGGCGATGAAGCAGGCGCAGGAACAGACCTCGCCGACGTTCATCGGCGCGGAGATCCAGAAGGGCATCGACAAGGCCAAGCAGGAGCTGCTCACCAAGGACATCGATGTCACCAGCGTGCACACCGGCAAGCATTCGCACGACGGCAGCTCACGGCCGAAAGCCGTAATCACGCCGGATGGCCAGCTAGTGATCGAAGGCCGCCGGGTGGATGCCACGCCCGAGCAACACGCCCTGCTGGTGGACTATCGCCAGCAGATCATCGGCATCGCCACGGCAGGCATGGATATCGGTGCGAGCAGCGCCAACATGGGGTTGGGCATCGCCAAGGACGCGATCTTCGGGAAGCTCAGCGGCAAGAGCGACAAGGAAGTCGAAGCGACCATCAAACCGCAGACGGACAAGATCGAGGCCGCCGCCATGCAACTGTGCAAGCGCATGCCCGACCTGATGGCCTCGCAGCAGAAACTGGCGAGCGCCATGCCGGCCTTCCAGCCGTACGCCACGATGACCCAGAAAGACATCGACGACTGCGGCAAGCACACGGACGAGAACGGCAAGCCGGGCTTTGCGGTATTTTCCGATTGATCCAGCCTCATCCGGCGCCCGCATCGGCACGGCGGTCGCAGACATCGGGTTCTGGGATCCGCGACGAAGATTGACGGTCATGTCCCGCTCGTACCTTCCGCAAGGATGCGGAGTGCGGGCGGGGCACCTTTTTTTGGCCGCAACACTCGGCGTCGTGACCATGGAGACAGGCCAGGCAGTACCTGAAGCCGCTACGATCAGGTGTCATCGGCGGAAACTTCCGCCGCGTCTTCCCTGCCGAGGAGCACCGCCATGTCCTTCCGTTATCTCCCTTGCGTACTCGCCCTGGCGGTACTGACCACCGCGTGCAGCGGTTCGGGCAGTGACGTGCAGGTGTTCGGTGGCAGCACCGACATCATCAACAACCGCATCACGCTGCATGACGGCGTCGTCACCATCAAGGCGTCCGGCGTGCCCGACGCCACGGTGAATGCACAGGGACAACTCGCCATCGACGGCCACGACGTCGCCGTGAACGATGCGCAACGCACCCTGCTGCAACGCTACAACGCCGCCGCGCAGGCCATGCGTACCGATGCCATTGCCACGGGCAAGGCCGGTGCCTCCACTGCCATGAAGGCCGTAGGCGCCGCTGCCAGCAAGATCACCGATGCCGAAGGTGCCGAAGCCGCCCGCGCGAAAGCCGAGGAAGCCGCGTCCGACGTGAAGCAGGCGGCCGCGAAGATCTGCGAAGACGTGGCAGCGATGAAGTCCGCGCAGGACGAATTGGCCACGCAACTGGAGGCGTTCAAGCCCTATGCGCATGCACTGGGCGAATCGAATGTCGAGAAGTGCCGGAAGGACACCGCGCACTAAGAAAAAGAACCATTGTAGGAGCGCACCCAGTGCGCGACCGCGGCGTCTCCGTGTCCCGCTCCGTCAGGTCGTCGCGCACAGGGTGCGCTCCCACAGGTAGAGCGAACGATGGTTATGACTCAACCACCACCGCCGCCACCACCGTGAATCCCGCCCTTCGTCAACGTCATCGGATCGAGCAGCTTCTGCAGTTCGGCCTTTGAAAGCCCCGTGGTTTCCAGCGCCACGTCGAGAATAGGCCGCTTTTCCTTATACGCCTGCTTGGCCGTCGCCGCGCCCTTCTCGTAGCCGATCACCGGATTGAGCGCGGTCACCAGAATCGGATTCTTCGCGAGCGCTTCCTTCACCCGCGTGGTATTCACCTTGAATCCGGCGATGGCCTTGTCGGCCAGCAGCACGCTCACGTTGGAAAGAATGCCGATCGACTGCAGCAGGTTGTGCGCCACCAGCGGCAGCATCACGTTGAGCTGGAAGTTGCCCGACTGGCCGGCAATGGTGATCGCCGCGTCGTTGCCAATCACCTGTGCGGCGACCATGGCGGTAGCTTCAGGGATCACCGGATTCACCTTGCCCGGCATGATCGACGAGCCCGGCTGCAACGCGGGCAACTCGATTTCGCCGAGTCCCGCGAGCGGACCGGAGTTCATCCAGCGCAGATCGTTGGCGATCTTCATCAGCGCCACCGCCAGCGCCTTCAACTGACCCGACAGTTCGACCGCCGCATCCTGCGCGGCCATGCCCTCGAAGAAGTTGCCTGCGGACTCGAAGCTCACACCCGTGAGTTTCTTCAACTCGCGGGCCACGGCCAGGCCAAACCTCGGATCGGCATTGATGCCCGTGCCCACTGCCGTACCGCCAAGCGGCAGTCGACGCATGCGCATGAGGCTGTCCTGGATGCGCTCGATGGCCGAACCGATCTGTGCCGCCCAACCCGATAGCTCCTGTCCGAAGGTCACCGGCATCGCATCCATCAGGTGCGTGCGGCCGGTCTTGGGCACGTTGCGCAATTCGCGCGCGCGCCGCTCGATCGTGCGCTTGAGATGCTTGAGCGCCGGCAGCAATTGCTGGCTGGCCGTGAGCGTCGCGCTCACATGGATGGTGGTCGGGATCACGTCATTGGAACTCTGTCCATAATTGACGTGGTCGTTGGGATGCACCTTCGTGCTGCCCTGGCTGGCGAGATGCGCAATCACCTCGTTGGCATTCATGTTGGTGCTGGTGCCGGAGCCGGTCTGGAACACGTCGATCGGGAACTGGTCGTCGTACTCTCCCTCGGCCACCGCCAGCGCCGCCTTGCGAATCGCATGCGCCTGGTTCTTCTTCAGATGCCCCTGCAGGAAATTCGCATCGGCCGCCGCCGCCTTCACCAGGCCCAACGCACGGATGAACTCGCGCGGCATGTGCATGCCGGAAATGGGAAAGTTGTCGACCGCGCGCTGCGTCTGCGCGCCATACAGCGCCTTGGCCGGCACCTTGAGCTCGCCCATGCTGTCGTGTTCGGTGCGGAACTGGCTCATATCGTTGGGATCCTCGGGGAGATTGACGGACTATAGGTCGGGGCGCGTTAGGGGGCTGCCAAGGGAGGCATGCGCGTCACTTTCCCTCCTGTAGGAGCGCACCCTGCGCGCGACCGCCTTTCGCCCCGCCTCTCCTATCCGTCATTCCTGCGAAAGCAGGAGGCGCTCTACAACAGCCGAAGGGCTGGTCATCCAGTGACTCTCGCTTCTGATCTGGTGTTCTCATCGGTCTGCTCGCCTGCCGCGGGCTTCCGGACCGCTGCCGCGGCCCGGGTCACTTTTCTTTGCGCGCTCAAAGAAAAGTAACCAAAAGAAAGAGCACCCCGCGTGGCGCTGGCCGGGCTGCGCCCAGCCAGTCCGTGAGGGGCGGCCGGGCTTTTCGACCGGGCTCCTGCCCGGACGAAAAGTGCCCGGCATCCCTGTCGGGCACCCCTGCGGGGCCTATTCGTCCACCCCTCACCGCCACACAGGGGATGTTTGAAGGCTCGTGCCGCTACGCGGCACATCGCGATGCGCAAAGAAGTAGCAGTGCGTAAATGCCTTCTTTGGCATCAAGCGCTTAGGACACCTATCCACAGGCTTCGCCCATCGACTTCCACACCTGCTGTGGAAAACCTCGGTGCACTCCTCTGCTTCTGCCGCGCTCTCACTTTGGCTCTCACTTTGGCTTTGGCTTTGGCTTTGGCTTTGGCTTCGGCTTCGGCTTCGGCTTCGGCTTCGGCTTCGGCTTAG
>Ga0209258_101064_pt1 | contig 11953 bp, 11 predicted proteins | sample Araplaol_mTSA_r2_FD_184281 | JGI IMG/M metagenome (GOLD analysis project Ga0209258, IMG submission 184281) | Arabidopsis root microbial communities from North Carolina, USA - plate scrape CL_Col_mTSA_r2 (SPAdes) (version 2) | ecosystem: Host-associated > Plants > Roots > Endosphere | place: USA...
GCCCGGTGGTCAGTGCGTTGCGCACGACGGCTTGGGGTTGAAGCATCTCTCTCCTTTCACAGCGCCGGGCCGGCTGACGGCGCTCAAGGGCGCTTCGTCGCGGCGTCCAGGGACGCTGGCGATAATGATTCGCTGCGATTCATGGCCGGGGTCTCTGCGTCTAGCAACCGGCGGCAGCCTTCAGGGTCCGCCTCGTCGGGCAGGGATAACCCTGGTGTTACGTCTGGCCGGATTATGGAAGCCGCGTAATAACCCGTCAACAATATAAGCCTCTCCAGTCATAACCAAAACTTATGAAATACCGTGATTTGCGCGATTTCGCGGCCAATCTTGAGGGTTTTGGGGAGCTCAGACGTGTAACAGCGCCCGTGTCCCCCAAGCTCGAAATGACCGCGCTGGCCGACCGCGTCCTCCGCGAGGAGGGCCCTGCGCTCTGGTTCGAGAACCCCACCGGGTATGACGTGCCCGTCCTTGCCAACCTGTTCGGCACCCCCCGCCGTGTCGCCCTCGGCATGGGCGCGACCGACGTCTCCGAGTTGCGGGAGATCGGCCAGTTGCTGGCCAACCTGCGCGAACCGGAGCCGCCGAAGTCGGTCAGGGACGCCGGCAAGTTGTGGACCATGGGCAAGGCGCTGTGGGACATGAAGCCCGCCGTGCTGCGCAGCGGGCCGTGCCAGGAGGTCGTCCAGGAGGCCGGGGAGATCGACCTGGCGCGCTGGCCGATCCAGACCTGCTGGCCCGGCGACGCCGCCCCGCTCGTGACCTGGGGACTGGTCGTCACCCGCGGCCCGCGCGGCGTGCCCAAGCCGAGATTGCGGCAGAACCTGGGCATCTACCGCCAGCAGGTGATCAGCCGGCGCGAGCTCATCATGCGCTGGCTGGCCCACCGCGGTGGCGCGCTCGACTTCCGCGACTTCGCCCGCGTCAACCCGGGCAAGCCGTTCCCGCTGGTGTGCGCGCTGGGCGCCGACCCGGCCACGACGCTGGGCGCCGTCACGCCCGTGCCCGACAGCCTGGGCGAGTACCAGTTCGCCGGCCTGCTGCGCGGTGGCCGCACGGAACTGGTGGACACCGGCACGGGCGAGGACGGCCTGATGCTGCAGGTGCCCGCGCGTGCCGAGATCGTCCTCGAGGGCCATATCCCGGTTGCCGAACCCGGCTGGACGGGCCACAGCGAGCACGGCGTGCCGCTCAAGGAGATCAACGGCTACCTGCACGCGCTCGAAGGCCCCTACGGCGACCACACCGGCTACTACAACGAGCGCGACTGGTTCCCGGTGTTCCGCCTCGACCGCCTGACACACCGCCGCGACCCGGTCTACCATTCCACCTACACCGGCAAGCCGCCCGACGAGCCGGCCGTCCTGGGCGTGGCGCTCAACGAGGTCTTCGTGCCGCTGCTGCAGAAGCAGTTCCCCGAGATCGTCGACTTCTACCTGCCTCCCGAGGGCTGCAGCTACCGCATGGCCGTCATCTCGATGAAGAAGGCGTACGCCGGCCACGCCAAGCGGCTGATGTTCGGACTGTGGAGCGTGCTGCGCCAGTTCATGTACACGAAGTTCATCGTGGTGGTCGACGACGACATCGACATCCGCGACTGGAACGAGGTGATCTGGGCGATCACCACGCGCATGGATCCCGTGCGCGACACGACGCTGGTCGACCACACGCCGATCGACTACCTCGACTTCGCCTCGCCGGTGAGCGGGCTGGGCGGCAAGATGGGCCTGGACGCCACGTCCAAATGGCCCGGGGAGACCCAGCGCGAGTGGGGCCGGCCGATCACGATGGCGGGCGCGCTGACGAGGGAAGTCGAGGCGCGGCTGGACGGCCTTTTCTCGCAAGTGATGGCGCCCGTCAAGGGCCGATGAGGCTATCAGGACGACTCGATCATTCGCGGATATTTCCTTGCCGCCGCGAGCCGCGAGGACTATCTTGGAACTGCCTCAACGAGGCACTCCCCTCTGCGCAGTCGATGCGCAATCGGAGCCCCGGGCGTTCTGCTCCGGAGCCCCATCGGGCGACGTTCAAGTCGCCCAGGAAGCCCCGATCATCCTCAAGTGATCGGGGCTTCGTCATTGCGCACTGCTCAGCGGCCGGCGAGCGCGCGGCCCAGGATCTCGTGCAGGGCCGATTGCATGTGCATGAGTCCGGTGCCCGTCGGCGACCAACGCATGACCGGCGAGTCGGCGGGATAGCCCTGGCCCATGGCCGCGGGCATGACGGTGACCGGCCCCGAAGCGGCGCCGGCCGCCGCGGCCGCGCGGAACTCCCGCAGCGCGCGCGGCATGTGCACCCCGTGCGTCACCAGCACGATCTCGCGCACCCCGGCGGCCTGCAGTAGCGGGAGCGTCAGCGCGGCGTTCTCGTGGGTGTCGCGCGAGCCGGCCTCGACCCAGCGCAGCGGCGCGCCGTATTCATCGCGGGCGACCTGGGCCATCCGGACCGCTTCGGGGGGAATGTCCCGGTCCGGCCCACCCCAGCCCCGACCGCCGCTCGCGGCCACGGGGATGCCCGTCTGCCGGCCCAGCCAGACGCCGTAGCGCAGCCGCTTGAGCGAGAGATCGCCCAGGTCGGCGCTCTCGTATTCGAATCCCCGTTGCGCCATGCCGCCGCCCAGCACGACGATGGCCAGGGGCTGGCCCGCCGCGGCACGTGCCTTCAGGTCGGCGCGTTGCGCGGCGTCCAGAGGCGCGGGTTCGTCGAGGAAGGTCCGCTCGACCCAGTGCGCCGCCCCGCTGCAGCAGCTGAACCAGGCGCAGACGCAGCCGGCGGCCACCAGCCAGCGCCCCGCGCGCGGACGCCTGCGCGCGAGCGCCGCGCCTGCGAGCGCGAGCGCAAGGAACGGAACGGGCGGCAGCACCAGGGTGGTGAGCGCGGGCTTGAGGGCGCCGAGCCCCACGGAAGTCATCCAGTCGGCAGGCATGCGCGCGATTGTCGTGGAGCGCCGGTGCCGGCCGATGGCGCGGTCGATCATGACGCGCGGGATTCCGGGCGCCGGACGCCTCGAGTCGCGCCGGCATCCGATTGCGACGGGAGAGCCGTCGACCACGAACTAGGGGGCATCGAACCGGCGTCGCGTCCGTCGGACGATGCGCTCGGCGGCCGATGACGGGGCCCCGTGCCGTCGTCCGGCCGGCCGTGCTCAGGGGGCGAGGCGCTCCCGGGTCCAGGCCCCATCCTCGAGCCGATAGCGCAGGCGGTCGTGCAGGCGCGACTTGCGGCCCTGCCAGAATTCCCAGCTGTCCGGCTTGAGGCGGAAGCCGCCCCAGTGCGGCGGCCGCGGCGGATTCATCAGGAACTTCGCGGCGAACTTCGCCGCGTTGGCCACCAGCACCGCGCGCGACTCGATCACCTGGCTCTGCGGCGAGGCCCAGGCACCGATGCGCGAATCGAGCGGCCGCGACGCGAAATACGCATCGGACTCCGCGGCGTCGACGCGCTCGACCGCGCCTTCGATGCGCACCACGCGCTCGAGCTCGACCCAGTGGAACTGCAGCGCCGCGAACGGATGCACGGCGAGTTCCCGGCCCTTGCGGCTGTCGTAGTTGGTGAACCAGACGATGCCGCGCGCGTCGCAGGCCTTGATGAGCACGATGCGCGTCGACGGCCGGCCGTCGGCCCCCACGGTCGCGAGCGTCATCGCGTTGGGCTCGGGGATCCCGGCTGCGAACGCCTCGTCCATCCACGCCTGGAACTGGCGCAGCGGATCGAGGGCCGCATCGCTTTCCTCGAGCGCGTCGCGCTCGTAGCTCTTGCGTTCGTCGGCGATGTTCTTCGGATGGTCCATGTCGACAAGTTTAGGGGAACGCCTTAGGTATACGTCCCACTGGAACAAAAGGGTTCGAGCGCCGATTCTTGAGGCACATAACCATTCAATGCGCGGCCGCCTCAGGAAGACGCCGCGCGCCAGGCGCCCAATGAAAAACGAACCGGCCGTCGTCGTGCTGGCTGCAGGCGCAGGGAGCCGATACCAGGGAACGCGCCACAAGCTCAGCGAGAAGCTGGGCCGTGACAGCGTGCTCGTGCGTACCCTGCGAAATGCCATCGCATCCGAGATGTCGGTCGTGCTCGTCATCTCCGATGCGCTGGTATCCGAGGCCCGGGGCCTGGTCGCGCCAGAGGACATGGTCGTCGTCGACACCCGTTCCTTCCAGTCACAAACGGGGTGGGGTATGGGCGACTCGATCGCCGCGGGCGTGTCGCAGCATGCGAGCGCCACCGGCTGGCTCGTGCTGCCCGCCGACATGCCGCTGGTCACGCCCGGCAGCCTGAGGGCGGTCGCCGATGCGCTCGACCAGCAGCCCATCGCGTTCGCGCAGCACCGCGGCCGCCGCGGGCACCCGGTGGGCTTCGCCGCCGAGCTGTTCTCCGAACTCGTGATGCTCAAGGGCGACGAAGGCGCACGCCGCCTGCTCGCGCGCTATCCCACGGCGGCCGTCGAACTCGACGACCCGGGCGTGCTGTTCGACATCGACACCGTCGACGACCTCGCCGCCGCGCAGCGGCGCATCGACGGCTCGTCCGAGGTCGCCATCTAGCGGGCGCGGCAGCGAGGCTGGCCGTCGAGCGCACCGCGCGGCGACGCCCTGTGCCGCCCTTCGCGCCGCGCACCGACCGCCACCGACGCCGCGCGTCCCCGGCGCTCGCACACAGCGGCGCGATGGCGCACACTGCACAGGCGGGCGCACCGGTTGCCGCCCGTGCGGGCGTCCGATGGCGGCCCTGTGCCGCCGGTCCCACGCGTCATTCCCTGTTGCCCGTGCTGGTTTGACCATGTAACGGAGTTACCGGATAATCAAACCATGAGTTACACCGCCACGCCTCCCCTGAACGCGACGGTCGCCGCCGTCACCGAGCGCATTCGCCGCCGCAGCGCCGGCACGCGTGCCGACTACCTCGGCCATGTCGACGCCCTGCGCACGCGCGCGCGCGGCGCCGAGCGCCTGGGCTGCGCCAACGTCGCCCACGCATTCGCCGGCATGCCGCCCAACGACAAGCTGCGCGTGGTGGCCGAGCGCGCGCCGCACATCGGCGTCGTCACGGCCTACAACGACATGCTGTCGGCGCACCAGCCCTACGAGGGCTACCCCGAGCAGATCCGCCGCGACGCCGCCGCGCTCGGCGCCACGGTGCAGGTGGCCGGCGGCGTGCCGGCCATGTGCGACGGCGTCACGCAGGGCGCGCCGGGCATGGAGCTGTCGCTGTTCTCGCGCGACACCATCGCCATGTCCACCGCCGTCGCGCTGTCGCACGACGTGTTCGACGCGGTGCTGCTGCTGGGCATCTGCGACAAGATCGTGCCGGGCCTGCTGATCGGGGCGCTGTCCTTCGGCCACCTGCCGTGCGTGTTCGTGCCGGCGGGACCGATGTCCACGGGGCTGTCGAACAAGGCCAAGTCCAAGGTGCGCGAGCAGGCCGCGCAGGGCCTTGTCGGCCGCGCCGAGCTGCTGGCCGCGGAGAGCCAGGCCTACCACGGGCCGGGCACCTGCACGTTCTACGGCACCGCCAACTCCAACCAGATGCTGCTCGAGGCCATGGGCCTGCACGTGCCCGGCGCCGCGTTCGTGCACCCGCACAGCGAGCTGCGCACCGCGCTCAACACCGAGGCCGTCAAGACCGTGCTGTCGCTCACGCGCGAACGCCGGAACGTGCCGATCGGCGTGCAGGTCGACGAGCGCTGCATCGTGAACGCAATGATCGCGCTGCTGGCCACCGGCGGCTCCACCAACCACCTGATCCACTGGGTGGCCGTCGCGCGCGCCGCGGGCATCCTGATCGATTGGTCGGACTTCGCCGAGCTGTCGACCGTCATCCCGCTGCTGGCGCGCGTCTATCCGAACGGCAGCGCCGACGTGAACCAGTTCCAGGACGCGGGCGGTCCCGGCTTCGTGCTGCGCGAGCTGCTCAAGGCCGGCCTGCTGCACGGCGACGTCGACACCGTGGCCGAGGGCGGCATGGCCGCCTATGGCCACGTGCCCTCGCTGCAGGCGGGCAAGGTGTTCTGGGCGCCGCTGCCGGAGGTCCCGGGCGACGACACCGTCGTGCGCACCGCCGCCGAACCGTTCAGCGCCACCGGCGGCCTGAAGCTGCTGGAGGGCAACCTCGGGCGCTCGGTCATCAAGGTGTCCGCGGTGCCGGCCGACAAGCACGTCATCGAGGCCCCGGCCCAGGTGTTCGACGCCCAGGAAGACCTGCTCAAGGCCTTCCAGGCCGGCACGCTGGACAAGGACTTCGTCGCCGTCGTGCGCTGGCAGGGCCCGCGCGCGAACGGCATGCCCGAGCTGCACAAGCTGACGCCGCCGCTGGCGGTGCTGCAGGGCCGCGGCTTCAAGGTGGCGCTCGTCACCGACGGCCGCATGAGCGGCGCCTCGGGCAACGTGCCCGCCGCGATCCACGTCAGCCCCGAGGCGCTCGGCGGTGGTCCGCTGGCCAAGGTGCGCGATGGCGACCTGATCCGCCTCGACGCCGTCGCCGGCACGCTGCAGGTGCTGGTGCCCGAGGCCGAGTGGGCGGCGCGCCCGCTGGCCGAGCGCAGCCGCGCGCTCGGCGAGGCGCACGGCGCGGGCTTCGGCCGCAACCTCTTCGCAGGGCTGCGGCGCAACGTGTCGACCGCGGAAGAGGGCGCGTGCACCTGGTTGCCATGAGCCCGGGCTCGCTGAGCTCACCGCCCCCGAGGGGCTCAGGCCGGCTCGCTCCGGGCGGCCGAGCGCTCGCCGGCCCGGGGGCGGCGCGGTGCATCAACCGAACCGATTGAACTTCTGGAGAAACAAGCCATGAACCCGCTCGAACTTGCTTCCTACGGCCCGGTCATTCCGGTCATCGTCATCGACCGCCTCGAGGACGCCGTCCCCATGGCCAAGGCGCTGGTGGCCGGCGGCGTGCGCGTGCTGGAAGTGACGCTGCGCACCGCGGCCGGCCTGCCCGCGATCAAGGCGATCGCGCACGAGGTGCCGGGCGCCGTGGTCGGCGCGGGCACCGTGCGCGACGGCGAGGACGTGCACGCGGCGCATGCCGCCGGCGCGAAGTTCATCGTCAGCCCCGGCTACACCAAGGCCGTTGGCGACGCCTGCAAGTCGCTGGGCGTCGCGCTGCTGCCGGGCGTGTCCACCGGCAGCGAGATCATGATGGCCGCCGACGACGGCTTCACCTTCCTCAAGTTGTTCCCGGCCACCGCGGTCGGCGGCATCCCGCTGCTCAAGGCCTTCTCCGGCCCGTTCGCCGACATCGCGTTCTGCCCCACGGGCGGCGTGACGGTCGAGACCGCGCCGCAGTTCCTGGCGCTGCCCAACGTGAAGGTGGTGGGCGGCTCGTGGCTGACGCCGGTCGACGCGATGAAGAGCGGCGACTGGGCGCGCATCACCGAGCTGGCGAAGCAGGCGGCAGCGATCCCGCGGCCTTGATCGGGCGCCGCGCTTCGGCAGCCTGCATCGCCTGCGCCGTCGCCTCGGCCTGCGGCTGGCGGCCGCCCGTGGCGTCGGCCTCCAGCCCCAGCACGACGCCGGTGCGGTCGGCCGCGTCGCGGTTCTGGCTCAGCTTGAACTTGCCCTCGACGCGCGTCACCTCGACCTCGATGCCGACGATGGCCTCGAGCATCGCGTCGAGGTAGTCGGCCGGGGCGTCGGCCACGTGCCAGGGCACGGCGCGGCCCGACTCGTGGCGTTCGGTCAGGCGCGTGACGAAGGCGCGCAGCCACTCCGGATCCTGGATCGCTCGCAACGTGCCCTGCACCTGCACCATCGAGTAGTTCCAGGTCGGCACCGCCTTGCCATGCTGGAACTTGCTCGGGTACCAGTTCGGCGAGACGTAGGCCTGCGGCCCCTGGAACACCAGCAGGACGGGTTGGCCGTCGGCCTCGCGCCAGAGCGGGTTCGCGCGCGCGACGTGCGCCGTCATGCGCCAGCGCTCGCCGACGCGCTCCACCTCGACCGGCATCAGGTCGGCGGACAGCTCGCCGCCGCTGCGCACGAGCATGGCCAGCGGATGGGCCTGCATCAACGCGAGCAGCGTCGCGGGATCCTGTTCGACGAAATGCGCGGGCCGGTACATGGTCAGGCGGGGACGGTGTAGTTCAGGGCGAGGCGGCCGCCGTCGACGTAGACGATCTCGCCGGTGACGTAGCTGGAGGCGTCGCTGAGCAGGAAGCCCACGACGTCGGCGATCTCCTCCGGTTCGCCCAGGCGCTTCATCGGCGTGCGGCCCAGGATGCGCTGGCGCGCCGCGTCGCTGGTGAGCACCGCGTCGCGCGCGAGGTCGGTGGCGATGGTGCCGGGCGCGACGGCGTTGACGCGCACGCCGTGGTCGATCAGGCCCAGCGACATGGCGCGCGTGAGCTGGTTGATGCCGACCTTGCTCGCGTTGTAGCTGGCGATGGTGGCGATCGCCATCAGGCCATTGACGGACGACATGTTGACGATCGCGCCGCGCTTGCGGGCCACCATGTGCCGCGCGACGGCCTGGCCGACGAGGAACGCGCCCTTGAGGTTGACGTTGATGACGGCATCCCAGTCCTGCTCGGTGACGTCGAGGAATTCGGCGGCGCGGAAGATGCCGGCATTGTTGACGAGGCCGTCGACGTGGCCGAACTCGGCGACCGTGGCGGCGGTGGCCGCGTCGACGGCGGCCTTGGACGAGACGTCGCAGCGGAAGAACGCCGCGCGCTGGCCGGCGGCGGTCAATTCGGCGGCCAGCGCGTTGCCGGGACCGTCGGCGACGTCCCACAGCGCCACGTGCGCGCCGTCGCGCGCGAGCCGGCGGGCGCACGCCGCGCCGATGCCGTTGGACGCGCCGGTGATGACGACGACGCGGCCTTCGAGGCCGAAGGAAATGCTGCTGCTCATGGCGGGATCTCGGAATCGGAAGGGGGTGTGCGCGAGGCCGGGTCGGGCGAGGCGGCGAGGAGGCCACCACTATACGGCGCGTCGCGCGGGCCGCCCCGCGGCTGCGCCCGGTCCTCAGGCCGGCGCGCGCGCGGGCGCGGCGCGCGACGGCCGGTCCAGCCAGGCGATCAGGCCGGCGGCGTTGAGCGCCACGTCGTCGTGCAGCAGTTCGGCGATGCGCGCGTCGGGCAGCTCGACGCCGAAGTCGCGGGCGCCGTCGGCATACAGCCGCATCAGCGCCGCGCCGATGGCGGCGTGGCGGTCGGGCGCGTCGCGGTGGGCGAGCGCGGCGGCGACGGTCGCGTCGACCATCGCCAGCAGGCGCTCGGCGCAATCGGGCACGTGGCGGATGCGGCTGTAGTGGGTCAGGAACATCTGCCGCGGCGACACCGCCATCAGGCGCGCGATCGACGCGCGCATCGCGTCGGGATCGAACTGCACCGGGGTGGTGGTCGGGAAGATGAAGGCGCGGCCGTCGACGTTGAACTCGGGGTAGGCCATGCCGAAGTTGTCGCCGGTGAACCAGCCTTCGCTGCGGGCGTCCCAGATGCAGTGGTGATGCAGCGCATGGCCCGGTGTGTGCGCGAACACGAGCGGCCGGCCGGCGAGGTGGACCGTCTCGCCGTCGGTGGTGGCGCGCACGCGCTCCTCGGGCACCGGCAGCAGCTCGCCGTAGGCCCGCGCCATCTGCTCGGCGCCGTAGACGCCCAGCGCGCCCTGCCACAGCGCGGCCGGGTCCACCATGTGGCGCGCGCCGCGCGGGTGCACGACGAGCGTCGCTGTGGGCAGCACCTGCATCAGCTGGCCGACGCCGCCGGCGTGGTCGAGGTGGACATGCGTGGCGATCACGAAGTCCACGGCCGCGCGCCGGATGCCCAGCGCATCGAGCGCGGCGAGCAGCCGCGGCACGGCGAACGCGGTGCCGGTGTCGACGAAAGCGGCGCGACCGCAGTCAGCCACCAGGTAGGCGGCGTCGAAGCGGTCGCGATGGAAGCCGGTGTCGATGGCCCAGAGGCCGTCGCCCAGCGGTTCGAGGAAGCGCGGCAGCGCGGAGGACATGGGCGTCGCCCCGCGTGCCGGCGCAGGCTCAGGAAGCGACGCCGAGCGCCACGTACAGTCGGGCGATCTCCGGCGCGCCGTCCGTGCCCTGCACCGTGCGCAGCGTCTTGGCCGCGGCGGCCTTGCCCTTGCCCGACTGCAGCTGGGCCACGCCCAGGCGCAGCTTGGCGTCCTCGGGGTGCTTGAGCTTGTCCTTGGCGATGCCTTCCTGGATCAGCGCGATGCCTTCGTCGTACTTGCCCATCGACGCGTACTCGCTGCCGATGGCCACGAGGTCGTCGCCGGTCTTGCCGGCCTTGGCGTCGGCGGTGCGCTTGGCCAGCGAGGCGGCTGCGTCGGCAGCGCTCTTGTTGACCAGGTCGCGCAGGCGCTGCTGGCGCGCGGCCTCGGCGCCGGTGCCGAGCACCCCGCCGGCGTAGCCCTTGTCGACCACCATCTTGGCTTCCGCCGGAAGCTGCGCCTGCAGCAGCAGCTGGGCCATCTCCATGTAGTCGGCGGCGGCGGTCAGGTTGCCCGAGGCCAGGCGCAGGCGCAGCAGGTCCAGCGAGAAGCGCGACGAGAAGCCCGGCTTGCCCGGCAGGTCGGCCAGATAGATGCTCGAGTACTGCTTGTTGCTCGGGTAGTTGAGCACCAGCTTTTCCTTGACCTGCAGGTCGCCCACCTTGTTGTTGGTGTGGCGGTAGGCGTCGGCCAGGCGCAGCAGGTCGTCCTCGTCCGGGCGGCGGCCCGCGGCCTCGGCGGCCTGCACCTTGGCGGCGTTGTCGCGCGCGATCTGGCCGTAGTCGCCGCTGTTGCCCTGGACGTAGTCCTGGATCTGGCGCAGGTCCGAACCCGAATACCCGGCGGCCCTGGCCTTCTCCACCCACTGCATCGCCTTGGCGTTGTTGTGCTGCTGGGCGTAGATGCCGGCGACGGTCGTCGCCAGGCGCCCCGCCTCGCCCGGCGGCACGTGGCCGGTGGCGAACGCGGCTTCGTACTGCTGGGCCGCCTCGCCGTCGGCGTGCATGCTCTGGTAGGCCGCGCCACGGATGCGGGCCAGCATGTAGTTGTCCTCGGCATTGGTGCCGGTGACGCCGTTGAGCTTGGCCAGGCCTTCCTTGGCCTTCCCGGCCCGCACGAGGTCGCTGGCTTCCTTGAGCGGCTTGGCGACGGCGGCGGACACGGCGTGGGCGACCTGGACTTGCACCAGGCCGGCGGCCAGCAGCAGGGCGGCCAGGAGACGGGTGGTCTTCATGGGTTGTTCGAACCTGTAAGGTGACACTCTGAATGGGAGAAGGCGCACTGCGAGCAGTGCGCCTTCCGAAGGGAGGTGCGTCGTTGGATCAGTGCGTGAACTGTTCGTTCCCGACGATGCCGATCTTGGTGACGCCCAGGCGCTGCGCCTCGGCCATCACTTCGGCAACGTACTTGTACGGGGCCAGCTTGTTCGGGATCAGATGCACTTCCGGCTGGTCCGGCATCTGCGTCAGGCGATACAGGTGCGTTTCCAGGTCCGCGCGATCCTTGATCATCTCGCCGGCGAAGCCGATCTGGCCGTCGAAGTCGACGACGATCTCGATGACCGTCGGCGGCGTCGGCGGCTTCGCATCGGAGTTGACGGGCATGTTCAGCTTCACCGCGTGCGTCTGGATCGGGATCGTGATGATCAGCATGATCAGCAGCACCAGCATCACGTCGATCAGCGGCGTGGTGTTGATGTCCACCATCACGTCGCCGTCGCCACCGCCGTCGCTCAGATTCATAGCCATGGGGTGGGTTCCTTATTGGTTCGGCGGCGGCTCGGTGATGAAGCCGACCTTCTGGATGCCCGCGCGCTGGCAAGCGAACACCACGCGACCGATGGACTCGTAGCGAGCGCCCTGGTCGCCGCGGATGTGCACTTCCGGCTGCGGCTTGATCTTGGCCTTCTCGGTGAGCATCGAGACCAGTTCGTCGATGTCCTTGATCTGGTGGGTGTTCCAGTAGACATCGCCGTCCTTGCTGACCGCCAGCAGGATGTTCTCCGGCTTGGTCAC
>Ga0209258_101065_pt1 | contig 11915 bp, 12 predicted proteins | sample Araplaol_mTSA_r2_FD_184281 | JGI IMG/M metagenome (GOLD analysis project Ga0209258, IMG submission 184281) | Arabidopsis root microbial communities from North Carolina, USA - plate scrape CL_Col_mTSA_r2 (SPAdes) (version 2) | ecosystem: Host-associated > Plants > Roots > Endosphere | place: USA...
TTGCGCCAGCGCGGCGCGGCGCAGCGCCGGGTGGCGCTTCCACAATTGCGCCGCCGAGGCCAGCAGCGCGGCGTAGTGCAGGTGCGTCGTCGGGCGCAAGCGCGGCAGCCCGCGCGCGGCCACGGCCGCAAAGCCGGCGATGCTCACCGCCGCGGCGACGAACATCGCGCGCCAGCCGAAGTGCGCGGCCACGACGCCGCTGACCACCCGCGACAGCAGGATGCCCATCAGCAGGCCCGTCATCACGGTGCCGACGATCCGGCCGCGCTGCGACTCGGGGGCGAGGGTGGCGGCGGCGGGCACGATGTCCTGCGCCAGTGTCGCGGCCAGGCCGATGGCCAGGCTCGCCGCCAGCAGCAGGGGCATGGACGACGAGGCGCCCGCCAGCAGCAGCGCCACGACCAGCGCGGCGGCCTTGGCCAGGATGATGCGGCGGCGATCGAAGCGGTCGCCCAGCGGCGCCAGGAAGAAGATGCCGGCGGCGTAGCCCAGCTGCGTGAGCATCGGCACGAGGCCGATCTCGCGCGCGCCGGCGCCCAGATCGGCCTGCAGCTCGCCCAGCATCGGCTGGCTGTAGTAGAGCGCGGCGACCGACAGGCCGGCGCCGGCGGCGAGCAGGCCGACCAGCGGCAAGGTCAGCACGGACGCCGGTGCAGCGGACGGCGTGGGCATGGGGGCGAGGGTGGGCATGGGGCGGCCTTTCGTTGGATGGCTGTCATTCTCCGAACGCATCAAACCCGTGTGTAGTAGCCGCCATGGAACAAATGCTATACGCTTTGCGCATGACCGTCGCCACCTCGTCCGCCGATCGCTTCGACCTGATGGAAACCTTCGTGCGCATCGTCGATGCCGGGAGCCTGTCCGCCGCGGCGGCGCAGCTGGGCACGACCCAGCCCACCGTCAGCCGCCGGTTGCAGGCGCTCGAGCGCTCGCTGGGCGTGCGGCTGCTGCGCCGCTCGACGCACTCGATGACGCTCACCGAGGACGGCCAGCGCTGCCTCGAGCGCGCGCGCGAGCTGCTCGCGAGCTGGCACGCGTTCGAGGCCGACCTGCGCGGCGCCGGCGACGAACCCGAGGGCACGCTGCGTGTCATCGCGCCGCACGCGTTCGGCCAGCAGCAGCTGGTCACGCCGCTGGCCGACTACCTGGCGCGGTATCCGAAGGTCAACGTCGAATGGCTGCTGCACGACCGCCGGCCCGACTTCATCGCCGAGGGCATCGACTGCGCGATCCAGGTCGGAGCCGTCGACGACCAGGCCGTCGTCGCGATCCGCATCGCGGAGGTGCCGCGCATCGTCGTGGGCGCGCCGACGCTGGCCGCCAGCCTGCCGGCGAAGCAGTCGCCCGACGAGCTCGCGCGGCTGCCGTGGCTGGCGATGCGGCCGTACTACCGCACCGAGGTGGCGCTGACCTCGCTGGAAGGCGGCGGCGACGCGCGCTTCCCGATCGCGCCGCGCATGAGCACCGACAGCCTGTACGCGCTGCGCACGGCCACGCTGATGGGCGTGGGCGCAGCCATCGTGTCGGCCTGGCTGGTGGCCGACGATCTCGCGCAGGGCCGGCTGGTGCACCTGGCGCCGCAATGGCGCGCGGCGCCGCTGCCGGTGTGGCTGGTCTACCCGCAGGCGCGCTTCTACCCGGCGCGGCTGCGGCGCTTCCTGGACGTGATCCGCGCCCACGCGGCGCGTGCGTTGGCGCCGAGCGCGCCGGGCGGATGACGGTCCGTCGGCCGAAATGACGGCTGACGCCGCGATCGCGGCATCTCGTCGCAACCCGGTTGGGGGGCGGGCGGTGGGCTCCGATAGTTCACCCATCGGAACACGAAACGCGGTTCCGAACCAACCAACCCCCGGAGCCCGCCATGACCAAGACCACCGCCCAAGCCGCCGCCTTCGCCCTGTCCGCCCTCATGACCTTCGGCGTCGTCGCCGGCATGAACGGCATCGCCACGAAGCAGTACGCGGCCGCCGAGCGCGTGGCCCAGGTCGCCGCCGACGCGACGCAGGTGGCAGCGCTGCAACGCGTGGTCGTGGTCGCGCATCGCGCCGCCTGATCCGGCCCGCTCGCTCCTTCGAGCCCCGCTCCGGCGGGGCTTTCTCGTTCCGGCTCCGACTTCCGTTCGTGACGGCCTCGCCCGGTTCCGACGTTCGCTGGCGACGGCCTCACCCGCCCTGCGCCCACACCGTGTCATCCTGCGCGCAGTCGCAGGATCCACGCCTGCCGATGCGCTTGTCCAAGAGCGGATCCTGCGACGGTACGCCCCCTGCAACGCCCAACCCGCGCGCGGCACGCACCCGACATGCGGCCGGGGACGCTCGCGTCGCGCGCCGGCGCGCCGGCCGCGACGCTGGCATCATGGCGCCATGAGAAAGCTCCTCCTGCCCCTCGTCCTGTCGCTGGCCGCCGGGTTCGCCACCGCTGCCGACAGGCCCTACGACGAATCGGCCGACGCCAAGGCCCAGATCGCCGTCGCGCTGCACGACGCGGCCGCCGCGCACGAACCGGTGCTGCTGATCTTCGGCGCCAACTGGTGCGAGGACTGCCGCGCACTGGACCATGCGCTCAAGAGCGGCCGCAATGCGCAGCTGATGGGCAAGTTCAAGGTGGTGAAGGTGGACGTGGGCCACTTCGACCACAACGTCGACGTCAGCACCGCCTACGGCAATGCGACCGTCAAGGGCATCCCGTCGGCGGTGATCGTCTCGCCGCAGAACCAGATCCTGTTCATGACCAAGGCCGGCGAGCTCGCCGACGCGCGCCGCATGAGCGAGGACGGCATCTACCAGTTCTTCACCAAGGCCGAGGCCGCCAGCCACCAACAGTGACGGCGACCGCCCGCGCGCGTCACGCGGCGCCCGCGGGCTTCCAGCGCCGCAGCGTCAACGCGTTGGCCACGACGCTGACGCTGCTGAACGCCATCGCCGCGCCGGCCACCATCGGGCTCAGCAGCCCGGCCGCCGCCAGGCCGATGCCGGCCACGTTGTAGGCAAAGGCCCAGAACAGGTTCTGGCGGATCTTGGCGACGCAGCGGCGCGAGATGTCGAGCGCGTCGCCCACCAGCCGCGGGTCGGGCCGCATCAGCGTGATGCCGGCGGCTTCCATGGCGACGTCGGTGCCCGAGGCCATCGCGATGCCCACGTCGGCCGCGGCCAGCGCGGGCGCGTCGTTGAGGCCGTCGCCCACCATCGCCACGCGCACCGGCCGGCGGCGGCGCGCAGCGGGCGTGGCCAGCGAGCGCAGCGACGCCAGCAGCGAGGCCTTCTCGCCCGGCAGCACCTCGGCGTGCACCTCCTCGATGCCCAGCAGGTGGGCGACGCCCTCGGCGCTGGCGCGGCCGTCGCCGCTGACCATCACCGTGTGCACGCGCTGCTCGTGCAGGCGCTGCACTGCGTCGATCGCCCCGTCGCGCAGGCGATCGCCGAACGCCACCAGACCCAGCAGCCGCGGCGTCTCGTCGGTGACGTCGGCCAGCCACGACAGCGTGCGGCCCATGCCCTGCAGTTCGGCGGCGCGCGCCGCCAGCGGCGTGAGATCGACCCCGAGCTCGGCCATCCAGCGCGCGCTGCCCAGCCGCAGTTCCAGCTCGCGGCCGGTCGGGTCGATCGCCTGCTCGGCGTCGAGCGCCAGGCCGGTGCCCGGCGACAGCCCCGCGCTCTGGCGCGCGCTCATGATGACGCTGGCGGCGATCGCCTCGGCCCGGCGCGCCTGCGCGCTTGCCTGCGCGTCGGCGGCAAGGCGCACTCGCGCCGAGACGCCCTTGCCCGGCACCGCGCGCTGCGCGCTGGCGGACGGCACCTTGGCGTGCGTGCCGCGCGCCATGTCCAGCACCGCCCGCGCCAGCGGATGGGTGCTACCGCCCTGCACGGCCGCGGTGAGCGCGAGCAGGCGCTGCGGGTCGCCGTCGACCGCCTCGCAGGCCACCAGCATCGGCTTGCCTTCGGTGAGCGTGCCGGTCTTGTCGAAGGCCACCACCGAGACGTCGTGCGCCACCTCCAGCGCCGCGGCGTCCTTGATGAGGATGCCGTGGCGAGCCGCGACGCCGGTGCCGGCCATCAGCGCCGTGGGCGTGGCCAGGCCCAGTGCGCAGGGGCAGGCGATCACCAGCACGGCCACCGCGTCGAGCAGCGCGCGCTGCCAGTCGCCCTGGGCGAAGCCCCAGCCCAGCAAGGTGACCAGCGCCGCGGCGCAGACCACCGGCACGAACACCGCGCTGACGCGGTCGACCAGGTGCTGGATCGGCGCCTTCTTCTCCTGCGCGGACTCCACCAGCCGCACGATGCGCGCGAGCGTCGACTCGGCGCCCACGGCCGTCACGTCGACCAGCAGCAGGCCCTCGCCGTTGATCGCGCCGCCGGTGACGCGCCCGCCGGGCGCCCGCGCCACGGGCAGGCTCTCCCCGGTGACCAGCGACTCGTCGACATGGCTCTCGCCCTCGACGACGACGCCATCGGCGGCGAAGCGCTCGCCGGGCCGCACCACCAGGCGGTCGCCGGTACGCAGGCGCGCGATCGCGATGTCCGCGTCGATGCCGTCGCGCCGTACCCGCGCCATGTCGGGCTGCAGCGCCTGGAGCGCGCGCAACGCCTGGGTGGTCTGGCGCTTGGCGCGGGCCTCGAGCTGCTTGCCCAGCAGCACCAGCGTGATGACGACGGCGCCGGCCTCGAAGTACAGGTGACCCCCGTCCATGCCGCGCATGGCCGGCAGGTGGCCGGCGGCCCACCAGTCGAACAGGCTCAGGCCGTAGGCGGCGGTGGTGCCGAGCGCCACCAGCACGTCCATGTTGGCGCCGCCGCCGCGCAGCGCGCGCCAGGCCCCGGCGTAGAAGCGGGCGCCGAACCAGAACTGCACGGGCGTCGCCAGCAGGAACTGCAACCACGCGGGCCACGTCCAGGTCGCGCCGAACAGTCCCGCCAGCATGGGCAGCATCAGCGGCGCGGACAGCGCCGCCGCCACGATGACCGGCCGCCAGGCCTGCGCCTCCGACGGCGCCGGCGGCGCGGGCGCCTCGGGCGCGCGCGCCGCGTAACCGGCCTTGCGCACGGCCGCCTGCAGCCCGTCGAAGGCCAGCGGCTGCTCGGCGCGGACGTGCGCGATCTCGGTGGCCATGTTGACGCTGGCCTCGTCCACGCCCGGCACGGCCCGCAGCGCGCGTTCGACCCGAGCCGCGCACGCGGCGCAGGTCATGCCGTCGACGGCGAACGACCAGTCGCGGCGGGCGGGCGGGACGGGGGCAGGCGGCGGGCTGGTCATGGGGAATTGAAACGCGGGAAACGGCCAGTGTCGATGGTCAGCCTGTAACGATCTGCGCAGAATGGAAAAAGCCCCACGCGCAGGGTCATGTGGGGGCGTGCAGGCCGTCCTCAATCCCCCGCACGCCCCGGGGCCGCGCGGCCGGCTCCAACACCGACCCGGCGCCGCGGGCGACACTGTCGACCTGCCCCTCCCTCAGGAGAACGCCATGAAGGAATTCCTCGTCGAAGGGATGAGCTGCGGACACTGCATCAGCGCCGTCACCGAAGCCATCCACAAGCTCGATCCGGCGGCCGACGTGAACGTCGACCTCGGCAGCAAGCACGTGCGCGTGCACTCCGACGTCGACCGCCACCTGCTGTCGCAGGCACTCGTCGACGCCGGCTACGACCCCGTGCCGGTCGGCCTCGAAGGCCCGGACTCATCCGACAACGTCTGAAAACGGAGAACCCATGCCCCTGGTCACCCTCACCGTGCGTCAAGGCAAGGACGCCGCATTCAAGTCGGCCGTCCTCGAAGGCGTGCACCGCGCGCTGGTCGCCTCCGGCGTGCCCGATGCCGACCGCTTCCACCGCGTGCTCGAACTCTCGGCGGACGATTTCCGCTTCGACCCGAGCTACCCCGATCTCACGCGGCCGCGCACCGACGACTTCGTGCTGATCGAGGTGCTGCTGTCGGCGGGGCGCAGCGTGAAGATCAAGCGCAAGATCGCCGCCGACCTCATCGCCGCGCTGCGCGAATCGCCCGGGCTCGACCCGGAGAACGTGATGCTCGCCTTCAAGGAGACGACCTGGGAGAACTGGTCGTTCGGCGGCGGGCGCTTCATCCACGTCTAGGCCTGCGCGAAACGACGACGCCCGGACATGCACTGGATGTCCGGGCGTCGTCGTCCGTTCGAGAGTCGATGCGACCGACGAATCGATCGCGGAAACCGGGCTTGCGGCCCCGCGCCGACATGGGGTGCGGGCGCCGTGGGGCGATCAGCGATCGATCGCCTTCTTGATGGCGTTGCCGACGTCGCTCTTCACGTCGCCGACGGTGGATTGCACCTTGCCCGCGGCCTGGTCGGCGCGGCCTTCGGCGGCCAAACGTTCGTTGCCGACGGCCTTGCCGGCGGCCTCCTTGACGTCGCCCTTGGCGGTTTCGACGCGACCCTTGACCTGGTCCTTGTTCATGATGTGCTCCTTGGTGTGAAAGTGGGGCCGCCCGACATCGGCTGTTGTTCGAGTTCTGCGGCCGATGTCGGTCGGCATGGAAAGTACTTTCACACGGCACGCGGCGGGCCCGTGTCGGTGCGCGCTCGCTCCGCGTGTCGGATCAGAATCGATCGGCGTGTAGGACAAGCGACGGCAGCGCAGACACCGTCGAGCCAGCCCGGCCCCTCAGAGGAACAGCACGTTGCTGCCGGGCTCTGGCTGCGCGGCCCGGGCGGCGAACCCGTCGAAGAAGAACACGATGTCGTCGCCCGCGTCGCCGGTGATGCGGCCCGTGACCTTGCTCCAGGTCATCAGCGCGACATGGGCATCGGGCTCGCCCACCACGAGGACGGGCTGCTCGCCTTCCTCGTGCCAGAAGTACGCGCCGCCGAACGCGCGCCGGCCCACCTCGAGCACGTAGCAGCCGAGCTGCTGCACGAGGTTGGTGACGACGGCCTCGTCGAGGTCGGCGACGTACTCCGACACTTCGACCAGCATCTCGTCGACGACCTTCAGGCTGGCGACCGACCCGTCGAGCCGCCCGCCCGCGCGCTCCTGCAGCGCGGCGACGGCGCGCTCGGCGGTGGCGAGGACTTCCTCGTGGATGGCGTTCATGGCCGTCCCTGCCCTCACGCGACGACGAGCCCCGAAGCTGCCAGGCGTTCCTTGACCGACGCCAGCGTGCCCTCGTACTCCCAGTACATCATCCGCCCGTGCGAGGACGTGACCAGCAGGTACTTCTCGGTGACCGACTGGATGCGGTCGACGGCGATCAGCTTCTCGACGAAGGCCTCGCCCTCGAAGGTCTCGACGATCTCCTGGTTGTCGATGGCATAGCCGTGCATGAGGATCGCGTTGCGCACGCGAAGCGAGATGAATTTCATGGAGCGATTCTGCAGCGCGGCGGCAGGCGCGCCGCCTCAGGGGACTTGCGCGGTCTCGCACGCGAGCCTGTCGCCCAGCTCGCAGCGCAGCGATTCGTGGGCGGGTGCCTCGCCGGGATAGTCGCGATGCCAGGTCAGTTCGCGGCCGGACGATTCCACGCTGAGGATCACGTAGGCGGCCGTGTGGTGGTCCAGCATCAGCTTCCTGCGCTCGATCGGCTCGAAGTGGAAGCGGCCCTGCGCGTCGGTGGTGGCCCAGGCCACGCCGTCGCAGCGATGCGACGACAGCTCGACGCCGCCCTCGGGCACGCCCTGGCAGGCCGAGATGCGGATGCCTGCGCGCGGCGCGCCCGCGCTCAGGAGCCGGCCGTCGACCTCCGGCTGCGTGCGCTCGCCATGCGGATAGAGCAGCGGCATGCAGCCGGCCAGGGCCGCGGCCAGCGCGAATGCCGACGAGCAGACGAGGAGTGGGCGCATCGTCACTCCAGGATGAAGCGACGCAGGACGTCGAACGCCGCGTCGGGGTCGTCGCGCCAGGCGCCGTGGCCCACGTTCGGGAACTCGTGGTACTGCATCCATTGCCCGGGCAAGGCGGCGGCGATGTCGCGCGCGTCGGCGACGGGGCACACCGGATCCTCGCTGCCCACCATCACCAAGACCGGGCAGCGCGCGTTCGCCAGGCCGGGCAGCAGGTTCATCGTGCGCTGCTCGCCCGCGGCCGATCGGAACAGGATGTCGAACTCGTGGATCGTGCGCGCGCCGGCGTCCGGATCCTGCGGCGTCGTGTTGTACAGGTGGCGGCAGTGCACGCCGTAGTCGGCCCAGGTGTCCGGGTTCGGATCGCTCCAGAAGCGCCGGCACGCCGCGCGCGCGGCCTCGCCGCCCAGCTTGCCGAACATCGCCTCCTTGCGCTCCGGCTTCATGTGCGGCGAGGTCGACGACAGGATCACCTTGGACGGATGCGCGGGGTGGCGCTCGATGTAGCGCTGCGCCACGAAGCCGCCGAACGATTGCCCCAGCACGATCGGCCTGGCGATGCCCAGCGCGTCGCACAGGCGCACGACGTCGTCGGCGAAGGTGTCCAGCGTCCACTCCTCGGGCGGCCGCCGATCGCTGCGCCCGTGGCCGCGGTGGTCGACGTAGACGACCTGCGCGATGTCGGCCACGCGGCCGAAGTAGGGCCGGAACGCCGAGTGGTCGAAGCCCGGGCCGCCGTGCAGCAGCAGCAGCGTGGGCTTCTCGCGCAGCACGGGTCCTTCGGGCACGAATTGCGGGCCCTCGACGTCGAAGTACAGACGGACGCCGGGTTCGATCTCGATGCGCATGCGGGAGGCGTTTCTCGGTGGCGGACGAAGCCGCGAGCATAGCCGGGCAACGTAACATCCCGCGATGATCCGTCCCCGATCGACGTCCCGGCTCCGGCCATCCATCCTCGCCTGCATGCTCGCTTCGAGCGCGGCCCTCGCCGCCGACGTCCTGCCCAACCGCCATTGCGCCGACGGCGTGTGCATGGCCAACGTCGATCCGGCGCAGGCCGTCGAGCCGTGCCGCGACGCCAGCATCGTGATCGCCTGGGCCCAGGCCGGCGGCGCGATGGCCGTCGAGTGCGACCTCGGCGATGCCGGCGCCGACCAGCCGCTGCTCGTGTTCGATCGCCGCGCCCCGCACCGGGCCGCCTATGCCCTGGCGGGCATCCGTGCCTTCGCGCCCGAGGCGCTGCCGCAGATCGCCGGGGCGCAACGCGAGGACGGCGGCGCGATGCTGCCCGCCTGCCAGCCGCCGAAGCCGCCGCGCATGGCCCCGGGCGAACTGCTCCTGACGCAGGTTGCGCCGTCGCCCTGGCACGGTGAGCGCACGCCGGCCTGCTGGCGGATCCTGCGCGTGGCGACGACGCCGGCTGGCGTCGAGGTCCGAGCCGACGACGGCGACTCGCCGAGACCGGCCGCGGACGCGTCCGACTGGAGCGCGCTGGCCGTGAAGATGTCGGCGCTTGCCGCGCAGGCGGACGCGCCGGTGCGCGCGCACGTCACGCGCGCCCGCGCGCCGCTGCGCGACACCCCCGACCCGCGGTCCGCGCCGCACGGCTGGCTCGCCAGGGGCGACGCCGTCGTCGTGCTCGAACGCGCCGCGGTCCTGGCCAAGGTGCTCCACACCGGCCGCGACGGCAAGGCGATCGAGCGCTGGATCGCGCAGGGCGACATCGCGCTCGACGCCGCCCGTTGAAGACGACTCAGTCGTCGCCCTCCATGTCGCCGTGGCCATGGCCGTGCGTGCTCACCGGCATCGCGGCGCCGTCCGCGCCGTCGAAGAAGAATGGCGCGCGCGGCTTGTTGCGCGGCGCGATCTCGTCCAGGCGCGGCAGCGAATACAGGCGGCCGTTCTGCATCACGTCGACCACGCGGTCGGACTGGCGGATGTCGGTGGTCGGGTCGCCGTCGATGACGACCAGGTCGGCCAGCTTGCCGACCTCCAGCGAGCCGATGTCCTTGTCCATGCCGAGATAGTGCGCGCCGTTGAGCGTGGCGTTGCGGATCGCCTCCAGCGGCGTCATGCCGCCCTTGACCTGCATCCACATGTCCCAGTGCGCCCCCAGGCCCTCGCGCTGGCCGTGCGCGCCGAGGTTCTCGCGCACGCCGGCGTGCAGCAGCTCGGCGGCCGTCCTCGCGACCTGGATCACGTTGTAGTCCTCCTCGGGCGCGATCTCGCGGCGCACCGCGCGCTCCTCGAGCACGCTGCGCGGCACGAAGTTACTGAGGATCGGGTGCTTCCAGACTTCGGTCGTCGCGTAGTAGTAGTGCTCGCCGTCCAGGCCGCCGTAGGCCACGTTGTAGGTCGGCGTGTAGCCCACCTGGGTCGCGCCCCACAGCTGCTTGACGTCGTCGTAGGCGTGCGCGACGGGGATGGCGTGTTCCACGCCGGTGTGGCCGTCCACCACCATCGTCATGTTCAGCTGGAACAGCGAGCCGCCCTCGGGCACCACCATCATGTCCGTCTGGCGCGCAGCCTCGAGGATCTGCTGGCGCTGCTCGCGGCGCGGCTGGTTGTAGCTCTTGACGCTGATCGCTCCCAGCGCCTTCTGCCGCTTGAGCGCGTTGAGCGCGTCGTCCAGGCCCTCGATCGGCTGCGTGAACGGCGCCTTCGCGCCATACAGGATGGTGCCGGTCGAGAAGATGCGCGGGCCGGTGATGATGCCCGCGCGCTGCATCTCGGCGGCCGTGAAGACCAGCGCGGAGTCGTTGGACGGGTCGTGCAGCGTCGTCACGCCGAACGCGAGCGAGGCATCGTTGATCCAGCTCTGCTGCGGCACGATGCCGTCGTCGCCCATGCCGCCGTGCCAGTGCACGTCGACGATGCCGGGGATGATGGTCTTGCCGCGGGCGTCGATCTTCTTGGCGCCGCCGGGCACCAGCACCTGCGCCGACGGGCCGACCGCCGTGATGCGGTTGCCGTCGACGACGATGGTGCCCTCCGGGATGATCTCGTCGCCCTTCATCGTGACGATGCGCGCGCCGGTGATCGCGATCATGCCGGCGGGGACGTCGCTCGGCTCGGTGAAGCCGACGCGCAGGCCCGCTTCGTCGCGCTTGGGCAGCTCCCTGGGCGCGCCCGGGACGAACGTGAACGCGTTGCGCAGCTCGCTGGTGAACAGGCGGTCGCCGAGCCCGAAGTGCAGCTTCGTGCTGTCGCCCGACCACCCGAGGTACTCGCCGGCGTCGACGTCGAGCTGGCGCACCGGCAGCGCGTCCATCTTCGCACCCACGGCCACGGGCTTGGACGCCGGCGGCAGTGGCATCACGTACGCATGCTCGCGCTCCTGGAACGCGAGCCAGCGGCCGTCCGGAGAAACCGCGTACTGGCGCACGAACTCGCTGGTGGCGACCTCCGTCTCCTTGCGGTCGGCAAGATCGATGCGCACCAGCTTGCTGGCGAAGTCGACTTCCTTCTGCATGCTGGAGCGCGTGACGTAGACGGCGCCGCCGTCGGCACCGAACTGCGGCGCGCGGCCGCTCCTGGCGAGGCGCTCCGGCCGGCCCTTGCCGTCGGCCGCCACGCGGTAGACCCCTGTTTCCAGGCCATGCCACGGCGAAGTCAGGTAGCCGCCGTGGCCCTTGACGTAGACCACCGTCCTGCCATCCGGCGAGAACTGCGGCTCCACGTACTGGCCCGGCTCGGGCGTCAGGATCGTCTCCGCTCCGCCCGTGGCCGCGATGCGGCGCACCGAGCCCAGATCCTGGTCGTTCCAGGTCGTGAACACGATCTCGCGGCCGTCGCGCGAGAAGCGGGGGTAGTACTCGAAGTGCTGCGTCTGCGTGGTCAGGCGGTGCGGCTGGCCCCCGGGCAGGTCCTTCACGTAGAGGTAGCCGAGCGCCGAATAGACGACGCGGTCGCCCTGCGGCGACACGTTCATCCAGCGCAGCTGCTTCACGTCGAACGTGGACGGCGCCACCTCGGTGGCCACGCGCAGCGCGGGCGTGACCTCGCGGGTGTCCTTCACATGGAACGGGATCTCGACCGCGTCGCGCCGGACGGGATCGACGCGCCACAGCTTGCCCTGCGCCCACACGACGATGGTCTTGCTGTCGGG
>Ga0209258_101070_pt1 | contig 11880 bp, 6 predicted proteins | sample Araplaol_mTSA_r2_FD_184281 | JGI IMG/M metagenome (GOLD analysis project Ga0209258, IMG submission 184281) | Arabidopsis root microbial communities from North Carolina, USA - plate scrape CL_Col_mTSA_r2 (SPAdes) (version 2) | ecosystem: Host-associated > Plants > Roots > Endosphere | place: USA...
CTCGGCGCGGCGCTGCCGCAGTTCGGGCACCTGCCCATCATCCTGGGCGACGACGGCCTGAAGCTGTCCAAGCGCCGCGGCGCGGTCAGCGTCACCGAGTACGAGGCCAACGGCTACCTGCCCGAGGGCATGAACAACTACCTTGCGCGCCTGGGCTGGAGCCATGGCGACGACGAGCTGTTCACGCTCGACCAGATGGTGTCGTGGTTCGACGGCTCGCATCTGAACAAGAGCCCGGCGCAGTGGGACGCGGCCAAGCTGCTGTGGGTCAACGCCCACCACATGAAGCAGGCCGACGACGCGCGCCTCGCGCGGCTGGTCGTGGCGCAGCTCGCCAAGCGCGGCATCGAGGCCGCGGCGGACGATGCCATGGCCGCGCGCTGCGCGCTGCTGAAGGATCGCTGCCAGACGACGGTGGAACTGGCCGACTGGATCGAGATGTTCTTCAAGGCGCCGACGCCGGCCCAGGCCGATCTCGACCAGCACGTCACCGACGCGGCGAAGGCCGCGCTGCGCACGCTGCGCGAGAAGCTCGAGACGGTGGCCTGGGACAAGGCAGCCATCGCCGCCGCGATGAAGGAGACGCTCGCCGCCCACGCGATCAAGATGCCGCAACTGGCCATCCCGCTGCGCGTGGTCGTGTGCGGCCGCGCGCAGACGCCGGCCATCGATGCGCTGATCGCAACTTTCCAACGCGAAGTTGTACTCGACCGCTTGCGCGACTTTTAAAATCTGTTCTATACTAGCAGTCTTCGCTCTTGACCACGCGATGCAGCTTCGGAAGTCAAACGCCGGAACGACATTGGGGGTATAGCTCAGCTGGGAGAGCGCTTGCATGGCATGCAAGAGGTCAGCGGTTCGATCCCGCTTACCTCCACCATTCGCCCCTCGGGGCAGGCCGGCAGCGCGTGGCAGAGAGTGGAAAAGGATTTAGACCCTATCGTCTAGAGGCCTAGGACACGACCCTTTCACGGTCGGTACCGGGGTTCGAATCCCCGTAGGGTCGCCAGCGAAAGCGGGTACAAGTTGCAGGCAACGCTTGGAACGCAAGTTCGAAGTTGCCGACCACGTGGAGTGGTAGTTCAGTTGGTTAGAATACCGGCCTGTCACGCCGGGGGTCGCGGGTTCGAGTCCCGTCCACTCCGCCACGAATTGTTTTTCGACTGGCCCTATCGTCTAGAGGCCTAGGACACGACCCTTTCACGGTCGGTACCGGGGTTCGAATCCCCGTGGGGTCACCAGTCACCACACACAAGTCGCGTTCGGCGCTTGGGGCTCACGCCTGAAAGCCGGACGGCCACGTGGAGTGGTAGTTCAGTTGGTTAGAATACCGGCCTGTCACGCCGGGGGTCGCGGGTTCGAGTCCCGTCCACTCCGCCAAAGCATTCAACGGGTTGCAGTCGCCAGATTGCAGCCCGTTTCCCATTGTGCGTCGGGCAGTCATGTCGGCATCGATCCCGCGGCCTACAGCCTGGCGCGACGGCAGCCGATATCCAGGGCAGGAGCCCTGCCATGCACGACCGCCACGCCCCCTCACCGATCGCCTGCCCGCGCGCGGCCGCCCGCGCGTCACGCGCGTGCCTGGGCGCGGGGCTGGCTGCCGCCTGGCTGATGGCCGGCTGCGCGGCGGTGCGCCTGGACGCGCCGCGCTATGTCGAGCCACCGGCGACGGGGGGCACGGCCAAGGTGCGCGTGGTGAACACGCGCTCGCAGGTCTACTACGCCGACATCGCCGTGTTCGACGCGCCGGCCTGCCTGACCAAGGCCAACCTCGGCATGACCGGCGGCGAGAGCCGCGACGCCGAACGGCTGGGCATGCTCGACGACCAGCCGGTGTCGGCCGCGACGCTGGAGCGCCTGGTGCGCGCCGGCGAACCGCTCGTGCTGGGCCCGCGCGTCGTCTTCCCGACGGTCAGCCGCTGGGAAGCCATGCACGCCATGCAGGCCGGCACCCAGGAAGACGTGCGTGCGCGCCGGGCCGGCGTCTGCAAGGTGCCCGCGTTCGTTCCCAAGGCCGGCGAACAGTACGAGGTGATGGTCGACCTGTCGCCCGCCCGCTGCACCGTCACGCCCTATCGCCTGGTGGGCGAGGGCGGCACGGTCAGGCGCGAGCCGGTGGAGTCGCAGGTCTCGCGCATCTCCACCTACGAATTCGACATGAAGTGCTTCAGGTGAGGGCCGTCGCGTAGACCAGCGCGACGATGGGCTCGCCGGCCCACGCGTCCTCCACGCGGCCCGTGCGCTGCCAGCCGCGCGACTCGTAGAAGCCGATCGCCGCGCGGTTCGTCTCCAGCACCTTCAGGTGCATCGCCGAGGCGCCGGCCGCGCGCGCCCAGCGCATGGCGGCCGCGAGGAGCGCCGTGCCGACGCCGAGCCCCTTGCGATCGGGCAGCGCATGCAGGTTGTTGACGTAGGCGCTGCCCGCGGCATCGGGCGCCAGGGCGCACACGAAGCCGATCACCTCGCCCGCCGCCTCGGCGACCAGGACGCAGCCGCCGCCGGCCAGCATCTGCGGCAGCTTGCGCTCCCAGTCCGCGCGGCTGGCCGCGGGCATGGTGACGTCCAGGTAGTGGTCGGATACCTGTCCCCGGTACGTGGCGCGGCGGCTGCGGACGTGGATGTCGTCGATGGCGTCGAGATCGGAAAGGGTCGCGTCGCGCAGCGAGAAGGACGGGGTCGAGGGCGTGGTCAAGAGACGATCGCGGAAGGATGGCGCACGATTGTCACAGCAGCGCGGCCTGCGCGTCGAGCCGGCTGCCGGCCGCGAGCACGACACCCTCGACGTCCAGCAGGGCCTGCTTGCGGTGCAGTCCGCCGGCGTACCCGGTCAGGGTCCCGTTCTCGCCGATCACGCGATGGCAGGGCACGATGATCGAGATCGGGTTGCGTCCCACCGCGGCGCCGACGGCGCGCGAGGCCTGAGGGCTGCCGACGTCGCGTGCGATGCGGCCGTAGCTGGTCGTCTCGCCGCAGCGGATCGCGCACAGGCGCCGCCAGACGGCCTCCTGGAACGGCGTGCCCTGCGGTGCGAGCTTCACCTGGAACTCGCGCAGCCGCCCCGCGAAGTAGCGATCGAGCTCGGCGCGCGCCTGCGCGATCCAGCGCTGGTCGTTGTCCAGCGGCGCCTCGAGCGGGCCGGGGCCGTGTTGCTGGCTGTCGAACCACAGCCCCATCAGGCCGGCGTCGCTGGCCAGGGCGGTGAGCGGCCCGAGCGGCGTGTCGATGACGCCCTGGGCCAGGGTCGCGGCCGCGGTGCGGCGGGCGGGCAGGGTGGAGGAGGCGGAACGGATCATGTGGATTCCTTCGCGGCCGCCGGGCGGCGGGCGCTCGTGCCCGCGCGCCGGGCCGGCGCATGGCGTTTCGTGGGGGATGCGGACGGGGCCGGCGGTGGCGGCGTCGTCGCTCCGGCGCTCTCCAACGCCCTCCACAGGGCGATGACGGCGTAGGAGCGCCACGGCCGCCAGCGCTCGGCCAGGGCGATCGCCTGCGGCGCGTCGCGCGCCTGGGCGAGGCCCATCGCCTTGAGCAGGCCGATGTCGGTCGCCGGGAACGCGTCGGGCCAGCCCAGCACGCGCAGCGCGAGCAGTTGCACCGTCCAGTCGCCGATGCCGGGCAGCGCGAGCAGCGCCTCCTGGGTCGCCGCCAGCGGCGCGCCGCGATGCAGCGGCAGGCCGTCGACCACGGCGCGCGCCAGCGCCTGCAGCGCGGCCACGCGCTGGCGCACGATGCCCAGTTCGCCGATCGAGTCCGGCGTGGCGGCGGCAATCGTGGCGGCGTCGGGGAAGCACCGATGCAGGCCGGGCCACGGCGTCTGCACCGGCGCGCCGAAACGCTCGATCAGGCGCCGCGTCAGCGTGCGCGCGGCGGCCACCGTCACCTGCTGGCCCAGGATGATCCGGGCGGCGGTCTCGAAGCCGTCGAAGCTGCCGGGCATGCGCAGGCCGGCGGTCATCGCCGAGGCGGGGTGCAGCGCCGCCAGCGTCTCCAGCAGCGGCGCCATGTGCGACGGGTCGGCGTCCAGGTCGAGCGCGTGGCGCGCCGCCTCGACCAGCTGTCCGCTGTGGGCGGCGAGGTTGGCGCCGGCGCGCAGCTCGACCTCGTGGCGATCGGCCAGGAACTCGATCTCGATCCAGCCGCGCGCCGGTTCGGCGGCGCGGCCGGCCTGGCCGGGTTCGTCGGCGGCCGCACGCGGGGCGCACCAGGTGCGGCGGATCGTGCGGCCGGCGACTTCCTCGACGCCCGCCAGCGTGCGTTGGTCCCAGAACGCCAGCATGCTGCCGATGTCATACGGCGGACGGTATCCGAGCCGCACGCGCAGGCCCGCGGCGCCGCCTGCTGGCGGCTGGGCCGCGTTGCCGGCCCGCCGCAGCGCGGTCGGGCTCAGGCGCACCTGCTCGGCGAAGACGGCGTTGAAGCGGCGCAGGCTCTCGAAGCCGCAGGCCAGCGCCACCTCGGTGACGCGCAGCTCGGTGTCGGTCAGAAGCTGCTTGGCCTGCAGCAGGCGTTGCGTCGTGAGGTAGTCGATCGGGCTGACGCCGTGCGCCTGGGCGAACACACGGCGCAGGTGGCGTTCGGTCACGCCCAGCCGGGCCGCGAGCTCGGGCATGCGCACGGCGGCGCCCACGCGCACGGCGTGGTCGATCATGCGCGCCGCGTGCTGCGCGAGCACCTGCGACGAGTCCATCAGGCTCAGGCCGGGGGCGAGCTCGGGGCGGCAGCGCAGGCAGGGCCGGAAGCCGGCCTGTTCCGCCAGCGCGGCGTTCGGGTAGAAGCGGCAGTTCTCGCGGCGCGGGGTGCGCACGCGGCAGACCGGGCGGCAGTAGATGCGGGTCGACGTCACGCCCACGAAGAAGCGGCCGTCGAACCGGGCATCGTGCGTGGCCAGGGCCTTCCAGGCGGTGTCGGGATCGAGTTCCATGCCGTCATCATAGGCACCCCCGCGCGCGCCACTCGCCGTTTTCGGACACATGGATTTGGCAGGCGCCGCCCCGCGGCACCGCCGCGCGGCGCGACCGCCCGGGAGGGGTGGGGGCTCGCCGCCGATACCCCGTGGAGCACCTCGCGCGCAGCTTGTAAAACCCCCCTGGTGGGGGATGCGCTGCCCGACTGTTCGAGCAAGAATCCCTGCGGGACGTGGCCGGCTCCAGGCAGCCACGCGAGACTGACGAAGCGTCCCCGCGCCACGCGGGACGGACGAAGGAGAGCACGTTGAAACCCCATGCCCCCGGCGGGTCCGGCCAGGTCGCCGCAGCATCCGCGCGCATGAGCATCCCCGCCGATGTCGACGGCATCGCCGGAGGCACCGGTGCGAGGCCGGGCGACTCTCGGGTAACATCGCCGACGGCCATCGCCGCCGACGACGTTTCCTCGGCGGGCAAGTGATCCCTGACAGGGCGCGGCGCCCGGTCCAGGATCGACGTCAAATGAACAAGCGGGCGCCGCGCACGAGCGGCGGCAACCGTCCCTGATGCGCGGCTCGCCGGGCATCGTCGTTGGAACCACAAGCCCTTTGAGCGACGTACCCAAACAACTGGGCAAGTACCAGATCCGCCGAGCGATCGGCAAGGGTGCGATGGGCATCGTCTATGAGGGGTTCGATCCCGTCATCGACCGGATCGTGGCCATCAAGACGATCAAGAAGGACGAGCTCGACGCCGAGGAGGCCGAGGAACACTCGCGGCGCTTCCTGATCGAGGCCAAGGCCGCCGGCCGCCTCAACCACAAGAACATCGTCGGCATCTACGACTATGGCGAGGAGCAGGGGCTGTCCTTCATCGTCATGGAGTTCGTGCAGGGCAAGGAGCTGAAGTCCTTCTTCGCCGCCCGGCACCCGTTCTCGATGTCGCAGATCGTCCGCCTGATGGGCGAGCTGCTGGACGCCCTCGGCTACTCCCACAGCCGCGGGGTGATCCACCGCGACGTCAAGCCGGACAACATCTTCGTCACGAACGACGGTTCGGTGAAGCTGGGCGACTTCGGCATCGCCCGCATCGACTCCACCTCCAAGACGCACGCCGGCACCGTGCTCGGCACGCCCAGCTACATGGCGCCCGAGCAGATCCGCGGCGAGACGGCCGACGCGCGCTCCGACCTCTACGCAGCCGGCGTCATCCTGTACCAGTTCCTGGTCGGCGAACGGCCGTTCTCGGGCGGCATGGTCGCCGTCATGCAGAAGGTGCTGATGGAGGCGCCCAAGCCGCCGTCCAGCCACAACCCGTCCATCCCCGAGGCGATCGACAGCGTCGTGCTGAAGGCGCTCGCCAAGGGACCCGCCGACCGGTTCACGAGTGCCGCCGAATTCAGTCGCGAGCTGACGGCGGCCGTGGGCCTGGCCGACTCCGAGGACGAGTCCGAGTCGACGATGATCATGTCGGCCGACGCGCTCAAGGCGCTGCAGGAAGGCATGCTGCCGTCCGAGCGCACCGGCGTCGGCAGCACCTTCACCGGCACGGGCAGCACCCACACCGGCACCGGGAGCACGCAGACGGGGACGAGCTCGACCGGCTCGGCCGGACGCTCGGCCGGCGGCCGCGGCGCGGCCATCGAGGAGGCGCGCCGTCGCGCCGAGGAAGCCAAGCGTCGCTACGAGGAGGACCTGAAGCGCGCCGAGGTGGAGCTGCAGCAGGCCGAGGCCGAGCAGCGCGCCGCCGAGGCCGAGGCGCAGGCCCAGTTCGACCAGTGGATGGCCAGCACGCAGGCGCAGCTGGCCGAGTCGAAGGCGGCGCAGGACGCCGGCCAGGCATTGTTCACGCGCAACACGCTGCTGGTGGACGGTGCCGATCACGCCGTCGCGGCGCGCGCGGCGGCCGGCAAGCTGCGCGAGGCCATTGCGGCCATCGCCGAATTCCTCACCCAGTCCTATGCACTGACGCCCGCCGCGCAGGCCGGGCTCGAGGCCCGCCAGGCCGAGATGGCGGCCGCGGCCGACGCGCAGGATGCGCTGGCCGAGCGCCTCGAGCGCGAGGTCGAGGCCGCGCTCAAGAGCTTCGAGCAGAAGCTCGAGGTCCTGGAGAAGCGCCTGGCCGGACAGGACGGCGCCTGGGGCAACGAGTCGCGCGCGCTGGAGGCACTCGACCCGGGCGCCGGGGAGCTGCCGATCGTCCCGATCCAGGGCCGCCTGGACAAGCTGGCCGCCAGCGTCGACCAGGTCGCCAAGGGCTTCGCCACCGTGCAGGCTCAGCCGCTGAAGCTGCCCACGTCGCAGGCCGAGCGGCTGGCCGTGGTCGAGGCACAGCTGCAGGCTCAGAAGGACTTCGTTGCGCGCCTGCGCACCGAGGCCGACGCGGCGCGCGAGCGCGCACGCGCGGCGGCCGAGGCGAGGCGCGTCGCCGAGGAACAGGCCCGTCGCGCTGCCGAGGCGGAGGCGGCGCGCCAGAAGGCCGAGGCCGCGGAGAAGAAGCGCCTGGCCGACGAACAGGCGCGCCGCGAGGCCGAGGCCGCCAAGGCCAGGGCCGAGGAAGAGGCGCGCCGCAAGGCGGAGGCCGAGGCCAAGCGCCAGGCCGAGGAGAAGGCGCGCCAGTTGGCCGAGGCCGCAGCCCGCGCCAAGGCCGAAGCCGAGGCCGCCGAGCACAAGCGCGCGGCCGAGGAGCGCGCGCGCGCCGAGGCGGCAGCCGAAGCCGAGCGCCAGGCTGCCGAGGCCGCGCGCAGGAAGGCGGAGCTGCAAGCCGCCGCCGAGAAGAAGCGCCTGGCCGACGAGGAGGCGGCGCGCGCCGCCAAGGCCGACGCCGAGCGCAAGGCAGCGGCCGCCGAGGCCGCGCGCCTCAAGGCGGAGGACGAGGCGCGCAAGAAGGCCGAGGCCGAGGCCATGAAGGCCGCCCAGGCCGAAGCCAGCCGCCTGGCCGACGAGCAGGCCCGGCAGAAGGCCGCCGAGGCTGCCGAAGCGGCCCGCAAGGCGCGAGCCGAGGACGAGGCGCGCAAGAAGGCCGAGGCCGACGCCAGGGCGCAGGCCGAGACGTCCGCCAAGGAACGCGCCGCCTTCGAAGCGCGCCGCAAGGCCGATGAGGAGTCCGCCCGCCAGGCCGAGGCCAAGGCGCAGCAGGCGCGCGACGCCGCGGCGCTCAAGGATGTCGACCCGGAAGCGACGATGATCGTTCGCGTGCCGCTCGCCGAGGACGACGCCGAGAGCACGATGGTGCGTCCCATCACCGACCGGCCCGCCGTCCCCGCGCCGCCGCCCGAGCCGCGCAAGCCGCGTGTCGAGCCGCCTGCGCCGGTGCCCGCACCGGGGGATGACAAGAAGAAGAGCATGCTGCTGCCGATCGTCGGCCTGGCGGCCGTCGCGGTCGCCGCCGGCGCCTGGTTCGTGCTGCGCCCGGCGCCCGCGCCGGGCACCGGCGAAGTCACGCCGCCGGCCGCCGCCAGCGTGGCCACCGCGTCGGTGCAGCCGCCGGCACCTGCGCCGACGCCGGCGCCGGCACCCGCAGCCGCGCCGGCGCCCGCCCCCGTCCCGGCGCCCGCGCCGGCCGCGCAGGCGTCGAGCGCGGCATCCGAACCGGCAGCGGCCGCCGCGCCGATTGAGGACGAGGCCGCCGCCAAGGCCAAGGCGGAGGGCGAGGCCAAGGCCAGGCTCGAGGCGCGCGCGAAGGCCAAGGCCGAAGCCGAGGCGGCCAAGGCGCAGGCCGACGCCGCATCGAGGACCAAGGTCGACGCGGACACCGCCGCCAACGCCGCGGCCGACGCCGACATGAAGGCCAAGGCCAAGGCCAAGGCCGATGCCGACAAGGCCAAGGCCGATCTCGAAGTCGCCAAGCCCCGGACCGACCCGAAGGCCGAGGCCGCCGACACCTTCCGCAGGGGCTACGAGGCCTACCTCGCCGGCCACGTGCCCGAGGGCATCCGCATGATGGAGCGCGCCGACGCGATGGGCGCGCAGGGAGCCCGCTCGCGCCTGTGCGCGATCTACCGCAAGCCGACGGCGGCCGAGGGCAAGGACTTCCTCAAGGAAGCCAACAAGTGCAAGGGCATCGACTGAACGGACGTGCATCCATCCGGCCGTCGCCGGTCCGGCCCAGGGGCGCGCACTTCGACGCGGCACGACGCGATTCGCGGCGGCGCAACGCAAGGGGATAACCCTGGCCCCGGCGCACGCCAGTTGAGCAAGCATGTGCAAGATCCCCCCATTTCGGGTGTCACCCGTGCGCGAGGGATCCAGGCGGCGATAATCATTTTCGTCTTCTCACGTCATTGCCATGGAACTCGTCGTCCGCGCACTCCGCTGCCCCCCGCCCGACCAGCCGCAAGCGATCAACGCGCGCTTCGGAGCCAGTGGCGGACGCATCGGCCGCAGCAACACGTGCTCGCTGCCGCTGCCGAGTCCGGATCGCTACATCTCGCGCGAGCACCTCGAGATCCGCTGCCGCGACGGCAAGTACTCGCTCAAGGTCATCTCCAAGGTCAACGGCTGCAGCGTCAACGACAACGCCGTGCCGCCGGGCGCCGCGGTGGAGCTGTCGCACGGCGATCGCATCCAGCTGGGCGACTACCTGCTGGTGGCCGAACTGCAGAACACGGCGGCCGCCAAGGATCCGCTCGCGGCGTTCGGCTACTCGGCCAACGCGCGCGCCGACAGCCTCGACATGATGGCCTCGCTGGTGCCGGCACCGCCGGCCGCGAGCGGGCGCGATTCGCAGTTCGACACCTCGCCGAACTGGGCCCAGCCGGTCGTGCCCGCCGCGCGCCGCGCGCCGTCGCCGCCGCCGATGTCGCACCAGATCGAGACCGATCCCAGTGCCACCGCGCTCGGCCAGATGCTCGACGCCGCGCCGTCGGCCTCGCGCACGCGTCGCGAGGGGCCGGCCAACCGCGCGCCGGCGTTCGGCCGCGACGACACCGGCGCCAGTGCCCTCGACGCCTTCCTGGGCCTGGACGGCGGGCTGCTGTCCAAGCCGGCCTCGCAGGCTCCGCTCAGCGACCAGGCGCAGGGGCTGTACCGGCAGCAGGACGTCAACATGGCGATGCCCGCGCAGGGCCACAACACGCTGCCCGATCCGTTCGAGGACGACATCTTCTCGGCCCTCGACAAGGACTTCGGGCCCGCCGCGCGCGCGCCGGCGCCCGCGCCCGTCGCGCCCGTGCGGCCGGCGCCGCCGCCGCCGCCCGCGATCGACCCGCTGGACATCGACCTGATGGCCGGGGTGGCCGCGCCCGTGCGCGGCACGCCCGCCGCGACGCCGCGTGCGGCGCCGCAGCCGGCACCCGCGCCGGTCGTCGCGTCCGTGACCGCGTCCGGCCCGTCGGTCGACGGCGCGCAGGCGCTGGCCGTGCTCGCGCAGGCGCTCGAGCTCGATCCGGGCGATCTCGACGCGGCGCATCCGATGGAGACGATCCGCATCGTCGGCGAGCTGCTGAACCTGACGGTCAACGGCCTGTACCAGATGCTCGAGATGCGGGCGCAGCTGAAGAACGAGCTGCGCATCGAGGACCGGACGATGATCGCCTCGCGCGAGAACAATCCGCTCAAGCACTCCGATTCGGCGCGCGACGCGTTGCGCTATCTCGTCGACGTTCGCCAGCACGGCAACAAGCTGTTCCTGCAGCCCAACAAGGCCATCGGCGACGCCGTCAACGACGTCTGCGCGCACGAGATGGCCGTGATGGCCGGCACGCGCGCGGCCTTGCTCGCCGCGCTGAAGATGTTCGCCCCGGACACCGTGGAGAAGCGCATCAAGAAGTCGGGCGCCCTCGACAGCGTGATGCCGGCGCTGCACAAGGCCAAGCTGTGGGAGAGCTTCCTCGCGATGTACGGCGAACTCGAGAAGGAGGCCGAGGATCACTTCGACCGCCTGCTCAATCAGGAGTTCGCGCGAGCCTACGCCGAGCAGGGCAAGAAGCTGCGACGCAAGAAGTGACCATGCCGGCGCAGCCCCCGGTTCGTCACGTCCGCGCAGGCGCGCCCGCGTTGCGGGGCATGGACGATGCGGCTACTTTCGGGTCGACCGCAATTCCGGACCGCGGCGCGCCCGTCGCAGTCCTCCTCAAGGAGAGCGCCGTGCGGCAGGGGGTCTCGTTCGACCCTGTCCGGTGGCACTGACATGAAAAAAACCACACGCTCGCTTTGTTCGGGAAGCGTCCGGCGCGCAGGCCGGATGACGTTTCGGCCGGGCCTTGCCTCGCAAGTCCTCTGCCGCCTCCATTCCCCCGAGGGGGCGTCTCAGCGCCTTCGGGCGACCGGGTGGCGCTGAGATGGCCACCCTGAACACCACCGCACCCCATTGCGAGATCGCCTCGCGCACCGACGCGGGCCGCGTGCGGTCCGCCAACGAGGACGCGGTCCGCTTCGACGCGGGCCTGGGCCTGGCGATCCTGGCCGACGGCATGGGCGGCTACGCCGCGGGCGAGGTCGCGAGCCGCATGGCGGTCGACGAGATCTTCGACGAGCTCGCTTCCGCGCTGCCGCACCTGCACGCGGAGCCGGTGTCCACCGACCGCGCCGGCCTGCACGAGGACATGCGCTTCGCCGCGGCGCGCGCCAACTCCAGCATCATCGCCGCGGCGCGGCGCGAGCCCGACTACGAGGGCATGGGATCGACCCTGGTGATCGCGGTGCTGATGCACGACCGCGTGACGGTGGCCCACCTGGGCGACTCGCGCTGCTACCGCTGGCGCGCCGGCAACCTCGAGCAGGTCACGCGCGACCACTGCTGGGTCGACGAGCAGATCGCCATCGGGGCGCTGTCGGTCGACGCCATCCTCGACCCGCGCTACCGCAACATCGTCACGCGCGCGCTGGGCATCGAGGACGAGATCGAGCTCGAGGTGCACGACCACGAGGCGCAGGTCGGCGACATCTTCCTGCTGTGCTCCGATGGCCTGACCGACATGCTCGACGACGCGAAGATCTCCGCGCACCTGGCCGCGGGCAAGCCGCTGGGCGAGGTCGCT
>Ga0209258_101071_pt1 | contig 11874 bp, 11 predicted proteins | sample Araplaol_mTSA_r2_FD_184281 | JGI IMG/M metagenome (GOLD analysis project Ga0209258, IMG submission 184281) | Arabidopsis root microbial communities from North Carolina, USA - plate scrape CL_Col_mTSA_r2 (SPAdes) (version 2) | ecosystem: Host-associated > Plants > Roots > Endosphere | place: USA...
GCATACGCTCACCTCGGCCGAGCTGGAGAACGCCTGCACGCTCACCGCGCAACGCCTCAGCCTGCTCAACGAGTTGTCGGCGCCCGAGTTCTTCGACAAGGCGCTGTTCCGCGGCTTCATCCAGAAGCTGCGCGAGAGCCGCATCGTGTGGACCGACGACGCCGGCAAGCTCGATTACGACAACGCGCTGGAAGACATGGTGCGCGATGCGCGCGTGATCCTTGCCCGCGAAGTACGCCACTCGATCCTCAAGATCACCCCGGGCGGCGACGGCGACAAGGATGGCGGCGGCAAGCCGATACCGCCGGATGCCTCCAGCGAGGCATTGCACGAGCGGCACGTGGCGGCCGAACAGCACGCCCACGCGCCGGTGGAAGCCACGCCGGTCGAGTCCGAGCCAGCAGCCGAAGAAGAAACACCAGGCGGCCTCGCCGGCAAGCCGTGAGGTTCCCGAGGGGTGACGAAAGTCACCCCTCTTCGTATCGGCCTCTCCCCTAAGATGGCTGCTTCCACCCGGGGAGCACACCATGACCACACGCGTTGCCTTCGCGATCGCCGCCGCGCTCGCACTGCCTGCCGCCATCGCGGCCGAGGCGCCCACTGCCAATCACGACGTCACCGTGCTGCACTGCGCGCGCATGATCGATCCCGCGGCCGGCAAGCTGCTTGGCGAAACCACCGTGGTGATCGAAGGCAGCCGGGTGAAGGAAATCAAGAGCGGCAGCGCCGACGACAAGCCCTATCGCGATGCCGCCAGCGCCGCCGGTGGCCGCTTCACGCAGGTCAGCCTCGCCGACGCCACCTGTATGCCCGGCCTGATCGACTCGCACACGCATCTCTCGTTCGAAACCAGCCCCACCAGCTATTCCGACCAATTTCGCTGGAACGTGGCCGACTACGCCGTGCGCTCCACCGTTTTCGCGCGCCGCACACTGATGGCCGGCTTTACGTCCGTACGCAACCTGGGTGACGGCAACAATGAAACCATCGCGCTGCGCAATGCGATCAACGCCGGCATCGTGCCTGGTCCGCGCATCTTCACGGCGGGCAAGCCCATCGGCACCACCGGCGGCCACGCGGATCCCACCGACGGCTACCGCTCTGACCTGGCCGGAAATCCGGGCGCGAAGGACGGTGTGATCGACAGCGTCGAGGACGCCTACAAGGCCGTACGCCAGCATTACAAGGACGGCGTCGACGTCATCAAGATCATGCCCTCGGGCGGCGTGCTCGATGAAAGCAGCAGCGCCGACAACGCGCAGATGACCATCGAGGAGATCAAGGCGGTGGTCACCGCCGCGCACGACTACGGCTTCACCGTCGCCGCGCATGCGCACGGTGCCGAAGCGATCCGTCGCGCGGTGCTGGCTGGCGTCGACTCCATCGAGCACGGCACCTTCATGAACGACGAGGACATGAAGCTGATGAAGGAACATGGCACCTGGTACGTGCCCACCATCATCGCCGGCAAGTACGTGCAGGAAATGGCCGCCAAGCCCGGCTACTACCCGCCGCAGGTCGCCGCCAAGGCGATGCAGGTCGGCCCGATCATCCAGGCCACCGCGGGCAAGGCCTACAAGGCCGGCGTGAAGATCGCCTTCGGCACGGATGCGGCGGTCTACCCGCACGGCCAGAACGCCAAGGAATTCGAATACATGGTGCAGGCCGGCATGCCGCCGATGTATGTGCTGCAGGCCGCGACCACGCACGCCGCAGAGTTGCTGCACAAGAAGGACGAACTCGGCCAGATCGCTGCGGGCCGCCGCGCCGATGTAATCGCCGTGCCGGGCAATCCGATTGATGACATCACGGCGATGCAGAAGGTGTCGTTCGTGATGAAGGACGGCGTGGTGTACAAGCAGGACGGTAAGGCGACGCTGTAACGCGTCACGCTTCTTGGTGTTTTTGCCTCACGCCAGAGGGATGGCTCCCGTGTCTCCCTTGGGGGGCACAGGCTGGATGAAAGGCGAGTGCCCACGAAGCCTCGCCTTCCTTCTCTGTAGGAGCGCACCCAGTGCGCGATCGCAACGCATCAACGGCCTCTGCGGTCGCGCACTGGGTGCGCTCCTACAGGGAAGATGACCCGCTCTTCTGCTCTGGCCTTTGATCTTCCCTCCCCTATGCCGCGAGCAGGCGGGAGGCGGATCAGCCCGCAGGGTGGCCGGCATGGATGCCGGCCAGTGGATCGTCAGGGCAGGAGGCCCTGTCGATCCACCCCGCCTCACGGCTGCGACCCTTTGGCCACGCAAAGAGAAGTAACCCGGCGGCCGGTAGGCCGGCGGAAGCCCGCCGCAGGCGATCCATCTAGCCATATCGCTACAACCAGAAACCAAGGCGCTTGGCCCGGCCTACGCCAAGACAACCAACAACGAAGACCGAGACTCAATCGGCTACCATTGCCGGATGAACGAACAGCCCCAAACCACCCATTTCGGCTTCCGCGACGTCCCCGTCGGTGACAAGCAGAAACTCGTCGGACAGGTATTCACCTCCGTCGCCAGCAGCTACGACCTGATGAACGACCTGATGTCGTTCGGCATCCATCGCCTGTGGAAGCGCCATTTCGTCGGGGTAAGCGGCGTGCGCCGGGGCGACCGGGTGCTGGATCTGGCGGGCGGCACCGGCGATATCGCTGCGCTGCTGAAGCCGGTGGTAGGGGCAGAAGGCGAAATCGTGGTGGGCGATATCAACGCCGCCATGCTCGGCGTGGGCCGCGACCGGCTCACGGACCGCGGTCTGGTCTCCGGCCTGCGCTGGGCGCAGCTCAACGCCGAACACCTGCCGTTTCCGGACAACAGTTTCGACGCGGTGACCATGGCCTTCGGTCTGCGCAACGTCACCGACAAGGACAAGGCGCTGGCCGACATCTGCCGCGTACTCAAGCCCGGTGGCCGCGCCCTGGTGCTGGAGTTCTCGCGCGTGCAGAGCGATCTCTTCAGCAAGCTCTACGATTTCCATTCCTTCAAGGTGCTGCCCAAGCTCGGCCAGCTGTTCGCCGGCGACGCCGACAGCTACCAGTACCTGGCCGAATCGATCCGCAAGCATCCGGACCAGGAAACGCTCAAGGGCATGATGGAACGTGCCGGCTTCGGTCGCGTAGACGTACGTAACCTGACCAACGGCATCGTCGCCATTCATCGCGGCTACAAGTTCTGACCATCGCCATGTGACGGCGGATGGCCTACTGGACAGCCTTGGGTGCTTTCCGGAGCATGGCCGGGTCACCGCATCCAGGGAAGGTCATGAGCACGAACGCTTCGCAACTCGAACGACTGACGTTTTTCTCCGATGCCGTATTCGCCATCGCGATCACGCTGTTGATCATCGAGGTGCATGTGCCGCACCTGGACACGCGCGACGATGGAGCTTACTGGCAGGCGCTGCATGCATTGCAGCCGAGCTTCATGGGTTTTGTGCTGAGCTTCCTGGTGATTGGTGCGCTGTGGGTGGCCCATCACCGCGTGTTCGGCATGCTGGTGGATTACAGCCCGAGCATCATGTGGCCGAACATGCTTTTGCTGATGATCGTGGCCTTCATGCCCTTTGCTACGGCCCTGATGAGCTCCAACGCGCTCGCCCGCGTGCCGGAATTGTTCTACGCGGGCACATTGTTGGTGGCTGGCCTGCTGCAGCGTTTGTTGTTCGCGCGGGCGTTGCAGCCGCCTTTCGTCAAGCCGGGGATTTCGCCGGAAGACATGGCCGCCGCGCGCTGGCGATCACTGGGCCTGCCTACCGCCGCGGCAATGTCATTGGTGGCGGCATGGTTCGTGCCGGGGTGGAATAATTTCCTGCTGCTGGGCATTCCCTTGCTGGTGCGCGCGTATGCTGGCCTTGGTCGCCGCCGCGCCCTGCTTCTGCAGGCCGTGCCCGCTCAACCCTGAGGTCGCGCTGGAAGCACCGATGCCCCGTTATCGCCCGCTCGCCGCCTTCGGCTCCCTGCTTGGCTGGTTCGGCCTGGTGCTGCAGCTGTGGTATTCGATCCGTTTCGCGCAGGCCAAGGGAGGAGGTGCGCTCGCGGGCCTGTGGCTGTATCTGGGCTTTTACACGATCCTCACCAACATGCTGGTGGCCAAGGCCCTGGCTGCCGCCTCGCTTGGGCCGGGGCACGGGCCTGTCGTGAGCTTCTTCCTGCGACCGGGCGTCCAGACGGCCATCGCGATGAGCGTCACCATCGTGAGCCTTATCTACAACCTGATGCTGCGGCAGCTGTGGCATCCCACCGGCGGCCTGTTGCTGGCCGATCTGATCGTGCACGACGTCATGCCGCCGCTGTACCTGCTGTACTGGTGGCTTGCCGTGCCCAAACACGGCCTGCAGTGGTCGCAGGTGCTCGTGTGGCAGAGCTATCCGGCAGGCTATTTCTTTTACGTCATGTTGCGGGGCGCGGTCGATGGCTGGTATCCGTATCCGTTCCTGGACGTCACAGCGCTTGGCTATCTTGAGGTGCTGCTCAACGCCATCGGCGTACTGATGGCATTCATCGCAGTGGGGATGGCCCTCGTGGCGCTGGGGCGCTGGCAGGCACGCCGGCAGCTTGCAGCGGCACTTCGCACGACGTAATCAAGCCGTGCGGAAATCCTCGGTGAGCTCGCCGTACCGCAAGGTCTCCTGCTCGTACTTGTCCTCGCGCCAGCTTTCGCGCAGCGATGCGTCGTACCAGCGCCGCATCGACGGCAACGCCAGCAACCGCTGTGCGTAGGCCGCGGCGGAACCAGGCAGAACCAGTCCGTAGGTCTGCACGCGGAACGCCACGGGGGCGAAGAAGGCATCCACGGCGGTAAAGCTATCGCCTGCCAGGAAGGGACCGCCGAAACGATCCAGGCCTTCCGACCAGAGCTGGCCCACGCGATCGATGTCAGCCTTCAATGCCGGCCCGATCTCGTGAAGGCGGATGCGAATGCCGCAGATCATGCCGCACTGGGTACGAAGCGCGGCAAAGCCCGAGTGCATTTCTGCCGATGCACTGCGCGCCCACGCACGCGCCGCGCGATTGGACGGCCAGACGGCTGGATGATCCTCGGCGAGGTATTCGACAATGGCGAGCGAATCCCACACCACGGCATCGCCGTCGTGCAGACAGGGCACGCGGCCACTGGGCGAAAACGTGCGGAAGGTATTTCCCGTCCCTCCCTGGCCGAACGGCACCAGATTTTCCTCGAACGGAATACCCAGCTCGCTCATCAACACCCAGGGGCGCAATGACCACGACGAGTAGCTCTTGTTGGCGATGTAGAGCGTGGACACGGTACGGCATCCTCTTGGGTCAGGTATCGAGGATCAGCAGCGTACCCCGGCTGCCTTGCTCCACACTGTGCGGCACGCCCGCGGGCACGACGCACAGTTCACCGGTACCCATGCACACGAGCTCTCCGTCCAGCTTCAATCGCAGCTCGCCTTCCAGCACAAGCAGGCCTTCGGCATAGTCGTGGCTTTCTTCCGGATAGGTGGCATCGTCCATCCGCAGCACCTTCAGGCGGGCGTCGCCGAACTGCGCAAGCACCCGTGACGACCACGCCTGAGGCAGCTGGCCAGCAACCCCGATCAGATCATAGGGTTTCATCGACTCAGCTCTGCTTGGCGGTGGCGCCTACTACCGCCACCGGTCGCCGCCGCGCATTGGCCAGTACGACGCCGCCCACGGTTATCGCACCGCCCAGCAAGGTCAGCAGCGTCGGGCGCTCGCCCAGCCACACCCAACCGATCAGCACGGCGATGGGCGGCGAGAAGTAGATGAAGCTGCTCACCTGCGAGGCGGACGCCCGGTGCAACGCGGCGTTCCACGCGATGTAGCCGATGAAGGTGGGCGCGATGCCCAGCCACAACAGCGCGCCGATATGCGAGGCCGGTGCGCTGGCCAGCGCATGCGGCAGGCCCAGCCCGAACGGCAGCGTGCCGAGCGTACCGGCGAAGAAGGTGAAGGCGGTAACGCCGATCATGCTGTTGCGGGTGAAGAAGGGCTTCTGTCCCACGAAGAAGATGGCGCAAGCCAGCACGCTTACCAGCACCAGCGCCGCCATCGGCTCGATCTTCACGTCCTTGCCGCTGGTCAGCACCACCATTACGACGCCTACGAGGGCGATGCCCAGGCCGGTCAGGGTCCTTGCCGAGAGGCGCTCGCGAAGCCAGATCGCTGAAAGCGCGGCCGTGGTCGCGGGCACCAAGGAAATGATGATGGCCGCCGTACCGCTGACCACCCGGGTTTCCGCCGTATTGAGGCAAAGGTGGTACACGCTGAGGCCGATCACGCCCAACATGGTCAGTTGCAGCCAGTCGCCCCGGGCCGGCAGCGGCACCCGCTTTACCGCCATCAGCACGGCGAAGCACGCCGACCCGATGGCGAGGCGCGCCAGCGCCACCTCGCCAGGGGTGAAGGACGCCAACGCATAGGCGATCGCGGCGTAGGCCGACGACCAGGTCAGCAAGGCGACGCCGATATAGGCAAGGGCACGCCCGTCGAGGCGTTCCTGGGTTTGCATGGGGAAGATCCGGTGGAAGGAAACGTGCGCATCGTAAGGCTGACCATGCTGCGCATGAATGATGAATCAGCGTACGATGCCGATGTTTCGCCAACGATCGAAATGTCCATGAACGCTGCAGCCTTTGAATCGAAACCGATCTGGGACACCACCGACTGGCTCCTGCTGGAAGCCCTGCAACAGGATGCGCGGCTCGGCTATGCCGAACTCGGGCGCAAGGTGAAGCTGTCGGCACCCGCCGTGGCCGAGCGTGTGAAACGCATGGAAGAGGCCGGCGTGATCTCCGGCTACCGGGCGGTGGTCAACCCGCGCAAGCTGGGCTACGAGATCGACGCCATGATCCGCCTGCGCTGCGACGGCGGCATCTGCGCTCGCGTAGGCATGCTCGTGGCCGACATTCCCGAGGTGCTCGACTGCCGCCGCCTCGCCGGCGAGGACTCCGCCCTGCTGCGCGTGGTGGCGATGTCCATCCCGCATCTGGAAGCGGTGCTCGACCGGTTGCTCAAGATCCACTCCAGCATCAGCACGACGACCCTGGTGGTCCTGCAAACGCCGCACGAGAACCGTCCCCTGACACGCGTGATGTGGAACGCTGCGCGGACTTTTCTGGACGACTGACCGTTCACACGAACCCGAACGGGCGATCGATCACACGGGTTATGTGAATCTCGTCACACATACGGAAGATGCACGTCAGGGAAGGCACAGTTATTGCCTCTCCTGCCGAAGCAGAAGCGTTGCCCGCCCGGGACCGCTCGCCCTGTAAACCCAGGCGGGGCAAGCTCTTGCGCAGGTAGTCGCGCTTCAATTGGGTTAGGATGTTGTGTGCATTAGGGGCAGGCCGACGACTCGGGGGCCCCATTCGGTTCGATCGGCAGGAGAGGCGATCGTGAAGGGACGCTCCATCCAGCGGGGGTTGGATATGCAAAAGGGAACAGGGGTGGCGTCGTGGCTTCGCCAGCTGGCGGTGGTCGCCGGCTACGCAGTCCTCGTGTCGCTCGTCAGGGACTTGTCCTTCTCGCACTGGGTGCTTTTGGCCGGGTTGCATGTGGCCGTGCTCTTGCTCGCGCCCTATCGCTACTGGGCGGCGCTGGTCGTGGGCGACATAGTTTCCCTCGGCTATATCAGCATCACTTGTCTGGACCAGCTGGGTCTGACCTGGTCAATCTGCAACGTCTTACTGTCCAGCGCCTGGATCACGCCGGTCGTATATGTATGCCGCGAGCACTGGCGTGTTTTCCCTACGCGCTCGACGATCAACATGGGCGTCTTGCTGTTCGGCGCCTTGCTTGTCGCGCTCGTCAAGACCGGCGGCAGCCTCTTGCTGGTATCGACTGCGAAGCTTCCCCCTGGCTATCCGCCACTGAATTACGGCTTCCTGGCTGCGCAATGGGTACTCGGCAGCTATATGGGGATTCTGACCGTGCTGCCGTTCGTGCTGGTTGTCCGCGAAGTGTTGCAGGAAAGCAGTTGGAGAGAGCTGGGCGTTCGCTTCATCAAGAGCCGGCTCGCGCTTGAATGCGTCTTCGTGTTGATCCCGACGTTGGCATTCTTGATCGCGTTGGGGCTAAAGGCGTCATCCACCGCCAACACGCGTCAGCTCGCTCAAATGATGATGTTCCTGCCCGTATTGTGGCTTACGCTGCGCTACGGCTGGCAGGGCGCTGCCGTGGGCGGCACGATGGCGAGCTTGGCAGTCGTGGCGCTGATGCCCAGCCTATTTGACCACGGCACATTAAACGCCCAGGTATTCATCGCATTCATCATCTCGACGATGCTGATCGCGGGAGCCCGTATCGGCGCGCTTAATCAGCAGGCGCAGCAGGAGCGCACCGATATGCGACTGGCCCTAGCCTTGGCGCAGCGAAACGTGCGCATGGGCGAGGTGCAATTGCACATGACATCGCAGGCGCTGGAACAAGTCCGCGAGTCCGTGCATTCGGTCTACAACATGATGCTTGGCCGACTGCGAAACGTTGCGCCGGTCATCGACGATCGCAGTTATCGCCGCCAGGCCTTGGTAGCGCAGGACCAGCTTTATCGGCTTGCCGATAGCCTGTGTCCAGTGACGCGTGAACGTGGCCTGCCGGCTGTCCTGCGTGAAGGGCCGATTGCGCGCGTGCTTGAGGAGTCAGGCATGTCGTATTGGTGCGATCTGCGCGGCCCGGTCAGCCTTCTATCCGCAACGATCCAACTGGCCATTTACCGATTGGTTTGCGAAGCCGTTGCAGATGGCTGCACTCGCCGCGACATTAGCGACATCCGCGTGCAGGTGCGTTGCGGACATCAAAACGATCGCCGCTGGACGGTAGTGAGGGTGAATCTGTGCGCCCATGCAGATCGGTTGAGCACTGTGCGCTGGGATGACCTGCTGCCTCGCGTGTTGCGCACAGCCACGGGCTTGGGTTGGCCGGCCATTGAAGACCGCGCGGCAACTTTCGAGGGGCGCGCCCGTGAACACATGATTACGAACGGGCGCTGCATCAGCGTATTGCTGTATGACCCCGAGCAGCCCTAGCAGCAGCGTTTAGCCGCTGCCAGGACTCAGCCAGCTTGGTCAATTGGCGCGAGTGCTGCACTGAATCGGATCGCAAGCCGACGTCGCCATCAGCTGCACCGTGCCGTCGGTCTGTGGGGTCGCGGTGACCTGGACGGCGGTGTCGTTGTAAACCGTGGTCGGAGCAGTCGCCGGCTGGGCGGTCGGCGCCACGGCAGCGGGCTGCTGCGGGGTCGACACCAGCTGCGAGAAAGCGCCGATCGGCAGGGTGATGAACTGGCCGTTGGAGGTGCCCACGGCGCCGATCACGTTGCCGTTGGCGTCGTTCACCTGGATGTACTTCACGCCCCCCATGGTGAAGACATAGGCATGCCAGTTCGGGCTTGGGCTTACATCCGTGGTGTTCGGCCACGCCTGGCCAAGACCGGAAGCCGCCGGCTGAGCAGCCAGGGCTGGGCCTGCGGCGCCGGCAAAGAGCAACGCCGCAAGCGCGACACTACGCAGACGTGTGTTTGACATAGTCATTCCCCTTTCTCGATTTTGGCGGTAACGCCCCTTGTGGCGCCTTGGGACTGTAGCACCAGGCTGCACTCCGGTAAGGAATATGGCCCCGAATCCAGCGGCTTAATGCGCACGGCCGCACGGATGGCGCACGCCACGGGCACCTTGACCAGTACTTTTGTCACGGTCGCCTCGTGGCCGCGTTACGCATACTCCAAGGCCAGTTATATCGATTCAGCCGTCGCCCTGGGGAGCACAATGCGTCGCTTTATGTCCCTGCTGCTGGCCAGCAGCGTTGCCTTTTCGCCTTTCACCCCCTCGCTGGCCAAGGACGCGCCAACCGACAAGAAGGAGGCCAGCAAGGACGAGGACGTCAAGGCTCCCACCACCGAAAACGCGGTGCACACCAAGCACAGCGTGAGCATCGGCGGCCGTTCGGTGGCCTATACGGCCACCGCGGGCAACCTGATCATCCGCGACGAGAAGGGCGAACCGCAGGCCAGCGTGTTCTACGTGGCCTACACCGTGGACACCGGCAAGTCGGAAAAGCGCCCTGTCACCTTCCTCTACAACGGCGGCCCGGGTTCGTCCTCGATGTGGCTGCACATGGGCTCGTTCGGCCCGGTGCGCATCGAAACCGCCAGCCCGGCGGCCACTGAGCCCGCGCCGTACAAGCTGGTGCCCAACAGCGACAGCCTGCTGGACAAGACCGACCTGGTCTTCATCGATGCGGTAGGCGCCGGCTACTCGCGCCCGGTGGGCAAGGCGGAGGGCAAGGATTTCTGGGGCGTGGACCAGGACGTGTCCGCGTTCAGCCGCGCCATCCAGCGCTACGTGACCATCAACAACCGCTGGAACTCGCCCAAGTTCCTGTACGGCGAGAGCTATGGCACCACGCGCTCGGGCGCGCTGGTGGATGCGCTGCAGGACAAGGGCATGGCCTTCAACGGCGTGATCCTGATGTCCTCTATCCTCAACTACGGCGTGCGCATGCCTGGTTACGACGAGATGTACATCGGCTACGTGCCGAGCTACGCGGCCGCCGCGTGGTACCACAACAAGCTCGCCAACAAACCCGCCGACCTCAAGGCCTATCTCGACCAGGTGCGCGCGTTCGCGCGCGGCCCTTACGCGACGGCGCTGGCGAAGGGCCAGGAAGTGCCTGCCGCCGAAGCCGATGCGGTGGCGCGCCAGCTCGCCGCGTTCACCGGTCTCTCGCCGCAGTACGTGAAGGAAGCGAACCTGCGCATCGAACCGGCGCGCTTCCGCAAGGAGCTGCTGCGCAATGAGCGCCGCACCATCGGCCGCTTCGATGCGCGCTTCGAAGGTGTGGACGAGGATGCCGCCGGCGAAGTGCCGGGCTATGACGCGTCCGACACCGGCATCAGCGGCGCCTTCATCACCGCGTTCCACGACTACATCAGCAGCCAGCTCAACTACCACTCCGATCTCGACTATCGCCCGACCTTCGGCGACATCGGCAAGGATTGGGACTGGAAGCACCAGGCGGCCGGCATCAAGCGTCCGCTGCAGACGGCCTACGTGGCCGGCGACCTCGCGCATGCGATGCGCACCAATCCGCATCTGCAGGTGCTGTCGGTGAACGGCTACTACGACTTCGCCACGCCGTTCTTCATCACCGAATACGACCTCTCGCACATGAACCTGGAACCGTCGCTGCGCGGCAACGTGCACTTCCTGTACTACCCCTCGGGTCACATGGTCTATCTGAACACCGAGGCGTTGCGGCAGCTCAAGGGCGACCTCGCCCGCTACTACGACGACACCAACCACTCCTGATTCCACGCCGTACCGGAGATGCCTTCCATGCGCCACATGCCACTCGCCTCGCTCGCCCTCGCCACGCTGCTGGCCCTGGGCAGCCTGCCGCTGCACGCCGCCGATGAAACCAAGGACGCGCCCAAGGCGCAGTCGGACAAGGGCGACAAAGACAAGGACAAGAACGAGAAATCCGACGAGCAGCCCACGCCCGCCGATCGCACCGTGGTGACCAAGCACAGCGTGCGCGTGGGCAACCGCACCATCAGCTACCAGGCCACTGCGGGCCGCATGCTGATCCGCGACGACAAGGGCAAGCCGACGGTGAGCTTTTTCTATGTCGCGTACACCGCCGATGGCGGCAAGGGTGGCAAGCGTCCGGTGACGTTCTTCTACAACGGCGGCCCGGGTTCCTCGTCGATGTGGCTGCACATGGGCTCGTATGGCCCGGTGCGCGTGGCGAACGACGGCGACAAGCCGATTCCGCCGGCGCCGTATCGCTTCGTACCCAATGAATACAGCCTGCTCGACAAGAGCGACTTGGTGTTCATCGATGCGCCGGGCACCGGCTACTCGCAACTCGTGGGCAAGACCGAAGGCAAGGATGTGTGGGGCGTGGAC
>Ga0209258_101072_pt1 | contig 11862 bp, 10 predicted proteins | sample Araplaol_mTSA_r2_FD_184281 | JGI IMG/M metagenome (GOLD analysis project Ga0209258, IMG submission 184281) | Arabidopsis root microbial communities from North Carolina, USA - plate scrape CL_Col_mTSA_r2 (SPAdes) (version 2) | ecosystem: Host-associated > Plants > Roots > Endosphere | place: USA...
AGCCGCCGGTTGCCGCCGTTCGAGCGCGTGCTGCACACGGTGCTGGCGCTGACGTACGGTGTGTTCCTGGCCGCGCTCGCCCCGCATCTGGTCGACTGGTCGTCCCGGCCGACCGGCCTCGCATGGACGCCGCACGGCCTCGTCTCGCTGGCGTTCAGCGCGTGCGCGGCGGGCCTGGCCGCGTGGAGCGTGCGCAACGCACTCGCCGTGCGAGCGCTGCGCCGCGAGGTCGAGCCCGCCGCCGCGGTGCCGCGCCACGACGGCCGCATCCTGCCAGCCGTGCTGGTGACGGGCGCGACGGGCTTCGTCGGCTCGGCGCTGGTCGGGCAGCTGCGGCGCGACGGTCGGCGCGTCATCGTGCTCGCCCGCGACCTGCTGCAGGCGCGCGCGCTGTTCGGCGCAGATGCCTGGGTGGTCGACCGGCTCGACGACATCCCGTCCGAGACCGTGGTCGACGCCGTCGTCAACCTGGCCGGCGCGCGCGTGCTGGGCCTGCCGTGGACGCGGGCGCGCCGCGCCGAGCTGCTGCGCAGCCGCGTCGCGACGACGGCAGCCGTCGTCGACCTGATGCGCCGCCTGCAGCAGCGTCCGCGCGTGCTGGTCAGCGCGTCGGCGGTCGGGTTCTACGGCGCGACGCCGCAAGGCGCGTTCGACCCGTGCGACGAGCGCAGCCCCGCGCGGCCGGGGCAGTTCCAGTCCGACCTGTGCGCCGCCATCGAGCATGAGGCGCGGCGCGCCGAGGCGCTCGGCGTGCGCGTCGTGCGCCTGCGCTTGGGCGTGGTGCTGGGGCGCGGCGACGGCGCGTATCCGATGCTGGCGCTGTCGGCGCGGCTGGGAGTCGGCGCGGTGCTGGGTTCCGGCCGCCAGCCCGCGCCGTGGATCCACCTGGACGACGCGGTCGGCCTGATCCGGTTCGCGCTGGCCGACGGGGCCCTGGCGGGGCCGGTCAACGCCGTGGCGCCCGGCACCCCCAGCCAGGAGACCTTCGTCCGCGCGCTGGCAGCCTCGTTCGGCCGCGGCGTGCACCTGCGGCTGCCGCACGCCGTCCTGCGACGGGCGCTCGGCGAGATGGCCGAGCTGCTGCTGGAGGGCCAGAATGCGGTTCCGGCGGCCGCATTGGCGGCGGGCTACCGCTACCGTCATCCGGTGCTCGACGAGGCATTGGCGTCGCTCGCCGCGTCCCCGCGGGCGGGCGCCGGCGAGCCCGGTCCGGCGGCGCTTTAGAGCAATCCGCCCAACTTTTGTGCACTGCCGCACAACTCGCCGCGGACCTGTGCACAATGCGCCTCGCGCCGCATCCGCCCCCCGATCCGGGGTGGCGGGCGTCCAGGCAGCGACCCGTCTTCCCACAGGACATCAGCATGAGCGCCCATTCCAGCCCCACCTCGTCGTCCGCCCAGGCGGCCCGCGCCGCCGTCACGCTGCCCCGGCTGCGCGAGATGCGTGCCCGCGGCGAGAAGGTGGCCATGCTCACCGCCTACGACGCCACCTTCGCGCAGCTGCTCGACGAAGCGGGCGTCGACACCCTGCTGGTGGGCGATTCGCTGGGCAACGTCATGCAGGGCCGCAGCACCACGCTGCCCGTGACGCTGGAGCACATGGTCTATCACACCGAATGCGTCGCGCGCGCGCAGCCCGCGGCCTGGCTGATCGCCGACATGCCCTTCGGCAGCTACGAGAACGGCCAGGGCGCGGCGCTCGATTCGGCGGTGGCGCTGATGCGCGCCGGTGCGCGCATGGTCAAGCTCGAGGGCGGCGGCTGGACGGCCGAGATCGTGTCGCACCTGGTCGCGCGCGGCATCCCCGTATGCGCGCACCTGGGCCTGACGCCGCAGCGCGTGCACGCGCTCGGCGGCTATCGCGTGCAGGGCCGCGAGGGCGACAGTGCCGCGGCGCTGCACCGCGATGCGCGCGAGCTGGCCGAGGCCGGCGCGGCAATGCTGGTGCTGGAGATGGTGCCGGCCGCGCTCGCCACCGAGATCACGAACGAGAACCCCGAGCTCATCACGATCGGCATCGGCGCGGGCGGCGGCACGTCCGGCCAGGTGCTGGTGCTGCACGACATGCTGGGCCTGGGCGCGGGCCGCAAGCCGCGCTTCGTGCGCAACTTCATGGCCGAGGGCGGTTCGATCGCCGCGGCGATCGGGCGCTACGTCGCGGCGGTCAAGGATGGCAGCTTCCCGCAGGCGGACGTCCACACCTACTGAGAGCCGACAGGTCGCGCGGCACACTGGAACCACCATGCAAGTCATCCACACCCTCGCCGACCTGCGCGCCGTGCTCGCCGGCTCGACCAAGACGGCCCTCGTGCCGACGATGGGCAACCTGCACGAGGGCCACCTGGCGCTGGTGCGCGAGGCCGCGCTGCACGGCTTCCCGGTGGTCGCCACGATCTTCGTCAACCGCCTGCAATTCCTGCCGCACGAGGACTTCGACCAGTACCCGCGCACGCTGGAGCGCGACTGCCGGCTGCTCGAAGGCGCGGGATGCGACATCGTGTTCGCACCGAGCGAGTCCGAGCTCTACCCCGAGCCGCAGACCTTCAAGGTGACCCCGCCCGCCGCCATCGGCGACCTGCTCGAGGGCGAGTTCCGACCGGGCTTCTTCACCGGCGTGTGCACCGTCGTCATGAAGCTGTTCCAGTGCGTGCAGCCGGCCGTGGCCGTGTTCGGCCAGAAGGACTACCAGCAGCTGATGGTCATCAAGGCGATGGCGCGCCAGTTCGCGCTGCCCATCGAGATCGTCGGCGCGCCCACCGTGCGCGCGAGCGACGGCCTGGCGCTGTCGTCGCGCAACGGCTATCTCAGCCAGGACGAGCGCGCCGAGGCCACGGCGCTCGCGCGCGCGCTGCGCGCGATCGCGGCCGCGCTGCGCGAGGGCGCGCGCGACGTCGCCGCGATCGAGGCCACGCAGCGCGCCGAGCTCGATGCGCGCGGCTGGAAGACCGATTACCTGACGGTGCGCCGGCGCGCCGACCTGCTGCCGCCCACGCCGGACGACCTGGCCGCGAAGACCCCGCTGGTCGCGCTCGCCGCGTCGCGCCTGGGCAAGACGCGCCTGATCGACAACCTCGAGATCGAGCTCTAGCGCCTGCGCAGGCTCGACGCTGGCGAAGGCCCCTTCCGCACGCGCGACCCCGATGCTCAGAAGGACTTCTCGAGCTCGTCGACGAGCGATCCCACGTACGCCACGGCGTCGTGGATCGGCTGCGGCGTCGACATGTCGATCCCGGCCGACTGCATCAGCTCCAGCGGCTTGAGCGTCCCGCCCGCGCGCAGCACCTGCAGCCAGCGTTGCACGGCCGGCGCGCCTTCGCGCGCGACCAGCTGCGCCATCGCGGTGGCCGCGACCAGCCCGACGGAATACGTGTACGGGTACAGGCCCATGTAGTAGTGCGGCTGGCGCATCCAGGTCATGCGCGCGCCGTCGTCGATCTCGACGGCATCGCCCCAGAACGCCTGCAGCACCTCCCCCTTCGTTCGATTGAGCAGCGTGGCCGTGACCGCCTGGCCGGCCTCGGCCAGGGCGTACACGCGGTGCTGCAGCCGGGCCTCCAGCAGGTGGGTGACGAAGTTGTGGTGGTAGGTGCCCAGCAGCTGCACGATCACGCTGCGGCGCGTGCGCGGGTCGTCGCTGCGCGCGAGGATGTGCCGCGCGAGCAGCATCTCGTGCATGATCGACGGCGCCTCGATGAAGGGCATCGCCGGACGCGTGGTGACGAAGCGCTGGTGCTTCATCGCCAGGCCGAAGTGCGCCGCATGGCCGAGCTCGTGCGCGAGCGTGAAGACGCTGCGCGTCGTGCCGGCCCAGGTGATCAGGATGTATGGGTGCACGCCGTAGGGCGACGAGCAGAAGGCGCCGGTGGACTTGCCGACGTTGTCGGCGCGGTCGACCCAGCGTTGCGTCAGGGCGCGCCGCACGAAGTCCACGTACTCCTCGCCCATCGGCGACATCGACTCGAGCAGGGTCTCGCTCGCCTGCTCGTAGGAGATCGGCGGCTCGAAGCCGGCATCCAGGGGCGCGCGCAGGTCGCAGTGCAACATCTTGTCCAGGCCCAGCACGCGCTGCCGCAGGCGCTGGTAGCGCTGCATGTGCGGGGCGAGCCCGGTGCCGATGATCTCGAGGATGCCCGTATAGAGCGACCGCGGCACGTGGTGCGGTTGCAGCAGGTAGTCCTCGGCGCTGCGATGGCCGCGCAGGCGGGCGAGCGTGATGTTCTTGCTGACCTCGGTGGCGATCGTCGCGGAGTAGGTGTTGTTGTACGCCTTGAGGCCGGCGCTGAACGACGCCCACGCGCCGCGGCGCACGCTGGTGTCGGCATGCGCCTCGTAGCTCGTCTCGTAGAGGCTGAACGAGTTCGGATGCGTCGTGCCCTGCGCATCGACGAAGGGGGCGAACTGGATGTCGTTCGCCTTGGAGCGCTGGTAGATCATGTAGGGCGCGCCCAGCACCTGGCCGAGCGCGGCCAGCGCGCCTTCGGTCGGGCCGTCCAGGCGATGCGGCCTGGTCTCCAGCAGGCGCTCCAGCGGCACGCGATGGCCGGCCAGGGCGGCGTCCTCCGCGAGGAGACGCTCGAGCGTGCCGTCGGGCAGGGCAAGCACCTCGGCATCGACGAACGCGATGCTTCCGGCCACCCGCGCGGCGAGCGACGCCACGCGCGCGAACGCGGCCTGGTGCTCCGGGTTCGTGCCGTCCTGGGCATTGCGCAGATAGGCGAAGGCGTCCAGGCGCGTGAGCCGCACGCGCAGGCCTTCCACGACATCGAGACAGCGTGCCAGCGTTGCGGCCGACTCGCCGAGCCGGCCGCGGAACGGATCGAGCGCCGCGAGCGCGGCGTCCAGCGCCTCGAACTCGGCCTCCCAGTGCGCCGGCGAGGCGAACAGGTCGGACAGATCCCAGGTGAGGTCCGCGGGCACGTCGGCCCGCGCGAGGCGGCTTTGCATGTCGGTTCGTCCTGTCGCGTCGGCTTGGATGCGCCACTCTACCGGCCACCGGCGGCTCGCGTGGCGGTTGACGTGACGGAATCCGAGCGCGGTGCCGGGGCAATCCGGTAGGGCAAAATCCGCGGATGAACGCACCTGCCCATCCGATCCACATCCAGCGCCGCGACACGGCGCCCGTCGATGCGTCCTGTGGCCACGCCCACGTCGAGCGCTGGAGCGTGGAGCAAATCGAAGCCCTGTTCGATCTCCCGTTCAACGACCTGATCCTGCGCGCGCAGGCCGTGCACCGCGAGCACTTCGCGCCCAACCAGGTCGAGCTGGCCACGCTGCTGTCGATCAAGACCGGCGGCTGCCCCGAGGACTGCGGCTACTGCCCGCAATCCGTGCACTACGACACCGGCGTCGATGCGACCAAGCTGATGGACGTCGAGGCCGTCGCGGCCGCGGCGCGCACGGCCAAGGAACACGGTGCCACGCGCTTCTGCATGGGCGCCGCATGGCGCGCGCCGAAGGATCGCGACATCGAGGCCGTCTCGGCCATCGTGCGCGAGGTGAAGTCGCTCGGGCTGGAGGCCTGCTGCACGCTCGGCATGCTCAGCCAGACGCAGGCCGCGTCGCTCAAGGACGCGGGCCTGGACTACTACAACCACAACCTCGACACCGCCCCCGAGGCCTACGGCCGCATCATCTCCACGCGTGACTACCAGGATCGCCTGAACACGCTGGGCCACGTGCGCAGCGCGGGCATCAGCGTCTGCAGCGGCGGCATCGTCGGCATGGGCGAGACGCGCAAGGAGCGCGCGGGCCTGGTCGCGCAGCTGGCCAACCTCGAGCCGTATCCGGAATCGGTGCCCATCAACGAGCTGGTGCGCGTGGAAGGCACGCCGCTGGCCGACGAGAAGCCGCTCGACCCGCTCGAATTCGTGCGCACGATCGCGGTCGCCCGCATCACGATGCCGCGGGCTCGCGTGCGCCTGTCGGCCGGCCGCCAGCAGATGAGCGAGGCCGTGCAGGCGCTGTGCTTCCTGGCCGGCGCCAACTCGGTGTTCTACGGCGAGAAGCTGCTGACGACGGGCAACCCCGATGTCGAGAAGGACCGCGCGCTGTTCGAGAAGCTGGGCATGACGACGGCCGCGTCGCAGCACATCGGCTGATTCATACTCCTGATGGTCGCGCCCCAGCCGGCGATGCCGCCGCGCAGGGCGCGCGGCGCTGCCGGCAGGATGGCGGGCGCCTCGATCTTCACGGGTCGACGCGGCCCGTCGCATCCACGGTCGAGCCTTCAGGGGCCCAGGTAGAAATCCATGGGAATGAGTTCGACGGCCCATCCGGCTTCCTCGCCCAGCGTGGCAGCCGGATGCATCGCGGCGATGCGCTGCGCTTCGTCGGGGCTGTCGGCATCGATGATGAACAGGCCGCCGACCACTTCCTTCGACTCCGTATAGGGGCCGTCGACGATCTGCGTCTTGCCGCTGCGCGGGCGAAGCGTCCTCCAGCTGCCCAGATCCCCCAGCGACGCGGAGACCAGAACCTTGCCGGTGGCGCGCATCTTCTCGTCCAACGCGGGGCACTGGCTCACCAATTTCTTGACGTCGCCTGGTGCCATCGCGGCGAACCTTTCGGGCGTGAAGTAGGCCAGTCCGAGGTATTTCATGGAGGTTCCTTTGAGGTGGTGATACCCGGGCGACGAATGCGAACACCGGAAATCGACAGATTCGCACGCGAGTTTGTAACGAGTTTGGATCGGTCGGAATACTCCGGCTCGAGCATGGGGCGTTGGAAGCCGGCTGTCCGGGCCGTCGCCGGTCCGGCGAATCGACGAGACCGCGACAGGGCCCGCAGCCGCTGCGCGAGCGACGGACGCGCCGGTTGCTGACCTGGATCAACACGGCGCGGGCACCCGCCCGGCACGATGCCGCGATGAACCAGATCGAACGGGAACGGGACGTCGTCGTGATCGGCGCCGGACCGGCGGGGCTCACGCTCGCCTGCGCCCTGGCCGACATCGGCCTGGCGGTCACGGTGCTCGAGCAGCAGCCGGCAGCGCTCATCGAGGCGCCGGCGGACGATGGCCGCGAGATCGCCGTCACGCATCGCGCCCGCACGATCATGGAACGCCTGGGCCTGTGGCGTGCATTGCCAGCGGATGCCGTGGCGCCGCTGCGCGAGGCCTGCGTGCTCGATGGCGAGCGCACGCAGGCGTTGCGCTTCGCGGCCCGGGACAAGGCCGACGGGCCGCTGGGTTGGCTGATCCCGAACCATCGCATCCGCGCGGCGGCCCTGGCCGCGGCGCGCGCACGGCCGGGCATCCGTCTGCGCTGCGATGCGCGCGTGGCCGGGCTCGAGCTCGGCGCGCAGCGGGCCCGTGTCACGCTGGCGGACGGCGAGCCGGTCGAGGCGGCGCTGGCCGTGGCCGCTGACAGCCGCTTCTCGCAGACGCGCCGGCTGGCCGGCATCGGCGCGTCGATGCGCGACTTCGGGCGCAGCGTGATCGTCGCCTGCATGGCGCACGACAAGCCGCACGACGCGACCGCCTGGGAGTGCTTTCGCTACGGCAACACGCTGGCGCTGCTGCCGATGCCCGGCGACCGGACGTCGGTGGTGCTCACGGTGTCCAGCGACGCGGCGGCGTGCTGGCTCGCGATGGACGACGCCGAGTTCGGCGCGCGCGTCACGGACCAGGCGGGCGAGCGCCTCGGCCGCATGCGGCTGGCCGGCAGGCGCTACCACTATCCGCTGGTGGGCGCGTATGCGCATCGCTTCGTCGCGCACCGCTTCGCGCTGATCGGCGACGCGGCCGTGGGCATGCATCCGGTGACGGCGCATGGCTGGAACTTCGGCCTCTATGGCGTCGAGGTGCTGGCGGCCGAGCTCGGCGCGGCGCTCGCGCGCGGACACGATGCGGGCGCGCCCGCCGCGCTCGCGGCGTACGAGCGCGCGCACCGGCGCGCGACGTGGCCGATCTACATGGGCACCAACGCGCTCGTCACGCTGTTCACCGACGACCGCGTGCCCGCCCGGTTCGCGCGCCAGGCGGTCCTCGACGCGGTCACTCGGCTGCCCGGGCTCAACGGGCTGGTGCAGTCGCTGGTGGTGCGCCAGCTGGTCGGCGATGCCGGACGTCGCTCGAACCCGTCGCCCGAAGGAGCCCTGTCATGAGCGAACTGCACTGGTCCGACGCGCTGTCGCTGGACATGTCCCTGATGGACGAGACCCATCGGCAATTCGTCGACCTTCTCGCGGCCGTGGCCGACGCGCCCGACACCGGCCTGGTCGCCGCCTGGGTGCGGCTCGTGGAGCACACCGACGCCCACTTCGGCCAGGAGGACCGCTGGATGGCGCAGACGGGCTTCGCATCGGTCAACTGCCACGCCACGCAGCATCGGGTCGTGCTGAAGGTGCTGCGCGAAGGCCTGTCGGCGGGCGCGGCGGGACATCTGGAAGTGATCCGCCAGCTCGCCCACGAACTGGCGATCTGGTTCCCGCAGCATGCCCAGACGATGGATGCCGCGCTCGCGCTGCATCTGCGCAGCGCCGGCTTCGATCCCGCGACCGGGGACTCGGCGTGGCCCGAACGCCTGCCGGCGCAGGCGATCACCGGCTGCGGATCGGCCTCGTGCACGCCCGCGTGAGCGCGCCGGACCGGCCTCAGACGTGCGCCTGCGCCGGCGCGGGCGACAGCGTCACCCAGCGCGACTTCACCGACGCGAACACCACGGCCGTGACCGCGAGCACCCACACGATCACCGCGCCGGACGGCAGGTCCAGCAGCGCCGACAGCGCGAGTCCCAGCGCATAGCCGACGGCGCCGACGCCGAACCCGCCGACGTAGCGGGCACGGCCCGTCATCCCGCGCGTGGCCAGCGCCGGCACGATCAGGCTGGTGAACACGAGATAGACCCCCACCAGCTGCACCGAGGCCGTCACCGCGATCGCGAACGTGCCGTAGAACCCGAAGCGGCCGAGGCGGCCGACGAGCCCGGTGAGCATGCCCAGACCCAGCACCGCGGTCACGAGCGCGAGCCAGGCGATCTGCGTCTTGCCGACCCACAGGATCTGGCCGACCAACAGGTCCTTCAGGTGCTCGCCACCGTGCGGGTTGTTCGACAGCATCAGGATGCCGGCGCACGATGCGAGCACGAACATCACGCCGATCAGCGCCTCCTGGATCTCGGGCCACATCTTCTCGGTCCAGGTCAGCAGCAGCGCGCCGGCGAGCGCCGCCGTCACTGCCGCCGCCTGCACCGCGATGCCGCCCTCGGGCAGCCCCAGGGCGTCGGCGCCGATCACGCCGAGGCCGGCGATCTGCGCGATGGCCAGATCGATGAAGACGATCCCCTTGTCGAGGACGCGCGCGCCCAGCGACACGTGCGTGACGAGCACCAGCAGGCCGGCGGCGAGGGCGGGGCCGAGGATGCCCCAGTCGAGTGCGCTCCAGTTCATCGCGGCGTCTCCTTCACTTCAGCGCGCCCAGCAGGCGCGCGAGGGTGTCGTCGAACAGGCCGGTGAGATCCTTGGCACCGTCGGTGCCGCCGACGGTGAACGGCAGCTTCACGGCGGGGATGTGCGCATGCTCGCTGAGCCACTCGTCGGGCTTGGGATCCTGGTAGGCCGAGTAGACGACCATCCTGGCAGGACGCGACTTCAGCGTGTTCAGCACCTCCTCGAGGTGCGACGCGCTCGGCTCCACGCCGGGCTTGGGCTCCAGCACCGCGACCTCGTTCAGGCCCAGCCAGTCCTCCATGTAGGCATAGGCCTTGTGGTGCGCCGCGATGGCCGTGCCCTTCAGCGGCGCGGCCTGCCTGGCCCAGCGCGCCAGGTTGGCCTGCCACTTCGCGTTGAACGCCTCCAGGCGCTGCTTGTACTGCGCGGCGTGCGCCGGGTCGACCTGGGCCAGGCGCGCGCCGAGCGCGTTGGCCGCCAGTGCGATGTTGCGCGGGTCGGTCTGGATGTGCGGGTTCCCGTCGGGGTGGACGTCTCCCTGCGAGCGGTCGACCTGCTTGGGCACGTCGAGCTTGCGAACGAAGTCGGCGGCCGCGAAATTGCCCGGCTGGCCCGGCTGGATGCGCGGGTTGCCCGACTGCTGCAGCAGCACCGGCAGCCAGCCGATCTCGAGTTCGGCCCCGGTGCAGGCCACCATGTCGGCGTTGCGGGCGCGCGCGATCAGGCTGGGCTTGGCCTGCACCTGGTGCGGGTCCTGCATCGCGGTGGTGGCGACGGCGACGTCGACGAGGTCGCCGCCGAGCTCCGTCGCGAGCGCGCCCCACTCGGGTTCGCAGGCCAGCACCTTGACGGCGGCCTGCGCAGGCAGCGCGAAGGTGGCGGCCAAGGCGAGCGTAGCGAGCGACGTGGTCTTGAAGAGGAAGTTCATGGTCGTTCCTTGGGATCGGATCCGGGGATCAGTACGCATGGGCGCCGTGCGCGCCGAGCGAGGTCTGGTACTGCAGCAGCCACTGGTTGTCGACGGTGCCCTGGCGCGTGCGGTCCTGCGCGAACTGCAAGCGGACGCGCGCGAACTCGCTCTCGCTGAAGTCCACCATCACGGAGTTCTTGGTGGGATGGAAGTCGTCGACGAGGCCCGGGGCCAGCGCCCAGTTGTCGCGGCCCGGGTTCAGGCGCTCGGTGCGCAGGCCCACGCGCCACATCGGCATGAACTGCCACACGCCCTGCACGTAGCCGCCGGACTGGACCTGGTGCAGCGCGAATGGCCCGTCGGCGATCTGCGAGAGGTTGCCGTCGCGCCGGCTCTGCAGCCACTCGCCCTGCAGCTTGAAGTAGGTACGCGTCGCGTTGCCGTTGGGCGCCCACTTCATCACGCCGTCGGCGACGATGACGCGCGTGCGGCCGTTGAACAGGGCGGTGGTGTCGAGGGTGCCGTAGGCGTCCTCCACCAGCGTCTGGCTGTTGGCGGAGGCCTGCAGCAGCGACAGGCCGCCGCGCCAGCTGATGCTGTCGCCGACATCGCCGCCGGTGTGGAACGTGAATGCCGTCATGCCGGCGGCGTTGCGGCTGCCGTCGTCGCCCGGGAAGCCGCGGCCGCGGCCGGCCTCGAGGCCGAATTCCATGTACTGGTCGGTGGGCGCGAGCCAGTGCAGTTGCACGCCGTCGTCGGCGTACTGCGTGCCCAGCATGGCCTGGTAGGCGATCGGGTTGTCGACGAAGTCCCAGGTGTGGCTGTGCTGGCTGTTGAGGTAGCCGATGCCCGAGAAGAAGCGCCCGGCCTTCAACACGAGGCCGGCGGGCAGCGTCGTCGTCGTGATGAACGCCTCCTCGGCCTCGATCGAGTTGTCGGCGCCGATCGACAGGTTGATGTTGCCGGCCAGCCAGGGGTCGATGTTGGCGGACAGCGCGAGCTCGGACTCGGCCAGGCTGAAACCGCGCGAGCCGATGCCCACGTCGGCGCCCGGCGGCAGCGCGAAGCCGGTGATGCGGGCCTGGCCGGGATCCTGGGAGGTGTGGGCGTAGGTGCCCGACAGGATCAGCGAGATCTGCGGGTTGAACGAGCCGCCGTTGGCCGCGCCGTTGGGCGCATTGCCGCTGAGGTCGACGGGGGCGACAGCAGCCGGCGCGGGGGCTGGCGCCACGGCGGAAGCGTCGGCGATCGCCGGCAGCGGGGCCGGTGCCGTGGCGGACGCGGCGGCCACCGGCGCGGAGGCGGTGGCGTTCTGCGCCTTGGCCTTGGCCAGTTCGGCCTGGGTGTCGTGCAACTGTGACTCGAGTGCGCCGAGGCGCTTGTCGTAGTCGGACTTCATCGCGGCGAGCGCCTTCTTCAGCTCGGCGATGTCGCTGGCGGGCGAGGCGAGGGCGGCGTTGTGCAGGCCGACGGCCAGCAGCAGGGCGGCGAGCGGACGCAGCGCTCGCGACGAGGAGGCCGGCGCTCGGGCGGCGGTGGGGGCGGACATGAAGGAATCTCCCGATC
>Ga0209258_101073_pt1 | contig 11831 bp, 9 predicted proteins | sample Araplaol_mTSA_r2_FD_184281 | JGI IMG/M metagenome (GOLD analysis project Ga0209258, IMG submission 184281) | Arabidopsis root microbial communities from North Carolina, USA - plate scrape CL_Col_mTSA_r2 (SPAdes) (version 2) | ecosystem: Host-associated > Plants > Roots > Endosphere | place: USA...
CGCCGTTGCGGGCGACGAGTTCGCAGGGCAGCAGCGTCAACGCGGCCTCCGGTCGGGCCTGCCAGCGATCGTGCAGCGCGACCAGCAGCTTCGCGGGAAACGCACGCGGCGCCGCAGCGTCCGTCGCCAGCGCCTGCGGGCCGTCCATGTCGTCGAGCTGCCAGCCGGCGTCCCCCGTGTTGGAGACGACGACCTGCAGCGTGTCGCCCATGAACGCGTGGCGCACCGCGGACCAGTCGGTGGCGGTGCGCAGGGCCGCGCGCACGGCGTGGCAATGACGCAGCTCGTCGACTTCCTGCCCGTTCGCGAGCCCGCGGATGCGCACCGGATGGCCGCGCCCGCTGGCCAGCGCGGCCACGCGTGCCGTGCTGCGCGCATCGTCGGTCGTCTGGACGACCGTGATGCCGCCCAGGGCGTCGCCGCGCGTCATCGCCTCCGACACCAGGAGGTCGACGTGCGCCTGCAGGAAGCGGCTGGTGCCGAACTGCAGGATGGGGTGGCCCGGGGCCATGGTCAGCATTCGACGATCGCCTTGATGACGTGCCGGTCCGGATCGAGCAGCCCGGCGAAGTCGCGCGGCAGGTCGGCGAGTTGGAGGCGGTGGGTCGCCAGCGCGTCGACCGGCACGTCGCCGGCGCGCATGGCGGCGAGCACCGTCTCGAAGTCGGCCGTGGTGGCGTTGCGGCTGCTCAGCAGGGTCGCCTCGCGCTTGTGGAATTCCGGGTCGGAGAAGGTGATGTTGCCTTGCACGATGGAGACCAGGACGTAGCGGCCTGCGTGCGCGATGAAGCCGAAGCCGCGCTCCATCGCCTGCGGGTTGCCCGTCGCATCGAAGACGACATCGAAGAACTCGCCACCGCTCAGGCGCGCGAGTTCCTCCGCGTCCTGCGGGCCGACCTCGACCGCCGCCTCGATGCCCAGGTGCGCGCGCGCGACCTCCAGCCGGTCGCGCCGCGTATCGAGTGCCACGACGCGTGCGCCGCGCAGCGCCGCGAACAGCATCACGGCCAGGCCGATCGGACCGGCGCCGGCCACGAGCACGCGCTGGCCGGCGGCGACGTCCCCGCGCGCGACGGCATGCGCGCCGATGGCGAGGAACTCGAGCATCGCGGCGTGGTCCAGCGTGATGCCCTCGGCCTTGTGGACGAACGGCGCGGGCACGGCGAGGAACTCGGTCATCGCCCCGTCGCGATGCACGCCCAGCACCTGGATGGCCGTGCAGCAGTTGGTCTTGCCCTGCCGGCAGGCGATGCACCGGCCGCAGGACAGGTAGGGCATCACGTAGACGGCGTCCCCAGGCGCCAGGCCGCTGCCGGCATCCGCCTCCTCGACGATGCCCGAGAGCTCGTGGCCCATCACGCGCGGATAGGCCAGGTAGGGCTGCCTGCCGGTGAAGATGTGCAGGTCGGTGCCGCAGACGCCGACGCGCCGCACGCGCAGCAGGACCTCGCCCGGCTGGCGCAGGGGACGCGGGCGTTGCTCGGCGACGAGCTTGCCGGGGGTTTCGCAGAGGACGGTCAGCATGGCGTGAGGCTCAGAGCCGGTAGAGGGTGGCGGCGTTGGTGCCCAGGATGGCGGCGGTCTCGTCGGCGCTGGCCGCGGGCTGCACGGCCGCGAGCAGGGCCTTCGTGGTGGCGAGCCAGCCGGCATAGTCGCCGGCCAGTCGCAGGACGGGCCAGTCGCTGCCCCACAGCAGGCGCGCCGGCCCGAACGCCGTCCACAGCGCCTGCATGTAGGGAAGCAAGTGCGCGACGCGCGTGCGCTCGCCGGCCTCGGTGAGCAGGCCCGAGACCTTGCAGTGCACTTGCGGGAGTTTGGCCAGCAGTTTCAGGTCGTCGTGCCACGGCTGCATCTGCCCGCGCGCGATCGGGGGCTTGGCGGCGTGGTCGACGACGACGAGCAACCGCGGATGGCGCGTGACGAACGTCCGCAGCGCGCCCAGGTGCCGCGGCAACACGAGGGCGTCGAACACGAGGCCGTGGCGCGCCATCGCCTCTGCCGCCGGCGCGGTGGCGGGGTCCGCGATCCACGCGTCGTCGTCCAGATCCTGCAGCATCGGCCGCAGGCCCTTCAACAGCGGGTCGCGAGCGAGCTCCGCGATCGTGTCGACGGCGTCGGGCGCCTTCATGTCGACCCAGCCGACGACGCCGCGGACGAAGCGCGTCCCGCGCGCCTGCGCGAGGAGCTGGCGCGTTTCGGCCAGGCTCGGCAGCGACTGCACGACGACGGTGCCGTCGATGCCGCTGGCCTGCAGCAAGGGAGCGAGGTCTTCCGGGGCGAAGTCGCGATGGATGGCGGCGAGCGTCGGGGGTGGCCACGCGCCCGCGCGATCGGCCACGCGCCAGAAGTGCTGGTGCGCATCGATTCTCATGAGCGGGCCTCCCGTTCGCGCGGACAGGGCGCGGCCTCGTCCAGCAACCCGCGTCCGCGCAGTGCGTCCCACAGCTCGCCGGGAATGGGGCGTTCGAACCAGGCGACGTTCTCGCGCACCTGCGCCGGCGAGCGCATGCCCGAGAGCACGCAGGCCACTGCGGGATGCCCGAGGGGGAACTGCAACGCCGCGGCTTCCAGCGGAACGTCGAATTCGGCACAGGCGGCGCGCAGGTCGGCGGCGCGCCGAAGGATGTCCGGCGGCGCGTCCGCGTAGTCGAACTTGGCCTGCCCGGCCAGCAGCCCCGAGTTGAACGGCCCGCCGACGACGATCGCGTGGCCACGCCGCGCGCACTCGTCGAGGAAGGGCAGGCTGCCCTGTTCCAGCAGCGTGTAGCGGCCGGCAAGAAGGCTGCAGTCCAGCTCGCATTCCTGCATGGCGTCCGCCATCACCTGCCATTCGTTGACGCCCAGGCCGATCGCGCCGACCCGGCCGTCCTGGCGCAATGACTCCAACGCCCGGAACCCGCCGCCTCGCGTCAGGGCGTCCCAATGCGCCTCGTGCGCGGCGCCATGGGTCACGCGTCCGATGTCGTGCACCAGCAGCAGGTCGACGCGGTCCAGGCCGAGCCGCTGCAGGCTGTCTTCGACGGAGCGCAGGATGGCGTCGTGTCGATAGTCGAACACCGGCCGGAACGGCAGCGGGCGGGCCCAGCCGTCGCTGCCCGCGGCCACCGACGCGTCGGGCCGCATCAGCCGGCCGACCTTGGTGCTGATCGTGAAATCGTGGCGCGGCTGCTCCTGAAGGAACGCGCCCACGCGATGCTCTCCGAGCGTGTAGCCGTAGTAGGGCGCCGTGTCGACGTAGCGCAGGCCGGCGGCCCAGGCGGCGGCGAGCGTGTCCGCCGCCTCCCGGGGTTCGACCGGCGCATACATGCCGGCCAGCGCCGCGGCGCCCACGCCGAGGGCCGTCAGGCGCAGGCGGCCCTCGGCGACGGTGCGGCGATCGGCGGCTTTCATGGCTTTCAGTACAGGACGTTCTTCGCGGCCGGCGTGTCGATGTTGGTCTTGGTGACCATCACGACGCCCGTGTCGCGGAACTTGGGCACCGGCTTCTTGTCCAGGACGTCCACGGCGGTCTTCACGCCGAGCGCGCCCATCTGGTACGCGCTCTGCACCGCGATCGCCGCGATCGTGCCGTCCTTGACGAAGCCCTGGAGGTCGGCGTTGCCGTCGAAGCCGATGGCGACCACCTTGCCGGCCTTGCCGGACTGCACCAGCGCGCGTCCCATGCCGATGGCGGTGGGTTCGTTGGCGCCGAAGATGCCCTTCAGGTCCGGGTTGGCCGCGAGCACGTCGGTGGTCTGGTTCAGGGCCGTGCCCATCTGCGAGTTCGAGTAGAACGGCCCGACGATCTGCAGCTTGGAGTGGGTCTCGATGTACTTGCGGAAGCCGCCGACGCGGCCGATCTCCGAACCCGACCCAGCCGTGTACGACATGATCGCGATCTTGCCGGTCGTGCCGATGCGATCGATCAGCGCCTGCGCGCACAGCTCGCCGGCCTTGTTGTTGTCGGTCGCCAGGAAGGACTGGTAATAGTCCTTGCCGCTGTCGGCCGCGGCCGAGTCGATCAGGATCACGGGGATGTGCGCTTCCCAGGCCTTCTTGATCGCCGGGATCAGCGCCTCCGGGTCCGACGGCGCCAGGACGATCGCGGCGACCTTGCGGTTGACGGCGTTCTCGACCAGCGCCACCTGCCCGGCGAGGTCGGTGTCGGACGCCGCGCCCTGGAAGCTGCTGGTGTAGCCCTTGAGTTCCGAGGCGGCCTGGGTCGCGCCCTTGCGGACGTTCTGCCAGAAGTCCGAGTTGGCGGTCTTGACGATGACGGCGATCTCCTTGTCCGCCGCGGTGGCTGCGGCCCCTGCGAACAGCAGGGCGGAGGCGAGTACGGCGTGGAAGAGTCTTTTCATGGCTTGTCCTTCTTGGAAGTGGGAGAACCTTGTCTCGAGGGTCCGCGGGAGGAGACGCACCCGCCGCGCTTCATTCATCGTCGATTGCGCAACTGGTCGATCCAGACGGTGACCAGGATGACCAGGCCGATGATGATCTGCTGGACGAAGGCCGAGACCCCCGTCATGTTCAAGCCGTTGCGCAGGATGCCGATCACGAACGCGCCGATCAGCGTGCCCGAGACCGTTCCGATGCCGCCGGTCAGCGAGGTGCCGCCGATCACCGCGGCGGCGATGGCGTCCAGCTCGTACATCAGGCCTTCGCTGGGCTGGGCGGTCACGAGGCGCGACATCAGCACGCACCCGGTCAGGCCCGCCAGCGCGCCCGACAGCACATAGGCGAAGAGCGTGACGCGGCGCACGTCGATGCCCGACAGCCGCGCCGCCTCGGCGTTGGAGCCGACGGCGTAGAGGTGACGCCCGAGCCGGCTGCGCCGCAGCATCAGTCCGGTGCCGAGCGCGAGTGCGACCATCAGCAGCACGGGGTACGGGATGCCCGGGAAGACGACGTCGGGAAAACCGTCGGCGCCGATGCGCACGACGCGCCACAGCGATCCGTTGCCGAGCGCGGCGAACTGCTCGCCCAGGCCGCCGACGGCCTTGGCGTCCGTGATCTGCAGCGCGACGCCGCGCGCGACCAGCATCATGGCCAGCGTCGCGATGAAGGGTGGCAGGCGCATCAGCGTGACGCACAGCCCGTTGACGAGCCCGCAACCCGCGCCCGTGAGCAAGCCCAGCAGCATGGCGAGCGGCACGTTGACGCCGGCACGCACGGCCAGCGCCGCGACGACGCCTGCCAGGGCGAGGATGGAACCGACCGACAGGTCGATGCCGCCGGTGATGATCACGCAGGTCGCGCCGATGCCCAGATAGGCGATCGAGGTCACCTGCAGCGCGACGGTCATGCCGTTGCCGACGCTGAAGAACGCCGGGCTGGCGAAGGAGAAGACCGTCACGAGGACGAACAGGCCGGCGAGCGCGGCGAACTTCTGGACGAGATCCTTCTGGCGTTCGTTCATGAAGCGAGCAGCTCCTCTTGCGGCGGGGCGGCCTGTGGCGGAGCCGCCGAGGCGAAATGCATGATTTCCTCCTGGGAGGTGGCGCGGGTGTCGAGCACCTTCGTGATGCGGCCGCCGTGGAACACGGCGACGCGGTCGGTCATGCCGAGGATCTCAGGCAGCTCCGAGCTGATCATCACCACGCCGATGCCGGCCTCGGCGAGCTGGTCCAGCAGTTCGTAGATCGCCACCTTGGCCCCCACATCGATGCCGCGCGTGGGCTCGTCGAAGAACAGCACGCGCGATTCGCGGAACAACCACTTGGCGATGACCACCTTCTGCTGGTTGCCGCCGGACAGCAGCCGGGCGACCTGATCCGGCGACGGCGTGCGGATGCCCAGCTGTTCGATGTAGCGGCGCGCGACGGCCAGTTCCTCGCCGGCGCGGATCAGCCCGCGGCGGTCGGTCACCGCGGCCGTGTTGGCGAGCGTGATGTTCTGCGCGACGGACATCTTCACCGCCAGGCCGTGCGCCTTGCGGTCCTCCGACAGGTAGGCGATGCCTTCGCGGATGGCGTCGATCGGCGAACGGACGGCGAGCGGGCGGCCGGCCAGCTCGATGCGGCCGCCGTCGACCGGATCGGCGCCGAAGACGGCGCGCGCGACCTCGGTGCGGCCGGCGCCCACCAGCCCGGCGAAGCCGAGGATCTCGCCGCGCCGCAGGTCAAAGTCGACCGGCCCGAACACGCCCGCGCGGCGCAGGCCGCGCACCTGGAGCACGGTTTCCGACGTCGGGCGGCGGCGCGGCGGCGGGAACTTCTCGTCGAGCGTGCGGCCGACCATGAGCGCGACGATCTCGGCCACCGATGTCTCGGCGAACGGCTTCGTCGCGATGTAGCGGCCGTCGCGCAGCACCGTGACGCGGTCGACCAGTCCCTCCAGCTCGTCGAGCCGGTGCGAGATGTAGACGATGCCGGAGCCGGCGCGCTTGAGTTCGTGGATGACGCGGAACAGCTGTGTCGTCTCGGCATCGGTGAGCGAGGACGTGGGCTCGTCCATGATGAGCAGGCGGGCCCGCATCGACAGCGCCTTGGCGATCTCCACCATCTGCTGCTGCGCCACCGACAGGCCCGCGACGAGCGCATCGGGCGACACGGAGACGCCCAGCCGGTCGAGGCAGGCCTGCGCATCGGCACGCAGCCGGCGGCGGTCCACCAGCCACCCGCGCAGCGGCTCCCGGCCCAGGTAGATGTTCTCGGCCACGCTCAGGTGCGGCACCAGGTTCAGCTCCTGGTGGATCATCGCGATGCCGTGCGCCTGCGCCTCCCGCGGCGAGGCGAGGCACAGTGGCTCGCCGTCCAGGCTCAGCGTCCCTTCGTCGGGCGCGTACACGCCGCTCATGACCTTCATCAGCGTCGACTTGCCCGCGCCGTTCTCGCCGCAGACCGCGTGCACCTCGCCGCGGCGGACGTCGAAGCTCACGCCCGCCAGGGCGACGACATTGAAGAAGCGCTTCGTCACCCCGCTCAGGCTGAGCAGGGGTGGCGCGGCGTCGTTCGGCGAAGTCATGGGATGACGGAGATTGGTCAGTCCAAAGTGGTCATGCCAATTTGCCACGGTTTGAATTTGGCCTGACCAGTAGAAACCCGACACGCCCCGGCCCTTGCCATGAGCGAGACTGCGGACGACGGGCGGCTTCGGGCCGGCGATCGCGTCGCAGCGGCGGCGTGGTCAGGCCACGGCCGGGCAGCCCGATGGCAATTTCCTGTCCGGAGCGTCCATGACCGCCACGCCGAAGCCGGCCGACACGCGCCGCCTGTATCAACAGGTGGCCGATCGCATCCGAACCGTCATCCTCGAGGGGCCGTACGAAGCCGGCTCGCGCCTGCCGCCCGAGCGCGAGCTGGCGCTGCAGCTGGGTGTGTCGCGTCCTTCGCTGCGCGAGGCGCTGATCGCGCTGGAGATCGACGGCCGCATCGAGATCCGCATGGGGTCCGGGGTCTACGTCTGCGCGCCGCCGATCGCGGCGGAGCGCCGCACGCCGGCGCTGGGTGAGAGCCCGACGGAGCTCATGCAGGCGCGCGCCACGCTGGAGGGCGCCGTCGTGGCGCTGGCCGCGGCGCGGGTGACGCGCGCCGGCCTCGATCGCGTCGCGGACAGCCTGGCGGCCATGAAGCGCGAGCACGCGCGAGGCCGCATGCCTGTCGAGGCCGACCGCCGCTTCCACCTGGGCATCGCGGAGCTGGCCGGCAACACGGTGCTCGTGCGCATGGTGGGCGAGCTGTTCGACGGCCGCCACAGCCCGATCTCCTCGCGCATGAGCGTCCACGCCGAGACGGTGCAGACCTGGACCGTCGCGCTCGCGGAGCACGAACGCATCTACCGCGCCCTCGAGGCACGCGACCCGCAGGCCGCGACGGCCGCGATGTTCACGCACCTGCGCGCCTCCGAGGAGCGCTGGGTCAGCGAGCCGGTCGCGTCCGTCGAGCCCGCCAAGGCGCGGCCATGAGACGCGCTGGCTGAACGCCGAGGCCGGGCGGCTCAGGGCTTCACGGGCTCCAGGGTCAGCAGCGTGATGTCGTTGCTGCGCATCGGCACGGTGAAGTCCAGTGTCCCGTCGCGGCGCACGTTCACGATGCGATGCACCTCGGGCCGGTCCTGCGTCAGCGACTGCAGCGTGGCGAGTTGGGTGGCGTCGAGCTGCTTGGGCGATCCCATCTCGAGATAGGCGGTGTGCGCGTCGTTGGCCTTGTAGCCGACCCGGCGGAGCTCGAGCCGGTAGGCCCCCGACTTGAGATGGCGAAGCGCCAGCTTGACCGGCGCCGCGGGGCCGTTGGGTACCGGCTTGCCGAAGAAGATGCTGTTGCTGCTGCCCTTCTGGTCGGGATGCTGCCAGTCCCAGGCGACGACGGCCATCCGCTCGCCGTCGACCGCGGCCAGCACCTTGTCGTCGCTGCTCGCGACTTCGCTGCCGCGCAGGGCGTGCAGGTACTTGTAGGCGAACCAGGCCGGCTTGCGGACGCCTTCGCGCGTCATCAGCCCGAAGCCGCCGTGGAACGGGGCGTCGGGCGGGCCGGGCTCCTCGAACAGGTCGCTGTAGGTCCAGTAGCTCATCGCCTGCGCGTAGCCCCGCGTCGCGCGCAGCTTGGTCAGGATCCACGGCGCAGTGATGTAGCTGTCATGGACCTTGTCGCGCGGGCTGTAGCTGGTGCTCCACTCGGTGACGTAGAGCGGCAGGCCGGGGAAGGCCGAGGCCTCGATCTCCTGCCGGTTGCGGCGGACGTCGCCGACGATCGAGTTCGGGTCGATCGCGAGGATGCGGTCGGACTTGCCGAATTCGTCGAAGAAGCCCTCGGTCACGCCGTAGGTGTGGGTGGTGACGAAATCGACGGGCACGTCGTTGGTCTTGGCGTAGGCCAGGAACTCGGGCACCCAGGCCGCCCCGGCGGTCGCGGGGCCGCCGACGTGGAGCTCCGGGTCGACGCGCTTGATCGTGCGCGCGGTCAGCGCGTAGAGCTCGAAGTAGTCGCTCGAGCGGCCGCCTTCGAAGAAGCCGGCCAGGTTGGGTTCATTCCAGACTTCGAACAACCATTGGTGCACTTCGTTGGCGCCGTAGTGCTGGATCAGGTGGCGCATGAAGGCCTCGACCAGGTCGGCCCACGGTCCCGGCTGCGGGCGCGAGCTGTTGCCTTTCCAGTAGAAGACCGTCTGCTCGGAGCTCTTCATCGCCGACGGCGTGAAGCCGAGCTCGACGAACGGCCGGATGCCGCGCGAGAGCAGGTGGTCATAGAGCCGGTCGATGCCGCTGAAGTCGTAGGTGATGCGGCCATCGGCCCGGCGCACGGTGCCGAGGGCGTCGTGGAAGATGTCGTGGAAGCGGACATAGCGAAAACCGAGTTCGTCCACGGCGGTCTTGAGTTGGGCCAGGTTCTCCGGCCGGCCGGTGGTGCCGGGGTAGTCGGCGCCCACGGACAGATCGAAGAAGCGGTCGACCGGCTTGCCGGCGGCGGCGCGGTCGAGGGTCACCTCCCGCGCGACGGGCTCCGCGGCGTGCGCGGCGGCGGTCAGGCCCAGGGACAGCAGCGTGGCCGCGAGCGGGCGCAGCATGGAAAGCGAGAGGGGAAGCCGAGCGGTCGTCATCGAAAGCGGAGGATGGGTGGAAGGATCGCGAGACGTGCTCGACGCCACCCCCGGCGGGGTGCATGAGCGTCGCGACGGGGGTGCCGCCGATATGGCGATATATCGCGACGCATGGTAAATTTGTTTTGTGATCGAACTATTTAAGGAAAACACCTATCCGCGCCGTGACGGACCCGACGACCCGGCGATCGATTGCGCTCGCGCATGCCGCGCAGGGAGGCGCATGAATGGGCATGCCGCGGCCCGTCCACCTTGGCCGCCGGCGCGTCGGGCACGGACGCGGTCATCGAATGCACGGTGCGCCGATGAAACACCGGTGACTAAATCAAAGCGCTAAATCATCGCGGCTTCGCCGTCCTGCGGGTCACCGGACGCTGGACGGCGCTCCGACATCGCGACGCCGCGCCCGCGAGGGCGGCGACCGCTTTGCGCACGACCCGCGAACGCTCGAGCGATCGTCGCCCGCGAGCGATGCGGCGGGGCCGCACCGGTGTCAGACCGCTAACACCTCGAGCAGCGATCGTCCCTAACATCGACCTCAAGCGCACTCACAGCCACCTCGCTCCATGTCCTGCCATTCCGTTCGCATCGGCCCGCTCCGCGGCCTGTTCAACCTCGTCATCGCCTGCACGGTGGCCTCCTGCGGAGGCGGTGGTGGCGACGCCGCGCCGGCGTCTTCGACCCCCGGCGCGCCATCTCCGAGCGCGGGGCCGGCACCGGCTCCCGCGCCTGCACCCGTACCAGCGCCGGCGCCTGTACCAGCGCCTGCGCCTCCGCCGGCACCGACACCGACGCCGGCGCCGGCGCCGACGCCCACACCTGTGCCCGCACCCGCACCCGCGCCCGCACCCCCGCCTGACTTCTCCGTCAAATGGACCGATCTCCACCAGACCATGGACGGCTTCGGCGCCTCCGACGCCTGGCACGGCGCATTGACGACCGCTCAAGCCGACCTGTACTTCAGCCCCACGCAGGGCATCGGGCTGTCGCTGCTCCGCATGGGCATCAGCCCGGACGGCGGCACGTTCTCCAGCTGGAACAACGCGAAGCTGGCGATCGCCAGGGGCGCCAGGGTCTGGGCGGCCCCCTGGTCGCCGCCCGCGGCCCTCAAGACGACGGCGGACCTCAATTCCGGATCCTTGCGCACGGACGGCTACGCGACGTGGGCCGGGACGCTGGCATCGTTCGTGTCGAGCTTCAACGCGAATGTCGGCGCCCCGCTGTACGCGATCTCGGCGCAGAACGAGCCGGATTTCGACACGAAGGGCGCCTACGACATGTGCCTGTACAGCTTCCCGCAGATGGCGTCCTTCGTCGACCAGCTCGGCGCAGCCATCACCGCGCTGAAGCTGCCCGCGCCGCCCAGGATCATCGCGCCGGAAGCGGCGTCCTGGGGCAACCTCTGGAACTACAGCGCCGCCATCGATGCCGATCCCGTGGCTCGTTCGAGCGTCGGCATCTACGCGTCGCACCAGTACGGCGGGGTGAGCAGCTACCGGGCCCTGGGCGCGCCTTTGTGGGAGACGGAGCAATCCTCGTTCGAGGCCTTCGACCCTACCCTCGTGCATGCGTTGAAGGTGGGCTCCTGGATCAACGAGGCCATCACCTCGGGCAATGCCAGCGCCTGGCACTACTGGTGGCTCAACGGACTCAATGACGACAACGAAGGCCTGACCGGGAGGAGCGGCGACTTCCAGTTGACCAAGCGGCTCTTTGCCCTGGGCAACTACGCGCGCTTCGTGCGGCCGGGCTGGGTGCGGATCGGCGTCGACGGCAGCGTGACCGGCGCGCTCGTGACCGCCTTCAGGAATCCCGCTTCGGGCGACTTCGCGATCGTCGTCGTCAACGCCGGCAATGCCGCGACGCGGACGTTCTCGATCAGCGGCGCGAGCGGCACTGCCGTGTCGGCCTACGTGACGGCCGACACCGCCCTCGGCGCCATCGGCACCGATGGCAACCTGTCGCTGGGCTCCGCGTCGCAGCAGGTGCCGGCGTCCATCGCGGTCGTCCAGGGCAGGTTCACGGCGCCTGTCCCGCACGGCATCGTGACCTTCGTCGGCAGCGCGCGCTGAATGGCCGTCCTGCCTCGTCCCCGCCGCGCCGCCATGCAAGCCCGCCGCCCCGCCGCGCCGCCTCGTGCCGGACGCATCGCTTCGGCCGCAGCCGCCCGGACGTGGTTCGGGTTCATCGCAGGGCAACTGCTGGTGCCGCTCGTGCTGACGGCTTGTGGCGGTGGCTCGACGGATCCTTCCGCGAAGCCCGACCCTGCGCCGGCGCCCGTGCCGGCGCCGACGCCGGCGCCGACTCCGACTCCG
>Ga0209258_101077_pt1 | contig 11739 bp, 10 predicted proteins | sample Araplaol_mTSA_r2_FD_184281 | JGI IMG/M metagenome (GOLD analysis project Ga0209258, IMG submission 184281) | Arabidopsis root microbial communities from North Carolina, USA - plate scrape CL_Col_mTSA_r2 (SPAdes) (version 2) | ecosystem: Host-associated > Plants > Roots > Endosphere | place: USA...
GCGTTGAACAGGCTGCGCAGCACGGCTTCGTGCACTTCGTAGCTGACTTCGATGCTGTGGTCGCCGTCCATGATCACTTCCGGCTCGACCATCGGCACCAGGCCGGCTTCCTGGCACAGCGCGGCGTAGCGGGCCAGCGCATGGCAGTTCGCCTCGATGGCGGTCGAGGACGGGTTGTCCTCGGAGATGTTGATCACGGCGCGCCACTTGGCGAACTGGGCGCCCAGCTTCACGTATTCCTGCAGGCGCTCGCGCAGGCCGTCGAGGCCTTCGGTCACCACGTCGCCCGGGAAGCCGGCCAGCGGCACCGGGCCCTTGTCGACCTTGATGCCCGGGATGATGCCGTTCTTCTTCATCAGCGTCGTGAACGGCACGCCGTCCTTGGTCGACTGGCGGATGGTTTCGTCATACAGGATCGCGCCGGAGATGTGCTCGTTGAGGCCCGGCGTGGTGAGCAGCAGCTCGCGGTAAGCACGACGATTCTCTTCGGTGTTGTCGATGCCGACGGCCTCGAAACGCTTCTTGATGGTGTTGGTCGACTCGTCGATGGCGATGATGCCCTTGCCGGGCGCAACCATAGCGAGGGCAACGCTTTCGAGATCTTCGATGCTCATGACAACTCCGGTACTTAGGCGGTGTGGGCCGCACAAGGTGGAAGCCGCCCTGGAAGGGGGCGGCTAGGCTTAAAGGCCCGCAAGTATATGGCATCTGGCCATGGGGGGCCCTGAGCGCCCCTGAACGGCCATGGCGGCAAGACTCAGGCCTGGTCGTAGCCCGGCAGCTTGCACGCGTTGACGATGGATTGCCGCTGCGCAGCATCCGCCGGCAGGTTGAACGGCACGATGAAGTACGTATTGACCGGCTCGTGCGTCTTGTTGCTCAGCGACGGCCCATAACGGAAGTTGCCCGCCACGCTCTTGGCCACCGCGCCGAGATCGCTCTGCGGCACGACCTTGGCCACATTGACGTTCTGCGGAATCCCGTCAGAACCGATCATGTAGGTCACCGCCACGCAACCGGGCTTGTCCATGTTGGAGCCGCTGTTGGGAACGTCGGCATCCACCTTCGTGTTGAGCATGATCCAGTACGACTGGATGCGATCCGGGGCGACCATGCGCGCCTGCGATTGGGCAAGCAACGGTGCGGCCATGCCCATGGCAAGGGCCAGCGAAATCGCCTGGACACGGCGACGCGACTTCATGTTCATGGAAAACCTCCTGCGCATGGATGGGTTGGGACGTCGGCCTGAATTCTAGCCCCAAGGCAGACAGGCCGACGTCGATGCCATGCTTACAGGTCGCGCAAACACTCGACCACGCCCTCGGCACCCACCGACAGCAACTTGAGCGTGTTGGTGCCGCCACCTTGGCCGATGTGGTCGCCGTGCGTGAGCACCACGCGATCGCCTTCGGTCAGCTTGCCCTCGGCGAACAGCTGGCGCACCGCGTCGCGTGCGGAGCCGGCCGGGGTCTGCGAGATGTGGGTGAACTTCACGGCCTGTACGTCGCGCAGGATCGACATGCGGCGGCGCGCGTCGTCGAACGGCGACAGCGCGTAGATCGGCACCGCGCTGCGATAGCGCGACAGCCACTGCGCGGTGGCGCCGGACTCGGTCAACGCCACGATGGCGCGCACACCGAGCTGGCTGGCAAGCACCATCGCGGCCAGCGCGATGGCCTGGTCGGTGCGATCCAGATGATGACCCTGCGTGGCCGGATCTTCCTTCGGCTCGAACTGGCGTTCGGCGCCAAGGCAGATGCGACGCAGCGCGGCCACGGCCTTGTCCGGATGCGCGCCTGCTGCCGATTCCTCGGACAGCATCACGGCGTCGGTGCCGTCGATCACGGCGTTGGCCACGTCCATCACTTCGGCACGGGTCGGGATGGGCGAACGCACCATCGACTGCAGCATCTGGGTCGCGGTGATCACGGCGCGATTGCGCTGCACCGACTCGCGGATGATCTTCTTCTGAAGGCCCGGCAACTCGGCATCGCCGATTTCCACGCCCAGGTCGCCGCGGGCGACCATCACCACGTCGGACGCGTCGATGATCTCGCCCAGCACGGGAATCGCATCGGCACGTTCGATCTTCGCCACCAGCGACGCCTTGCCGCCGGCTTCTTCCAGCAGGCGGCGCGCTTCGTTCATGTCGGCGGCCGAGCGCACGAAGGAGACAGCCAGGAAGTCGCAGCCGATCTCGGCGGCGAGCTTGATGTCGGCCTTGTCCTTGTCCGACAGCGCGGACACGGAAAGGCCACCACCCTGGCGGTTGAGGCCCTTGCGATCGGACAGCTTGCCGCCGATCAGCACGCGGCAGCGGATCTCCGCACCCACGACGGATTCGACGGTCAGCGCGACCAGGCCATCGTCCAGCAACAGTACGTCGCCCGCCGACACGTCCTTCGGCAAGTCGTAGTAGCTCACGCCGACGCGGGTGGCGTCGCCGAGCGGCGCACCGGGGCTGCAATCCAGCACGAAGCTATCGCCCACACGAAGCTCGACCGGACCATGCGCAAACCGCTCGACGCGGATCTTCGGACCCTGCAGATCCGCCAGCACGCCGACTTCGCGACCGAGCTTGTTCGCGGCATCACGCACGGCGACGGCGCGCGCGCGGTGGTCGTCGGGCTGGCCGTGCGAGAGGTTCAAACGAACCACATCGACGCCTTCGGCGATGATTTTTTCGAGCATGCCAGGCGCGTCGGTCGCGGGACCGAGGGTGGCAACAATCTTTGTGCGACGCAGCGTAGATTCAGTAGTCATCATTCAACGCTAGCAGAATTGGATCGATCTGCCAGAGGGTTTGCACAGGCATTTTTCTTGCCACCCACGGTATGCAAGTGGACTGCTTGTGGCATGCGGACCAGCCGCGACCAGTGGTATTACGCAAAGACAACCAAGAATGCACCCAGCTCACAGCACTGGTCTGCTCCACTGGCATTCGGATGGCTAAATACTGGTGTCATGGCACGCAAAATGCGAGGCCACTCTGAAGCCACGGCATCGGCGTGCCGGCAGGAGCGCCTGGGCCCGCTTGCATGTGCGTGAAGCATGCGAGCGAATGATTTTGCATCGCAGCAATTCCTTCCGACACTGCTGAAATTTTGATCAAAAAAAGGCCCGCGCATTGGCGGGCCCATGGGAGCGCGAAGACGAACAAGCGTCACCGCGCCAGCGCGAGGTTCAACACTTCCGCCAGCCGACGTCCCGCTTCGCGCAGACGCAGTTCCGCCACGGGCAGTTCCTTGTCCACATAGGTCTGGTTGAGCTTGTGACCGTCGGGATAGATGTCGCGCGAGATCTGGCAGGACTCTTCCGCCCATTGGGCGTAGGCGTTGTCGAACGGGGCGATGGGCTTGGGCAAGGTCACCGTGCCGCGCGATTCCAGTTCGTCGGCGTAGGCCTTGTAGTCGAGGCCGCGCGTCTTGAGCAGGCCCGAGTCCCACACGCTGTGCAGGTTGGTGCCCTTGTCCTGGAACTGGACCTGGTAGGCGTTGCCGCCCTTGTCGTCGCGCGAGCCGCCATGCAGCGGCTGGTGTTCGTCGCCGATGAAGTGGACCACGAACTTCAAGGCTTCCAGGCGCGTGGCGTCGGGCTGCGATTTGTCGGCGAGGATCTGCACGTAGTGCTCGATGCCGGCAACCACGCACTGGCCGCCCTCGCAATCACGCGGCGGAGTGTAGTTGCAGTCGCCATGGGTGAAGTCAACGTAGTGCAGGGCACGCGTCTGCTTCCACAGCGCGTCCTTGCCGGGATCGTTGCGGATCTCGTCCGGCCAGCTGGCGATGTCCGCCAGCGACTTGGTGTTTTCGGGCGCCAGCAGTCGCTCCACCTCGGCTTCCGCCGTGGGGCTCAGATGGCGCTGGGCAAGATCGGCCACGATGCTGTGGCCAAGCTGGCCCCAGGCGTGTGCGGCGGGCGTCAGGACGACACAGGCGAGTGCAAGGGCGGCAGCAAGGCGCGGAAAGGACATGGATACGTTCGAATGTGTCAGGGGAAACAGGAAGTCTGCCACAGCCCCATGACAGCTCCGCCCCGGCCGGTTCTCAGCTTTCGCCCGGCACCGACAATCGGTTGCCTTCCCCGTCCAGGACGCTGACATCCACCTTGATGCCCTGACGGACACTCTGGGTCACGATGCAGAAGTCCTCGAACTGCGCCAGCACGCGATCAAGGTAGTCGAGCACCTCGGCCTTCTCCGCGAGTTGCAGGTCCACGCCGATATGCGCGATGCGCAGACGGCCATGCTCGTTGCGCTCCAGGGTCAGCCGGGCCTTCGCGCCCATCTTGCCCGGCGTGTTCTTGTACTTGCGTAGGGCAAACAACAGGCTCGCGGCGAGGCAGTTGGCCACGGCGACGGCAAGCAGGCGCGAGGGATTGGGCCCGGCATCGCCGCCCAGGGGCGCACCCTCGTCCACGATAAGATCCGGGATCGCCGTGTCGTCGAAGCGCACCCGGAATTCGAAGTTCTCGACCTGCTCCAGGGTGATGCCGAAAGTCTGTCCCGTCTCGCTCATGCCAATCTCCTGCTGGGGCGCGTGCGCCCGAAAGAAAAGTCGATTCAAGCGCTTCCGGCGTCCGCTGAACAGCCCCAGCCATGCCGCAGGGCGGTGGATGGGCCGGAGAGCCCGTTCAAGCTAAAATGACGGTTTTACGGCGGTCCCACAGCCGCCACTTCCGTCACCTCACTCCGGAGGACGCTGTCACATGGCCATCAAGGTCGCCATCAACGGTTACGGTCGCATCGGCCGCAACATTCTGCGCGCACTGTACGAAGCCGGTCGCACCAACGAGATCCAGATCGTTGCGATCAACGACCTCGGCAACGCCGAGACCAACGCGCACCTGACCCAGTACGACACCGCGCACGGCAAGTTCCCGGGCACCGTGTCGGTGGACGGCGGCGATCTGATCGTCAACGGCGACCGCATCAAGGTGTGCGCCGAGCGCGACCCGTCGAAGCTGCCCTGGGGCCAGCTGGGCGTGGACGTGGTGCTCGAGTGCACCGGCCTGTTCACCTCCAAGGCCAAGGCCAGCGCGCACCTCGCCGCCGGCGCCAAGAAGGTGATCATCTCCGCGCCTGGCGACAAGGACGTGGACGGCACGTTCGTCATCGGCGTCAACACCGACAAGCTCACCTCCAAGCTGGAAGTGATCTCCAACGCATCGTGCACCACCAACTGCCTCGCTCCGCTGGCCAAGGTGCTGCATGAGAAGATCGGCATCCAGCGCGGCCTGATGACCACCATCCACGCCTACACCAACGACCAGGTGCTGACGGACGTCTACCACTCCGACCTGCGCCGCGCCCGTTCGGCCACGATGAGCCAGATCCCGACCAAGACCGGCGCCGCCGCCGCGGTGGGCCTGGTGTTGCCGGAACTCAACGGCAAGCTGGACGGCTTCGCCATGCGCGTGCCGACCATCAACGTGTCGGTCGTCGACCTCACCTTCGACGCCGCCCGTCCGACCACCAAGGAAGAGATCGACCAGGTCATCAGCGAAGCCGCCAATGGCGCGCTGAAGGGCATCCTGGCCGTCAACACGCAGCCGCTGGTGTCGATCGACTTCAACCACAACCCGGCCTCTTCCACCTATGACGCGACCCAGACTCGCGTCATGGAAGGCACGCTGGTGAAGGTGCTGTCGTGGTACGACAACGAGTGGGGCTTCTCCAACCGCATGCTCGACATGACCGTCGCGCTGATGGCTGCGAAGTAAGTCCAGCGCCATGTACCAGGAAAAAGGGCCGGTTCATCCGGCCCTTTTTTTGTTCCCGCAAACGCATGCGGTGCAATGTCGCGATGCGGGCGGCACACGCATCGATCTGATCCAGATCAACGCTGGGGCGATCAATCGCGAATCATTATCGTCGCGTCTTTTCTGACTTTAATGACGGAGATGTCCCCATGATCCGCAAGACCTTTGCCCTCGCCTTGCTCGGCCTGTTCGCCGCACCGCTGTGGGCGGCCGACTGCAGCACCACCATCGAGGGCAACGATGCGATGCAGTTCAACCAGAAGAGCATCGAAGTGCCCAAGACCTGCAAGCAGTTCACCGTCACGCTCAAGCACACGGGCAAGCTGCCCAAGGCCTCGATGGGCCACAACTGGGTACTGGGCCATTCGACTGACGAGGCCGGCATCATCGCTGACGGCATGAAGGCCGGCGCCGACCAGAACTACGTCAAGGCTAACGACACCCGCGTCATTGCCCACACCAAGCTCGTGGGTGGCGGCGAATCCGACACCGTGACCGTGCCGGTGGCCAAGCTCAAGGCCGGCGAAACCTACGCCTACTTCTGCACCTTCCCGGGCCATGCCGCCCTGATGAAGGGAACGCTGGCGCTGGGCAAATAGCAAGCGTGAGCCCCGGTGGGCCGGGGAAGCAGCCAGCTTCGGCTGGCCGCTTTTTTTTATGCCGGAGGACCCGGCACAAAAAAGGCCGGAACGTGTCCGGCCTTTTTTTGTGGATGTGTTGCCGAACTCAGCCCAGCGCAGCCAACGCCGAGTCGTAGTCCGGCTCGTGGGCGATCTCCGACACCATCTCGCTGTGGACGACCTGGTCATTGGCATCGAGCACCACGACGGCACGCGCGGCCAGGCCCGCCAACGGGCCCGAGGCGATCGCCACGCCATAGTTCTTGAGGAAGTCGTGGCCGCGCAGCGTGGACAGCGTCACCACGTTGCTCAAGCCTTCCGCGCCACAGAAGCGCGCTTGCGCGAACGGCAGGTCGGCGGAAATGCAGAGCACGACAGCGTTCTCGAGCTGGCTGGCCTTCTCGTTGAAGCGGCGCACCGAGGTGGCGCAGGTGGGCGTGTCGATGCTCGGAAAGATGTTGAGCACCTTGCGCTTGCCGGCAAAGCTGGCCAGCGCCACGTCGGCAAGATCCTTGCCGACCAGCGAGAACGCCGGTGCGTGCTCGCCCTTGGCGGGAAAATGACCGTCGACCTGGACCGGCTGGCCCTTGAGCGTTACCTGGGACATGGGGACACCTCGTTGGACAGGGCCTACAAGTAGAACATGGCCTTGGCCAAAAAGACGATGCCCGCCATGAGCACCAGCACGAGATGGCGGGTATTCCGGAAGCCGCAAGGGTCGACCCAGCCGCCCCTCGTCCTCACCGCACGGACAAAAACTACCAGTACCGCCAGTGCAAGGGTCACCTTGGCCAACAGCAGCCACCCCCAATGGGTCTGCAGGGCAGTTCAGCCCGGCGCAGCGCACGGTGAACATCGCGATGCCGCTCGCATAAAGCATTCCTACGACCCACGGCATCACACGGCGGGACGCGGTCCATCACTGCCGCTTCGACGCGTTCCATCGTGACCTGATCGAAGGTGCGCTGGAGCGAGTCCAGGATCACGACCTCGAACACGACGGCCCGAAAAACGCGATGGTGCAGGAAAGGTGCAGCAGCAGAAGAAAGGGATACCACACATGCCCGGATTGCCTCGACGCAATGCAGGCGTGCAGCCACCACCGGCCTCCGAAACACCCTGAAGGGGGCCAAGACATGCCGCGAAGGGACCCGTCGACGCATGGATTTGGATGGCCAAACGACGCGCGGCGTCACGACATCACCCTGTTCAAGCTCGCTTGACTCGTGTCATCGCCAGCGGCCCCGGCCATCGAGACCATATTCGCGACGTCCACCAGGCGGATGCGTTCTGAGCGCTGAAGATGCTCTCCAGTCCATGGAAATCCGGGCGTCGATCGGCTGATCTCATCGCCTCTTTGCTTTCGCGGCATTCAATATCCAAAGACCATGCTTGAGTGGTACGCACAGATCAAAGGGGTGCACATCGCATGCATCGCCGCCAGTGGCTCGCTGTTCGCGCTGCGTGGCTTGTTGGTGCAGGCCGGCCGGGAAAGCCTCGCTTACGCGCCACCCTTGCGATGGCTCAGCTACGCCATCGACACCACGCTACTCACCGCTGCGATGATGCTGCTCACCATCCTGCCGCCTGGCACGTTCGCCAACGGCTGGCTGACCACCAAACTGCTGCTGGTCGCGGCGTACGTCGCATTAGGTGTACTGGCCATGCGCCGTTGCGGTTCATCTGCCGTGCGCCGCTTCAGTTATGTAGCCGCCATGCTGACCTATATCACCATCATCGGCATCGCCCGGGCCCACCATCCGCTGGGTTGGCTCTATCTCTGGTTTGCCTGACTCATGACCTTTTCACACGATCACGTGCTGGATGCCTGCTTTCTCGGGCCTTACGGCGAGAATGACACCCTGCTGGAAAAGCTGATGGTGGAGTTCCTGCGCGACCACGTTTACTGGCGGCGCAATTTCCACCCCGAAGACCCGCCGGCCATTGCCACCGCCGCAGCTCATCATCCTGATTACCTGGCCTTCGAGGCGCGCATGCGGCGCGAGTTGCATCTGCTCTCCGCGTCGCTTAAGAAATCGGTGCCCTTCCATAGCCCGCGCTATATCGGGCACATGGCATCCGACCTGCTGCTGCCAGGGCTGGCCGCGCACATGCTCACCCTACCCTACAACCCCAACAACGTATGCGAAGACGCGGCACCGGTCACGGTGGAACTGGAGGTGAAAGTCGGCCTGCAGCTGGCGCGCATGCTCGGTTACCCCAGCGATCCTTCACGTCCTGAATGTGCCTTTGGCCATCTCACGTCGGGCGGCACGCTGGCGAACTACCAGGCGCTCCGGCTCGCGCTCGCGTTGAAGTCGTTTCCCGTGGCGCTGCGCGCGGCGCGCGTGCCGGATATCAGTCTTCCCGGTGACGATTGGCACGCGTTCAACCTGCGCCAGGACGAGGCCATCGCGTTGTTGGAAACATGGCAAAGCTGGCTCGGATCGCAATGCGCGGACGTGGCGCGGGAATGGCAGGCACGCGTCGAGGCCGAGCGCGTCGAGCAACGGGGCCTGCCTGCGTTCTTCGCGGCGCATCCGCAGTTGCAGCCACCACTCGTGATGGCACCGATCACCGCGCATTACTCGTGGAGCAAAGGGTTGAAGCTGCTGGGCCTGGGGCGCGACCAGCTCAGGTTGCTGCCGACCAAGGGCATGCGTCTGGACGCCGATGCGCTTCATGTCGCACTCGATCACTGTGCGCAGGCGCGACAACCCGTGTTGATGTGCGTGGCCGTGCTTGGCAGCACCGAATACGGCACCATTGATCCGATCCACGATGTGCTGGCCGCCCGGGAACAGTCGCGCAAGCAAGGTATCGATTTCGCCGTGCACGTCGATGCTGCCTGGGGTGGCTATCTCGCCACGCTGTTTCGCAACGCCGATGGTTCGCTACGCGCCCGCGGCGAAGTCGCTGCCGACTTCGTGCAGTTCCCTTCCCGCAACGTACACCAAGCCTTTGCCGCCCTTGGCGATACGGATTCGGTCACCGTCGATCCGCACAAGCTCGGCTACCTACCCTACGGCACCGGCGCCTTCGTGTGTCGCGACCATCGCGCCATGGCCCTCCTCACGGAACAGGCCGACTACGTGTTCAACGGCCATGCGCCCACCGATTACATGACACGCTACCGCAGCCTGGGCCAGTTCATCCCGGAAGGTTCCAAACCTGGCGCTTCAGCGGCAGCAGCGTATGTCGCGCACCAGGTCATGCCATTGGAGCACGCGCATTTCGGGCGCCTCACGGGCGCGACCATCCACGCCGCCGAAGCGTTCTACGCCGCCGCACAGAAGTTCGCCGCCGGCATGAACGGGCGTGCCCATGTCATGGTGCCGTTCGAGCCGGACAGCAACCTGGTCTGCCTCGCCATCAATCCATGGGGCAACACAGGCGTGGCGCACGCCAATGCCTTTGTGCAGCAACTGTACGGCACCCTCCGCTGCGACCCGTCACGCCCGCTGCAGATGAAAGAGTTCTTCGGATCGATGACCAGCCTGCAACCCGAGCGGCTGGGTGCGTTCGACACGACGCGCATTCTCGCCGCGCTTGGTCTAGACGCCAGCACCCTGGCACTGGGACAGGAGTCGGACCGACTGATGATCCTGCGCCACACCCTGATGAATCCCTATCTGCTCGATGCGCAGAACGGCAGCAACTACATCGAGCGCTACTTCGAATTCCTGGGTTCCCAGATACACGCGTTGACGCGTGCGGACGCGGCATAGTAGCGGCCTTGTCCAAGCGCACGAGGCCCGCCACATGACCATCGCCCTGCTCGGCTACGGCCGCTTCGGCCAGGCGTTCGCCGATCTTCTGCATGATGCGGGACACACGGTGGCCGTGTTCGATCCGCACGCCACCGTTCCCGCAGCAAGGCAACGTGCATCCATGGCGGAAGCCGTGCATGGCGCGGAGTGGATCGTGCTGGCCGTGCCCGTCCCCGCGATGGAAGGCGTGCTGCACGAACTCAAGCCGCTGCTCCGCGACGGGCAGACGGTCATCGACGTAGGTAGCGTGAAGCAGCAGCCCTGCCGCCTGATGGACGAGTTGCTGGGCGTGGACATTGCCCACGCCGGCACGCATCCGCTGTTCGGGCCACTCAGCCTGGCGCGCAACGAACGTCCCTTGCGCACGGTGCTTTGCGCCAGCACGCTGCATCCCGACGCCGCCATCCGTACGCGAGTGCTGCTCGAATCACTCGGCTGCGAAGTGATCGAACGCGATGCCGCCAACCACGATCGCGCGATGGCCCAAACCCACGCGCTGGCGTTCTTCATCGCCAAGGCGCTGGTGGACATGGGCATCGGCGAGGACCTGTCGATGGCGCCACCCTCCTTCCTCGGCCTCGCCAACATGCTGGCAGCCGTGCGCGGCGACGCCGGCCATCTGTTCGCCGCCATCCAGCGCGAAAACCCTTATGCCGCCGAAGCGCGCGCCGCCTTGATCGAGCATCTCGGCGCCATTCATAGGCGCCTGTCGGAGCTGGAAGGCGCCGCGCTATCGATTCCGGACATGACCGAACCGCCCTCATGAGCCACCACGACCTCCGCAGCTTCCTCGACCAGCTCGAGCGCGAACGACAACTCCTGCGCGTCAGCGCACCCGTCGATCCCCACCTGGAATCCACCGCGCTCAGTCTGCGTGCGCTGCGCGAGCAAGGCCCCGCGCTGCTGATGGAGCAGCCATGCGACGCGCGTCATGCGCTGCTCGGCAATCTGTTCGGGCATCGCCGCCGCATCGAGCTGTCGCTCGCCGGACGGCCGCTCGCCTCGCTGCGCGAACTGGGTCGCCTGCTGGCCTCGATCAAGGAGCCGCGCTGGCCATCCAGCCTGCGCCAAGCGCTGGCCACCTGGCCGGAACTGGCGCAGCTCGCACACGTGGCACCACGGCGCACGACCGAAGCCGCCTTCCAGTACGAAACCCTGCACGGCCCGGATATCGACCTCTCGCGCCTGCCCATCCAGCAATGCTGGCCCGGCGACGCAGGCAAGCTGATCACTTTCGGTCTGGTCATTACGCGCGGAACGCGCCAGGTGCGCCAGAACGTAGCGGTCTATCGCCAGCAGGTGATCGGCGCCAATCGCGTCATCATGCGTTGGCTGCCGCATCGCGGCGGCGCGCTTGATTTCGCGGATTGGCAGGCAGTCCATCCCGAGCGGCCGTTCCCGGTACTGGTGGCCATCGGTGCCGACCCGGCAACCATGCTGGCCGCGGTGGCGCCGGTGCCCGATACGCTCTCCGAATACGAATTTGCCGGTCTGCTGCGCGGCCAGCGCACCCGCACATGGCATAGCAAGCTCACCGATCTCGATGCACCGGCCGGTGCCGAGATCCTGCTGGAGGGCTTCATCCATCC
>Ga0209258_101078_pt1 | contig 11727 bp, 8 predicted proteins | sample Araplaol_mTSA_r2_FD_184281 | JGI IMG/M metagenome (GOLD analysis project Ga0209258, IMG submission 184281) | Arabidopsis root microbial communities from North Carolina, USA - plate scrape CL_Col_mTSA_r2 (SPAdes) (version 2) | ecosystem: Host-associated > Plants > Roots > Endosphere | place: USA...
CTACATCATGCACAACGAGCAGCTCACCGCGGTGGGCGGCGACATCAACGTCACGCGCCTGATCAACGCGAAGAAGACGGAAGGCTACGGCGCCGAGTTCGACCTCGAAGCCTATGTCACGCCGAACTTCATCCTCACCGCCGGCGGCAGCTACAACCACACCGAGTTGAAGGACCCGACCCTGGCCGTGGCCGTGTGCGGCTCGGGCTGCACGGTGACCGACCCGCTCAATGCGCAGGGCAACGCGCTGGTGGATGGCAACCCGCTGCCGAACGCGCCGAAGTGGATCGGCAACCTCACGGCACGCTACGGCATCCCGTACGGCGAGAGTGGCGAGTTCTTCTTCTACACCGACTGGAGCTACCGCAGCGACGTGAACTTCTTCCTGTACCAGTCGGAAGAGTTCCGCGGCAAGCCGATGCTCGAGGGTGGCGTGCGCGTGGGCTACAACTGGGATTTCGGCAAGCGCGAAATCGCCCTGTACGGCCGCAACATCACCAACAAGCAGTACATCACCGGTGCAATCGACTTCAACAACCGCACCGCGTTCGTCAACGACCCGCGCATCCTCGGCGTGGAGTTCCGCGCCGACTTCTGAGGTCGCGGACGACGATCGTCCCTGGAAGGGAGCGGCCTGGCCGCTCCCTTCTTTTTTCGCGCCCCATGCGCCATGCCGCATCGGCTTGTTGCAGAATCCGGTTTCTCCAGAAGGGGCCACCGCGTGAACCACCCAGGCGACCATCGCAATGACGGCCAGTTCGTCACCATGCCCGACGGCCAGGCGCTGTTCGTGCGGGACTGGCCGCATGCGCGTGCGCATGACGCGGTGCTGATCGTGCACGGGCTGGGCGAGCACAGCGGCCGTTACGAGCGGCTGTCCCAGTGGTTCCACACCCGCGGCTACGCGGTACGCAGCTACGACCAGCGCGGCCACGGCCGCACGCCCGGCGCGCGCGGCGCCCTGAGCCATGCCGACGACCTGCTGGAAGACCTGGCCACCGTCTACAACGGCTACGCCACCACCCTGCCCCGCCCGCCGCTGCTGCTCGGCCACAGCATGGGCGGCCTGGTGGCCGCGCGCGCCGTGCTGGACAGGCGTGTACGTCCGCCGGCCATGGTGCTGTCGTCGCCGGCGTTGAGGACGTGGGAATCGAAGTTCATGCAGCGGCTGGCCGGGGCGCTGGCCAAGGTGGCGCCGAACCTGCCGCTGCCGAATGGGCTGCCGTTCGACAAGCTATCGCACGATACCCAGATCGAGCCCTCGTACCGCGGCGACCCGCTGCGGCACGGCTGGATCACGCCGCGACTCGCCGACTTCATCTTCCGCGCGGGCGACGCCTGCATCGGCGACGCCACCCGGCTGGCCGTACCCACGCTGTTGCTGGTGGCCGGATCGGACAAACTGGTCGATCCCTCCGGCAGCCGCGATTTCTCCGCCGCCGCCTGGGCGGGCAACCATCTCACCACCCGCTATTTCGATGCGCTGTACCACGAGCTGTTCAACGAGGCCGAGCCGGCGAGAAGCCAGGTGTTGAAGCAGCTGGGGGATTGGTTGCAGAAGCGGGCGTAAGGCGCCCCGCCACTCCTGCAGAACGGCGCACCTGCCCTTGAGGGAGCGCCTTTCTGTGGGAGCGCACCCTGTGCGCGACAAGCCTGCAGCGCGGCAACCACGAGACTCCGCGGTCGCCCACAGGGTGGGCTCCCACATCAGTTCGCAACACATTCGCCAAAGCATTGCCCTTTACCTGTAGGAGCGCACCCAGTGCGCGAAAAACCTACGGAGCGGTGCCGACGAAGCTCTGCGATCACGCACTGGGCGCGCTCCTACAAGAACAGTGTTTCTATCACCGAGGGGCACCCTTCTGTGGGAGCGCACCCTGTGCGCGACAAACCTACGGAGCGGCGACAACGCAACTCTGCGGTCGCGCACTAGGTGAGCTCCCACAAAAATAGAGAGGTCGCGGCGTTACATCCACTCGCGTTTGCCGGTGAATACGATGGTGAGCCATTCGACGCGGATGTCGCTGCCCAGGCGATGGGCGATCTGGCTGCGTACTTCATCGATCGATTCCATCGTGCCCAGCGGGCGCGACGGGTCGACCAGGATGTGGATGTCGATGAAGCGCATGCGGCCCATCTTGGCGACGTAGCTTGCGAAGTCGAGGTAGCCGCGTTCGTGCACCATCGCCTGCATCACGGCACGCACGCGCTGGTCCAGCGCGTCGGGCGCCAGCTGGAGCACTTCGCGCAGCGCCTGCCACAGGCTGCCCAGCGGCAACGGTAGCAGGACGACGACGAGCAGCAGCAAGATTGCGGAGTCGATGTAGCGCGTCCAGTGATCGAGCGTGCCGCCCTTGATGACCGCGGCCAGCGCAAAGCCGATCAACACCGCGACGCTGATGCAGCCGCCGATCAGCCATCCGCGCGCATCCAGTTGCACCAGCACCGAACCCAGCAGCTTCGACTGGTGGTTCATCTGGTAGGCCATGCCCATGCTGACCACGCTCATCACTACCGCCCATGCGGCGCCGAGGCCAAAGGCGATCTCATGGCCGCCGGTGAGCAGGTCATGCAAGGCCGTGAAGGCGGCATAGCTGCAGATGGCGGTGAGCACGGTGGCGTTGAACACCACCATCAACGGTTCCAGGTGCCAGTAGCCGAACTGGAAACGTCGACTGCCTTCGCTGGCTACCAGGCGTGACACCAGCAGCGAGCCGCCGGTAAGCACGACATCGACCAGCGAGTAGAAGCCGTCGAACGCAATCGCTTGCGAACGCATCAACAAGCCGACCGCCACGCACGCGACGCCGACCACGAATGTGACAAGGATCGACAGGCGCAGCTGGCGTTGTTCGCGAGTGGTGTCCATACGAGAGCCAGCCCCCAGGGAAGTCAACGGTTACCACAAGTGCACCGCCAAAACGCCGGCGCTGCGCCGGTGGCTTCGAGGAGAATTATAGGGTGGAGGCCGCTGTCGCCGCTCCGTGAAAGTCGCCAATGGCGCGGCCTGGTCCCTTCACGTTTTGCTTCCACAGCGCGCGCCAGCATGCCCGAAGTCTCTGTGTCATCGCCCGGGTATCGCCATGTCGAACAAGCCCAGTTCGCGGTCACGTCGCGACTTTCTGCGTCAATCGATGGTGGCCGTACCCGCGGTTACCTTGCTGGGCGGCTCGACCCTGGCGCAGCCGCAACAGGCGGCAACACCCGCGGCGGGCGCTGCCTACACGCCACGCTATTTCAATGCCGCGGAATGGGAGTTCCTGCAGGCGGCCGTGGATCGGCTGATTCCGCCGAACGAGGATGGACCCGGCGCGGTGGAAGCAGGCGTGCCCGAGTTCATCGATCGCCAGATGGAAGACACCTACGGGCATGGCGGCTACTGGTACATGCAGGGTCCGTTCGCACCCGACACGCCGCCGACGCTGGGCTACCAGCTGCGCTTCACGCCGCGCGACATGTACCGCACGGCCATCGCCGCCATCGATGACTGGTGCCAGAAGCAGCACAGCAAGAAGTTCTCCGCGCTGTCGCCGGAGGAGCGCGATGGCGTCCTGCACCAGCTGGAGAAAGGCGAGATCAAGCTCGACCAGGTGCCCGCCACGGCATTCTTCACGCAGCTGCTGACCAACACCAAGGAAGGCTATTTCGCCGACCCGATGTACGGCGGCAACAAGCACATGGGTGCGTGGAAGATGATCGGCTTTCCCGGTGCACGCGCCGACTACGCCGACTGGATCGAACAGCCGGGCAAGGTCTATCCGTTCGGCCCCGTGTCGATCCAGGGAGAGAAATCATGATGCGCATGAAACCGGTCGACGTGGTGATCGTCGGCTTCGGATGGACTGGCGCGATCATGGGCATGGAACTCACCGAGGCCGGCCTCAATGTGCTCGCGCTGGAGCGCGGCACGTATCGCGATACCTCGCCGGATTTCACCTATCCGCACAATGCGGATGAACTCGCCTACGGCATTCGCGGCAACCTGTTCCAGCCGCTGGCGAAGGAAACCATCACCATTCGCCACGCGCTCACCGAGACGGCGGTGCCTTACCGGCAATACGGCTCGTTCCTGCTCGGCAACAACGTCGGCGGCGCGGGCATCCACTGGAACGGCCAGCACTACCGTCCGTCGCCGGAAGACCTGGTGTTCGAAAGCCATAACCGGCAGCGCTATGGCGCGAAGTTCATGCCGGCGGACATGCAGATCCAGGACTACGGCGTGACCTACGACGAGCTCGAACCGTTCCTCGAACAGTTCGAATACCTGTGTGGCACGTCGGGTCGCGCGGGCAACCTCAACGGCGAGATCAAGGAAGGCGGCAACCCGTTCGAAGGGCCACGCAAGCGCGAGTATCCCAACCCGCCGGTGGCCAGCAACTATGGCGCAAAGCTGTTCGCCGATGCGGCGCGCTCACTCGGCCACAAGCCTTTTCCGCAGCCGTCGTCGAACGCTTCGCAACCCTATACCAACCCGCATGGCGTGCGCCTGGGTCCGTGCAACCTTTGCGGCTACTGCGAGCGTTTCGGCTGCTTCATGTATTCCAAGGCGTCGCCGCAAACCACGATCCTGCCGGTACTGATGCGCAAGCCTAATTTCACGCTGCGCACGCAGAGCCACGTCATCAAGGTCAACCTCGACAACACGGGCAAGCGCGCCACCGGCGTCACCTACATCGATGCGCAAGGCCAGCAGGTGGAGCAGCCGGCCGACCTGGTCATCGTGGCCGCGTTCCAGATGCACAACGTGCGCCTGATGCTGCTCTCGGGCATCGGCACGCCGTATGACCCGAACACCGGCAAGGGCGTGATCGGCAAGAACTACGCGTACCAGATGATGAGCAACGTCAACGTCTTCTTCGACAAGGACGTAGCGATCAATCCCTTCATCGGCGCAGGCTCGGGCGGCAACCAGATCATCGACGACTTCAACTCCGACCACTTCGACCACGGGCCGCATGGTTTCATCGGCGGCGGTTACATCCTCGGCGGACAGACGGGCGGCCGTCCCATCCAGCAGTTGTTGCTGCCACCGGGCACGCCGAGCTGGGGCGAGAAGTGGAAGCGCGCGGCGAAGGACAGCTACCTGCACACCACCGGCGTGCAGACGCATGGCTCGGTGATGTCGTATCGCGATCGCTATCTCGATCTGGACCCGGCCTACAAGGACAGCTTCGGCCTGCCGCTGTTGCGCCTCACTTTCGACTGGCACGACAACGAATACAAGATGACGCGCTTCCTCACCGATCGTGCGCAGGAAATCGCCGATGCGATGAAGCCGAAGCAGACGTCGCAGACCATCCGCAAGGCGGGCGATCACTACGATGTGCGGCAATACCAGACCACGCACACCACCGGCGGCGTGATCCAGGGCACATCGCCCGAAACCAGCGCGCTCAACCGCTTCCAGCAGAGCTGGGACGTGCACAACGTGTTCGTTACCGGCGCGTCGGCGTTTCCGCAGAATCTCGGCTACAACCCGACCGGCCTCATCGGCGGCCTCACGTACATGTCGGCCAAGGCACTGCGTGAGACCTATCTGAAGAACCCCGGCCCGCTGGTGCAGGCATGAACGCCGCGGCCCGACGTCGGCATCGACGCGGCGGCGGTGGCGTGCTGCGCGTCATCCTGGCGCTGATCGTGCTGGTGGTTCTGGCATGGTTCGCGACAGTGGTCTTCCAGGGCGGTGGCGGCGACGCGTCGGCTGCGGCACCGGCGCCCAACGACGAGCTGATGAAGCAGGGCGAATACATCGCGCGCCTCGGCGATTGCGCGGCCTGCCATACCGCGCCCGGCGGCAAGCCGTATGCGGGCGGGCTCGCCATTGCCTCGCCCATCGGCACCATCTACAGCACCAACATCACGCCCGATCCGCAGACGGGCATCGGCAACTACACCTATGGACAGTTCGAGCGGGCCGTGCGACGCGGCATCAATGCCGCGGGCCACACGCTGTATCCGGCGATGCCGTATCCCTCGTACGCCAAGGTCAGCGATGGCGACATCCAGGCGCTGTACGCGTTCTTCATGCATCGCGTGACACCGGTGGAGCAGGTCAATCATCGCGAAGACATCCCCTGGCCGCTTTCCATGCGCTGGCCGCTCACCTACTGGCGCTGGCTGTTCGCACCAAAGGTCGGTCCGGTGGAAACGGCAGCGACGGGCGACGCTGCACTCGCACGCGGCCAGTACCTGGTCGAAGGGCTCGGACACTGCGGCGCGTGCCACACGCCACGCGCCTTCACGCTGCAGGAGAAGTCACTCACGCCTGACAGCACCACCTATCTGAGCGGCGGCGTGAATGACAACTGGGTGGCGCCCAGCCTGCGCGGCGAACTGGCCAGCGGACTGGGCAGCGTCGATCAGGAAGAGCTGGTCGCCTTGCTGAAGAACGGCCGCTCGTCGCGCAGCGCGATCTTCGGCGGCATGAGCGACGTGGTCCAGCACAGCACGCAGTTCATGAGCAACGAGGATCTCGCCGCCATCGCGCATTTCCTCAAATCGCTGACGCCCGCACGCCAGGAAGCCGCGCTCACGTATGACGCCGCGACGCGCAATGCGCTGTTCGCCGGCAACGTCGACAAGCCCGGAGCCCGGCTCTACGTCGACAACTGCGCCGCCTGCCATCGCACGGACGGCCACGGCTATGGCGAAGTCTTTCCCGCACTCGCCGGCAACCCCGCGGTGAATGCGACCGATCCGACGTCGCTGGCGAGACTGGTGCTGCATGGCGGCACCATCCCCTCCGGCCACGATGCGCCTGCGCAGTTCAGCATGCCCGCGTTCCGCGATCGCCTGAGCGACCAGCAGATCGCGGAGGTGCTGACCTATGTGCGCTCCAGCTGGGGCAATCGCGGCGGCACCGTCACCGCGTCGAAGGTCTCCGATCTACGCCGACTGCCCGCGCACCAGCAGAACCTGATGACCGGTTACGACCCTCGCGCGAGTGCGGAACCGACGCAACCCTGACGCGCCGTCAACGTTGCACCACCGCGTTGGCGCCATGGGTGCTGCCTGCCCAGCCGCCGCCCAATGCGCGGAACATGGCGACCGCCGCGCGCGCATCGTCCGCGTGCACGCGGGCGAGCTGGTCGCGTGAGCTGAGCAACTGGCGATCCTCGTCCAGCACTTCGAGCAGGCTGACAGCGCCGCCCTTGTACGCATCCTGCGCAGCGTCGCGTGCCTGCTGGTGCGCCGCGACTTCGTCGGTAAGTTCGCGGTGCTGCGATTCCAGTTCGGCCAGCGAGACGATGGCGTTCTCCACGTCCTCGGTGGCGCGCAGCATCGATTGTCGGTACTGCGCCAGCGCTTCAGCATTTGCACCCTTGGCCTGCGCCACTTCGGCATCGACACGGCCGAAATCGAACAGCCGCCAGTGCAGGCCGAGCATCGCCTGCGGCTGGAACGCAGCGGAAGAGAAGAGCGAACCGCTGTACAGCGTTTCGAAGCCGAGCAGCGCACCCAGCGACAGCTTGGGGTAGTACTCGGCCGTGGCCACGCCGATGCGCGCATTGGAGGCGGCGAGCTTGCGCTCAGCGGCGATGACGTCGGGGCGTCGGCTCAACAGCATCTGCGGGCCGCCTTCCGCGCCGACCGCGGGCACGGTGTACGTGGCACCAGGCGCCTGCAGTTCGGCGGCGTTAGTACCGGGCGCCGCGCCCATCAGCACATCGAGACGATTGAGCTGTTGCCCGAGCGTGATGCGCAGCGGCGGCAAGGTGGCCCGCGCCTGCAGCAGCAGCGCCTGGGCCTGCGCGAGTTCGCGCGAGGTGGCCAGGCCGCCGGCGAGGCGCACCTTCACCAGCTCCACCAGCTGCGCTTCGGTATCGATCTGCTGTTGCGCAAGACGCAGGCGCTCCTGTGCACCGCGCGCCTGGAAGTAGCTGTCGGCCGCCTCGGCGGCCACCATCACGCGCACGCCGTCCTGGTTTGCCTCGGCCGCCTCCGCCTCGGCTTGTGCGGCTTCGGCACCGCGATGCAGGCCACCCGCCAGATCCAGCTCCCAGCTTGCGCCCACGCCTATGTTCTCCAGCGTCTGCGTGCGCTTGTAATCCGGTGTATGACTGGCGAGCTCGCCAAGCGGGCTCTGGGTGGACTGGTACTGCCGCGCCACCTGCGCATCGAGGCTGCCTTGCGGCATGAGTTGCGCGCCGGCCTCGCGGGCGGCCGCGCGCGCCTGGTCGACGCGCGCGATGGCGGCGGCGAGATCCAGATTCTGCGTCATCACGCGGCCGATGATGGTGCCGAGTTCGGGATCGTCGAAGCCGGTCCACCAGGCGTCGAGCGTGGGTGCGGGACGCGAGGCCTCGCGCGCTTCCAGCATCGACTGGCTCGCGTAGCCCGGGTTGGTTTTCACTTCGGGATGAACGTAGTCGGGGCCGACCATGCAGCCAGCCAATCCCGCCATAGCGGCGACCATGGCCGCCATGCGAAGGGTGAAGCGACGCGACGTCCGCGACCACGGCGAACGGGCGACCGGAGAAGACGACAGCGTGGTGTTCATGAGGATGTCCTGAGCCACAGGCTCGGCTAACGAGGGGGATGGGGAAATGATCGGATCAGTGCGAATCGGCGGAGGGACCGGCCGGCGGCGCAACCTTGCGCATCAGCGGCACCAGCGCCGTCGCGACGACGAAACAGACCATGATCACAAGGAAGGCATCGGCGTAGGACAGCGTCTGCGCTTCGCGATACGTGAGCTGCCACAACTGGTGCAGCGCGCTGTTGCCGGCTTCGCTGGCGTTGGAGCCGAGCTCGGCGAGATGCCCGCCGGCTTGCGCCAGCCACTGGTCCATTGCCTCGTTGTCGGCGTTCAGATGCTCCGCCAGGCGATAGAAATGCAGGTTGGTGCGATCGTTGAGCACGGTGGCGCACACGGCGATGCCGATCGCGCCGCCCAGGTTGCGCATCAGGTTGAACAGGCCCGAGGCGAGCTTGAGTCGCGCCGGCGGCAGGCCGCCCAGCGTCAGGATGACCGTCGGAGGCACCGCCAGCTGTTGCGCCATGCCACGCAATGCCTGCGGCAGCAGCAGCTCATGGCCGCCCCAGTCGTGCGTGATGGGTGCGAAGTCCCACATCGACACGGCGAACAACGCCAGACCCGCCATCATGATCCAGCGCAGGTCGAAACGCTGGGCGAGAAACGAGTACAGCGGGATGGTGAGGATCTGGAACACGCCGGTCGAGAAGATGGCCTCGCCGATTTCCAATGCGCTGTACCCGCGCACGCGCCCTAGGAACAGTGGCGTGAGGTAGATGGTCGCGAATAGGCCGATGCCGGTGACGAAGGAGAACAGGCAGCCCAGCGCGAAGTTGCGATCGCCCAGCGCGCGCAGATCCACCACCGGTTGATCGTAGGTGAGGCTGCGAAATACGAAGCCGACGCCCGCGAGACCCGACAGCCACGCCGTGGTGAGGATGGTCTGGTCGCTGAACCAGTTCCAGCGCGGGCCTTCTTCCAGCGTGTATTCCAGGCAACCGAGGAAGATGGCGAGCAGCACCATCCCCAGGTAGTCGGCGCGGCGCAGCAGCGAGAAGTCGTGCGAGTCGATGTTCACCAGCAACGGCACGGCGATGGCGACGAACAGGCCGGGCACCAGGTTGACGAAGAACAGCCAGTGCCACGATGCGTGATCGGTGATCCAGCCGCCAAGCGTCGGGCCCAGCGTGGGTGCGAGCGATGCGATCGCACCGATGGTGGCCGCGGCGATCACGCGCTGCTTGTTCTGGAAGAACACGAAGGCCGTGGTGAACACCATCGGGATCATCGAGCCGCCGAGAAAACCCTGCAGCGCGCGGAACACGATCATGCTCTGGATGTCCCACGCGGCACCGCACAGCAGGCTGGCGATGGTGAAGCCCAACGCGGAAGCGGCGAACAGCCAGCGCGTGGAGAACACTTTCGACAGCCAGCCGGACAACGGAATCACCACGATCTCGGCGATCAGGTAGCTGGTCTGCACCCAGGCGGTTTCGTCGGCGCCGGCGGAAAGGCCGCCGCCGATATCGCGCAGCGAGGCGGAAACGATCTGGATGTCCAACAGCGCGATGAACATGCCCACGCACATGCTGGCGAAGGCGAATATCTTTTGCGCCATGCCCAGCGTCGCCGGATCCACCGGCGCCGCAAAACGCATGGCGGAAGCCGTGGCGTTCATGGCGTGCGGGTCTCGCCAGCGGTACGGGTATCCACTTCCGCCACCACCGACAGTCCCGGACGCAGCACGCCGAGCGTGTCGTCATGGCCGTCGAGAATCACGCGCACCGGCACGCGCTGCACGATCTTGGTGAAGTTGCCGGTGGCGTTCTCCGGCGGCAGCACGCTGAACTGGGCACCGGTCGCCGGTGCGAGGCTGGCGAGATGGCCGTGGAACACGCGGCCCGGCATCACGTCGGCGCGCACGTTCACGGCCTGCCCCGACTGCATGCGGGCGAGCTGGTCTTCCTTGAAGTTGGCATCGACCCACAGGCCATGCGCCGGCACCACCGACAACAGCTGCGAACCCGCCGCGGCATACGCGCCGACGCGGGCGCGGCGGTTGCCGATCACGCCGTCGAACGGCGCGCGCAGCTCGGTATAGCCTTCGTTGAGGCGGGCGATATCGAGCTCGGCCTTGGCCTGCTCCAGCGCGGCGCGTGCCTGCAGCTTCTCCGATTCGATCACGTCGATCTGTCGCTGCGCGGCCATCAAGGCCGCTTGCGCTTTGGTCGATGCAGCCTTGGCGGTCTTGAAGGTGGCGTCGGCGCGCTGCGCGCTTTCGATGGAGACGGCCGAACGGCTGGAGAGATCGCGATAGCGCGCCTCGTCCTGCTGCGAGCGCAGGGTTTCCGCATCCGCGGCGAGCACACCGGCCTGCGCCTGGTGGATCACTTCCTGCTGCAGGCGCTCGTTGGCGTCGAGGTTGGTCAGCAGCGCCTGCTGCGCGGCGACGGCACCTTCGGCCTTGGCGACGGCGGCGCGATAGTCGCGGTCGTCGATCTTCACCAGCAGGTCGCCGGCATGCACGACCTGGTTGTCGGTGACGGCGAGCTGCGCGATGTATCCGGACACCTTCGGACCGACCACGGTGATGTCGCCGCCGACGTAGGCGTCGTCGGTGTCTTCGATGAAGCGACCGACGCTCCACCAGTGCACGCCATAGATCACGGCGGCGACCACGGCAATGCCCGCCAGGGCGCGCGCGATCCGCTTTCGCTTGTTGCGTGGTTCGGCGATGGGAATGGCAGGCGTGTCCGCCCGCTCGACGACGATGCTGCTCATGGGAAGAACTCCGGGGAGAGGTGGGGATAGGTGAGTCAGTCCCGGTCCGCGGCGAGATGCGCGTTCCTGAATTCGACGTTGGCGCGCGTGCGCTCGTTGGCGACGGCGCCGGCCGTGATGGTGTGGCGACCGCGTGTGATCGGTTCGCCGGTACGCAGGTCCACCTGTGCGAGTTCCACCGGTTCACCGGTCAACGTATCGGTCAGCACGATGCTCGGTCCTTCGGGCGCGAAGTGGCGATTGCCCCAGGCCATGAGTGCCAGCAGTACCGGGCGGAAGTCGCGCCCCTGTTCGGTGAGCACGTACTCGTAGCGCGCCGGGCGCGTGCTGTATGCGCGGCGCTCCAGCAAGCCGGCCGCCACCAGTTTCGTCAGGCGATGGCTGAGGATGTTCGGCGCGATACCCAGGCTTTGCACGAAATCGTCGAAGCGGCGGATGCCGTAGAAGGCATCGCGCAGGATCAACATGCT
>Ga0209258_101079_pt1 | contig 11718 bp, 6 predicted proteins | sample Araplaol_mTSA_r2_FD_184281 | JGI IMG/M metagenome (GOLD analysis project Ga0209258, IMG submission 184281) | Arabidopsis root microbial communities from North Carolina, USA - plate scrape CL_Col_mTSA_r2 (SPAdes) (version 2) | ecosystem: Host-associated > Plants > Roots > Endosphere | place: USA...
GCTGACTTTTCCACCGAAGGCTGGTACCCCGCGAGCGGTCGTGCCACCGTCATGGCCGGGCTGCTGGAAAACCACGCGTTCAAGAACGACGTGTTCTACAGCGACAACCTGCGTGCCGTGCAGGTGCCTGACGCCAGCGGCAACCTCTTCGTGACGCCATGGTGGTATCGCAACGAATTCGCGCTGGCAAAGAACCCGGCCGGCAGGCGCACGCTCCTCCGCACCAACGGCATGATCGCGAGCGCCGATGTATGGCTGAACGGACACCAGGTCGTCGACCACAGCGATCTTGCCGGCGCCTACCCCGTGCGCGAATTCGACGTGACACCATGGGTGCATGCAGGCACCAACGTTCTCGCCATGCAGGTGCATCCGGGCGATCCGCGGATGAGCCTGTCGATCGGCTGGGTGGACTGGAATCCCACGCCTCCCGACAACAACATGGGGCCGTGGCGCGGTGTCGAGATCGCCCGGACCGGACCGGTCCAGCTGAGTTTTCCGCATGTGCTGTCGACGTTGCCGCTGCCGGATCTTTCGCGTGCCGCGTTGACCGTAAAAGTGACCGCGAAGAATCTCGATACGGCAGCCCACGATGCGACCATCAACGGCACCGTGGCTGGCGTCGCCGTGCAACAGACCGTTCACCTCGCGCCCGGGCAAACCCAGGTGGTGTCGTTCTCGCCCAGTACGACGCCGGGGCTCGCCCTCGATCACCCGAAGATCTGGTGGCCCATCGGCATGGGCGATCATCCCCTGTATGCGCTCGAACTGACCGCCGCGATGGATGGCGCCATTTCCGACAAGATGCAGGCGACGTTCGGCATACGCAGTGTCAGCTCAAAGCTGACCAGGCAGGGGTATCGCCAGTTCTTCATCAACGGGAAGCCGCTTTTGATCCGTGGCGGCGGCTGGGCACCGGACATGTTCCTCCGCGACGACCCCGCCCGCATGGAGGCCGAATTCAGCTACATCGTCAATCTTGGCCTCAATACCATCCGTAGCGAGGGCAAGCTGGAGAACCCGCGCTTCTACGATCTGGCCGACCGCAACGGCATCATGGTCCTGCCGGGCTGGGAGTGTTGCGACAAATGGGAATCGGCCGCCAAAACCGGCGGCGCCCCCTGGACCGACGCCGACATGAAGGTGGCGAAGGATTCCATGGCCAGCGAAGCGCGCCTGCTCCGCAATCATCCGTCGGTGATCGGCTTCTACATCGGAAGCGACAATGCCCCGCCGCCGGCCATTGCGAGCATGTATGCCGATACGCTGCGCGAAGAGGACTGGTCATTGCCCATCATCTCCGCCGCCGTACCGCAGGCGACGGCCGAGGCCGGCCCTTCCGGCATGAAGATGGCCGGGCCGTACGACTGGATACCGCCGTCCTATTGGTATGCGGACAAGCTCGGCGGCGCTTTCGGCTTCGACTCCGAGGTCAGCGCTGGCGCGGATATTCCGCGCATGGAAGACCTTGTGCGCATGCTCTCGCCGCAGGAACAGGAGGCGCTGTGGAAATATCCGCAGACGCGGCAATTCCACGCGTCCGCCGACTGGTCCACCTTTGCCGTGCTCACGCCGTTCGACGACGCGCTTGCGCATCGCTACGGGGCGCCGACGAGCCTTGCCGATTACGTCGCCAAGGCCCAGCTCGACAACTACGACAACGTCCGCGCGCAGTTCGAGGCGTTCAACGCCCACATGGACGCCGCAAAGCCGGCGACGGGTGTGATCTACTGGATGCTCAACAACGCGTGGCCATCGTTGCATTGGCATCTGTACGACTACTACATGAACCCCGCGGGCGCGTATTTCGGCGCCAAGAAAGCCAACGAGCCGCTGCACATCCAGTATTCGTACGATACGCGCGACATCGTGCTGGTGAATCACACGCTCGACGAAGCGCACGCCCTGCAAGTGACCGTGCGCGTACGCAACCTGGACGGCAGTACGCGGTTCGAGAACCATCTCCAGAATATCGACCTCGCGGACAATCGCACCCGCACGGTGGCAACGCTGCCCGCTATCGCCGGCCTGTCCTCGGTCTACTTCGTCGAACTCGATCTCGCCACTGCCGAGGGCAAGACGCTCAGCCGCAATGTCTATTGGTTGTCCACCCGGCAGGACGTACTCGACTGGGCCAAGTCCAACTGGTACCTGACGCCATTGACGCAATACGCGGACCTGACCGCGTTGCGGTCCTTGCCGGCAGCAGCGAGCGATGTCCGGGCCAACACGCGGCACGAAGGACATGAGGACATCACCACGGTGACACTGTCGGTGCCCGCGTCATCCAAGGCTGTGGCGCTGTTCCAGCACGTGTCCATCCGTCGCGGCGACCATGCCGATCTTGCACTGCCGATACGGTGGACTGACAATGACGTCACGCTGTGGCCCGGCGAATCGATCACCCTCACCGCACGGTACGCCTCACAGGAAACGGCTCGACCTGTGGTCGAGGTGAGTGGATGGAACGTCGCGACGCAGAGCGTTCCGTCAGCCGTCACGCAGGAAACCGCTCATTGAGGACGCAAAGGCTTCCATGTCACGCGTGACCATCAACGACGTCGCCCGCGCGTCGGGCACCTCGAAGAAGACCGTTTCGCGCGTGCTCAACAATGAGCCCAACGTCCGCGATGCCGTGCGGGACCGCGTCATGGCAGCGGTGGCCGAGCTCAACTATCGACCGCTGACGTCGGCGCGCAGCCTGGCGACGAACCGCTCGTTCTCGATCGGCCTGCTCTACGACAACCTGTCGCCCAGCTACATCATGGAAGTCCAGGCCGGCGTGCTTGAGGCGTGCGAGGCGAATCAGTACAGCATGATGGTGCAGCCGCTGGTTTCGACGGCGCGCGACTTCGTCGAACGCGTCGAAAGCATCCTGTTCCGGCACCAGCCCGATGGACTGATTCTCACGCCGCCGATCACGGATCACCCGAAGCTGCTCGAATACCTGCGGAAGAACGACCTGCCCTTTGCGTCGATTGCCCCGCGTCAGCCCAAGGGCTGCATTGGCGTGATGCTGCGCGAGCGCGAGGCGGCCGCGGCGATGGTGGATCACCTTGCGGCACTAGGCCATCGTCGTATCGCGCACATCATCGGCGACCCCAAGCACGGCGCAGGCGTGTGGCGCCTTGCCGGCTATCGCGACGGCATGAAGCGCGCGGGCCTGAAGGAAGACCCCGCCTACATGGTGCAGGGCCAGTTTTCGTTCGAGTCGGGCGTGGCGGCTGCGCGCCGCCTGCTCGCGCTGAAGCGGCGCCCCACGGCCATTTTCGCCGCCGACGACGACATGGCCGTGGGCGCGATCTGGGCCGCCGCCGAGGCAGGCGTTTCCGTTCCTGGAGACATCTCCATTTGCGGCTTCGACGACACCACCATCGCGACTCAGGTGTGGCCGCCGCTGACCACCGTGCACCAGCCCGTGCGCGAGATGGGCCGGCGCGCCACCGAGGAACTCCTGCTACGGATACTTGGCAAGGGAGAAGCGCGCATGGTCGAAGTCGGCTATGAAATGCGTATGCGCGCATCGACGGCGCCGGCGCCCTGAACACGCGACCCGTCGCAGCCCACGACATCGATCGAGAGGAACAACCGCATGCCAGCCACACCCGACGCCAGCAAGCCGCCGCGGAAATTCCATTTCATTTCCGGCCTGCCGCGCTCCGGCACGACGCTGCTGGCGGCCATCCTCAACCAGAACCCGCGCTTTCGCGCCGGCATGACCAGCCCGCTGGCGGACATCATGGGCGTCGTCATTGCTGAAGCCAGCAGCAAGAACGACTTCTCGTTCGACGTGTCCGACGAGCAGCGCATCGCAGTGTTGCGTGGCCTGGTCGACAACTTCTATTCGGTGGGCGCCGGCGCCGAGGTGGTGTTCGACACCAGTCGGCTGTGGTGCAGCCGCATGCAGCTGCTCGACACGTTGTTTCCCGGCGTGAAGGTCATTGCCTGCGTGCGCCAACTGGCCTGGGTGCTGGACAGCATGGAACGCCTGGTGCGCCGCCAGCCGGTGAGCGTCAGCAAGGTGTTCCGCTTCGACACCAATACCACGGTGTACTCGCGCGTCGAGGCCATGACCGATCCGCGCGGCATGGTGGGCTTTGCCTATCAAGCCACCAAGGAAGCCTTCTACGGCCCCTACGCGCAAGACCATCTGCTGATGCTGACCTACGAAAGCCTGGTGAACGATCCGGCCAAGGCCATGCGCGCGGTCTACCAGTTCCTGGGCGAGCCCTGGTTCGAGCACGATTTCGATCACATCGCCTATAACGCCGACGAATTCGACGCACGCGTCGGCATGCCCGGCCTGCATTCGGTACGCCCGAAGGTGGAATCGATCGAGCGCCAACCCATCCTTCCGCGGGAAATCTTCGGACGCTTTGCCAATGAAGCGTTCTGGACGGACCCGAAGAACAACGTGAATCAGGTGCGTATCGTTTAAGGCGAGCCATCATGCAGGTCAGTACAAGGGATCGCATACGGCCCTTGCCACATCCTGGAAGACCTTACCCGAACCCATGTGAGTGAGAAGCGGCGGCCGACGGGGCCGCGCTATCGACCTCTGGCCACGGGACCGGATACGTAACGACTGTCCGGCACGCTCCAGCGCCACGGCAGATCGGTACCCACCCTGATCCCTATGCGCGGAGTGCCCGGCGGATCGCGAGGCGGCGCCACGCCATCATCGATGACAGCGAAGCCATCGAGAGCCCGCACGAGATCGATGCCGTTTTGTGTCCCGGTGATGCCGAGCGCCTGCGCCAGGCGCCCCGGACCACGGCAGAGGTCACGATGCCTGGTGCCCTCGCGCCGCGCTTCCTGCATCAGGTCCAGGCCGTGCATTGGTTCGAGCGCGCGGATAAGCACCCCTTCACCCGCTGGATGACACACGCAATTGCAGCACCAGTGAACGCCATAGGTGAAATAGACGTACAGATGTCCGGGCGGCCCGAACATCACGGCATTTCTCGGCGTCTTGCCGCGAAACGTGTGCGCCGCGGGATCGACGGACCCTGCGTAGGCTTCCACTTCCACGATCCTGCCCGCGCGGCCGTCTGATCGCGCCAGGATCTTGTTGAGCAACTGGGGCGCAACCGTGGTGGCGGGTCGCTCAAAGAACGATCTCGTCAGCGGCTTTCCTGGCCAGTCGACGCCTCGTCGGGCACTGCTGGACATCGCGGCTTCGTCCTCTCCACGTCAGGGCGTGGCGGTCATTGCACGTGACCGCCACGCGGATCCGAGCGCAGCTGTCAGGGCTGTGCGAAGGCCCGTATGGTCGCCTCGTTGATGGCGCGCACCTGGGCCTCATCCACTTTTTCAACCTTGCGGTCATAGGTGAACAGGCCGTTGTGCTCGCCCTCGACATCGGTGATCTGCGTATACACGCTGCCGGACATGCCCTTGGGCACGCCCTTGTCACGCAGCACCGCCGTGTTGGCAACGTAGCCGGCGTTCAGCGCGTCGCGGTCCTTCACAGCGCCATAGGGATTGATCGGCGTGTTCGGCCACACATGCCCCGGTACGCCCAGCGTCAGGCCGCCGTGCTCGCCGTCAATAGCGGCGCGCTCGGCGTCGGGTTCGGGCAGCCCCGGACCCTGGTAGTCGTGCACGTCGATGACATCGCCTGCATGCGGATCGCCTTTGGTGTCACAGCAGTTGGCACCGCTGCGCGCGTCGACCAGCCGCGACGGATCGAGCTTTTTGATCTGCGCGGACAGTTCGGCGGCAGCCGGAATGCTCCACTGCCCCCAGCCTTCGTTGAACGGAATCCAGCCGATGATCGAGGTTTCGCCCTTCAGCTGATCGACGATGGCCGTGACGTCCGCGCGGAAGCCTGCCTTGTCGGCGTCACTGAGCTTGTCGTTGTGGCCATTGGGCAGCGCGGGCATGTCCTGCCATACCATCAGGCCCATACGATCAGCCCAGTAGTACCAGCGCGCCGGCTCGACCTTGATGTGCTTGCGGATGGTGTTGAAGCCGAGATCCTTGGTCTTCTGGATATCGAACTTCAGCGCCTCGTCGGTAGGCGCGGTGTAGATGCCGTCCGGCCAATAGCCCTGGTCCAGCGTGGCGAGCAGAAAGGTCGGCTTGCCGTTGAGCACGATGCGATTGCGTCCTGCCACCTTCGCGATGCCAATGGTGCGCAGACCGGCATAACTGGTCGCTTCATCGCGCTGATCGCCCTGGGTGAGCGTAGCCTTGAAGCTGTACAGGAAAGGATCCTGCGGGCTCCACAGGTGTGGATGCGCGATGGCCAGACGCAGCGGTTGCCCTGCGGGCCCGCTTGCCTCGCCCACCGGCTTGCCATCCGCGTACGCCGTGACATGCAAGGTGGCGCCGTCGCGTGACCCATCGATCTTCGACGTGATCGTGAAGGCATCCAGGCTTGGCGCCGGCGTGAAATCGAGTTGCGCGAGGCTCGTGGCCGGCGCCGGCTCCAGCCATACCGATTGCCAGATGCCCGAAGCCGCCGTGTAGAAAATGCCCTCGGGTTTCAGCCGCTGCTTGCCCACCATGACGTTGGCGCCATCCACCGGTGCATGCACGGCGACGACGATTTCCTGTGGCCCCTGCGCGTGGAGCGCGGAGGTGATGTCCGCGCTGAAGGACGTATAGCCGCCCGTATGGCGCGCCACTTGGGTGCCGTTGACGTAGACGGTAGCGTCCTGCGCCACGGCACCGAAGTTCAGCCGTACGTGCCGCCCGTCCGCGGTGAACGAGGACGGGATGTCCACCAGTCGGCGATAGAACATGAAATCCGAATGCTGCTGCACGCCGGACAGCACCGACTCGATCGGGTACGGCACGAGCACCCGGCTCTTCAACGCCTGACCGAACGGCGGCGGCGCCTTTGCATCACTCGATGCGAACTGCCACAGGCCATTGAGGCTCAGCCATTGCGGATGATCGAGCGATGGGCGCGCCAGCTGCGGACGGGGATACTCCGGCAAGGCATGCGAGGGCGAGACGTCGGCCGTCCACGGCGTTGCCAGTGGCGCCACCTTGCCGGTCCAGGTGGCCGCGTTATCGGGCGCCGCCATCGCTGTGGAGACCATGCCCAAGGCTGCGGCCATGGCCATCCAGACGCCCACTTTCCGTACCGAGATCGTGCCGGTCATCCGCCCTTCCCTTTATCGGTTGCGTGAAAGCGGCGCAATGCACCGCCGCTCCCTAGGTTGTCCGATTGTCGGACAAAGATGCAAGCCCGTCGTCATGCACCGACTCCGGCTGCACGCGAACGAATGGGGCATGCGCTCGTACCGCGCCATCCCGTTTCGCTTTTCCTCGCACTGCGGTCGGTCGTGTCGCCTGGAAATTCACGGCCGCCAACGCTGGCGTCGAGAAATGCGAACGCCATCGCAATCGAAGACATGGATCAGGCCGCTTAGCTTCCCTACAGCCGCTCCCGCGTATGAAAGGCAGCCGGCCGCGCAAGCGCTGCAGCCGCTCCAGGCGCAGCGCAGGCGTACCGATCGACCGGAGTTTTTGCGGCGCAGCGTGACAGCTTGCGTGTTCGGCGTCTTAATTTGCGCCCAGAGGGTTTAGATCGATCCAAAGCCGGGCGTGAGTCGAGTCGCGAAACGGCAAGGGGATCTGAAGGCGGACGGGCATATGTGCGGCGCATCGGGCGCCGTATGTGGTGTCGCCGCCTCCCACCGGAAGGTTGATGTGGAGGTAAAGCTGCCGCATGAAACCAAAAATCGTCCGTGCCGCCGTCATCGCGCGCTGCCGTCCGGAGCGTTGCCGACGTTTTGCGTTCGCGCGCCATGCGGCATGCAAACACCGCGTGCATGCATGCCGCTCTTTCGCCGGGCCTGACGTGCAATACGCGCGTCATGCACTCGACGGCGAGCAGCAGCGATCGCTGCACCACGCGCCTGGCAACCCGTCGCGCGTCCGGGCGAGCCACAACGGTCAGCACGCCTTGGTGCATGCCAAACCGGCCAGCACCACGCGCCCGTCCCATCACACGCAAGCCGAGGCACGGAGCGATATGGCGCCCGGGGCGCGCCATCGCCGCATTTTCGCAACCGCACTACCAGGTCCTTAAAGCGCAGGTGGTCGATGACCGTCGATACCTTTCGCTCGCCAGGCATTTAGATCGATCTAATTCGAGTTCAGGAGGATGCCTTCGGCATGAATACGAAGCAGTGATCAAACGGGGGATCACCGCGCCGGGCTTTTTTTTGAAGGCGCACATCAAAAGTATGGGGAGAAGAAAATGACTTACCTGCCAAACGTATCCACACGCAAGCCGTTGTACGCCGCCCTCACCCTGGCGATTCTGGGTGGCTGCCTGGTGTCGCCTTCGATGGCTTTCGCGCAGCAAGCACCCGCTTCCGCAGCAACGCCGGCGCAATCGAACGAAACCGCTACCGGCAAGCCGGCGGACCAGAAGTCCGCGAAGGAAAAGGCCGACGAAGCGAAGACCCTGGGAACTGTCGTCGTCACGAGCTTTCGCCAGTCGGTCGACCAGAACATGCAGGACAAGCGCGATTCGAATTCCATCGTCGAGGTGATCAATGCGCAGAACATCGCGCAGTTCCCCGCCAAGAACATCGCCGACGCACTCGCGCACGTGCCCGGCGTGGTCATCACCCGGGAATCGGGTGAAGGCAAGACGGTCAGCATCCGCGGCCTTGCCCCCGAACTGACGCTCACCGAGTTGAACGGCAACTACGTCGCCTCGGCGGACACTTCGGCCGGCCTGTCGCGCTCGTTCAACTACACCCTGATGCCCGCGAACATGTTCTCGGACATCAAGCTCTACAAGAGCCTCGAGGCACGCCTGGATGAAGGCGGCATCGGCGGCAACGTCGACCTGCGCACGCGTCGTCCGCTGGAAATGAAGGCGAACGACGGCTTCGTGTCCATCAACGCCGCGGGCTCGGACAACAGCAGCAAGATCACGCCGCAGGGCTCGGCCCTGTGGTCGTGGAAGAACAAGGACGAGACGTTCGGCGTGCTCGTCGCCGGTTCGTACCAGAAGCGCCGCGATGTCGATTACACCGCCAACGCGTCGAGCTGGCACTGGTGGTCCAACGACTGTACCGACCACGCGACCTGTACCGCTCCGCCGACGGATGTGCATGGCAAGCCGTACAGCGCGGACGTGGCGCCGAACATCGACCTCTGGTCCGGCGGCGGCGTGGTCGACCAGGCCGGCAACGGTTATTCGGGTTACTGGATGCCGCAGCAGTTCGCCACCAGCCGTAACCAGCTGGACCTGACCACGAAGGGCTGGCAGGCGACCCTGCAGTTCAAGCCGATCGACCACCTGCTGCTGACGGGCAACTACTTCCGCTTCCAGCGCCAGCAGACCCAGATCACCAATACGCTGGAAGTGCCCGAGTGGGGTCTTCCCACCGGCAGCTACGCCGACCAGCAGGGCCGACTGCTCGCGCCCAACGGTCTCACGTTCGATCCGTCGCACACCGTCGTCACCGGCGCGAACTATGTGCTTCCTCCCGCAGGCACGGGCTGTAATTCGTTGGTCAACCCCGTGACTGGCGCGACACGCCAGCCAGTGGATGTGTGCTCCACCGAGATCCCCTGGCTCAACGGCAACTACTCCGTCGAGAAGGCCACCTCGCAGACCGCCAACATCGAAGGCGAGTGGGACAGCGGCGGCGCGCTCAGCGGTTCGTTCAATGTTGGTCGCACCTGGGCCACCGGCGGTCCGTCGATTGAACTGGGCATGGCTGCCAAGCCGCGCAACTTCGTCAACGGCCAGTGGGTGGACGGCAGCAACGGTGCCGCGTGGACGCTCAACGGCAAGCCGACCCTCACCGCCTCGCCCGAGGTGCTGCAGAACATGCTCGCCGGCGCAGGCCAGGTGGATCTTGGCTCGACCGGTTCCAACATGGTCAACACCAAGACCTCGCAGAACTTCGCGCAGGCGGATTTCACCTGGGCCTTTGAAGACAGCTGGATGCAGTCGCTGCAGTTCGGCGCCAAGTACCGCGACAACCGCGCCCAGCAGCAGCAGAACGAATTGCGCTGGTACTGCAAGGGCACCACGCTGCAGTTCCAGACCTGCGATCCCAATGCCGGCCAGCTGCCGGCGGGCTTCCTGCTGCCGAACTATCTCGACGGCACCAACGAGGCCTACAGCGACGCGGTCTTCCCGGCGATCAACTTCCCGGCCTACTACAACCACCTCAACTCGACCTATGACCGCGTGACGTTCAATCACCCCGAGGACAAGTCCTCGGTCAAGGAGCAGATCTCGGCCATCTACGCCCAGGCCAATTTCGACACCGGCTCGGTGCGCGGCAACGTGGGCCTGCGCTACGTGAGCACGAAGCAGGACCTTACCGTCGCCGACCAGATCACCACCAACAACGCGGTGTACTACCACGACGCGGGCGGCAACATCCTCATCTGTCCGGCCAGCGGCGTGAACGCCGGCGGCGGTCCTTGCGCACCGGGTGACTTCCAGTACCTGCCGCGCGAGCAGTCGGTGATCCAGACCTACTCCAACGCCACCACGTCCAAGCGCTACAACAAGCTCCTGCCGAGCTTCAACGTCGCGTGGACGTTCGCCGACGACTTCGTGCTGCGCGCCGCCGGCTCGCAGGCGATGGCCCGCGCCAACTACACCGACCTGGCCCAGCTGGGCAGCCTGACCAACAACACGCAGGCCTACTACAACGACCGCAAGCAGTTCGGCGCTCCCCTGCCCGGCTGGTACGGCAGCGGCGCCAACCCCGACCTGAAGCCGTTCACGGCGACCCAGTTCGACCTGGCGGGCGAGTGGTACTACGCGCCCGAATCGGTGGTCGGCCTGGACCTGTTCGAGAAGAAGGTGAAGAACTTCGTCGTGCCGGTCACCGTCAACAACATCACGGTGAACGTCGGCGGCACGCAGGAGAACTTCCTGCAGTACAGCACCAATGCCAACGGCCGCTCCGGCACGTCCAAGGGCGTGGAGCTGTACACGCAGCACACCTTCCAGTCCGGCTTCGGCTACATCGCCAACTACACGCTCAACAAGACCAACGAAACCCCGGTCTCGCTGGGCGATACGCAGGTCGGCAAGTCCGAGCTGATCGGCAGCGCGAAGTACGCGGCGAACGTCTCGCTGTTCTATGAAAAGAACGGCCTGCTGCTGCGTGCCACCAGCAACTGGACGGGCCGCACCATGCAGGGCCTCGCGGCCGGTCTCCCGATCTATACGGAGCCGTACAACCAGATCGATCTGAACGGTGACTACGAGTTCAACAAGCACCTGATGGTCACCGCATCGATCATCAACCTGACGAAGTCGCTGCCTCACCAGTACCTCGGTGGCGATACGACGGCACGCCTGTACCAGCTCGAATATGCCGGGCGCCAGTACTACGTGGGCCTGACGTACAAGTTCGGAGATGGTGGTTAAGAAAGACGCGCGCGGGGCCGGGCTTCATGCCCGGCCCCGTGATCGGCCCATCCGCTGGAAGAATCCATGAAAGCTTTGCTCGAGCGTCTTCGTCCCCGCATCCTGGCTGTCACGATCGTCGCACTCGCGAGCATGGGCGCCGCCTATGCGATGAAGAACGATACGTCCTCGTCAGCCACGATTGATCTCGCCAATCCGCTGGTAGGCACGGCGCCGCTCGATCGGCAGGAACTCATCGGCAATTCGCCACCGCCTGGCGAACCGCTGTACTCGGGCATGACGTCGCCCGGCGCGACCCTGCCGCAAAGCGCGACCGAGGCGACGCCCGTCAATCTCAATGT
>Ga0209258_101080_pt1 | contig 11715 bp, 8 predicted proteins | sample Araplaol_mTSA_r2_FD_184281 | JGI IMG/M metagenome (GOLD analysis project Ga0209258, IMG submission 184281) | Arabidopsis root microbial communities from North Carolina, USA - plate scrape CL_Col_mTSA_r2 (SPAdes) (version 2) | ecosystem: Host-associated > Plants > Roots > Endosphere | place: USA...
GTTGGCATCGGCGCGGATATCGCCCTGGATCATGCCGATATCTTCCTGCGGCATGAAATTGAAGCCGAACAGCTTCACTACTCCGGTCGCCATGCCGATGGTCAGCCCCAGCAGGATGAGCGGTTGCCAGCGCATCAGCCGGCGATGATGCATGGCCCAGTCCAGCGCACGCTCGTAGATGCGGTGCAGACCGCGGTCGAAACGCTCTAGCGAGCGTTCCATGCGATTGGGCTCGCGTCCACCGGCGTTCGCCAGGCTGAGATAGCGGCCGCATAATGCGGGCGTGAGCGACAGCGAGATCAGCGCCGAGATCACCACCGCCGCGGTCAGCGTCACCGAGAATTCGCGCAGCAACAGGGTGAACTGGTTGTTGCCGAACAGCAGCGGAGCGAACACGGCGATCAGCGACAGCGTGATGGAGACCACGGTGAAGCCGATTTCCTTCACGCCCTCCATGGCCGCGTCGAGCGGCGGCGAGCCGTGTTCCATGTGGCGCACGATGTTCTCGATCACCACGATGGCGTCGTCCACCACGAAGCCGATGCACAGCACCAGCGCCACCAGCGACAGCGTGTTGAGGGTGTAACCCAGCGACCACATCACCACGAACGCGCCGGCCAGCGACAGCGGGATGCTGAGCATCGCGATGAGCGTGGGGCCGATACGCCGCAGGAACACCAGCATCACCGCGGCCACCATCACCACGCTCAACAGCAGCGCCACTTCCACTTCGTGCAGCGCCGACTTCGTGGTCTGCGTGAGGTCGAAGATCGGCGTCATGGTGATGTCCGCCGGGAGCCACGCACGCATCTGCGGCAGCTTGGCGCGCACCGCGTCGGCGGTGGCAACGGCGTTGGCCTCGGGACGCTTGCTAATGCGCAGCGCCACGGCTCGCTGGTCGTTGAACCACGCGGCCTGGTATTCGTCCTGCTGGCCGCTGGTGACGCGCGCCACGTCCGACAGGCGCACCGGCGCGCCGTTGCGCGTGGCGATCAGCAGCTTGGCGAACTCGTCCGGATCATGCAGGGCGTCGGTCGCCGAGACCGTCATCTGCGTGCGCCCGTCCGTGAGGATGCCCTGGGGCGAGGTGACGTTGGCGGCGCGCAGCGCGTTCGCCACGTCATTGGCGGTGAGGCCCTTGCTGGCGAGCGCGGCGGTATTGAGTTCCACCCGCACCGCGCGCGGTCGTCCGCCGATCACGCGCACCTGCGCCACGCCGGGAATCTGCGCGATGGCTGGATTGATCAGCGTATCGGCGAGATCGTAGAGCTTGTCGGGCGGCAGCGTCTTCGACGTCAACGACAGCAATAGCACCGGGATGTTCGCGGTGTTGAACTTGAAGTAGCGCGGCAGCGACGGCATGCTCGCGATCGGCAGGTCGGCCGTGCTCGCGTTGATCGCCGCCTGCACGTCGCGCGCGAGCTTGTCGGTGTTGTTGCCGAAGTTGAAGATGATGCGAACTGACGTGGAGCCTTCGTTGCTCTCCGAGTGCATCTCCTTGATGCCGGGAATGCGCCCGAGATGGCGCTCCAGCGGCGCGGCCACGGTGGACGCCATGGTCTGCGCGTTCGCGCCGGGCATCTCCACGTACACCACCATGCCGGGAAATTCGAGCTGCGGCAGTGCGGCCACGCCCAGCAACAGGTAGGCCCAGATGCCGGCGAGCGCAAGGCCGATCGCCAGCACGGAAGTGCCGATGGGTCGGCGTATCAGTGGCGCGAAAAGGTTCACGGGCTCCAGGAACCATCGATGGCGGCGCGCCCCCGCCGCGCCTCGGTGCGAGGCGCACCCGGCGGCTCACTTCACGCGACTTTATGCCTGCAAACGCGCCGCGATGGATGTGCCGTTAGTCGGCCTCGCCGCGTGTTCGATCTTCATCGCCGTCCCAGCGGGCATGGGACGGCGGTGAAGGTTTCGTCGATTGGAATCTCAGCGTGTTGCCGGGCTGTACCGCAAGGTGAGGAACCACGTACGGCCGGGCTGGTTGAAGTAGTACGCCGTCTCGTAGTTCCGATCGAACGCGTTCGCCAGCTTGGCTTCGACGCGCCAGCCAGGCAGGAACTCGTAGCTGGCACGCAGATCGGTGGTGGCGTAGCCGCCGAGGCGATGCAGGTTGGCCTGGTCGTCATACGCCTTGCCCGAAGCAAAGAACGTCGCCCCGATGCCGAAGGCGCCAAAGCTGCGGTCCACGTCCACGCGTGCCGTCTGCTTGGGACGACGCGGCAGCAGGTTGCCGTCATAGGCGCCTTCGCGGTTCTTCGGCTGCATCAGGGTCAGATAGCTCTGCACCTGCCAGCCATGCAGGTTGATGCCGAACTGGCCTTCCAGGCCGCGGATGCGCGCCTGGCTGATGTTCTGTGGAACGAAGTTTTCGTCCAGCGTGATCAGGTCGGTGATGATGGTCTGGTAGGCGTTCACCGCCCAGTTCCACGTACCCTGCGCCTGGCTGAGGCCGAGCTCGCCCGAGCGCGACTTCTCCGGTTTGAGATCGGGGTTGCCCAGACCGAACGGGTAGTAGATGTCGTTGAAGGTGGGCGCGTGGAACGCGGTGCCGTAGCTCGCCGACAGGCGCAGGCCGCGGTCGAACGCATACCCCCAGGCCGCCGAACCGGTGTTGTGGTTGCCGAACTGGCCGTTGTGGTCATGACGTGCGGACAGCTGCACTTCGTTGCGCCCGAACGTGCCCATGTACTGCGCGTAGACGCCGGTGTCCTCGCGCGTGCTCTTGAGGTAGCCGGTGTCGCTGTCGATGTGTTCCTGCTGGTAATCCACGCCGGCCGTCAGCAGCTGGTTGGCATCGAGCGTGATGTCGTTCTGCCACGACGCCTGGTTGCGGCGCGAATACGTGTGCCCCACCGGCGTGCGCGGGACATACGTGAGCGGCGTGAACAGGTCGCTGTACTCGCCCTGGAAATAGGTGGCGTTGTCGTCGCGGCTCTGGCCCGCGTTGAGCGTGACCTTCCACGCGTCCAGCGGCACGAAGCTGAGGCGCGTGCCGGCCACCTGCTGCTGGTTCACCGCCTGGTTGCCGCCATACGGGCTGCCGTCGTATTCCACGAAGTTCTTGCTGCGCAGCCAGGTGGCGGCGAGTTCGGTGCCGTTGTCCCAGCGATAGCCGCCGTTGGCCATGCCGTTCCAGTTGCGATAGGCGTCGTGATCGGGCTGGTCGGCGAAGCAGGCTACGCCCAGTTCGGCCGCGCCGACGCGGCACGCATTGATGCCGGCGGTGTACTGGCCGCCGAGGCCGGCGTTGAACCATGCGTGCGAGTCGCCGCCGGAGAAGCCTGCATGGCCGTCCATATAGCTGCGGCTGCCGGTGGACACGCTCAACGAGGGATCGAGCTTGCCGTCCTGGGCGCCGTGGCGGGTGAAGATCTGGATCACGCCGCCCATGGCGTCGGCGCCGTACAGGCTGGAGCGCGGACCGCGCACCAGCTCGATGCGCTCGATCTGGTCCACCGGAATCTGCTCGAACGCCGGCAGGCCCGCGCCCACCGCGCCGATACGCACGCCGTCGATCAGCACCAGCACGTGCGTGGAGTTGGTGCCGCGCAGGAACAGCGTGCTCAACTGACCCTCCCCGCCGGCCTGCGTGAACGCTACGCCCGGCAGACCCACCAGCAGGTCGCGCACCGAGGCCGGCTGCAGCCGATCTATATCGGCGCGGGTGATCACGCTCACCGAGGAGAGCGCCTCGTCGGTGGTGATGGACGTGCGCGTGGCGGTGACGATCACGGACGACAGCGACGTCGCCTGGTCCGCATCGGCCGCCTGGACGGCCATCGTGGCGGAGAGCAGCGATGCCGCGAGCAGGGTCTTCTTCATGCATGTTCCTTGCGGACGCGCCCACACGCGCGTCCCGACGTTGGATGCACGACACGGGTGGAGTGAGGAACGGCGGCAGGCCAACGGCCATGCAGACGTCCGGCCTCGCCCACCGCGAGCCGCGCGCTGAAACCCGCCGTGATGGCGGGTCTGTCTGATCGGGCCGGTCTCCGGACTCGCGAGCGCCATGCGTCTGCATGCAACCGCGGGCGCCTTCCCGTGCCTTGGCACAGTGGCGTTTCGCCCGTGGTTTGACTCGCTTACCGTTGCGGGGGCAGTGCCGGATTTCAACCGGCTTCCCGTTTCATCCCGGCCAAGCCGGGACACCCGAACGGCGACATTTTAGCGGGTAGCGGGTCGTTCGGGGCGTGCCATGGGCGCGCTGGCCCGGCGACAGCCTGGCGACAGACGCCGCAAGGTTCGACCAGCGACGCAGACCTGACCGCGCCGCGAGGTTCGCCTGTCGTCGCCAGGCAGCGTCTATTCGCGCGCGGCAATGCGCAGGCCGCGCGGCGTCAGCCATCGCTCGATGCCCTCGAACAGCCATTGCACGAGCATGGCCAGCACGGCCGCGGGAACCGCGCCCTCGAGAATCAGGCCGACATCGTTGAGGCGGATGCCGGTGAGGATGGGTTGGCCGTAGCCGCCGGCACCGATCAGCGCAGCCAGCGTGGCCGTGCCGACGTTGATCACCGAAGCGGTCTTGATGCCGGCGAGGATCGACCGCGTCGCCAGCGGCAGCTCTACCCGCGTCAATCGCGTGCGCCATGGCAGCCCCAGCGCCGCCGCGGACTCGCGCAGCTCCAACGGAATATCGAGCAGTCCTGCGTGCGTGTTCCGCACGATCGGCAACAGGCTGTAGAGAAATAACGCCGCGAGGGCCGGCCACGCGCCGATGCCGAACAGCGGGATCATGAAGACGAACATCGCCAGCGACGGCACCGTCTGCAGAATGCCGGTGAGTCCGATCACCAGTTGACCCAGGCGACGCCAGCGCGCCGCCACGATGCCAAGCGGGATGGCGAACAGCACGGCGAGCCCGAGCGAGGCCGCGGCCAGGCTGACATGTTCGCCCGTGCGATGCAGCAGGCGCTGCCAGAAACCGTCCTCGTGACCATCCACGGGAACACCAAGAAAACGCGCGGCGATATCCGCTTCGCGCTGGCCCTCGAGCTTGGCCTGCGCATTCATGCGCCGCATCGCGGGTTCGTCGATCTGTCCCGTCAGTCGCTTCAGCGCCGTTACGAACGCAGGCGATTGCCGTTCCAGCGCCAGTCGATACAGGAACACCGCCTGGTATCGCGGGAAGTAGTGCCGATCGTCCTGCAGTACGCGCAGATGGTAGTAGGCAATCTCCGCGTCGGTGCTGTAGAGATCGGTGGCATCCACCGCACCGCTGGCCAGCGCGCGGTAGGACAATGCGTGATCCAGGCCTTTCACCTGCGTCGACGACAAGCCGTAGCGTTGTCGCAGGCCAGGCCAGCCATCGCCGCGATCCATGAATTCGTTGGAAAAGCCCAGGCGCAACTGCGGATGGGCGACCAGGTCGCTGATGCGCCGGATGCCCAGTTGTTCGGCGCGTTGCTCGCGCATGCCGATGGCGTAGTTGTCGTCGAAGCCCAGCGAATCGGTGATGCCGATGCCCATCGAAGCCAGGCGCGCGCGCAACGCATCGATGCCGGCGTCGGGCGCCATGCCCTTCAGCAACTCCTGGGTAAGGGTGCCGGTGTATTCGGGATAGGCGTCGATGTCGCCATGTTGCAACGCGCTCCACAGGATCGCCGTGCCACCGAGCTCGCGCCGATGTTCCACCTCGATGCCGGCGCGCTGCCCTTCGCCACGCGCAAGTTCGGCGAGGATCACCGACTCCGTGAATTGCTTGGATCCCACCCGCAGTGGCTGCGTCATGCCAAGCGCCGGCATCAGCATCAGGCACATCCAGAACAGGCGTTTCATGCGGCACCGCCCGGCAGCGAGCGCTGCGCGTGGGTGAACGCGCTGACGAAATCATCCGCGGGCCGGTCGCGAAGGTCTTCGTAGCGGCCGTCCTGCACGACGCGTCCATCGCGCAACAACACCAGCCGTTCGGCGAACCATGCCGCTTCGGCGAGGTCGTGCGTCACCACGATCACCGTCTTGCCGAGTTCGCTGAAGATGCGCTTCAGCTCGTCCTGCAGCTCGTGGCGCACGATGGGGTCGAGCGCGCCGAGGGGCTCATCGAGCAGCAGAGCATCCGGATCGGCCATCAGGCCGCGCATCAAGGCTACGCGCTGGCGCTGCCCGCCGGACAGTTCCGCTGGGTAGCGCGCCAATGCATCGGTCGGCAGGCGAGCGAGCTCAGCCAGTTCATGCGCGCGCCGGCGGATGCGCTCGGCGTCCCAGCCGAGGTAGCGGGGTTGCAGCGCCAGGTTGCCCAGGGCCGTGAGGTGCGGAAACAGGCCACCTTCCTGGATCACATAACCGACGCGTTGGCGCAGTGCGAGCAGGCGGTCGCGTTGCAGGGCTTCGCCCCACGCGGTGACCGTGCCGGCGTCGGGCCAGTCCAGCCCCAGCAAGAGGCGAAGCACGGTGGACTTGCCCGCGCCGCTGCCCCCTATCAATGCCGTGGTGCTTCCCGCCGAGAACGAAAGGCTGACGTTCCTTAGGGCATTGACGCCGTTGTAGTGCTTGGTGACTTCGCGCAAGGCGAAGTCCGCGGCATGCTGTGGCGGCGGGTCAGGCTGGGGAAAGGACATGGCCCATGGACTCTACCATTGCCTCGCGACCGAACGGCCGAAGGGCAGCTGCCGGCCCCTTGCTTCGGCACCATGGCGTACGCCACATAGGTCGATGGTCCTTGTGCCTTTCGACATGGCGTGACTCAAGACACTCCATCTTCGCCATCGCACCTGCCTAACGTTTCCCGCATTCGCCTCGCAGGAAACAACGGACGATGTACCTCTCGCGCGAAGAGTTGCAGGCCCGCTTCATGGCGCTGGACAAGCGCATGACGGCCATGCGCAATGCCAGGACGGCAGACGCCGCGCTATGGCGGGCCATGCAGGAGGAATTGCTCGATCCGCTGTCGTCGGTAGCGCCCGATGACCGCAGCTGGTGGTGGCTGCAGCTATGCGCATTGATGGAACATCACGAGTTGTCGGCCGAGCCCATGTGGCTGGGCTAGAGGCGTCCCTCGCGGATAGGCCGCGTTGTGGGGGGAATGCGTCGCTTCATGCTTAAGTAGATTTACCTACCATCGGCAACGCCGCGAGGCGACGGGCTGCTCATTGGTGGTGATAGCATGGCGTGCACGAGTGACGCGCCTGCGGAAGACGCTGCGCATGCCGCCCGTCGGCATTGCATGTGGACGGCCAAACACCTGACGCAGGCAGCGATGCCCGCGCATCACGAAGACCTTGTTCGAATCCTTTGATCACGAATGTCGGCGTTGGAGCTGGGCATGCACATCGACTGGATTCCGCAGTGCCGGATGCCGTGGAGCGGTGACGCTGCACGCGAAACCGCCCGGATCACCCACGCCGGCACGGCGTTCGGCCTTCGACGTCCTCGCGCATGCCCGCCTTGTGCAAGGCATTCCAAGGCCTGAGAACTCCGGATGCCGCGCGATGCACAAGGTGATGCCGGACGTTCAACGAGGTGGCCGCAGATGCGACGCCTGACGGGCTGCGCAAACCTGTGCGCCTGCTTCCTCGCTGCGCTGCTGTTCGACGCGGCTGCGGCCCACGCGCAGGAGCTGGAACCGCGAACCTATTCGCCTTCGCCCGTGGGTACGAACTTCATCGGTGCCAGCTACAGCTACCTCACCGGCGATGTCACGACGGATCCATCGCTGCCGGTCACCAACGTGCAGGCGCACATCAACACCCTCGCGCTGGCATACGTGCATACCTTCAGCCTGGCCGGACGAAGTTCGTCGCTGGGCTTCGTGCTGCCGGCCATGAGCGCCAACCTCAGCGGCAACGTGATCGATGCGCCCACGGAAATCCATCGCGGCGGCGCAGGCGACGCGCGCCTTCGGTTTGCGCTCAACCTGATCGGCAATCCCGCGATGTCGCCAGAGGAGTTCGCGAAGCGGCCCTCCACGCCATCGCTGGGGGTGAGCCTCACCATGTCCGCGCCCACGGGCGTGTACGAGCCAACGCGCCTCGTCAACGTCGGCACGAACCGATGGTCTTTCAAGCCGGAGGTCGGGCTTTCCTATCCCTGGGGGCGCTGGTTCTTCGAGGCGTCCGTCGGAGCATGGTTCTTCACCACCAACCACGACTACTACGGCGGCCGGCGGCGCAGCCAGGATCCCATCTTCACGGCGCAACTCTACGGCGGCTACACCTTCGGGCCGGGCATGTGGCTCGCCGGTGCGGTCGGTTACGCCGAGGGCGGCCAGACGAGCGTCAACGGTGTGGACGACCGCAACCGCCAATCCAATGCGCGCTACGGCCTCACCTTCTCGGCCCCGATCGCACCCGGTTGGTCGGCGAAGGTCGCGATATCCAACGGCCTGGTCACGCGCATCGGCGGCGACTACAAGAGCATCACGCTGGCGGTGCAATATCGCTGGTTCGATCGGAGCCGGTGAGGTCCTGGGTGACCGGTTCGCTTCCGCTTGGCAGCGGGTTCCATGTCGTGAGGGAGCAAGCTTCTTCGACGCAAGCAAAGCTGCGGGAGGTCGTCCCCTGCGTTCGTTCGCCCGACGGCCAACGCTCATGCAGCGAGAGGTCGCAGCCCCCATAATGGTGCATCTTCGAGCGTGCCGGCATGATCGTAAGACCCCACAAGACCACCCATTCCGTCACCACGCTGCTGTTTGCGCTGAAGGGTTCCATCGTTCCCATCATCTGGCCGCGCGTGGTCTACACCATGCTGCTTTCCCTGGCCGTGGTGGTCGCGGAGCGCCGGGGCATCACGGTGGCTTTCACCTTGAATGCCGCGCCACTGACGCTGCTCGGCCTTACGCTCGCGATCTTCCTGCAGTTCCGCAACAGCGTGGCCTACCAGCGCTGGTGGGAAGGGCGCACGTTATGGGGCGAGCTGGTGATCTGCGCGCGCAACCTCGTTCGGCAAACCAGCGCATTCTTGCCGGACCTCGATCCCCGCGAACGACGCGCGCTTGTCTATCGCGTGATCGGCTTCGTACATGCACTGCGCCATCACCTGCGCGGCACGCCCGCGCACGCGGAGCTTGAGCGCTGGCTCGGCCATGAAGCGAGCGAACGCCTGAAACAGGTTCGCCATTTGCCCAACGCGATTCTCGATGAAATCGGCCGCGACCTGGCCAAGGCGGTGCGCGACGCGGGTGGCGACACCATCCTGCTGGCGCGGATGGATGAAGAGCTGGATCGCTTTTCGCATGTCCTCGGCGGCTGCGAACGCATCAAGGGAACGCCGATCCCCTTCACCTACATCTTGCTGCTGCACCGAACCGTGCACGTGTACTGCTTCATGCTGCCGTTCTGTCTGATCGGCCCGCTCGGCTGGTTCACGCCGCTCGTCGTGGGCGTCATCGCCTATACCTTCTTCGGGCTGGATGCGATCGGCGAACAGATCGAGGATCCCTTCGATCTGCTGCCCAACGACCTGCCGCTGGATGCGATCAGCCGGAATATCGAGATCGACCTGCTCGGGCTGCTCGGCGACACGGACCTGCCGCCACCGCTGGAGCCCAAGGACTTCGTGCTGCTCTGAGCCACATCCGCATGGCTCGGCCTTTTGCCCGGCGATACCGCGTCGGTGTATCAATGCGCGAGCACTCCCCACTTTCGAGGACCCGCCATGGCTGTAGAAAAAGTAGCGCTCATCACCGCAGGTGGTTCGGGCATGGGCGCAGCGGCTGCCCGGCGGCTCGCGCAGGACGGCTATCGCGTCGGCATCCTTTCTTCATCCGGCAAGGGCGAAGCGCTGGCCAAGGAGCTGGGCGGTATCGGCGTCACCGGCTCCAACCAGTCGCCGGATGACCTCAAGCGCCTGGTGGACAACGCCATGGCGCAGTGGGGCCGCATCGATGCGCTGGTGAACTCGGCGGGCCATGGCCCGCGCGGCAAGGTGCTGGAGCTGTCGGACGACGACTGGCACAGCGCGATGGACGTCTATCTGCTGAGCGCGATCCGCCCGACCCGCCTGGTGGTTCCCATCATGGCGGCCCAGGGCGGCGGCGCCATCGTCAACATCTCCACCGCCTGGGCATTTGAACCGTCCCCGATGTTTCCCACCTCGGGTGTCATGCGCGCGGGCCTGGCAAGCTTCACCAAGATGGTGGCCGACGAAGTCGCGCCGGCCGGCGTGCGCATCAACAACATCCTCCCGGGCTGGATCGACTCCCTGCCCGAAACCGACGAACGCCGGCAGGCCGTGCCTCTTGGTCGCTATGGCACCGCGGAGGAGATTGCCGCGACGGTTGCCTTCCTGGTGTCCGACGGCGCCGGCTACATCACCGGGCAGAACCTGCGCGTGGATGGTGGGTTGATGCGCTCCATCTGAAGCGCCGGCACCGCTGCGCAGGCGGTGCCGTTCGGCGTCGCTGCCTGCCGCTGCGGGTAAGCCGCCGGTGCTTTTCCGGGGCACGGGTTGCGGGCGCGGCCCCTGCCGGGCCGCGCTTCGCGACGCATGGCATTCATCTTGCTCGGTATCGATAACCGCCAGAAGGAAGCGCACCGCAACCCGCATGAACGACCTACCCGCCAAGGCGCAAGGCGTAAACGAGTCCGGTCATCGGGCCGACTACACGCACTATCTGGCGCAGCGCATGGCCCCGGCGATCCAGGCGCTGACCCTGTTGGCCGTCGCGGCCTATCTGCTCGCCGCCAGTGGACGAGCACTCGTCAGTGCGTCACCGGTACCCCTGTTGCTGCGCCTTGCACCTGCTCTTCCGCTGGCCTTGCTGGCGCTGGCCGCCCGCCGCGAAAAGCGGCCGGTACCACTCAGCCTGCTGGCCTTGTCGTGCGTGCTCGTGCTGGAGATCGGCGTCAACCTCAACGGCTTCGGGCAGACACCGGGACAACGGCTGGTGCTGCCTGGCCTGTTGCTGCCGGTGGCCTCGTCGGTCATCTGGATCGGCCGCTGGGATTTCGTCGTCGCGATGGTCATCTGCGCACTCGGCCCGTTGCCCATGCTGCTGATCGGCGCGACCAGCGGGCTGCCCATCTTCCAGTACGCCGTCTACATGACCATCGCCATTTCCGTGGCGACGGTGCTACGCGCCTTCATGACGCGCACGCTGTACGAGCAGTACCGCCTGGAAAAGCAGCTGAGGGCGCAGGCCCATACCGACGGCCTGACCGGCCTGCTGCAGCGCAACCGTTTCCTCGAACTGGCACGCTTTGCGCTGGAAGACATCTATGACCGCAAGATTCCGGCGGCGGTGCTGTATCTGGATGCCGATCACTTCAAACAGCTCAACGACACCTTCGGTCATGCGGCTGGCGACGATGTGCTGGTCAAGCTCGCCGAGCACCTGCGCTCGCAGATGCGCGAATCCGACCTCATCGGACGCATAGGCGGCGAAGAATTCGTCGTACTGCTGCCTGGTGCCGATCTCCAACACGCGCGTCTGCGCGCGGAGCAACTGCGTGAAGCGATGCGCGTGGTACAGCGCCCGGATCGGCCGTTGACGATCAGCATCGGCATTGCGCCCTGCAATCGCGCCAACGAGAGCATCGACAGCCTGATGTCGCGCGCCGACATGGCGATGCGTCAGGCCAAGGCCAACGGGCGTGACCAGGTGGTCATCGATCATTCGCCCGCCTGATGCGATGACGGTGTCGAAGGAGGCTGCCGACACATGTCGACATTGCCATCAAGCCAAGCCATGGTCGCCTAGCAACGCGACGACGTCACCGGCCAGAACCATCCGTTTGCCAGATGCCGCCGTGCGTCGGTCAGCAGCATGCCGAACAG
>Ga0209258_101081_pt1 | contig 11711 bp, 8 predicted proteins | sample Araplaol_mTSA_r2_FD_184281 | JGI IMG/M metagenome (GOLD analysis project Ga0209258, IMG submission 184281) | Arabidopsis root microbial communities from North Carolina, USA - plate scrape CL_Col_mTSA_r2 (SPAdes) (version 2) | ecosystem: Host-associated > Plants > Roots > Endosphere | place: USA...
CGCTTCGCCAAGCATTTCGGGTTCTCGGGCTACACCGAACTGCAGAAGATCTTTCGCGACGGCCTCTCGCACCGGCTCGCGCCCGATCACAACTACCAGGCGCGCATCCGCGACGTCATCGACCATGCGCAGGGCCGGCTGTCGAGCGCCGACATCGCGTGCGAATTCATCGGCGGCGCGATCGCCGGAATGCGGGAGCTGGAACGCGGCGTGCGGGACTCCGCGCTCGATGCGGCGGTCGAGCTGCTCGCGCATGCCCCGGCCATCTGGGTGGCCGGCGCGCGCCGCTCGTTTCCCGCGGCGAGCTACCTCACGTACGCGCTGCAGCACACCGAGCGGCCCATCCACCTCGTCACCGGCGTGGGCGCGATGCACGAAGGCCAGCTGCGTGGCCTGCGCGAAGGCGACGTGCTGGTCGCCATCAGCTACGCACCTTATGCGGACGAGACGCTGCTGGCCGCCCGCCTGGCCTGCGACCGCGGCGCCCGGCTGATCGCGCTCACCGACAGCCGGATGAGCCCGCTGGCCGCCGATGCCGCGGTGACGCTGCTCGTCTCCGAGAGCAGCACGTTCGGATTCCGCTCGCTGACCAACACGATGGCGCTGGTGCAGAGCCTGTTCATCGCGCTCGCCTACCGGCTCGAACTCGACATGCCTGCCAAATGATGGCTTCCCGGGCGCCGCACGTCGCGTCGCGCCTCCTCGTCCCGCTTCCACTGAACGGAGTGTCTCCATGAAGAACGTCGCCGTCTTCGGCGCCGGCCGCATCGGCCGCATCCACGCCGCCAACCTTGCCGCGCTGCCGGGCGTGGCGCTCAAGTACGTCTGCGATCCCGTGGGCGACTCGGCGGCGCAGCTGGCGGCGCAGCTGGGCGCCGCGGTCTCCACGCCGGAGGCCGTCTTCGCCGACGCCGACATCGACGTCGTCGCGATCGCGGCGCCCACCGACGCGCACAGCGACCTCATCACGCGCGCGGCGCAGGCCGGCAAGCACATCTTCTGCGAGAAGCCGATCGACCTGTCCGTCGCCAGGGCGCAGGCCTGCGCCGACGCCGTGCGCGCGGCGGGCGTGGCCTGCATGATGGGATTCCAGCGGCGCTTCGACCCGACCTTCAACGACGCGCGGGAGCGCCTGGCGCGCGGCGACATCGGGCGGCCCGAGATGCTGGTGGTCACCAGCCGCGACCCGGGCGCCCCGCCGCCGAGCTATCTGAAGGGTTCGGGCGGCATCTTCCGCGACATGCTCATCCACGACTTCGACATCTTCCGCTGGATCCTGTGTTCCGACGGCGACGAGGCGCAATGGCTCGCGGCCACCGGATCGTGCCTGGTCGACCCCGAGATCGCCACGGTGGGCGACATCGACAGCGCCGTCGTGACGCTGCGCACGCGCCGCGGCCGGCTCGCGCAGATCAACGCCAGCCGGCGCGCCGCCTACGGCTACGACCAGCGCTTCGAGGTGCTCGGCTCCGCCGGCATGCTGCAATGCGGCAACCATCGGCCCAGCGAGGTCGTCCAGTCGGACGCCACGGGGGTGCACGCCGTCAAGCCCGAGCACTTCTTCCTGCAGCGATACCGCGAGGCGTACCGCCTGGAACTCGCGCACTTCTTCGAGACGCTGCAGTCGGGCGGCGTGTTCCGCACCACCATCGAGGACGGCGTCGCCGCGCAGAGGCTGGCCGATGCGGCGAGCGAATCGCTGCGCAGCGGGCAGGCCGTGACGCTCTGATGCCGGTGGGGGCGATCCTCGCCGGCGGCACCGCGCCGGCGCACCCGGGGCAACGCGACACCGGCTGACGGCAAGGGCCGCGCGCGGCCCTTGCCGTCGCGGCGCAAGCCCTGCGCAAGCCATCGGGCTCGATAGTTGCCGTGCCGCGCGGTCGACTCCCGACGTCCGCACGGAGCCCGCATTGCAATCCCCGTCCTGGCAGCAGGGCGTGCTCGACCCGCAGGGGCCGATCGCCGCCGCCGAGCGCACGATCCTGTTGAACGCCACGGTCATCATGCTGGCCGTGATCGTGCCGGTGATCGTGTTGACGCTCGCATTTGCGTGGTGGTTCCGCGCCGGCAACCGCCGCGCCAGGCGCGACCCGGACTGGGCGTATTCCGGGCCGATCGAGGTCACGGTGTGGTCCATCCCCGCGCTGGTGATCCTGTTCCTGGGCGGCATCGCATGGATCGGTTCGCACGATCTCGACCCGGCGCGGCCGCTCGCCTCGCGCCGCCCGCCGTTGACGGTGCAGGTGGTGTCGCTGGACTGGAAGTGGCTGTTCATCTATCCGGACCTGGGCGTCGCCAGCGTCAACCGGATGGTCGTCCCCGCGGGCACGCCGCTGCGCTTGCGGCTGACCTCGGCGAGCGTGATGAACAGCTTCTTCGTGCCGCAGCTGGGCTCGCAGATCTACACGATGGGTGGCATGACGACCACGCTGCACCTGCTGGCCGACCGCCCGGGCACGTATGCCGGCCTGTCGGCCAACTTCAGTGGCGACGGCTTTTCCGACATGCGCTTCGACGCGGTCGCGCTGGCGCCGGACGAGTTCGCGCGCTGGCTGGCCGGTGTGCGCGGCGGCGGCGTGCCGCTGGACGCCGCGCACTACGCGGCGCTCGCCCGCCCCGGCGTGGCCGCCGACGCGGCGACGTATGCCGCCGTCGCGCCCGGGTTGTTCGAGACGATTCTTGCCGAAACGTCGAAGGCGCCGCCCGCGACGACGATGCCGGCGATGGGAGAGTGACCTCGTGGGCCACCTGACCTGGGACGCGATCCCCCTGCACGAACCCATCCCGCTCGTCTCCGGCGCCGTCGTGGTGCTGGCGCTGCTGGCCGTGCTCGCGCTGGTCACGCTCAAGGGCTGGTGGCCCTACCTCTGGCGCGAATGGATCACCAGCACCGACCACAAGCGCATCGGCGTGATGTACGTGCTGCTGGCGATCGTGATGCTGGTGCGCGGCTTCGCCGACGCGCTGATGATGCGCTCGCAGCTGGCGCTGGCGGCGGGGAACGCCCGGGGGTACCTGCCGCCGCCGCATTTCGACCAGGTCTTCTCGGCGCACGGCACCATCATGATCTTCTTCGTCGGCATGGCTTTCATGGTCGGCCTGATGAACTTCGTCGTGCCGCTGCAGATTGGTGCCCGCGACGTCGCGTTCCCGGTGATGAACTCGGTGAGCTTCTGGCTGACCGCCGCGGGCGCGCTGCTGCTCAACGTGTCGCTGGTGGTGGGCGAGTTCGCGCGCACGGGCTGGCTGGCCTATCCGCCGCTGTCCGAGCTGGCGTACTCGCCCGGCGTGGGCGTGGACTACTGGCTGTGGTCGCTGCAGATCGCCGGCGTGGGCACGCTGCTGTCGGGCATCAACCTGACCACCACCATCCTGAAGATGCGCACCCCCGGCATGGGCTACGGGCGCATGCCCATCTTCACCTGGACGGCGCTGGCCTCGAACCTGCTGATCATCGCGGCCTTCCCCATCCTCACCGGCTCGCTGGCCATGCTGGCGCTGGACCGCTACCTCGGCTTCCACTTCTTCACGAACGACGCCGGCGGCAACATGATGATGTACGTCAACCTCATCTGGGCCTGGGGCCATCCGGAGGTCTACATCCTGGTGCTGCCGGCCTTCGGCATCTATTCGGAGGTGTTCCCCACCTTCTCGGGCAAGCGCCTGTTCGGCTACCGCTCGATGGCGGCGGCGACGATGGGCATCTGCATCGTCTCGTTCATGGTCTGGCTGCACCACTTCTTCACGATGGGCGCCGGCGCGGACATCAACGCCTTCTTCGGCATCGCCACCTCGATCATCGCGATCCCCACCGGCGTCAAGATCTTCAACTGGTTGTTCACGATGTACGGGGGCACGCTGCGATTCGAGCTGCCGCTGATGTGGGCGATCGGCTTCATGCTCCTGTTCGTCATCGGCGGCGCCACCGGCGTGCTGCTGGCGATCCCGCCGGCCGACTTCCAGCTGCACAACAGCCAGTTCCTCGTCGCGCACTTCCACAACGTGATCATCCCGGGCGTGCTGTTCGGCGCCTTCGCGGGCTACAACTACTGGTTCCCCAAGGCCTTCGGCTTCCGGCTGCACCGCGGCCTGGGCGTGGCGTCGTTCTGGTGCTGGTTCGTCGGCTTCCTGCTGGCGTTCATGCCGCTGTACGTGCTGGGCCTGGCCGGGGCGACGCGCCGCATGCAGCACTATCCGCAGACGCAGTGGCAGCCGCTGATGATCGTCGCCTTCGCGGGGGCGCTCGTCATCCTCGCCGGCATCGTGCTGATGCTGGCGCAGCTGTTCGTGAGCATCCGCCGGCGCGAGCGCCTGCGCGACACCACCGGCGACCCGTGGGACGGCCGCACGCTCGAATGGGCCACGCCATCGCCGCCGCCGGCCTGGAACTTCGCTGCGCTGCCGCAGGTCGACGGCATCGACGCGTTCTGGGAAGCCAAGCGCTGCAACGCCGGCAAGCTGGCGCCGGCCGAGGGCGAGGGCGGCGGGCCGCTGCACATGCCGCGACCCACGCCGCTCGGCGTCGTGGTCGCGTTCTTCGCGTTCTTCGCGGGCTTCGGCGCGGTGTGGCACATCGCGTGGATGGCGTGCGGCGCGCTGGCCTGCGTCGTGGCGGCCTGCCTCGTGCGCGCCTGGCGGACCGATCTCGAGATGGCGATCGATCCGGCGCGGCTCGCGGCGCTCGACCGGCAGGCGGCGCGTCCATGAGTGCCGTCGCCGCCGTCGATGTCCGCGACGCCTCGGTGCCCGTCTCCGAACGGGGCCCGTCGCCGCCCAAGGTGATCGTCAGCTACGGCTTCTGGCTGTTCCTGCTCAGCGACATCATCGTGTTCTCGGCGTTCTTCGCGGCCTATGCCGTGCTGGCAGGCCGCGACGCCGGCGGCCCCCGCGGCGCGCAGCTGTTCGATCGCGGCCACGTGCTGATCGAGACCGGGTGCCTGCTGTTCTCGAGCTTCGCCTGCGCGATGATGTCCGTGGCCGCCGAGCTGCGCCGTCGTGCGCTGGTGCTGCTCGGTGCCGCGGCGACATTCGCGCTCGGAGCGGCCTTTCTCGCGCTGGAGCTTGGCGAGTTCGGCGCCATGCTGGCGCGCGGCGCGACGCCGCAGCGCAGCGCGTTCCTGTCCGCCTTCTTCGCGCTTGTGGGCCTGCATGGCCTGCACGTCGCCACCGGCCTCGCGTGGCTCGTCGTGATGATGGCTCAGGTCTTCACGCTGGGCTGGCGCCCGATGGTGCTGTACCGGCTGGCCTGTTTCAGCCTGTTCTGGCACGCACTGGACATCGTCTGGATCGGCGTGTTCACCATCGTCTACCTGGGAGCGCGCTGATGGACGAACGCGACGAGCGCCAAGCGCAGTCGGCCGGCCACGAGGAACCGGGGCAGTCGCCTGACTGGAAGAGCGGCCTGGTCAAGCCCTTGATGGGCCTGGCCGCGTCCATCGTGCTGACGCTGGCGTCGTTCTGGGCCGCCGGCACGCACCTGGTGTGGGGGCCGGGGGTGCCGGTCCTGCTGGCGGCCCTGGCGATCGGGCAGATGGGGGTGCACCTCGTGTTCTTCCTGCACGTGTCCAGCGGCCCGGAGAGCACCAACACGATCCTGGCGCTGGCCTTCGGCGTGTTCGTCGTGGCCCTGGTGGTGTTCGGCTCGCTGATCATCATGGCCAACCTCGACGCGGGGATGGGCGCCTGCGCAATGACTGGTTCGACGTGTCGATAGGCGCCGGGGCCGACCGCAACTGGGCGTGTTCCAGCCGTCGACAGGCACTGGAAACCCGCCGTTCGTCGCAATGGCATCACGTACGGGAGGCCGTATTGCTAGATTCGCCCTCATCCCGTGGCGCGGAGCCGACGACCCGATGCACCTGCAACTAGACAACAAGGGCCCCAAGCACGAGCAGCTCGCGCGTTCGCTGCGGCAGGCGATCCGCAGCGGCCAGCTCCGGTCGGGCAGCAAGCTGCCTTCCACGCGGGTGCTGTCCGAGAACCTCGGACTGTCGCGCAACACGGTCCTGCGCGCGTACGAGCAGCTGCGCATCGAACGGCTGGGGGTCATGCGCGAAGGCTCGGGGACCTACGTCAACGAGGTCTCGCCGAGCCAGGTGTCGGCCGCGCCGCGGCGGCAGGTCGAGGCGCAGTCGGCGTTCGCGGCGCGGCTGCGCGACCTGCCACCCGTGACGCTCGGCAGCGGCGGGGCCGGCCTGCGCTACGACCTGCAGTACGGCGCGCCGCTGGTCAACACCAAGCTGGTCAGCGCCTGGAGCACGGCGCTGGCGACCGCGGCGGCGACCACGAGCACCGGCTACCCGCATCCGCAAGGCCTGCCGGAGCTGCGCGATTCGATCGCCCGCTTCCTCGCGACCTGGCGCGGCGTCGTGGCGGACCCGCGCGACATCGTGGTCGTCAGCGGGACGCAGCAGGCGCTGTCGCTGTCGGCGCGCATCCTGCTCGACGTGGGCGCGACGGCGGCCATGGAAGACCCGTGCTACGAACTGGCCTCGCTCGGCCTGCGCGCCCACGGCGCCGACGTGGCGGGCGTGCGCACCGACGACGAGGGCCTGGTCGTCGACGAGCTGCCGCGCCAGGCGCGGCTCGTGCACGTCACGCCCTCCCACCAGTTCCCGGCCGGCCTGACGATGTCCCTGCGCCGCCGCCAGCAGCTCCTGCGCTTCGCCGAGGAGAACTCGAGCTGGATCTTCGAGGACGACTACGACGGCGAGCTGAGCTACAGCGCCACGCCGATCGCGCCGCTGCGTTCGCTGGACAGCGGCGACCGGGTGATCTACGTGGGCAGCTTCTCGAAGATGATGTTCCCCTCGCTTCGCCTGGCCTACGTCGTCTGCCCGGCGGGCCTGCGCAAGGACTTCGTCCGCGCCAAGATGCTGGAGGATCTCGGCTGTCCCGCCATCGAGCAGGCGGCGATGCACCTGCTGTTCAAGCGCGGGGCCTTCCAGCGGCACCTCGGTGCGACGGTACTCGAACTGCGACGGCGGCGCGCCGCCTTGCTCGCCGGACTCGCGCGCCACGCCGCGGGACGCATCGAGGCGGACGATTCGCAGCTGGGCATGCACGTGGTCGGCTGGCTGCCGGGCTTCGACGCGCCGCGCGTGGATCGCCTCGTCGAGTCCGCGCGGCTGCAAGGCCTCGGGCTTCATCCCGTCCACCCGTATTACCGCGTGCCGCCGCCGCGGCCCGGCCTGCTCCTCGGATTCGCCGGCCTGTTCCCGAGCCAGATCGAGGAGGCGACGAGGATCCTGGGCGACTGCCTGCGGGCGCTGCCCTGAGGTCCGGCCGATGACAGGACTTGCATTGAAAGCTTCGGGACAGCAAGTGATACCTTGGATTTGGACAAATGTGGTTCTTTGCCGGCTCCGGATCGCGCTCTAAAGTGACCGCGATGCCGCCATGCGGCACGGCGGCGACGGATGGCGGAGGCGTCGTCCTGCGGCCGGCGCCTGCTCGACGGGCGTCCTCACGATGTGCGATCCGGGTCCGATTGCCACGGCCCCGTGCCTGGAGCAACCCATGATGTTCGCCAACACCCTTTCGCATGAACCTTCTCGAGCGCATGTGCTGGCCTCCCGCGAGGCGCACGCGCTGATGCCGATCCGCGTGCTCTCGGTCGGCGACGATCCCCTGGTCCACGAAGGCATTCGCGCGCTGCTGGCCGCCGAAGACGACATGGCGCTGGTGGGCGAGGTCGGCAGCGACGACTTCGAATCCGTCCACTTCACGAGCCTCCTGCCCGCGGTGGTGCTGATGGGCACAGAGCTGTCGGGCCACGGCAGCGTCCGCGCGATCGCCCGGCTGCGGGCCCTCGTTCCGTCGGCGCGCGTGATCGTCATCGCCCCGCGAAGCGGCGACGCGCGCACGCGCCGGGCGATCGAGGCCGGCGCGCAGGGCTGCCTGCTGTCGTCGAACGTGCGGCTCGCCCTGGCCCAGGCCATCCGCGCAGTCGCGTCCGGCCGCCGCTTCATCGACGGCGAAGCCGCCATCGAGTGGATGCAGAGCCGCGCGGAGGAAGAGCTCAAGGCGCGCGAGGTCCGGGTGCTGGAGCTGGTCGCCGCCGGCAAGGCGAACAAGGAGATCGCGTTCGAGCTGTCCACGACGGAGGGCACCGTGAAGAACTACGTCAAGCGGATCCTCGGCAAGCTGCACGCGTCCGACCGGACGCATGCCGTCGTCATCGGCATCGCGCGCGGCATCATCGAGATCGGCGCGATCTCGAACTGAGCGCCGCGCCGGCGATCGCAGGTTGCGCGGAGCTGCCGCGCCACGCCGGCCCGCGGAACCCGTTCGGCTGCGCACGGGAGGCCAGGCCGTTGGCCACGCGCGCGTGGGGACTGCGACCCTCGCCCGACCGCTCGCCGACGCCCGGCGACGAACCCTCCCCAAAAAAAAGAGGCGGACTCTCGGGACTCCGCCTCTGCCAAGATCAAGAGCTGCCTCTCGATCAACCTTTGGGGTCAGAACTTGTAGGTCGCCGACGCGTAGACGAAGCGGCCGTGCGGGTCGTACCAGGTCGGGTCGTAGCCCGTCTGGAAGTAGATGCCGTTGGTCGTGACCGGGAACGGCTGGCGGTTGAACACGTTCTTCAGCCCGAGGCGCAGGCTCAGGTTCTTCACGCCGTCGTATTCGCCCTGCAGGTCGTAGGTCTGGAAGGACGAGACGCGGCGTCCGGTGCGGCAGATCTCCGGCGGCGCGTCGGGCGCCGTGTAGTCGGTCGGATCGCAATCGTTGATCGCCGGAGGCGCGTCGCGGTAGCCCGACTGGTAGTTCTGCGTCAGCGCCAGGCCGTAGGCGGCGTACTTCCAGTTCACCGTCAGCGCGTGCCGCCAGCGGAAGATCAGGCCGCCGTTGGTCACCGCGTTGATGGCGGAGTCCGTCGGGTCGGTCGTGCGCCCGACGCTGTGCTGCACCGTGCCGTCGATCGTCGTCAGGTCGTATTTCTGGATCCACGTGCCGGCCAGCTCGGCGCCGAACTGCCCCGCCGACGTGCGCAGGCCCTGCCACTTCACGTCGACGTCGACGCCCGCGGTGACGACGCCCCCGCTGTTGACGTTGTTGGCGATGATGTTGGTGATGTTGCCGGCGCTGTCGCGACTCACGAGCGGCACGTACACGGGGTTGCCGGCGGCCGCCAGGTTCACCACCGTCTGGGCGTCGAGCGAGATGATCGCGTGGTCGATCTTCACGTGGTAGTAGTCGACGCTTGCCGAGAGGCCGCGGACCGGCTCGACGATCGTGCCCAGCGAGAACTGCCTGGATTTCTCAGGCACCAGCTTCGGGTTGCCGCCGATCTGCTCGTTGAACTGGCCCGGGACGCCGGTCACGGGATCCTTGAAGATGTTCGTGGTGGCGGGCGCCAGCGGCGTGTCCAGTTCGGGCAGCGACGGCTCGCGGAAGCCCGTGCCGATGGCGCCGCGGAACGCGATCTGGTCGAGCGGTCGGAACTTCAGGCTCAGCTTGGGGTTGGTGGAAGACGCGTTGGGGTAATGGTCGTTGCGCACCGACAGGTCGGCCTCGAACGACTTCAGGAAGGGCGCATCGATCTCGCCGTAGATCGAGTGCGAGTTGCGGGACGCCGAGAATGGCAACACCGCGGCGCCGTAGCCAGCGACGTCGCCGCTCTGGTAGGCCGCGCTCGGCTGCAGGTCGATGGACTCCTTGCGCAGCGACAACCCGGCGGCGAACGCCAGCGGGCCGCCCGCCAGCTTGGCCAGCTCGTGTTGCACCTTCAGGTCGATCGCATCGGTCTTGAGCGACGACCGGATGATGTTGCCGTCGTAGTTCGTCGCCAGGATCTGGGCGGCCAGCGCCGGTGTCTGCTGCGCCGCGAACGGATTGAAGGCGTCGTTGTGACTGAGCAGCTCGACCAGCTGGGTCTGGTTCTGGTACCCGCGCTGCGTCGATTCCGAAACCGAGCTCTGGTTGTGGCTGTAGGTCGCGTCGTAGTCCCAATCCTTGAGCGTCCCGGTGAAGCCCGTCACGAAGTGGTACAGCGTCGAGTTGTCCGTATGCAGGCGACCGCCGCCGTCCAGCGCGCGGTAGCTGACCGTGATCGGGTCCACGCCGACATTGACGATGGGCTTCTGCGGACTCGTCGGGTGCGCCGCGTTGTAGGCCGCGTTCACGGTGTTCACCGCGTTGAGGTAGGCCGTCGGATAGTACGGGCTCGTCGGATCCATGACGATCACGGGATCCACGCCGATCTTGTGGAACAGCGGGTCGGTCGCCAGGAACGAGGCGCTGTAGGGCGAGGCCTGCTCGCTGATGGTGGTCTTGGCGTTCGCCGCGAACACTTCGGCGAACCACTCGTTGTCGTCGTTGATGCGGCCGCGCAGGGTGCCGGCGACATTGACGCGCGTGACGTCCGGCGTCAGCGGCACCAGCGGCGACGGGTTGTAGCGGCAGGTGTTGAGATTGACGTCGAACGACATGCCGTTCTGCGTGCAGTTGTTGGCCGTGCTGCCAGGGCTCGTCGGGCCCAGGATGTTTCCGATGCCGCTGCCGTCCGCGTAGAGGGCACGGCCCTGGTTCTGCGAGGTCAGGATGTTCGGGTCGAAGGTGCGGATCGCGCCCGTGGCCGTCGCGCTGATGTCGAACAGGCCGTCGTCGCTCCACGCGTGGTTCGCGTACTTGCGCTGGTAGCCCTGGATGGACGAATCGTGCGCGACGTCCAGCGAAAGCATGGCCGCGACATGGTCGGTGTTCAGGTCGCCGAAGCCCGCGACCAGGCCGAACTTGCCGCTCTTGCCGCCGCCCGCGGTGGTCGGCTTGCCGTAGTAGGCAGTCGCCTCGACGCCGCGGAAATCCTTGCGCAGGATGAAGTTGATGACGCCGGCGACGGCATCCGAGCCATACACGCCCGAGGCGCCGTCCTTGAGCACTTCCACGCGATCGATGGCGGACAGGGGGATCGAATTGATGTCGACGGCGGTGCCATCGGTGGCGTAGTTCGCGATGCGGCGCCCGTTGACGAGCACCAGCGTGCGCTGCGAGCCGAGGCCGCGCAGGCTGGCGGTCGCCTCGCCATAGGTCGACTGGCCGGCGTTCTGCATGGAGGTCATGCCGCCCGCCGACGAGTTCGCGGAGATGTTCTGCAGCAGCTGTTCGGTGCTGGTGACGCCGAGCTTCTCGATCTGCTCGCGCGTCACCGTCTGGACCGGCAGCGCGGTCTCGGCGTCGACCCGCTTGATCGACGAGCCCGTGATCTCCACGCGCTGCACGACGCCCGTGTCGGGCTCGGGCGCCTGCGCCTGAGCGAGCGACGGGGTAAGCGAGGCAAGGGCGCCCCATGCGCCGAGGATGCAGCTGCAGAGCGTGGTTCTCTGGAAGGTGGTGGTCGTGTTCATTGGATGTGGTGTGTGAGTGAACCGGTTCCGGAGGCTCGTGACCTCCCTCGGCCGGCGGATCACCGGGATCGAGCCCGGGTCTTCGTCGATGACGTCGCGGCCAGCCGGCGGCGTACCGCCAGGCATGCCTGCTGGGGTATCCGTCCGCCCCGGTCCGCCGCGACGCCATCCCACCCCGCGTCCCGCCAGGAAATGTGTCGCGGCGTCCTCGACGCCATCAGCGCAGTGGACAAAATCTATCGAGCGAACGCGACGGCGAAAAGTCTCGGACGAGAGGTGCGGCGAGTCTCTTTAGGCATCGGCGGCGGCGTCCCGCGGGCGGGCGAGCGCGAATTCGATGACATGGCCGCCGCGCGCAAGCTG
>Ga0209258_101082_pt1 | contig 11683 bp, 10 predicted proteins | sample Araplaol_mTSA_r2_FD_184281 | JGI IMG/M metagenome (GOLD analysis project Ga0209258, IMG submission 184281) | Arabidopsis root microbial communities from North Carolina, USA - plate scrape CL_Col_mTSA_r2 (SPAdes) (version 2) | ecosystem: Host-associated > Plants > Roots > Endosphere | place: USA...
TGGCCGACTACGCCGTCGCCGCCCTGCCCGGCCTGAGCGTGCTGGCCAACATGGCCTACGAGGGCCCGCGCGAGGTCTTCCCCGACGACTCGACCCGCATCCCCGGCTGGACGCGCTGGGACCTCGGCGCGCGCTACGTGCAGTCGCTGGGCGGCAGCACCCTCACCTGGCGCGCCGGTGTCGACAACCTGTTCGACCGCCGCGCCTGGCGCGAAGCGCCGTACCAGTACGAACACGCGTATCTTTTTCCCATCGAGCCGCGCACCTTCCATGCGTCCCTCGAAGCAAAGTTTTGACGTTCTCGAAAATCTGGTTATACTGAGAGGCTTCGCAGTTCCCCGATAGCTCAGTCGGTAGAGCGCCGGACTGTTAATCCGTAGGTCCCTGGTTCGAGCCCAGGTCGGGGAGCCACCTGCTGCGAAGCAAACGAGGCCCTTGCAGAAATGTGAGGGCTTTTTTGTTGCCGACCCTGGCCGGACTTCCGCCCAGCCGATCCCCGATAGCTCAGTCGGTAGAGCGCCGGACTGTTAATCCGTAGGTCCCTGGTTCGAGCCCAGGTCGGGGAGCCATCCTCACGAGGACGCGGCAAGCACGCTTCGTCGAGCCCATCCGGTCACGGTTGGGCTTTTTCGTTTTCCGGCTCACCCACCTGGCCGGACGGCGGGCCCGCCATGCCATCAGCGCGCCGCCGTGCACTCGATCTCGACGCGCGCCCCCAGCGCCAGTCCGTTGCAGCCGAACGCGCTGCGCGCCGGCAGCGGATGGCCGGCGAAGAACCCGGCGTAGACCTCGTTGAAGGCCGGCCACTCGGCCATGTCCGCCAGCATCACGGTGCAGCGCACGAGGTGGTCGACGTCCAATCCCTGGGCGCGCAGCACGCGCGCGATGTTCTCGAGCGCCTGGCGCGCCTCGGCGCGGATGCCGCCGGGCACCAGCGCCAGCGTGCCGGGCACGTTGCCCAGCTGGCCGGACAGGAACACCAGCGGTCCCACCGCCGTGCCCTCCGGAAACGGCAGCGTGGCCGGCAGCACGCCGCTGCCCGACAGGCGTTCGATCCTCGTCTCGCTCATGGTCTCATCCCCGTGGCTTGCTCGATCCGGGCCCGATCGTAGACCTTCGCCGTGACGCCGCCGTCGTGAAGCCGCTCGAGCGCCGGCTGCGCCCGCATGCCGCCGACGGCCAGGCCGGGCAGGACGGACGCGGCCAGGCCGCGACAGGGGGTGCGGTTCCTGCCACGCCTTTCAGTGCGCCGGGCTCCAGGCCTCGGCCATCAGGCGCCGGAAGTTGCCGCCGAGGATCTTGTCGATGCGCGCCGCGCCGTGGCCGCGGGCGGCCAGCAGGTCGGCCAGGCGCTGGAACTGGGTCGGGCCGCAGAGGTCGGGCAGGAAGGTGACGACGTCGGCCGTCTCGCCCGGCGCGCCGATGCCGAGCGCGCGGCGCTGCGCGACCTCGTCCTCGAGCCGTCGGCGGTACGCGGTCATGTCATCGTGCGGCGTGGTCCCACCATCGGTGCCGAGGCCCACGTGATCCTCGCCGCAGACGTCCAGCGCGTGCTCCAGGTGCGCGACGAGATCGGCGGCCATGGGCTGGCCGGCGAGCCGCAGGTAGGGCATGAAGTACAGGCCCAGCACGCCGCCCTGGTCGGCCAGCCGCCGTAGTTCGGCGTCGGACTTGTTGCGCGGATGGTCGGCCACCGCGCGGCAGGCCGAGTGCGTGATCGCCAGCGGACGCCGGGCGACGGCGAGCGCGTCCAGGCAGGTCTTCTCGCTGCTGTGGCTCAGGTCGACCAGCACGTTCTCGGCCTGCAGCCTCTCGACCACCTCCGCGCCGAAGCGCGTCAGGCCGGCGTCGTCGGGCACCGTGGCGCCGTCGCCCACCGCGTTGCGGCCGTTGTACGTGAGCTGGATGACGCGCACGCCCATCCTGGCGAACAGCCTCACGCGATCGAGCTCGTGCCCCAGCATCTGCGTGTTCTGGAAGCCGTAGACGACGCCGACCTGGCCGGCCTCGGTGGCGGCGGCGATGTCGGCGATGCCCTGCACGCGGCGCAGCGTGGCCGCGTGCTGCGCGATGAAGGCGTTCCAGCCGGTGATGTCGCGAACCGTCTCGGCGAACGCGTCGCCGCTGCCGGCCACGTGGCCCAGCGTGATGTTGACGGCCGACAGCCCCGCGCTGCGGGCATCGGCCAGCGCGCGCGCGTCGATGGCACGCGTGCCGCTCACCAGCGCCGGGTCGCCCGGGTCCGATGCCGGCCCGAGGGGCAGGTTCGGATTGTCCAGCACGCCGAGGGCGTTGATGGTCGCGCGGCGGTGCACGGGTCGGGAGGGGATCACGAATGTCCTCGGGATCGCCGGCGACGAGGGCGCGGCGGAAATGGATGCGGTTCCAACGGATCGGATTCTAGAACTTTTTTCTAGAATAACGTTCGAATAGAATGTGCCATGGCACGCAAGAACCTGTCGGCCGCCCAGGCGGCCGCCGCCGACCGGCTGCTCGAGGGCGCACTGCCCGACGCGCGCCACGCCAGCCGGCGCAACGTGCTGCGTCACGCGCTGACGCTGTTCAACGCGAACGGCGTGGAGGCGACCACGATCGACGACCTGCGCAAGGCCAGCGGCCAGAGCGTGGGCACCATCTACCACCACTTCAGGAACAAGGAAGGCGTCGTCGCGGCGCTGTTCTTCGTGGCGCTCGACGACCAGAGTCGCGCCATCGCCAGCCGCATCGAGGGCCTGGACGACGGCCATGCGGTGGTCGAGGCGCTCATCGAGGCGACCACGCGATGGATCACCGCTCAGCCCGAGTGCGCGTACTTCGTGTTCCTGGCACGCGATCTCGTCGCGCAGGGGCCGTACGGCAATGACCTGACGGAGCGGCTGCATGCGCGCTACGACCCGATCGACGAGATCCTGGCGCGCGACGCCGAGGCCGGCCGCATCCTGCCGCTGTCCGCCGACCTCATCCCCGCGCTGGTGCTGGGCGCCACCGAGTTCTACGCGCGCGGCTGGCTGGCCGGGCGCCGCCAGGCCGCGCCGACGACGCACGCGCAGCGCTTCGCGACCGCCGCCTGGCGCGCGCTGACGCCTTAGGGTGGGTCGTTCGACGCGCCATTCGTGCGCCGTGACTTCGTGCGACCGGCCCGCGGCGCCGGCCAATGGCGGGCCGAACGACCCGCCCTTCGTTCAGCGCGCGGCCTGCGAGGCCGCGGCCGGCGGGGCGCCCGCGGCGCGTGGCGGCGCATTCTTCACGTACCTGTCGAACCAGCGCACCATCTCGTAGATCTGCTGTTCCTGCGACTCCATCGCGGAGTACCAGTGCGGCTCGTGCGGCAGCATCACCAGGCGCGCGGTGCCGCCGTTGCCGCGGATCGCCTCGAACAGCTTCTGCGACTGCAGCGGCGTCGTGCCGGGGTTGGCGTCGTCCTCGCCGTGCATGATCAGCAGCGGCAGCTTGATCTTGTCCGCCGAGAAGAACGGCGAGACCTTCTCGTAGACCTCCGGCGCCTCCCAGACCGAGCGGCGCTCGTTCTGGAAGCCGAACGGCGTCAGCGTCTTGTTGTAGGAGCCGCTGGTGGCCACGCCGGCACGGAACAGGTCGGAATGCGCCACCAGGTTGACCGTCATCAGCGCGCCGTGGCTGTGGCCGGTGACGCCGACGCGCTCGGGGTCGGCCACGCCCAGCCGGACCGCCTCGTCGACCGCCGCCTTCGCGTCGGCCACCAGCTGCGGGAGGTAGTCGTCGTAGGCCTTCTTCGGATCGCCGATCACCGGGAACGAGGCGCGGTCGATGATCGCGTAGCCGGCCAGCAGCAGCAGCTGGTACTGGCGCAGGCGCGTGAACGTGTACTGCGAACCGGAGACCTGGCCGGCCTTGGACGCGTCGGCGTAATCCAGCGGATACGCGTACAGGATCGTCGGCACGCGCGTGCCCTCGACGTAGCCCGGCGGCGTGTACAGCGTGAACGACAGGTCGACGCCGTCGGCGCGCTTGTAGGTCACCAGGCGCTTCCTGATCGAGCGCACGGCGGGCGTCGGGTCGGGGATGTGCGTGACGGCCACCCGGGCCGACGCGAACGCCGCCTCGCCCGCCGACGCGCTCGCCTCACGCGCGGGCGCGAGCGTGCGCAGGTACGCGTTGGGCGGGCTTCCGGTCGACTGGTGCCACGTCAGGAACGCGCGCTCGTCCGGGCCCGTGAATGCGATGAAGCGCTCGAGCGCGTCGCGCTCGCTGCGGAACAGGCGCTCGGTCCTGCGGGTGGCCAGGTCGAGGCGATCGAGGAACGGCCGGTCGCCGTCCGGCGAGGCGCCATTGCCGGACAGGAAGATCGCGTCGCCCTGCATGCGGACCAGGTACTGGCCGTCCGGCTGCACGCGGTAGACCGGGTTGCCCGGGTCGGCATACTTCTCGTCGCTGGACAGGTCCCACAGCACGCGCCGGCCGGCCTGCGGATGGTCGACGTCCATCAGCGAGGTCCTGCGCCAGTGGCGGTTCTCGTCGTACTCGCGCAGCAGCGCGACGTCGCGCTTCTCGGTCCACTCGAAGCCGACGAAGCGCTGCTCGGTGCGCGCGATCTCCACCGGAGCCGCCGTGAACGGCGCCTTCTGCAGCATCACCTTGTCGCGCTGCGGCACCTGCACCTTCCAGTCGCCGCCGTCCAGCGCCTCGGGCCAGACCAGCGTGGCCGGGTCGTCGGCGCGCCACGCGAACTCGCGCGGGCCCGTTGGGACGCCGGCCACCGGCACGCGGTCGGTCAGCGGGATGGACGCGATGGTGTGGCGGGTCGCCGCGCCCTTCCCGCCCAGCGTCCAGACCTCGACTTCGCGCGGGAAGCGTTCATACGTGGTGACGTACGAGTAAGGCTTGTGGATCACCGCCACCAGCAGGTGCCGGCCGTCCGGCGCGGGATCGAGTTCCGAGACGTTGCCGGCCGGGCCCACCGGGGTGACCGCGAGCGAGGATGCGTCGACGAGCGCGACCTGCGACGCGGCGTACCAGTCGAACAGGTCCTCGTCGTGCGGGCTCTTGAGCGTGTCGCGCGTCTCGTAGGTGCTGCTCTCGCCCTTGCCCGAGCCGGTCTCCTGGATGCTGGGGCCGGGCGGCACGACGGGCTCGGGCGGCGGCGTGCCCTTGCCCGCCACCAGCTTGACCAGCAGCGACCGGTGATCGGGCATCCATTGCAGGTCGTTGTCCATCATCGGGTTCAGACGTACGCCCGGCACCTTGCGCAGCGCGCCGGTGGCGCTGTCGCCGATCCACAGTTCGACCGCCGTCTTCGCGGTGTTGGCGAACGCGAAGCGCTTGCCGTCCTGCGACCAGTACGGCCGCCCCGCGCACGCCTCCGCGGGAAGCTGCACCGGCCTGGCCACGCCGCCCGGCACGGCCACCAGTTCGAACGAATGCGCGCACGGCGTGATGCCGTAGCCGCCGGGGGTGTCGTGCTTGCTGTGGTTGGAGATCTCGATGCGGCTGCCCGCCAGCTTCAGGAACGGCGCGGCCACGCGCGACATCGGCGGAAACTCCTGCCACGAGACCAGCAGCAGCGCCTGGCGCGTCGGGCTCGTGTAGACCGTGGGCGGCGCCGGCGCATGCAGCACGTCGAGGATGGCCTTGGGCGGCTGGTCGTAGCCATGCGGGGCCGAGGCCGGCTGCGCCGGGGCGGCCGCCAGCGCGACGCCGGCGAGCAAGGTGGTGGCGAGACCCGGCACCAGGTGGCGGGCAAGGACGTGCGGCATGAGCGATGTTCCTTCGGAGCAAGGGTGTCGAAGCCGTGCCCGCACGCCTCGTGGGCGCGCGGGCGCGGCCGGTCCAGCCCGCGACTATGGCACGGCTGCGCCGCGCGTCCGGGGCGCGGCTATGCTGGCGGTCATGTCCACCGACCTCGACTCCCTGCGCGACCGCCTGCGCGCCTTCGCGCTCGAGCGCGAGTGGGGCCCGTTCCACTCGCCCAAGAACCTCGCCTGCGCGCTCTCCGTCGAAGCGGCCGAACTGCTGGAGCACTTCCAGTGGATGACCGAGGAACAGAGCCGCGGGCCCGCGGAGGCGCAACGCGAACAGATCGCGCAAGAGGCCGCCGACGTGCTGCTGTACCTCATCCAGCTCGCCGACCAGCTGGGCATCGACCTGCTCGCCGCCGCCGACCGCAAGATCGCGCTGAACGCCGCGCGCTATCCGGTGGCGACGGCCCGCGGCAACAGCCGCAAGGCCGGCGCCTGAGTCCCGGCCTGTCTTTTTTCCGCACGGTCGTTCGCTGACCACCGTCGCGACCCGGCGAGCCCGGGCCGGACGATCGCGGCGCCGGCGTGGCCGCCTCCCCCCGGCAGTGCCCTGGCCTGCACCGGGGCGAGGCACGACGCCCCTCCTGCAACCATCCGACGCCCGGGAAACGAGCTGTGTCGGCGTACGCGCGACAGACGGTACTTACCCTTCACCAAACTTGGGGGGAAAGCACCCCGGAACGGCCCCGGGCCGCACCTGAAGGGGGCGGACCGCGGGTTCATCCCATGTCGGTGCAGGGACCCGCTGACTAACATTTCAATCAATAAATAGAACGGTCGTTCTATTTTGGCAAGGAGATTCGACGGTGCCCTCCACCGCCGGTTCTCGCAGCGAATCGGAGTACCCCGTGGTCGTCGTTCCCCTGTCCCAGCTCAGCGCGTTCAAGGCGATGAAGGACGGCTTTGCGCAGCGCGGTCTCGACCTGCCCGGCATCCTCGCGGAGGCCGGGCTCAATCCCGACCCGAACGAGTCCGTCGACGCCGAGCACCTCGCCGACATCTTCAGCGTCGCCTGGCGCGTGGCCGTCGAGAAGACGGGCGACCCGTCCGTCGGCCTGAGCACCTGTCCGCGCCAGCCCCTGATCGGCCTGGGCTCGCTGTCCAGCCTGATCCTGTCCGCGCCCGACCTTCGCAGCGGCCTGCAGCGCATGGCGCGCTACACGAGCCTGATCTCGCCGACGACGTCCGTCGGCGTGGACATGCCGTCGTCCAGCGTCGGCATGCGTGTCGACGAGGACGCCTGCCGCATCACGCTGCGCATCTCCGCGGGCAAGATGGCCGTGCCGCAGCAGCGCTACGACTTCATGGCGGCCACGTTCCTCAAGGGCATGTTCTGGCTGGTCGGCGAGAAGGTGAACCCGCTGCGCGTGCACCACCCGTACGCCGCCCCGGCCGACCCGACGCCCTGGGAGGAAGCCTTCGGCTGCCCCGTGCACTTCGGCGCCGCCGCCTTCGTCATCGAGCTGCCGCTGTCGGCGCTCGACATCCCGTTCCCCACCTCCGATCCCACCGTGGGCGAGATGTGCGAGCGCATGGTCGCGCAACTGGCGGCCGAACAGGGCGGCTGCATCACGGCGCGCGTGCGCCAGGCACTGATGCAGCTGATCTCCAAGGGCGATCCGCGCCGCGAACTGGTGGCGGCGACGCTGTGCATGAGCGAGCGCACCCTGCAGCGTCGCCTCACCGAGGAAGGCACCAGCTTCATCGAGCTGGTCGACGACACCCGACGCGAGCTGGCGCAGCGCTATTTCGTCAACGGCGCCTACAGCCCGACCGAGATGAGCTTCGCCCTCGGATTCTCCGACCCGAGCAATTTCTACCGGGCCTGCAAACGCTGGTTCGGACGCACGCCGAATACTCTGCGCTGCGCCGCCTGATATTCGTACCGAATTTTCCAGCACGATCCCCCGGCATATCTCGGTGGATTTTCAGGATGGAGCCGATCGGCTCCATTTTTTATTTTCAGAGATATTCCCCGCACATTTGCGGAGTGGCTCCGCGAGCCAGGACAGGCACCCGCGCGACAACGGGTTATCACCTAAACGCTTGTCACCCTTGACTTTTCACTGGTGGGTAACCCGTTCCGGATCGTGGGAGGCAAACATCGGACTTCTCCCGAAAACTAGGGAAGCTACCCTCCACCCATGGTTTCGCAAGCCATGGCCTTGGCTCGGCAAGTCAGTGCGTAGTTCACGGAATCCGAAGATAGTTGCGGCACGCGATCGAACGAATGGTTTCAGCGGCGGCAGACGGTTCATCAGAACTGTCGACGGCACCTCGGGGCAAAACCCCGGGCGCTGCAGACCTGACAAGCTCGCGAGGGGTTTTAAAGGTTCCATATTTCAATCTATTCTGGAGAGACAAACATGAAGTTCTTCAAGCTTGCCACCGCTGCCGCCCTGGTCGCCGCTTCCCTGTCGGCTTCCGCCATGACCACCATCGCCGATGACGAACTGAGCACCGTCGCCGGCCAGGACGGCGTGTCGATCGGCGCCAGCCTGAACATCAACATCGGCTCGTTCGAGTACACCGACACCGATGCCACCGGCGGCTCCGTCTCGTTCAACAACATCAGCATCAAGGGCCTGATGCACATGGACGTGGACATCATCAACGCCGCGTCCTTCAAGACGATCCTGACCTCGGTCGGCGCCACGCTGGTCGACTACGACGGCACGTCCGACGTCGTCCAGTTCGCCTTCCCGAACGACACGCTGGCCTCGACGGCCGTCCTGCCGACGATCAAGGTCGGCTCGATCACCCTGGGCCACGCCGGCAACAACGCCGCGGGCACGACGACGTCGTTCGGCTCGATCGCGATCAACCAGCTCGACCTGCGCGGCACGACCGTGTGGATGTGGGCGCACTGATCTGCCTGAATGACCTCCGGCCCGCTTGATCAGGGGCCGGACCATTCCTCGAAAGGCCCCGTGATCACCGTCACGGGGCCTTTCTTCTCCGACAAGCGCGAACTTCGTCCCACGTCCAGGGGTTTGCTCCCCAGCGCTTCCAAGGACAATCCCGCCATGATCTTGCGCCACGCCACCGCCGTCCATGCCACGATGCTCGCCTGCGCGCTCCTCGTCGGGTCGGCGCACGCGCAGGACGGCGCCAAGCCCAGGCTGAAGGCCCTCGACGACGCGGAGCTGTCCAGCGTCTACGGCCAGGCACTGCTGGACCTCACCAACACGACGCAGGGCGGCTACGACTTCTCGCGCCTCACGCTCAACGCGGACATCACGATGTCGTCGACGCTCTCCGGCCTGGTGCTGGGGCGCCACGCCGACGGCACGACGGACATCGACATCTCCACGCTGAGCTTCGGCCGCAGCGACCTCGACGACGCGCACCGCACCGTCGCCATCGCCAACCCGTACTTCGAATGGGTCTACTCGGGCAGCGCCGCCACCGGCGACCGCCAGGTGGTGGGCATGCGTGTGGGCTTCGGCGGCATCACGGGCGACGTCGGCCTGCTGATGAACACGGTCAGCGGCTCGCTGACCATCAACACGCCCAACGGGCAGATGAGCTCGCTGGGATCGCAATCGACCACGCTCAGCGGCGCGACGTGTGGCTGCACGCTGGCGCTCAACCAGGTCGGCGGCGTCACCGCAGGCAATGCGATCGACGGCGCGAGCCGCGACTTCTTCCTGTCGATCCTGAAGTCGGCCCTGACCTATCCGACCACGAACGGGCTCACACCGGCCGCTTCGCAGGCCGGCTTCTGGATGAACTGGACCGATCGCCTGAACGCGATCAACACCACCGGCACCGTGCCGCCCAACGTGCCCAAGATCGGCCCATGATGCGCAGCGGGGCACAGAGCGCGGCCGGACGGGCATTGGCGATGCGATGCCATGCGTCGGCGCGCGTCGCCGCCTCGATCGTCGCACTGCTCGCCGCGGCCGGGCCCGCTGCCGCGGCCACCCCGCCCGAGCCTGCGGCCCACGCGATGCGGGCGTTGCAGGACGACGAGCTGTCGGCCGTGCGCGGCGCCGACGGCATCGCGTTCAATCTGAACAACTTCTCGCTCACGAGCAGCCTCACGAATCCGCTGACGCTGACCTACGTGTCGCCGAACGGCAGCGCGCTGACGCTGTCCGGGCTCGACCTGTCGCGCACCGACGACGCCGACCAGTTCGCCGACCCGTACCAGCTCTCGCTGCGCCCGAGCGCCGGTGGCCAGCAGATGATCGCGATCGACTTCCCGCTCAACGCCGCGGGCAACCAACGCTGGTCGCTGACCGCGGACTTCGCCAACTGCGGCTCCTTCGCGGCAGGCAGCTGCGCCGCGGGCGCGAGCTTCTTCGGCGGCACGCTGCAGGTGCTGGACCTCACGATGAAGGGCGGCGGCCTATACGTCGCGCCGTCGCAGGTGGCCAACACAGAGGGCATCGCGTTCGGCCTGGGCACGCAGCTGGACATCGGCAGCCTGTCGGTCTATTCCCGCGGCCGCGCGGCGGACGGCACGATCGACCATGGCGACGTCGTCGCGCTCACCGGCATCCACCTGGTGGACGCCGGCACCGGCGGCGTCTACATGCTGGCCGACCTCGACCGGCACCCCGGCCTGATCAACGCGGCCACCGACGGCAACGGCTCCTACCTGCACCTGCAGGTGGGCTGGCCCACCACGAGCGACCCGGTCCCGGCAGCCGCGCTGCGCATCGACAACATCTCGTTCACGACGGCCGGCGTCAACGGCGCGGCGGCGACCACGACCAATCTCGGGTCGGCCAGCATCGCGTCGATGCAGATCAACTATCTCGACATCAAGTTCAGGACGGGCCCATGAGCGCAGCGATCCCCGCCATGTTCCGCCACGCCATGCTGGCCGCCGCGCTCGCCGTCGCGACCTCGGGCGCGCTCGCAGAGAAGAAGGCGCTCGACGACGAGGAACTGCGCGGCGTCTCCGGCAAGGGCATCGCCATCGCGGTGAACCTGCAGCTGAACACGCGCCAGATCGCGGGCACCGCGCCGCCCAGCAACATCTCGGCCGGCTTCAACGTCGGCGGCGTCACCACCTACGCCATCGTGCAGAACTTCGGCGGCGGCCTGCAGCTGTTCTCGATCACGATCGATCCGTCGGTCAAGCCGGACGGCAGCGGCTACCTGGCGATCGGCATGCCGGCCTACGTCAACGCGCAGGACTTCGGCATCCATGGCATCGGCGTCCAGACCGACCCGAATGCGCCCATCACCAGCAGCCTCGGCTCGCTGACCCTCAACGGCACCGCCGCGATGACGGGGACGCTCAATCTCTGGCCGAAGAACTAGCCGGACCACCTGAGGCAAGACCACCATGCTGCTGATCCTCCTGGGCGTCGTCGCCGCCGCCATCATCGGCGCGGGCGTCGGCTCGCGCAACGAACCGCTGAACCGCCCGCCGCTGGACTACGAGATCAACGTCTCGAAGATGAACGGCGGCATCTCGCCCGAGTCGGTGCAGGTCTACCCGAACGAGTACTTCAAGTACAAGCACATCGTCCACCAGGCCTACGACTACAGCTGCGGCTCGGCCGCGCTGACGACCATCCTGAAGTTCCACCTGGGCCTGAACATCAGCGAGCAGGACGCGATGAAGGGCATGCTGGAACACGGCGAGCAGGACAAGATCATCGCGCGCCGCGGCTTCTCGCTGCTGGACATGAAGCGCTACGTCGCGACGCTGGGCAGCGAATCCGGGGGGTTTCGCGCGGACATGAACGACCTGGCCAAGCTGGGCGAGCCGGCCATCGTGCCGATCGACTACGCCGGCTTCAAGCACTTCGTCGTCGTCAAGGGCATCCGCGACGGCAAGGTGTTCATCGCCGATCCGTCGGCGGGCAACATCGCGTTCTCCACGCACGAATTCGCCGGCCTGTGGGACAAGGGCACGCTGTTCGTGATCTACCCGTCCAAGACCCACC
>Ga0209258_101083_pt1 | contig 11674 bp, 9 predicted proteins | sample Araplaol_mTSA_r2_FD_184281 | JGI IMG/M metagenome (GOLD analysis project Ga0209258, IMG submission 184281) | Arabidopsis root microbial communities from North Carolina, USA - plate scrape CL_Col_mTSA_r2 (SPAdes) (version 2) | ecosystem: Host-associated > Plants > Roots > Endosphere | place: USA...
GTGCTCGCGCGCCACCGCCTGCGCGCAGCGATGCAGGTTGCGGGCGCGGGCGTAGTAGCCGAGGCCGCTCCACAGCGCGAGCACGTCCTCGCCCGGAGCGGCGGCCAGGTCGGCGACGGTGGGAAAGCGCTGCAGGAAGCGCTCGTAGTAGCCCAGCACGGTCGTCACCTGGGTCTGCTGCAGCATGATCTCGGACAGCCAGACGCGGTACGGGTCGCGCGTCTGCTGCCACGGCAGGCCGGCGCGGCCGTGCGAGCGCTGCCAGGCGATCACGCGCTCGGCGAACGGCAGCGCATTCCACTCGGGCGTGGCCTCGCGGGCGATGAAGGGACGGCGGGCGCCGTCGTCGGGAAAGAGGTCCATGCGTGCCAGGAGCGGTGTCAGGCCCCGGATTCTGCACCCCGGCACGGCGACGTCATCCTGCGCGCGCTCGCAGGATCACCGCTTCCCGGCCGTCATGCCGCCTTGGCGCGCCGCCGTGGATCCTGCGACGGCGCGCAGGATGACACTGGCTTGGCGCTGCCTTTCAGACCGTGGCCGTCGCCGACGCGTCGAACGGGATCTCGATGTGCTCCGACTCGATGCCCGTGGGGCCGCGGCGGGCGATCACGCACAGCGTCTCGCAGCGCAGGCCCACGTCGGTGATCAGCGCCTCGATGCGCGCCGATTGCGCCTCGACATCGGTCACGCGTTCCTCCAGGTCGCCCGCGGCCTGCTGGATGCGCTCCAGCGACTCGCGGCGCTTGCGGAAGCTGCGGCGGCGGTCGCGCAGTTGCGCCTCCATCTGCGAGCTGGCGGACTGGTTCCACAGCTCGATGTCGCGTGCGGCGGTCTCGAAGACGACGCGCAGCTTGGACACGAGCATGCGCACGAAGCGCTCCTTGAACGCCGACGATGCCATGCGCAGCGTCTCGCTCAGGCCGAAGTAGCGGTTGTAGCCGCGCTCGATGGCCGCGAGATCCTCGCGATGCTGCGACAGCTCGGGCGGCAGCGCGATCGCCAGCGAGAACCCGAACTCCGCGTTGAGCTGGCGGAACGTGCCCTGCAGCATCTCGCGGGCCTCGGCGGTGGTGACCTCGGCATCGGACAGCGCGTGGCGCAGCTTGTCGCACATACCCAGGAAGGCCTGGCGTGCCCCGAGGTGCAGCCAGCCGGAGTTCAGCGCGGACTGCAGTTCCTTGACCTCGGCGCGGATGCGCTCGCTGGAGAGCTGGTTCTGCGTGTCGCGCAGCAGGCGCGATTGCACGGCGCGCAGCGCGGTCAGGCGCGCGACGCAGCGCTCGAACTCGGCGGCGTCCTCCTGCACGCGATCGAGCAGGTGGCGCACCCGCGCGCCGCTCTTGCCGCGCAGGCCGCGCAGCTCGAGCAGCTGCTCGGAATTCTGGCGGCGCTGGTCGCGCAGCCGCGCGTTGACCTGCGCGCGCAGCGCCTCGACGCCCTGCACCAGCGCATGCGTCAGCACCGTCTGGCGCGCCGGCAGCAGCTCGTTGGTGAGCGCCTCCTCCAGCTCGGGCAGGCGGCTCTTGGCGAGTTCGGCCTCGTTGCGGTTCAGGCGCGCGTGCAGCGCTGCGCGCGCCGACACCGGGAACACGCGATCGCGCGGCATCTGCAGCGTCTGCGCCGTGACCTCGCACTGCTTCTGCACGAGCGCCTCGTTCTGCTCGGGCGTGAGCAGCGGGTCCGCCAGCATGTCGACCTTGTTCAGCACGACGAAGCAGGCCATCGACTGGCCGCCCAGGTGCTCGTTCCAGACCGACAGGTCGGACTTGGTGACGCCTGCGTCGGCGCCCAGCAGGAACAGCGCGGCGTGCGCGCCGGGCAGCAGGCCCAGCGTCAGCTCGGGCTCCGTGCCGATCGCGTTCAGGCCCGGGGTGTCGAGGACGACCAGGCCGCGCGCCAGCAGCGGATGCGGGTAGTTGATCATCGCGTGGCGCCAGGCCGGCACCTCGAGCAGGCCCTCCTCGTCCAGCGGCGGGTTGTCCTCGGGATCGGAATCCGACCACAGGCCCAACTCGCGCGCGGCGTCGGGCGTGACGCGGTGCGTGTGAGTGACTTCCGCCAGCGCCGCGGCCAGCGCGTCCGGGTTCGACGGGTCGAGCGGCACGCGCTTCCAACCCTCGCGCGTGGCGCGCAGCTCGGTCAGCGACTGGCCTTCCTTGCGCGTGTCGATCGGCAGCAGGTCGAGCATCGGCGCGTCCTTGTCGTCCCAGGCGAGCTCCACCGGGCACATGGTCGTGCGGCCGGGCGAGGCGGGCAGGATGCGGCGGCCGGTGTCGGCAAAGAAGATGGCGTTGATCAGCTCCGATTTGCCGCGCGAGAACTCGGCCACGAAGGCGACGACCAGCTTGTCGGCCAGCAGGCGCTGGCGCAGCGACTCGGCGATGTCGGCCGACGGCACCGACAGCAGGTCGTTCGCGGTGAAGAACTTGGTCAGCGCGGCCAGCTCGCGGGCCAGCGATTGGCGCCAGGTCGCCAGGGCGTCGAGGGCGGGTACCAGCGAGTGATCTTTCGTCATTCCCAAGCTCTTTATCGTCGCTAGATAGTCGGGCGCCAATGGCGGTGATTCTGGTTCGGAATATGGACCAGTTGACAGCAGATCGTAACGCGATTGCCCGCGAACCGATTGCCTGATTACCCGTCGGAATGCCAAGTATGTCGCATCGCGGCGCGTCGCCAGGCAGCTCGGCGGCGCGCTTCCTGCTCGGCGGGAAACCTCCGGATACATTCTCGGCAAATACTCACCGATGAGTAATATCTGGAGCGCTTTGGCGGAATATGGCTAGCGCTTCTGGCAAACCCCGCAGAAAAAGGTCGAGCGCTGGCCCTGGACGATACGGCGCACGCCCGTGCCGCAGGTATTGCAGGGACGGCCCTCGCGGCCGTACACCTGCGCGCTCTCCTGGTAGTGGCCGGCCGCCCCGTTGGCGCTGAAGTCGCGCAGCGTGGTGCCGCCGGCCTCGATCGCATGGCGCAGCACCAGCCGCACGGCCGCCAGCAGGCGCGCCGCGCGCGGGCGGCTGATGCGGTTGGACGGTGTGCGCGGGTCGATGCGCGCCAGGTGCAGCGCCTCGCACGCATAGATGTTGCCCGCCCCCACCACCAGTTCGCCCGACAGCAGCGCCGCCTTCACCGGCGTTCGGCGCGCCTTCAGCCCGGCGTGAAACCCGGCCTCGTCGAGCGCCGGGTCGAACGGCTCGGGCCCGAGCGATGCGAGCAGCTTGCTCGCCGGTTCGGCGTCCAGCGCCGGCGACCAGACGACCGCCCCGAAGCGGCGCGGGTCGGTCAGCCACAGGCAGCCGCGGTCCGTGACGAGGCGGAAGTGGTCGTAGGGCCCGCGCTCGGCCGGCGCCTCGCCGAAGGCCAGCGCGCCCGACATGCCCAGGTGGATCAGCAGCCCGCCTGCGGACGCCGGCCCGGCCGGTGCCGCCGCCTGCGGCAGGCCCGGCAGATGCCTGTCCTCGCCAGCGCTCCCGCGCGACAGCGGCAGCCACAGGTACTTGCCGCGGCGCGACATCTCGCCGCACGCCGTGCCCACCAACGCCTGCGGGTCGTGCCCGAGCGGCCAGCGCAACGGCAGGCCCATCTGCACGTCGCGCACCCGCGCGCCCAGCAGCCCGCCGGCGACGCTACGGCGCGTGACTTCGACCTCTGGCAACTCGGGCATGGTGTTTTCTTCGGAGCCTAGAATGGACTGATATGGAGCGGCAATGCGTCGAACACAAGGCTTGAAGCAATCTTCCCGCGCGACGCGTGCGCGCAGCACGGGCCTGCTGGCAGGCCTCGGACTCGCCTTGCTGTTGCCCGCCGGCGCCTGGGCGCAGAAGACGGCGGCCGCGCCGGCGGCCCCGGCCTCGGTGCCCACCGTTCCGGTGCCGGTTCCGAAGGTCGAGAACTCCTACCTGTCCGGCCCGTTGCTGCGCCAGTTGCTCGAGGCCGAACTGACGATGCGCGAAGGCCAGCCGGCCAACGCCATCGAGCTGATGCTCCAGGCCGCGCGCGAGAACAAGGACGACGCACTGTACCGCCGCGCGCTGCAGATGGCCGCGGAAGCCGGCGCCGGCGACAAGGCGCTGGCGATCACGCGCAGCTGGCACGCGGCGATGCCGCGGTCGACCGAGGCGCTGCTCACCGAGATCCAGCTGCTGATCCGCTTCGACCGCATCGCCGACACCGCCGAGCCGCTCAGGCAGCTGCTGCAGATCAGCACGCCGGCCGAGCGGGTCGCGCTGATCTCGAGCCTGCCGCGCGCCCAGCAGCGCGCCAAGGACAAGGGCGCCGCCGCTGAGATGTTCCGCCAGCTGCTGCAGCCCTGGATCGATGCCCCCGACACGCGCGTCGCCGCGCACGTCGCCCTCGGCCGAATCCGCCTGAACCAGGGCCAGCCGATGTTCGCGCTCGACCTGGCCGACCAGGCGCTCGCCAGCGATCCCAAGGCGTTGCCCCCGGTGCTGCTGGCGCTGGACGTGATGAACTCTGCGACCGACGGCACGCCGGCGCGCGCAAGCGCCCGCGCCGCCGCGGGCGCGAGCGCCGCCAGCGCTCCCGCCACGCCCGAGAAGGGCACCGCGCCGTCGACCGAGCTGATCGCCCGGGCCGAGGTCCTCGTGCGCCGCTACCTCGCCCAGCCCGGCGCCGAGCCGGTCGTGCGCCAGGCCTACGCGAGCGTGCTGGCGACGCAGCAGCGGCTGACCGACGCGGCCGAGCAGCTGCGCCTGGCCGTCCGGGACAACGCCAGGCAGGCGCCCCTGTGGCTGGCCCTGGGCGAGATCGATCTCGAGCTGCACGACCCGGTCGCCGCCGACGCCGACCTGCACAAGGCGCTGGCGCTCGTCTCCGCGGAGGCCGCCGAGGAAGCCGCAGCGCGCAAGTCGGCCACCGCGGCCTCGAGCGCCACCGACGATGACGACGACGCCCAGGCGTCCGCCACGTCGGCTGCCCCCGCCGCGGACGCCGAGGCCGGTTCCAATCCGGTCCGCCTCTCGCACATCCAGGTGCTGCTGGCGCGGGCCGCCGAACAGCGCCATGACGACGCCGCCGCCGCCAGGTGGCTCGCGCAGGTCGACGCGAAGGACGCCGACCTGCAGGTGATCTCGATGCGCGCGACGCTGCTCGCGCGCCAGGGCAAGCTGGGCGAGGCGCTCAAGCTGATCCGCGCCGCCGATGCCGGCACCCCGGCCGAGCAGCGCTTCAAGCTGCTCACCGAGGTGCAGTTGCTGATCGACGAGAAGCGGCTCGGCGAGGCGCGCGAGATCCTCGGCAAGGCCAATGCCGAGAACCCCGACGACGTCGAGCTGGTGTACCAGGAGGCCATGGTCGACGAGCGCCTGAACCGCCTCGACGAGATGGAGAAGCTGCTGCGCCGCATCCTCGTGCTGCAGCCCGACAACTCGCAGGCGCTCAACGCGCTCGGCTACTCGCTGGCCGATCGCAACCTGCGCCTGGACGAAGCGCTCACGATGGTGCGTCAGGCGCACGAGCTGTCGCCGGCCGACCCGTTCATCGTCGACAGCCTCGGCTGGGTCGAGTACCGCATGGGCCACTTCGACACCGCGGCCTCCCTGCTGGCGCAGGCCTACTCGTCGCGCAAGGACACCGAGATCGCCGCCCACCTGGGCGAGGCCCTGTGGGCCGACGGCAAGCGCGACGAGGCCGCGCGCGTGCTGCGCGATGCGCACAAGCTGGACGCGGGCAACGAGGTGCTCAGGAAGACGATGAGCCGGTTGAAGGTCGCGCCGTGACGCTGATCGCCCGCGGCGCGAGCGTCGCCCCGCTCGCGCTGGCGCTGCTGCTGCAGGCCTGCGCCACCCATCCGCCGCCGCTGCCGGGCCATGTCTGGTCGGGCCGGCTCGCGGTGCGCACCGACGCCGCGCCCGACCTGCCTGCGCGCTCGATGAGCGGCGAGTTCGAGCTGAGCGGCAACGCGTCCAGCGGCCAGCTGGTGCTCACGAGCCCGATCGGCACGACGATCGCGCGGGCGCGCTGGTCGGAACCGGTCGGCGCGCAGGGCACGCCGTCGCGGATCGAGCTCGAGGCCGACGGCAGCACCACGCGCTACGCCACGCTGGAGGACATGATGCAACGCGCGATCGGCGACCAGCTCCCTCTCGCAGCGATGTTCGACTGGCTCGACGGCCGCCCCTGGCCCGCGGCGCCCGTCCGGCGCAGCGCCGACGGCCGCTCCTTCGAGCAGCTCGGCTGGCATGTGGACCTCGCGCAGCTCGCCGACAACCGCCTGATCGACGCGCAGCGCCCGCAGCCGCGGCCGGTGCTGCACGTGCGCGTCAAGCTCGACGCGGCCGAACCGGCGGCGTCGGCCGCCTCCGCCTCCTGATCCCGCTTTCCGTTCCATGGCCGTCAAAGCCCTCTACGACCTGCCCGCGCCGGCCAAGCTGAACCTGTTCCTGCACATCACGGGGCGGCGCGCGGACGGCTACCACCTGCTGCAGTCCGTCTTCATCCTGATCGACTGGGCCGACACGCTGCACGTCGAGCGGCGCGACGACGGCCAGTTGCGCCGTCACGACCTGGGCCCCGCCCTGCCCGCGGACGACCTGAGCCTGCGTGCCGCCCGCGCGCTGCAGCAGGCCAGCGGCTGCACGTACGGGGCGGACATCTCCGTGCTCAAGTCCGTGCCTTGGGGCGCCGGGATGGGCGGCGGCAGCTCCGACGCGGCCACCGTGCTGCTGGCGCTGAACCGGCTCTGGAACCTCGGTTGGCCGCGCCGCCGTCTGCTCGAGCTGGCCACGCCGCTGGGCGCGGACGTGCCCTTCTTCGTGGGTGGCGACAACGCGTTCGTCGAAGGCATCGGCGAGAAACTGACTCCGATCGCGTGGACGCCGCGCCGCTACGCCGTCGTGAAGCCGGCAGAAAGCCTGGGAACGGCCGGCATCTTTTCTCATCCAGACTTGGCACGCGACACGGAGCCTGCTACACTAGCGGGCTCTGTTGCACAGTTGAATGCGCAGCACGATAACGGTAAGGCGTTCGGTCGGAACGACCTCCAGCCGGTGGCCCAGGCCTTGTGCCCGCCCATCGCGCAGGTGGCACACTGGCTGGAGACGCGGTTCGGCAACAGCCGGATGACCGGTTCGGGCAGCGCGGTGTTCGCAACGGTCGGCGCGGACGCTGGTTCGTGGCTGGCGGGTGACATACCCGACGGCTGGAGCGCGCGGATGTGCCGAAGTCTGGCCCAGCACCCGTTGAAGGGTTGGGCCGACTGAGAAGGTTCGAGGGTTCGGCTTCACGGCCGGATCCTGTGTAGGGGAGTCGCCAAGTTGGTAAAGGCATCGGATTTTGATTCCGACATGCGAGGGTTCGAGTCCTTCCTCCCCTGCCAAATGATCCCGCCCGGCGTCACCGGATGACGCCGCGGCCCCAAAACCGGCCGCATGGCCGGTTTTCGTTCTAGCCGCACCTGCCATCACGGAGTCTTCGCTGTGCTGTTCAACACGGTCCTGTTCACCGGCAACGCGAATCCTGTCCTGGCCCAGGAAATCGCCACCCAACTCGGTTCCGAGCTCGGCAAGGCGAAGGTCGGCCGCTTCTCCGACGGCGAGTGCGACGTCGAGATCCAGCAGAACGTCCGTGCGCGCGACGTCTTCGTCGTGCAGTCCACCGGGGCGCCGACGAACGAGAACGTGATGGAACTGCTGATCATGGTCGATGCGTTGAAGCGCGCCAGCGCACGCCGCATCACCGCCGTGATCCCCTACTTCGGCTACGCCCGCCAGGATCGCCGCCCGCGCTCGACGCGCGTGCCCATCTCGGCCAAGGTCGTCGCCAACCTGCTGCAGACCGCCGGCGTCGAGCGCCTGCTCACCATGGATCTGCACGCCGACCAGATCCAGGGCTTCTTCGACATCCCGGTCGACAACATCTACGCCTCGCCGGTGCTGCTCACCGACGTGAAGTCCAAGGCCTACCAGGACCTCGTGGTCGTGTCGCCGGACGTCGGCGGCGTGGTGCGTGCCCGCGCGCTGGCCAAGCAGCTGGGCTGCGACCTGGCCATCATCGACAAGCGCCGCCCGAAGGCCAACGTGTCCGAGGTGATGCACGTCATCGGCGACATCGACGGCCGCAACTGCGTGATCATGGACGACATGATCGACACCGCCGGCACGCTCGTGAAGGCCGCCGAGGTGCTCAAGGATCGTGGCGCCAAGAGCGTCTACGCGTACTGCACGCACCCGGTGTTCTCCGGCCCGGCCGTCGAACGCATCAAGAATTCGGCGCTCGACGAAGTCGTCATCACCAACACGCTGCCGCTGTCGGACGCCGGCAAGGCCTGCAAGAAGATCCGCCAGCTGTCGGTGGCCTTCCTGTTCGCCGAGACGATCCGCCGCATCTCCGACGGCGAGTCGGTCACCTCCCTTTTTGCGGAACAGAACAACAACTTCTGATCCGCATTGCCCGATCCTTCGGCCGTCCGCCCACGAGCGGAGAAGCGGACGCTGGATCGTTTCAACCGGGCGCCTGGTCGCGGGGCCCAAAAAATGGAGTTTTTCATGAAGTTCACCGCCTATGAGCGCAGCCTGCAGGGGACCGGAGCGAGCCGCCGCCTGCGTCTGTCCGGCAAGGTTCCCGGCATCGTCTACGGTGCCGGCGAGCCGCAGATGATCGAGCTCGATCACAACGCCCTCTACTTCGCCCTGAAGAAGGAAGCGTTCCACTCGTCCGTCCTGGAAATGGACCTGGGCGGCAAGTCGTCGCAAGTCCTGCTGCGCGATTTCCAGATGCACCCCTGGAAGCAGATCGTCCAGCACATCGACTTCCAGCGCGTCGACGCCTCGACCCGCCTGCGCAAGAAGGTGCCGCTGCACTTCTCGAACGAAGAGAACTCGCCGGCCGTCAAGACCGACAAGTGCCTGGTCAACCACGTCGCCACCATCGTGGAAGTGGAATGCCTGGCCACCGCGCTGCCCGAGTTCATCGCCGTCGACCTGGGCGACCTGGTCAAGGGCCAGTCGCTGCACGTGTCCGACCTGAAGTTCCCGGCCGGCATCAAGGCCGTGCGCCACGGCACGCAGAACCCGGTGGTCGTCTCGGTCGTCGAGCCGAAGGTCGACGCGGTCGACGCCGCCGCTGAAGCCGCCGCCGCCGAGGCCGCCGCCGCCGCGCCCGCCAAGGGCAAGGGTGGCAAGGCCGCCCCGGCCAAGGCTGCCGCCCCTGCCGCCAAGAAGTGATCCCGACGCGGCGACGGCCGCGTCTCGATCTCTTCGCAGAGCCCCGCTTCGGCGGGGCTTTTTCGTTTCACCGGTGCTGACCGCGGAACCCGTGCCTGCGCGGGCGACGCACCAGGTGCGCGCCAGACCGCCGACGGTGACTCCACGACGCTGTCACACTAGCGCTTTCGCGCTCGCACTGCCGCCCGCCGCCATGACACTCGACAAGCTCAAGGCCTTCGGCCAACTCGCCGCCGCCGCGCTGGTGGCGCTGGTCGGACTATCGGTGGCCGTGACGGCGGTCTGGCATGCCGTCGACCCCGAGCACGTGGGACTCTGGAGCGGGCCACGCGAATTCTTCTTCGGCGCGGTGTTCCAGCGCTCGGACGTCGCGGTGGAAGTCCAACAGCTGCCCGGCAGCACGCTCTACATCGTCTCCGTGATGGTGGTGGGCATCTGCTGGTTCGTCGCGCGCGAACTCGTGGGCTACGCCCGCGCGGGACTCGCCGGTCAGTCGCGGTAGTTGGCCATCTCCTCGCCCAGGCGCACCGACCTGGCCGGCGCCCACGCGGGATTGAAGGCGAGGTCGTCCTTCGGGAAGGTCATGATGACGGTGGAGCCGAGCAGGAAGCGGCCCATCTCCTCGCCCTTCTTCAGCTCGATGCGCTGGTCGTCGTAGCGCCACTCGCGGATCTTGCCGGGGCGCCTGGTGTTGACCACGCCGTGCCACACCGTCTGCATGCTGCCGACGATGGTGGCGCCCACCAGCACCAGCGACCACGGGCCGCGCGGCCCCTCGAACAGGCAGACGACGCGTTCATTGCGCGCCCACAGGCCCGGCACGCCCTGCGCAGTGACCGGGTTGACCGAGAACAGCTCGCCCGGCACGTGGATCATGCGCACGAGGCGACCGTCGCACGGCATGTGGATGCGGTGATAGTCCTTGGGGCTGAGATAGATGGTGGCGAAGCTGCCGTCCAGGAACGGGTCGGCCAGCGCCGGATCGCCGCCCAGCAGCGCCTGCGTGGTGTATTCGTGTCCCTTGGCCTGGAAGATCGTGTGCGTGTTGATGCGGCCGAACTGGCTGATCGCGCCGTCCACCGGGCAGATCAGGTCGGCATCGGCGAGCGGCCGGGCGCCCGGCTTGAGCGCGCGGGTGAAGAACGCGTTGAAGGTCTTGTAGGCGGCCGGATCGGACTCCAGCGCCTCGTCCATGTCGACGCCGTAGTCGCGGATGAAGTTGCGGATCAGGCGCGTGGTGATGCGGCCGCGCTCCTTGCCCGCGACCCAGCCCGCGAAGTTCGTGAGCAGGCGCTTGGGATAGACGTATTGGGGCAGGACGGCGAGGCGGGACATAACCGGCAATTTTATCCGGCGGCCGTCACGCCGCCGTCGTGCGTCAGGCAACCGGCTGGCCCGCCCCGGCGGGCCCTCAGTCCAGCAGCGCGCTCGCCGGCGTGTAGTCGTAGCCGAGCGCCTGCGCGACGGCCTCGAACGTGACCTTGCCGCTGGCCACGTTCAGACCCGCCCGCAGGTGCGGGTTCGCGCGCATCGCCGCCTGCCAGCCCTGGTCGGCCAATGCCAGGCCGGGGCCGATGGTGGCGTTGTTGAGCGCGAAGGTGGAGGTGCGCGCCACCGCGCCGGGCATGTTGGCCACGCAGTAGTGCACGACGCCGTCGACCACGTAGGTGGGCTCGGCATGGGTGGTGGCGTGCGAGGTCTCGAAGCAGCCGCCCTGGTCGATCGCGACGTCGACCACGACCGCGCCCTTCTTCATGCGCGCGATCATCTCGCGCGTGACCAGCTTGGGCGCTGCCGCGCCTGGAATCAGCACGCCGCCGACGACCAGGTCGGCCGCCAGCACCGAGTCCTCGACCGACTGTGCGTTGGAGTACAGCGTGCAGATGCGGTTGCCGAACACCAGGTCGAGCTGGCGCAGCCGGTCGACGTTCTTGTCCAGCACCGTCACGCGCGCCCCCGCGCCCACGGCGCACTGCAGCGCGTGCGTGCCCACGACGCCCGCGCCCAGGATCACGACGTGCGCCGGCGCCACGCCCGGCACGCCGCCCAGCAGCACGCCCATGCCGCCCTTGCTCTTCTCGAGATGCGCGGCGCCGGCCTGGATGGACATGCGTCCCGCCACCTCGCTCATGGGCGCCAGCAGCGGCAGGCCGCCGTTGGCGCCGGTGATCGTCTCGTAGGCGACGCAGACCGCGCCTGACTTCACGAGGGCGGCGGTCTGCTCCGGATCCGGCGCCAGGTGCAGGTAGGTGTAGAGCACCTGGCCCGCGCGCAGCATCGCGCATTCCTGCGGCTGCGGTTCCTTGACCTTGACGACCATCTCGGCTCTGGCGAACACCTCCTGCGCGCCGTCGACGATGGTCGCTCCGGCGGCGCGGTACTGCGCGTCGTCCAGGCCGATCGCCGCCCCGGCGCCCGCCTGCACCATCACCGCGTGGCCATGGGCGACATAGTCGCGCACGCTGGCGGGCGTCAGGCCGACGCGGTATTCG